>Ga0187776_10000824_pt1 | contig 14986 bp, 12 predicted proteins | sample 0216_BV02_MP12_2_FD_132426 | JGI IMG/M metagenome (GOLD analysis project Ga0187776, IMG submission 132426) | Tropical peat soil microbial communities from peatlands in Department of Meta, Colombia - 0216_BV02_MP12_20_MG | ecosystem: Environmental > Terrestrial > Soil > Wetlands > Peat | place...
ACGCTCGAGCGCACGCGAATCGGCGCGATGGTCCGCGCCACCGTCGACGATCCGGAGATGGCGCGCGGGATCGGCATCGACGTGTATCGCATCTCGATGGCGGTGTTTGCCCTCGGCGCGGCCCTGGCGGCGCTGGCCGGCGTCGTCGCCGGCGGCTTCGTCGGTGTCTACCCGGGCGCCGACTTCGAGATCCTGCCCTACGCGTTCGTCGTCGTGATCGTCGGCGGCATGGGCAGCCTGAAGGGCGCACTGATCGGCAGCCTGATGGTCGGTCTGCTCGACAACATCGGCAAGGCGCTGTTCCCGGAGCTCTCCTACTTCACGCTCTTCGCACCGATGGCCGCGATCCTGGCCATCCGGCCGACCGGCCTGTTCGGTCGAGCCTGATGCGCCTGGCCCTGCCGCCCGCGGCATCGCGCATCGCCCTCGGGGTCGCCCTGGTGGCCCTCCTCTCGGCGCCCCCGTTCGTCTCGTCGTTCCTCCTGGCGCTGCTCACCCAGGCCGTCATCTACGCCGTGCTGGCCATGAGCCTCGACGTCGTCCTCGGCTACATCGGTCTGGCCTCGCTCGGCCACGCCGCGTACCTGGGGCTCGGCGCCTACAGCGTCGGGATCCTCGCGACCCGCTACGGTGCCCCGTTCTGGCTCACGCTGGCCGTCGGGGTGGTGCTGGCGGCGGCCGTCGCCGCGATCTTCGGCCTGCTCGCGCTGCGCGCGACCGGCGTCTACTTCCTGATGATCACCCTGGCCCTCGGCATGGTCGTGTGGGGCCTGGCGCATCGCTGGGTCACGATGACCCAGGGCGACAACGGCATCGCCGGGGTGCCCCGGCCCGACCTCGGTCTGCCGTGGTCGTTCGCGCACGGGATACCTTTCTACTACCTCGCCCTTGCCGGCTTTCTGCTGGCGCTGATCGTGCTCCGGACGATCGTGCGCTCGCCGTTCGGGCAAACGCTGGTCGGCATTCGCGAGAGCGAGTCGCGCATGCGCACGCTCGGCTATCACGTGTGGCTGCACAAGTACATCGGCTTCGTGATCGCAGGCACCGTCGGCGGTTTCGCCGGCGTGCTGTGGGCCTACTACAACGGCTTCGTCAGCCCGTCCGACCTCGAGCTCGCCACCTCGGTCGAGACGCTCCTCATGGTCGCGCTGGGCGGCCGGGGCACCCTCATCGGCCCGGCGCTCGGCGCCGCCGTGATCGTCGGCCTCAAGAATCTCGTCTCGGTCTACACGCAGCGCTGGCTCCTCATCCTGGGCGCGGTCTACATCGGCACGATCGTCTACGCACCGGACGGCATCGTGGGCGCGTGGAGGCAGTGGACGAAAGGAGAACGAGGCATGAAGAAGAAGGCGTTCGTCACGATCCTGGGCGCGCTGGTCCTGCTCACGATCGCCGGACTCGGTCCGGTCTGGGCGCAGAAGGGGCCGATCAAGATCGGCGTGATCACGGCCATGACCGGCGGCGCCGCGCAGGTCGGCAAGGACATGACCAACGGGATCGCGATGTGGCTCGAGGAGAACGGCGGCATGATCGCCGGGCGAAAGGTCGAGGTGATCGTCGAGGACAGCCAGGGCCAGCCCAACGTCGCGCTCACCAAGCTCCAGAAGCTCGTCGAGAGCGATCACGTGCACGTGCTCCTCGGCGAGATCTTCGCGCACATCGGCTACGCGATGGCGCCCAAGGTCGACGAGTACAAGGTGCCGATGCTCTATCCGGTCATCGCCGCCGACGACCTCACCCAGCGCAAGCCCGCGAAGTGGGTGGTCCGCACGGGCTGGACCTCGAGCCAGCCCTCCCACCCCTTCGGCGAGTACGCCGCCAAAACCCTCGGCTACAAGCGCATCGTCACGATCGGGATCGACTACGCATTCGGGTGGGAAGTCGTCGGCGGCTTTCAGAAGACGTTCGAGGAAAACGGCGGACAGATCGTCCAGAAGCTGTGGGCGCCCCTCAACACCACCGACTTCGCGCCGTATCTGTCGCAGATCCGGCGCGATGCCGACGCGGTGTTCGCGTTGATGGTGTCGATCTCGGCCTCGCGCTTTCCCAAGCAGTACCAGGATGCCGGCCTCAAGGCCAAGCTGCCGCTCATCGGCGGGGGCACCACGTTCGATGAGTTCGTGCTGCCCTCGCTCGGTGACGAGGCGATCGGGGGGGTGAGCCCCTTGATCTACAGCGCGGCGCTCGACACGCCCGTGAACCGGAAGTTCGTCGCGGAGTACCGCAAGAGGTACGGCAAAGTGCCCTCGTACTTCTCGGAGACCTGCTACACGAGCACGCGGTGGATCAACGAGGCGGCCCGGGCGATCGGCGCCGACGTCGAGAATCGGGAGAAGTTCCTGGAGGCGCTGCGGAAGGTCGAGATCCCGGACGCGCCGCGCGGGCCGATCAAGCTCGACGCCTACGGCAACCCCGTCCAGAACATCTACATCCGCAAGGTCGAGAAGAAGGACGGCGAGCTCTGGAACACGGTGGTCTACACCTATCCCGCCGTCTCGCAGTTCTGGAAGTACAAGCCCGAGGAATTCCTGAAGCAGCCCGTATACGACCGGAACTTCCCGCCCTGCAAGTTCTGCTGATGAGCGAGCGAGCCGCCGCCGCGCTGAGCCTCACCGGACTCTCGAAGGAGTTCGGCGGGCTCCGCGCGGTCGACGGCGTGAGCCTCACGGTGGCTCCCGGGGAGCGTCGAGCGATCATCGGGCCCAACGGGGCCGGCAAGACCACGCTCTTCAGCCTGATCAGCGGCGAGGCCCGGCCGACCGGCGGGCGCATCGCGCTGTTCGGCCACGACGTCACGCGCTACGCGCCGTACCGGCGCGCCGGTCTGGGCCTGGCTCGCACCTACCAGATCACCAACCTGTTCCCGCGACTCACCGCGCTCGAGAACTGCCTGCTGGCGGTCCAGGCGCTGACCCCGGCCAAGTTTCACGTCCACCGGGCGCTCCGGCGCTACCCCGCCTTCTACGCGCGCGCCCGCCGTGTTCTCGACGCGGTCGGTCTCGGCGACAAGGAAGGCGAGGCCGTGCGCAATCTCTCTCACGGCGAGCAGCGCCAGCTCGAGATCGCGCTGGCGCTGGCCGGATCGCCGAGACTCCTGCTGCTCGACGAGCCGACGGCCGGGCTGTCACCGGCAGAATCGCACGCGATGACGGCGCTCTTGAAGAACCTGGACCCGGCCATCACCGTGCTGGTGATCGAGCACGACATGGATGTCGCCTTCGCCCTCACCGATCGCATCACGGTGCTCCACTACGGCAAGGTGGTCGCCGACGGGCTGGCCCACGAGGTCAAGGCCAACCCGCTCGTGCAGGAAATCTACCTGGGCGTGTCCTGATGCTCGAGGTCCGCGACGTCCACACCTACTACGGCGACAGCCACGTGCTCCAGGGCGTCTCGCTCAGCATGGCGCGCGGCCAGGTGGTGGGGCTCCTGGGACGCAACGGCATGGGCAAGACCACCCTGATCCGTTCGATCATCGGCTTCACCCCGCCCCGCCGCGGCAGCGTCGTGTTCAAGGACCGGGACATCACTGGCTGGCCCTCGAATCGCGCCGTCGCCCTGGGCCTGGGCCTGGTGCCGCAAGGCCGCCGCGTGTTTCCATCGCTGACCGTCAGGGAGAACCTCGAGGTCGCGGTCCGGGGCGAGGCCGGCCCCTGGACGATCCCACGGGTCCTGGATCTCTTCCCGCGTCTGGGCGAGCGGGGCACCCATCGCGCCGGCAAGCTCTCGGGCGGCGAGCAGCAGATGCTGGCTATCGCCCGCGCGCTGATGACCAACCCGGAGCTCCTCCTGATGGACGAGCCCACCGAGGGACTGGCGCCCCTCCTGGTGCGCGAGGTCGGGCGCGTCATCGAAAATCTCAAGGCCGATGGGCTATCAATCCTGTTAGTCGAGCAAAATCTCCCGATGGCGCTCCGGGTCGCCGATCATGTGCACGTGCTCTCGCGCGGGCGCGTCGTGCACTCGAGCGCGCCGGCCGCGCTCTGGCAGAACGAGGAGATCAAGTCGCGGTATCTGGGACTGTGAGGACGACGTGATTCGACGCATCGCGATCATCGGAGTCGGGCTTCTGGGATCGGCCGTGGCCTCCCGCCTGCTGGCGGGCGGCTTCGCGGTCGCCGGGTACGACAGTCGGCCCGAGGCGTCGAGGGCGCTCGGGCCGCGGGGGCTCCACGCTGCCTCCAGCGTGAAGGACGCGGTGACCGGCGCCGAGGCCGTCTTCACGATCCTGCCCTCGCTCGAGACGGTCGAGGCGGCCGTCGTCGGTCCGGGCGGCATCCTCGCAAACCTGGCGCGCCCCGGCCTGGTGATCCAGATGAGCACGATCTCCCCGACCCTGACGCGCCGGCTCGCCGAGGCCGCCGCCGCCGCAGGGCTCGGGTTTCTCGACACGCCGATGAGCGGGACGAGCGCGATGGTCGAGCGCGGCGACTGCACGATCTTCGCGGGCGGCGACGCGGCCCTCGTCGAGCGCTGCCGGCCCGTGTTCGAGGCGATCGCCAAGCGCACCATCCACGTGGGCCCGGCCGGGAGCGCCTCGCTCGCCAAGCTCGCGACCAATCTCCTGGTGGCGGTCAACACGGCCGCGCTGGCCGAGGCCCTCGTGCTCGGCGCCAAGGGCGGCCTGGCGCCCCGAGCGCTCCTGGACATCCTGAAGGACAGCGCGGGCGCGTCGAAGATGGTCGACGTGCGCGGTCCGCTGATGGTCGGCCATCGGTTCGATCCGCAGATGAAGGTCGAGCTGTTCCTGAAGGATTTTCGGCTCATGCTCGAGGAAGGTCAGCGCCTGGGTGTGGCGCTGCCGCTGACGAGCTTGACGCAGCAGCTCTGCACGGCGACCGTGGCCGCCGGTCGCGGCGGCGAAGACCTCGCCGCCCTGATCACGACCCTCGAGCGAATGGCCGGGCTCTAGACCGGCACCTCACCGCCGAGGGCGGTCGACGCGGCCCCCGCCGACTCGCGCACCAGCGAGACCAGGCGCGGCAGACGGTCCGTCGATAGGCCAGTGACGCACGTCGGCCGGGTGGACCAGGGTCGACGGCGTGTACGCGCGCAGGCGCTGTCGCAGGAAGCGATCGAGCCACTCCTCGGCCTCCCACTCCGCGAGCGATTTCCCGAGGGCCGTACAATGAAGTGGAGCACGGCGCCCGATGCGCGAGTACCTCGGCAGGGGATGGTCGGCCTCGATCTTGTCGATGTAGACGACCCCCACTCGTCGCGAACGCCCAGGTGCGCGGTCTCCTGGTGGCGATCGGGAGCGCCTGGTGGGAGATCGGTCTGCACGCCGGCGTGTTCTCGGTCTTCGACGTCGACTCGCCGTCATTCGACCTCGTCAACGCCGACTACATGGTCGGGCTACCGCTCACGTTCCGCTATCAGGATTTCAGCGCCATGCTCCGGGTCTTCCACCAGAGCAGCCACCTCGGCGACGAATTCCTCCTGCGGACGCGGACCAACCGGATCAACCTCAGCTACGAGGCGCTCGATCTCAGGCTCTCCCAGGAGATCGCCGACGTGCTCCGGCTCTACGCGGGCGGCGGCTATCTCTTCGATCAGACGCCGACGGAGCTCGACCCGTTCTGGGTTCAGTACGGCATCGAGCTCGCGAGCCCGTGGCCCTCGCGCCGGGCGAAGTGGCGACCGATCGCCGCCGTCGACGTGCAGCAGCACGAAGAGAACGACTGGACCGCCGATGTCTCGGCCCGCGCCGGGATCGAGATCGACGGCGTGCTGCTCACGCGCAAGCTCCAGATCCTGCTCGAGTACTTCACCGGCCACTCGCCGAACGGCCAGTTCTACAGGGACAAGGTCCAGTACCTCGGCATCGGCACGCACTTCCACTTCTGAGGCCGAGTCGGGGTAGGATCGACTCCCATGGCCGATCAGGACCTCCGGAGCTTCGTCGCCGGCTACGAGTGCGCCCGCCCGGGCGAGGTGATCCGGGTGACCGATCCGGTCGCCCTCGAGGAAGACGTCATGGCGCTCGTCCTCGAGTACGAGCGCCGCCGCCGGTACCCGATTCTGCTGTTCGAGCGGGTCACCGGCCACGAGATTCCCATCGTCTGCAACGTCGTGGCGAGCCGCGGCGCGCTGGCCTTCGCCCTGGGGGTCGACGAGCGCCGGCTCGCCGCCGAGTACGCGCGCCGCATCAAGGACTATGTGAAACCCGTGGTCGTTCCCGATCCGCCCTTTCGCCATCGGGTGCTGACCGGGCCGGCCCTCGACCTCGCGCGCCTGCCGATGCCGCGCTACTTCCCGGGAGACGCGGGACGCTACCTCACCGCCGGCATGCTCGTCGCCCGCGATCCCGAGACAGGCGTCGAGACCGAGGGTTATCACCGTTTCCAGCTCAAGGGGCGCGACCGCCTGGGCGTGAGCCTGCACTCTCGGCGGCGCATGTTCGAGTACCAGCGCCGTGCGGAAGCGAAGGGCTGGGCGCTGCCGTGCGCGATCGTGCTCGGGCTGCACCCGCTCGTCTCGATGGGCTCGCTCGCCTACCCGCCGGCCGACGTCGGCAAGTTCGAGGTCGTGGGCGGGCTGCTGGGCGAGCCGCTCCAGGTCGCGCCGTGTGCGACCATCGATCTGCACGTGCCGGCCGCGGCCGAGATCGTCATCGAGGGCGAGATCCTGCCGGGTGTCCGCGAGCCCGAGGGGCCGTTCGGCGAGTTCACCGGCTACTTCTCGCGCCGCTCGACCGAGCACGTATTCGTGGCCAGGGCGGTCGCGATGCGCGAGCGCCCGTGGTTCCAGTCGATCGGCTCCGGCCGCGCGGGCGATCACATCACGACGCTCGGCCTCATCCGCGAGGCCGAGATCGCCAACGCGCTCGGCCGCGTCATCCCCAACGTGCGCGGCGTGCACGTGCCGCTCTCGGGCACCTCGTCGTTCACCGCCTATGTGTCGATCGCGCAGGGCCGGCCGGGCGAGGCCAAGCACGTGATCCCGATCGTGCTCGGCGTGGACCACTACCTCAAGCTCGTCATCGTCGTGGACGACGACATCGACGTCTTCGACGAATCGGAGGTGCTCTGGGCGGTCGCCACCCGGATGCAGGCCGACCGCGACCTCGTCGTGATCGCGGGCAGCCTGGGCGCCTTGCTCGATCCGAGCGCCGACGAGCGCGGCGTGACCGCCAAGCTGGGCATCGACGCGACCCGTCCGTTCGGCGAGCCCTTCGCCGACAAGCTCGTGATGCCGCCGGAGAAGATGGCCTGGGCGCGAAGCCTCGTCGACCGCCTGAGCCGTGGACAGGAGACTCGGCCATGAAGCGCTACATCGACCTGTCGGTCACCGTCGACGACGCGACGCTCTCCCCGCCCTCCACCAACATGCGGCTCGAGATCACCCCGCATCGCCGCGGGCCCGGGTTCTGGCAGGTCTCGAGCGTGCACCAGAGCCTGCACACGGGCGCGCACATCGACTCGCCGCTGCACGTCTTCAAGGACGGCATCACGACCGCCGAGATCTCGCTCGATCAGGTGATGGGCGAGGCCGTGGTGGTGGACCTGTCGTTCGCCGGGCCGAACCACGCGATCACCATCGACGACCTCAAGCGCGGCGGCGCCGACGACGTCCACCACGGCGACATCGTGCTCCTGCGCACCGACTGGACCGACAAGATGTACGGCCGCTGGCCCGACTACTTCACGCGGTCGCCGTACTTTCCCCCCGAGTCCGCCGAGTGGCTGGTGGCCCGCGGCCCGAAGAACATCGGGTTCGACTTCTTCGAGGAGTACTGCGCCCGGCTGCCGGACTTCTCCTCGGAGGACTTTCCGATGCACCGCGTGATCCTGGGCGCGGGCGTCGTCATCATGGAAGGGCTGACCAACCTGGCCGCCCTGCCCCGTCGGCGCGTCGATTTCGCCGCGCCGTTCTACAAGATCGCCGGGACCGAGGGCGCTCCCGCCCGGTTCTTCGCGATCCTGTGAGCTCTCGCGCACGCCCGCCGGCCGCCGCCTGCCGATCGGGTCTTCCGGACAGGCCATTCAGGTGTTTCCCGTCTTGCCGCCTCTGGCGCCGGCGCGAATCCTGGGACGTGGGGACGCCGGCGCGGGCCCGCGCCCCGATGCCGCTTGGATTCGTTTGCGGCGCCCGAGAGGAGACGTGATGGGCAAGACGGGTGCTCTCGCCGTGGAGTCGTTGCCGGACCCGACCCGTGACCTCACTCTCGCGACTCGTCCTGATTCGATCGCCAGGACGTGGGCCGTTGTGCTCGCCGGCGGAGACGGCTGTCGCCTCAGACCGCTGGTCCGGCGCCTGTTCGGTGACGACCGCCCCAAGCAGTACGTCCCGCTGCTCGGCCCGTCCTCGCTGCTGAAGCAGACCCTCGAGCGCGTGGGGCGCCTCGTGCCACCCGATCGCACGCTCGTGGTGAGCCAGTACGATCACTCGCGCTACCTCGACCGGGAGCTCTGCGATGCGGCGGCGCCGCGCGTCCTCCTGCAGCCCGAGAATCGAGGTACCGGCACCGCCCTCCTGTTCGCGGCCCACACCATCCGGCGGATCGATCCCGAGGCGATCGTCGCGGTCTTTCCGTCCGACCACTACATCCGTGAGGAAGAGTCGTTCCTCGCCCATGTCAGCGAGGTCACGGCGTTCGTGGAGCGGCGGCCCGAGCGTCTGGTGCTCCTCGGGGCGCGACCGACCGCGCCCGAGCCCGAATACGGCTGGGTGAGGCCGGGTATGCCGCTCGGAGAAACGAGCGGCGGACCGATCTGTCGCGTGCAGGGCTTTCTCGAGAAGCCCGAGCCCGAAGGCGCCCAGCGATGCATGGCGACGGGCTGGCTCTGGAACACGTTCGCGTTCGTGACGAGCCTGCCGACCCTGCTCGATGCCGGGCACGAGTTCCTGCCCGACGTCGACGATCGCCTGAATCTGATCGCCGCCTTCTCGGGCAGCCGTCACGAGAGCTGGGCCGTCCGCCAGGCCTACTCGTTGATCCGGAGCAGCGACTTCTCGCGCGGCGTGCTCGAGCGTTGCCCGAGCTGGCTCAGCGTCTCGCGTCTACCCGATCTCACGTGGTCGGATCTGGGCACGCCGCGACGCGTGGTGGGAGTGGCGAGCGCCCTGCTGGTCCGTCCGCTCTGGCTCGCGCCCGGACGCCGGACCGCCGAGACCCTGGCCGCCGTGCTTCGGACGCGCGTCGTCGACGGTGGAAAACGCCGGTGAGGGCGCGAGCCCGGCGGATGATACTATGTAGCTGCGCCACATCGGCGCGGGTTTCAGCGCTCTTCCCGGTCCGGAGACGATCATGGATCTGCTCGAGGTCAAGAGCCGTATAGCTGAGGCCCTGGTCGAGTCCATCTTCCGCCGCGCGCGCTATCAGATCCAGCCCTTCCGTAACAACACCTCCCCGCTGCGCTTCGGCCGAGAGGATTTTTCCCCCGATTTTCGGGTCACTTCCGAGGCGAATGGTGACCACGGCGCTGGCGAGTTCCTGGTCGAGGTGAAGTACCGGCCGTCGGCGTACCAGTTCGTCTCGGTCGAGAACCAGCGCGGTGAGCGGTCGATCTTCTACATGGCCCGCCGGCAGTGGCCGAGCCTCTACTTCATTCTCGTGACGGACCGCCCCGAGGCGGGCCGATCGTGCTTCCAGGCCATCGCCTTCGGATCGATGAGGCCGGGCGAGGCCTTCCGCACCGTGGACCTCGTGGAGCTGAAGGAGCTCCGCATCTTCCAGCACAACATCGAGGACCACGAGGAGCTGATCCGCCGGATCTTCTCGCTGTTGACCGGCGCCCAGCCCTAAACCGCCCGCGCCGCGCGAGCCACCAGCCACACCCCGAGCGCCGCCAGGAATACCAGGACCGCCCGGCTGAAGGTGCGTTGATCCAGCCGGTCCTGTAGCGTGAGGCCGAGCCAGAACCCCGCCAGGCCTGTCACCCCGAGCCCGACCGAGACGGCCACCAGATTCCATGTGAGCAGGCCGTACCAGACGAGCGTCACGAGCTGCACGCCCTTCACCACCAGGAACGTGAACGCGATCGAGCGGATGAACTCTCTCTTCGCCATCCCGAGCGCGACGAGGTAGAGCGCGATTGGCGTGCCCGGTGCGTTGGTGATGCCGCCCATGATCCCGGCCGCGAGCCCCACGGGCGCGGCGAGCCGGAGCTCCCAGCTCTTGGGCACGCGCGGGGAGAACCGGGCCAGATCGAGGAGCACGTAGCCCAGGATGAAGCAGCCGAGGATCAAAGTGGCCGTCCGCGGCGAGAGCGCGACGAGGAGCTTCGTCCCGATGACCGTGCCGATCATCGTGAAGACCAGGAGCGGCGCCAGCCGCCGCGGCACGTCACCGATCGGCCCGGTGCGACGAAGCTGCAGGCCATCCATCATGAGATTCGGGATGACGAGCAGAGCGACGGCGGTCTTCACGTCGATCACGAGCGCCAGGAGCGGCGTGCCCAGCGTCGGGAACCCGAAGCCGATCGCGCCCTTGACGACGGCCGCGAGCAGGACGGAGGCGATCGAGCCGAGGACTAGCGAGAGAGCGACTCGAGCAGGACTTCGGCCGGATGCCTGGCGCGGCGGCCTGCGAGGTGCTGGATCTGCTGGCGGCAGGAGATTCCCGGCGCGACGATCTCCGTCTCCGCGGGGGCGGCCTTCACGGCGGGTGCCAGCCGGCGGTTGCCGAGGGCGACCGAGATGTCGTAGTGCTCGCGCTCGAAGCCGAACGAGCCGGCCATGCCGCAGCAGCCCGAGTCGACCTCCTGCACCTCGAAGCCCGCCCAGCGCAGGGCGGCGATCGTGGGCGCGGTGCCGACGAGCGCCTTCTGGTGACAGTGGCCGTGCAGCAGCGCCTTCTTGCCCCGGGCCCCGAACGCGAGCTCCAGGCCGCGCCCGCGCTCGCGCACCAGGAACTCCTCGAAGAGGAACGACTGTTTCGCCACCGCCCGCGCGTCGTCGGTGCGGACGAGGTCGACCGTCTCGTCGCGCAGGGTCAGAAGACACGACGGCTCGAGACCGACGATCGGGACGCCGCGGCGCGCGTAGGGTGCCAGGCGCTCGACGTTCCAGACGGCGTGCTCGCGCGCCTCACCGAGCATGCCCTTGGAGATGAGCGGCCGGCCGCAGCACTTGCGGTCGACCAGCACCACGCGATAGCCCGCCGCCTCGAGGACGCCGACCGCGGCGCGGGCGATCTCGGGCACGTTGTAGGTGGTGAACGTGTCGTGAAACAGGACGACCTCGCCGCGGGGCGCCGCGGCGGGCGGCGCGTGATGGGCGAACCAGTCGGTGAAGCTCTCGCGCGCCAGGGCCGGCAGCGGCCGGTGCCGGTCGATGCCCGCGAACCTCTCGAGCATCCAGCGGCTCGGGGCGAGACTCGAGATCCAGTTGAAGAGCCCGGGCAGGCGCGAGCCCAGCCGGTTCATCCGGGCGATGCGGCCGAACAGGCGGTTCCGGAGCGGCAGCCCGTTGGCCTGGTAGTAGTGGTGGAGGAACTCGTACTTGAGCTTCGCCATGTCCACGTTCGACGGGCACTCGGCCTTGCAGCCCTTGCACTCCAGACAGAGGTCCATGACCTCGTACAGGCGCCGTCCCGTGAACTCCCTGGCCGGGAGGCGTCCGGAGAGCACGGCGCGGAGCGCGTTGGCGCGCCCGCGCGTCGAGTGCTCCTCGTCCTTGGTGGCCATGTACGAGGGGCACATCGTGCCCTCGAGCGTCTTGCGGCACGCGCCCACGCCGTTGCACATCTCGATCGACGCGGCGAAGCCGCCCTGCTCGGAGAAGTCGAGCAGGGTCCTGGGCTCCCACGTCGTGTACTGCGTGCCGTAGCGCAGGTGCTCGGTCACGCCGACCGGCGCGACGATGTTGCCCGGGTTCATCCGGTTGTCCGGATCGAAGGCGTGCTTGAGCTCGCGGAAGGCCTGCACGATCCGCGACCCGTACATGCGCTCGAGATACGGGCTGCGCGCCCGACCGTCGCCGTGCTCGCTCGAGATCGTGCCGTTGAATCGCACGACAAGGTCGGTGATCTCGTCGGCGATCGCCTTCACCTGCTCGAGGCCACGCGGGGTCTTGAGATCGATGACCGGGCGGATGTGCAGGCAGCCGACCGAGCAGTGGCCGTAGTAGGCGCCGTCGGTGTCGTGCTTGGCGAAGATCTCGCGGAAGCGGCTCACGAACTCGGCCAGGTGCTGGGGCGCGACCGCCGTGTCCTCGACGAACGCGATCGGCTTCTTGTCGCCCTTCATGCCGAGCAAGAGACCGAGGCCGGCCTTGCGGAGCTTCCAGATCGACTGCTGCTCCGCGGCGTCGTACGCCACGTGTGCCGTGTAGCCGAACCGCTCGCGCTGACGGCGCGCGTCGAGCGCCTCGATCTTGCCGCGCACCTCGGCGTCGGTCTCGCCCGCGTACTCGACGATCATGATCGCGCCAGGGTCGCCGTGGACGAAACCCATCCGCTGGGATTGCTCGATGTTGTTGCGCGCGAGGTCAAGGATCATCTTGTCGGTCAGCTCGACCGCGTAGGGCCCGGTCTCGAGGAGCGACGACGACGACTCGAGCGCTTCCTGGATTTCGCGATAGTGGATCACCTCGACCGCCGTCTTCTTCGGTCGGCGGATCAGGCGCATCTTCGCCTCGACCACGCTGACGAACGTGCCCTCGGAGCCGACGATCAGCCGCGCGACGTTGAGCTTGCCGCTGGTCGCGTGGCGCCGGCCGATCTCGGGGACGAGCTCGTTCAGGTTGTAGCCCATGACCCGCCGCCAGTGGGGCGGGTACTTCGATCGGATGTCGTCCGCGTATGCGTCACGGATGCGCGCGATCTCGCGGTAGATCTGGCCCTCCAGCCCGGGGACGCGGCACTTGGCGGCGAGCTCGTCGGGCGTGACCTCGCCGAAGACGGCGCGAGAGCCGTCGGCCAGGATGGTCGTCAGCTCGATCACGTGCTCGACCGTCAGGCCGTACGCGATCGAATGCGAGCCGCCCGAGTTGTTGCCGAGCATGCCGCCGAGGGTCGCGCGGCTCGACGTCGAGGTGTCGGGCCCGAAGCCGAGGCCCAGCGGGCGGACGTGGTGATTCAGGTTGTCCTGCACGAGCCCGGGCTGCACGCGCACCCAGAGCTCCTCGGCATTGACCTCGAGCACCTGGTCCATGTAGCGCGAGAAGTCGAGAACCAGGGCGTGGTTGACGGTCTGGCCGGTCAGCGAGGTGCCGCCGCCGCGGGGCAGGATCGCGACCTTGTGCCTGGCGGCCGTCTCGATCGCGGCGCGCACGTCGTCGGCGTCGCGCGGGATGACTACGCCGACCGGCTCCACCTGGTACATGGACGCATCGGTCGAGTAGAGGAGCCGCGAGCCGGCGTCGAAGCGGACGTCACCCCGGATCGCCTTGCCGAGCTCGCGTTCGAGGTCGTTCACGTCAGGCCATTATACTCGGTGGTCGCGGCGGCGCGGGTGCGGGTACTATAGCCGGGTGATCCGCTGCGTTCTCGCCCTGGCGATCCTGCTCGCTCTCGCCACCGGCAGTGACGCGGCGCCGGCGGCTCCCGGCTTCAAGGTGCACCTGTTCGACAGCAAGACCACGGTCGACTCCCGCGATCTGATCGGCAAGAAGATCCTCGTGCTGCGCTTCCAGGCCTCTTACTGCAAGCCGTGCGTGAAGGAGTCCCCCGCCCTCGGGCGGCTGTTCGAGAAGTACCGGTCGCGGGACGTGGAACTGCTCGCGCTCCACGTCCAGGACACGGCGAACGACACGCGCGCGTTCATCCGCAAGTACAAGGTCACCTATCCCGTCGCGCTCGACCCGCAGCTCACCATCGGCAACAGCTTCGGCTTCAAGGGCACGCCCTACACGGTCGTGATCGATCAGAAGGGCGAGATCGTCGCGCAGATCACCGGCGCCGCGGCCGTCGCGCGATTGCCGAAAATCCTCGACGATCTGCTGAAGGCGTCCGCGCCGCCTTCCTAGCTCAGGGCCGGAGCATCACCTTGATGGCGCGGTCCTCCTTGCGGTCGAAGATCGCGTAACCCTTCGGCGCGTCGCCGAGCGCCATCGTGTGCGTGATGATCCGCGACGGCTTGAGCTTGCCCACGCGGACCAGGGGCAGGAGCGGCGTCATGTAGTTGCGGGCGTTGCAGATCCCCATCTTCAGGGTGAGATCCTTGAAGAACGCCTCGCGCGCCGGGAAGCCCAGGCTCGTCTCGACGTAGACGCCCACCGAGGCGACCGTGCCGCCAGCGCGCACGGCCTGGATCGCCTGGGAGAACGGCGTCTCGTGGCCCACGCATTCGAGGACGACGTCGGGCCCGCGCCCGCCGGTGAGACCCCGCAGCTGCTCGGCCGGATCGCCGCGCTCGAGATTCACCGGCTCGGCGCCGAACTCCTCGGCCAGCTTCAGCCGGTACTCGACGCGATCGACCGCGAAGAGCCGCGCCGGACCGAAGAGCTGGGCCGACTGCATCGCGAGCAGTCCGACGGGGCCGGCGCCGAAGACGGCGACGCTGTCACCCGGACGGATGCCGCCGTTCTCGGCGCAGAAGTACCCGGTCGAGAGGATGTCGCCGAGGAAGATCGCATCGTGATCGGTCATCTCGGCGGGCACCGGCTCGCAGAGATGATCGGCGAACGGCACGCGGATCATCTGGGCCTGACCGCCGCCCCACACGTGGCCGAAGCGCCCGCCGAAGACGGCGCGCCCGGTCGTCGTGCACTGGGTGGGAAGCCGTCGCCGGCACCACTCGCAGGTGCCGCACGACACCGAGAACGGCACGATCACGCGATCGCCTCGCCGGACCTGCCGGACGGCCGGGCCGAGGTCCGCGACGGTGCCCATGAACTCGTGGCCCATGACGGCGCCGGTCTGCACCAGCGCGCCGCCGCGGCCGTGGTACTGATGCAGGTCCGACCCGCAGACCGCGCTCGTGGTGATCTTCACGACGACGTCGGTCGGGTCGACGACCTTGGGCTCCGCGACGTCCTGCACTCGCACGTCACCCACTCCGTGGAACGTGATGGCTTTCATCGTCTCCTCCGCGAACGAGTC
>Ga0187776_10000826_pt1 | contig 14961 bp, 14 predicted proteins | sample 0216_BV02_MP12_2_FD_132426 | JGI IMG/M metagenome (GOLD analysis project Ga0187776, IMG submission 132426) | Tropical peat soil microbial communities from peatlands in Department of Meta, Colombia - 0216_BV02_MP12_20_MG | ecosystem: Environmental > Terrestrial > Soil > Wetlands > Peat | place...
AGAATACCGGAAAAGCTAACCTTCACATCAGCACCGTCACCAGTACAGATGCCGAATTCAGCCCGTCCGATGACTGCACCAACATTGATATAACTCCGGGAAAAGTTTGCACTTTTACTGTCACATTCTCCCCGCCGGATGAATCCTTCGGTAAAAAGACTGCGACCTTGGTTATCTCCTCAAATGCCCCAAAAGCAATTGTTAATGTAAGACTTCGAGGACAGGCGCCTCCGCCAGAGATATCAGCATCGCCCTCTTCTCTAAATTTTGGCAAAGTAGACATAGGAAGCACATCCTCCGCAAAAATTGTCACTGTAGGAAATACCGGGATGTCGGATCTGAACATAAGCGGTATTATGATCTTAGGCCCTAACGACTTCAAGCAGGAAGCAACAGACTGTTCAGTAATTCCAAGCGGGTCTTCGTGTACTATTAGCATTACTTTTACTCCATCCTCGACAGGCTCTAAAGAAAGTGCAACCCTCAGCATAACCTCAGATGACACGAAGAAGCCGGAGTTGACTATGAAACTGAGCGGAAAAGGGATTACTCCCAGCAATGTTATGCTTGTTACGGTAAACGGCGTCCTCTGTTCAAGTAACTCTTATCCTAACAAGCCCTGCGTGAGTGTGACGATATGTAAGCCCGGCACGTCGACCTGTCAGACTGTCGACGATATCCTTCTGGATACCGGCAGTTCAGGTTTGAGGATATTCAAGCAGGTCCTGAATGTTCCTCTTGACCCCAGTACCGCCGGATCCATTGCGGAGTGCATCCAGTATGCCGACGGCTCGTCGGACTGGGGACCTGTTCAGATTGCAAGCGTAATTCTGGGGAATGAGCCTCCAGTTCAGGTTCCGGTTCAGGTAATTGATTCTACGTTTGGTACTTTGCCCGCAGCTTGCGGAACTCCGGACAAGAGTCCTGAGGACGCCGGTTTCAACGGAATACTCGGGGTTGGGCTCTTTGCGCAAGACTGTGGTCAGTACTGTTTGAACAGTAGTAACGGAGTGTATTATGTGTGCGACGGTTCTGGTTGTCAAGGAACTGCGGTTCCACTTTCCAGCCAGGTCCAGAACCCTGTGGTTCTGCTGCCTCAGGACAACAACGGCGTTATAGTTGAGCTTCCGGATGTCCCTTTGGGGGGAATGCAGTCGGTTGACGGCTACCTCGTGCTCGGTATCGGCACCGAAACAAACAATGTTCCTGCTGCTGTAAAGACGTACACTGCTAACCAGGTAGGCGAATTCACAACAACATTCTATGGGATATCCAATAGCAGTTTCATAGATACCGGATCGAACGGTCTGTTTTTCCCTTCTCCCTCTTTGAGTGTTCTTCCGGACTGCCTCAATCCCGATTCGGACTGGTTTTGCCCACCGTCTACGAAGAGCTTTTCGGCCACCAATCAGGGCGCGTCCGGCTCACCGAGCGGTATGGTCTCATTCGATATAGGAGACTTTGACAAGCTCATCAATTCTCCGAACAACGTATTTGCGGAGATCGGAGGGGACGAACCAGACTATTTCGACTGGGGGCTTCCTTTCTATTTCGGACGGAATATTTACGTTGGTCTCGAGGGGATGGTGTCCACGCTTGGCAGCGGCCCGTACTGGGCGTATTGAATCCGGAACAACACAGGGGCAACAATACATCGAAAGTTAAATCATTTCATGGACTTCTAAAAATTCTTATCATTCCTTGAGTTTCACAATCGAAATGAGCGTATCTTTGATCATAGTGCCGGTGCTTATGTCCATCCACGGATTCTGAATCGACACGTTCACGCCTGTTTTTGTCTGATACAAGGCTCCCTCTTTCGTTATCTCTCCCGACAGATCTAACCCCTGATTCTTGTAAAATTCGGCAACTTTCTGAACACCGTCCTCTGTGCGGTAGCATAATCCGTTGATGTGGATTTTCTCCTTCAGTACGTTTGTTGCTCCGGCATCGAATTTTGCACCCGGATATACCGGCACGCCAAACGATTCATCAGCAGATACGGAAGATATGCAAAGAAAGTATATTACGGCCACAAAGCAGAATGTTCTTTCCATGTATTACGCACCTCCGACAAATTTTATCAACAATTATACAGCAAGACACGATCAAGAATCGCCGAATTTGTTCATGATAATGCGGTAAACCTTTTCCGCCGACAGACTGTTCATGCACTTCAGGTTTTCACATGTCTTCCTGAAACAGGGTGCGCATGAAATTTCTTCTCTTATAACGGTATGGCCTTCCCCGTAAGGACCGGTCCTCTCCGGGGCGGTCGGTCCGAAGATGGCAAAGACAGGTACGCCGAGCGCGGCAGCAATATGCATGGGGCCTGAGTCATTGCTCACAATGAACTTCGCATGTTTCATTATTTCTGTTAATCCTATAAGGTCTGTCTCTCCAGCGAGGGAAGTCGCTCTGCCGTCGGCGAGTGAGACGATTTCATCGGCAATATCTTTTTCGTTCTTGTCGCCTACAACTATTGTCCTGAGCGGCAGGCGGGACGCCAGTTTGCCAAATCTTTCGGCCGGCCATTTCTTTGTCTTCCACCTTGTGCCCGGTACGATGACGGCGTATTCTCCCGGAGAACAGGGAGTTTGCACGGATGGCGACGTTCGGAGAACAGGCGGAAGCGGAAAAAAGATATTTGAGATATCACATCCGGCAAATTGCGCCATCTTCAGATATCTGTCGACGGCGTGGATATTTTTTCCGCCTTCAATTTTGTGTGTATAAAGAAATCTGCTTCCTTCCCTTGCCTCTTTAAAGCCGATCCTCACCGGAGCATCAGTTGCCGATGTGATTATTCCGCTCCTGAGCAGTCCCTGCAGATCAAATACGATGTCATATCGTTCTTTCCTGAGATTCCTGAACAGCTCTTTTAATTCACTCACCGTTACTTTCAGGTTGCCTATCTTCTTCCAGTCGTCTTTATTTATGACCCATAATTTTTGTATCATCGGATGAGCTTCAAGAATCCCCTCGAGCCCTTTGGCAATAACCCAGTGTATGGAAGCCCCCGGAAAGCCTGCATTGATCGCATTCAGAAACGGCAGGCTGTGCACTACGTCACCGAGGGAACTCGGCTTGACGACAAGTATCTTTTCAATCCGCGACGGAAGTCGCAGCATCAAATGCTCCCGCTGTCATTCAGGATGAAAGCTACAGCTTCGGTGAGATTTCCGGCAATGAAGTCCGCATTCCGCGATTCTTTCGCCTCTCCCGTAGTTACCAGGATAGCCTTTGCCCCTGCCGCTTTTGCAAAAAGCATATCTGCTTCTTTGTCCCCGACGACATAGGATTTCCTCAGATCCACTTTATGTTTGTACCTGGCCCTGAGAAGCATCTCCGGTTCGGGTTTTCTGCACGGGCAGTGCTCGTCGGGATGATGGGGGCAGTAATAAAAATCATCGAAGCCGTAATCTTTCATAAATATATTGTTTGTATCCTTCACAAAGGCTTCGTCAATAATACCTCTGGCAATTCCGGATTGGTTTGAAGTCCCGATGAGCCTCAACCCCCTTTCCTTGAGGAGGGAAATACTATCGATTTCATTAAAGACCTCGAAGTCCTGCATCCTGCTGATGTAACCCTTATCTTTACATAACGTCCCGTCCCTGTCAAAAAAGACCGCACGGTTGCCGGGCAAGACCCTTTTTATGGCGTAATAGACTTCGTCAGACGCTATAGCATACATGCATCTCATGTCATTATTCCTGCATGTACGTTTAAAGCATGGACTGCATGACAGATCAGGAGTTATTATCTCAGCCCCTGCTCTGTCCGTCGCAGGCGGCGGGCCTGTCAGAGCCGGGTCTGTCGAACCGAATATCGCAACCAGCGGTGTTCTTACGGCATATGCAACATGCATGGGTCCAGAATCATTTGTAAGGAAGACGTCGCATTCCGATATCAGTGAGATTAGGTCCCTCAGGGATGTATTTCCTGCCAAAGAAAGCACGGAGCCCGGCGCACGGAATTCAGGTATCATCCTTTTGAATATTTCATCACCGATGCCGACTTCCGATTTCCCTCCAAAGATTACGGCACTTCCCCCGGTTTCGCTTATAAACCAGTTTGCAACTTCTGCAAATCTCTCAGGAAACCATCTCTTTGCCGAGCCGTACGTTGCGCCCGGATTGATCCCGAGGACAGGCCTTTTCATGTCCTTGAGCAGTTCTCTGGCATGCAGCCTCTCATCAAGCCGTAGATAGATGTAAGGATAAGAATACTCTGCTTTTATCCCTATCTGTTCCAGAAGATTGAGGTAATAGAAGATCTGATGAGCACGGTCTTTATTCCTAGGGACGGGTATAGGGTCCGTTAAGAGAAGACCTCTGCCATCTCTGTTATATCCGATACGTCTTTTTATCCGGGCAAGAAACGTGAGCAGCGCGGCGTCAAGGGCATTCTGAAACAGGATGGCGGCGCAGAATCTCTTCCCGTGCAGCAAGTGAGAAAGTTTCAGTCTGCCTATCAGTCCGTTGTGGTTATCGCCATAAACAATAATCTCATCTATATTGGGATTGTTTTCAAAAATGGGCGATACCCAGTTCTTTACGAGAAGGGAGATTTCTGTGCCGGGCAACGCCTTCCTCAGGCTACCCAGTGCCGGAAGGGTCATGACCCCGTCCCCTATCCAGTTGACCCCTCTTACAAGCAGGCTCGTGCAGGACCTGTCAAACATACATTAGTTTAACATTTAAGCGGCGGACTCTTGCCACGCTCTGTTTCATAAAAGGACGGATACTAAGAAGATATAAAATGCTTGGGAGGCTTTTTTGCTCCGGAAGAATGAGATAGCTCGCCAGGGCGGATTGTGTCGTCCGGACTACTTGGTGATTTGGGCTATTAAAGAATCGGCATCCCTATAGCCGGGAATAACTACGCCGTTGGCCAGTACAATGGCGGGCGTCCCTCGTATCCCCAGCTTTTCACCGAGCTTTATGTTGTCATCAAGAGCCTTTGTGTCGCACTTAGCGGCAGGTAGAGGCTTCTTTGCAAAAGCATCCTCGAGGAGGGCAAGGGATTTTTCGCATACAATGGCCTTTGCTTCATCATACGCACCCTTGTGCATTGGCAACGGAAACATCTTTATAAAAAATACAATATCTTTTCTCTTTTCGATTACCTTCTTCATCTCCTGATGAAGTTTCGCGCAGTACGGTCACTGTGGGTCGTCAAATACAATGGCACGGTACTTGGCGTTCTTGTCTCCCATGACGAGAGCATCATCGAGAGGGATCTGGGAGACGTCTACCTTATTAAGTTCGCTGTTCCTCTCCTGTGTGAGATTTGTCTTGGTCTTTAAATCGAGGATGGATCCGAAGATACCATAATGTTGGGCGGAGTCCAAATACACGACTCCCTTTTGCCCTCTTGTTTCTATCGCAACTTCCCAGAGTCCCTCGACCTGCGCCGGGTGAACGTCCAGAATCTTTGCGTCGGGAATAAGTACCTTCAGTGCATTCTCTGCACTCTCCTTTGTGGGGCTCTTCTCAGCTGCGCAGCTGATCGTAATCCCGAAGGTTACGACTGTCAGAACAACAATAAAATTAATTAGTAATTTTCGCATTTGAAAAGTATAGCATATCGCCGATAAAAAATTTCATCTATATCACACCTATAAGAATTTTTAATCACAACTCTTTGAGTTTTTCGGACTGATAGTGGGTAATCAGGCTGTCGATTATTTGATCAAGGTCTCCTTCGAGAACCTGTTCAAGCTTGTGTAGCGTCAAACCGATCCTGTGGTCGGTGACACGGTTCTGCGGAAAATTATAAGTCCTTATCTTTTCGCTTCTGTCCCCGCTTCCAACCTGGGATTTCCTTGCCGAAGCTCTTTCCCTTTCCTGTCTCTCCATCTCTATCTCATAGAGCCTGGAACGAAGGACCTTCATCGCTTTCTCCTTATTCTTGATCTGTGACCGCTCGTCCTGGCACTGGACAATAAGTCCTGTAGGGACGTGCACGATCCTAACAGCGGAATATGTTGTATTGACTCCTTGGCCGCCGGGCCCCGAGGAACAGAATGTATCTATTCTGAGGTCTTTCTCATCAACTTTGATATCGACATCTTCGGCCTCCGGGAGCACGGCAACCGTCGCCGCAGAAGTATGAATCCTTCCGGAAGCCTCCGTGACAGGAACCCGCTGGACCCTGTGCACACCGCTTTCATATTTCAGTCTGCTGTAGGCGTTCTTGCCCTGAAGGGAAACGATTACCTCCTTTATTCCCCCGAGCCCCGTAGCATTCAGGTAGATAGTCTCCACTTTCCACCTTCTCTGCTCGGCATATTTCAGATACATCCTGAGAAGGCTCGAAGCAAAGAGGGCTGCCTCTTCTCCTCCTGTCCCCGCCCGGATTTCGAGTATAACGTTTTTCTCGTCCCTCGGGTCTTTTGGCAGGAGCATGATTTTGAGTTCTTCTTCCAGGACAGGTTTCCTCTCCGTCGCCTCTTTCAACTCCGCCTCCGCGAGATCACGCAGGTCCCCATCGCCTTCCTTAAGAATTTCCTCAGCTTCATCGATTGAAGAAAGGAGCTTGTTATATTCTCTGATCTTGTCAACCAGCAACCGGAGTTCTGCCTGCTCTTTCGAGTACTTCTGGAGTTCTGCCGGTTTCGAAAGCACTGCAGGGTCCATCAGGAGCTTTGTCAGCTCTTCGTACTTGTCCTCTATCGCCTTCAGCTTCTCAAACATTTGTTTCCTCAATAAGAAGGACTTCCTGGAGAGCCTTAAGCGCTACCTCGATTTGTGATTCGTCAGGCTCTCTGGTAGTCAGCCTTTGCAGCAACAAACCGGGCTGTATTAGTAAGTGCATTATTGGATTGCTTTCCATTTTTGCCGATATCTTCAGGAATTCATATGAAAGGCCTGCAATCAGCGGAATAAGAACAATCCGTGCAAGGAACTTATATACAAAGGGCCAAATCTGCGGTATAAAAGAGAAGGTAAATATGCTTATGACCATGACTATGAGGAGAAAACTCGTACCACATCGGGGATGCAGTGGACTATGGTCCTTGATATTAACCAAAGTCAGGTCTTTCCCGGTTTCATACGCGTGAATTACCTTGTGCTCGGCACCGTGATATTCGAATATCCTTCTCATCTCTTTCCACATTCCGATCGCAACTATATAAAGGAGGAAAACACATACCCTTATTATGCCGTCTACGAAATTGAACATAACAGAGCTTTTCGACACCGATGCGAATATGGTTCCGAGCAGCTTCGTTGCATAAAGGGGGAGCAATATAAAGAGGGCTACACCAAGAAGCATCGACAGACCGACGGTAATGCCTATCGCGAAAGGGCTCAGGTTCTTTCCGTCTTCTTCCTCGTAAGCTTTGCCGGCGGAGAACTCTATCGCCTTTATGCCGATAAACATCGCATGGAATAATGCGATAAAGCCTCTCATGAGTGGAAGCCGAAATATGAACGGGAGTTTATGCAATTGTTCCCTTTTTACATGAATATCCCCCTTTGGACCTCTGACCGCTACCGTCCAGCCCTTTCCGCCCTTCATCATGACGCCTTCTATGACCGCCTGTCCGCCTATATTTTTCATTATTTCCTATACGTTCAAATTAGGAGAGGTTATGAAGGTCTCATTCATGCCAAAAAAAAGCCGTTAGCCATGCTAAAGTCCGACTAACGACTTGCACTTGCAGCGTAGCTACTTCTTATTCCTGGCGTATTTCTTCCTGAATTTCTCTACTCTTCCCTCAGCATCGACTATCTTCTGTTTCCCGGTAAAAAAGGGATGACATTTTGAGCAGATATCCACATGAATCTTTTGCCTCGTCGACTTGGTGGTGAATGTTTCTCCGCAGGCACACTCTACCGTCGCCTCATTATATGCCGGATGAATTCCTTCTTTCAAACTGACCTCCTCAAAGCAAGATTAGTTATGATAATCCATTTAAGTAACTTTTCGCAAGGAAATCATCTGCTTGGCAGTGTCTAAGCATCAATTTGATTATTCTCAGTTACCGGGTGTGTCATTCGTAGGGGCTATAAGAAAACGCATCAATTCAAATTTGTTCTCCACGCCTATTTTCATGTATATGTTGCTCAGATGGTCTTTGACCGTCTGTTCCGATATCTCCAGGTCTTCGGCCGTTTCGATATTCTTGAGGCCGTCGAGCGTGCGCCTGAGGACATCGGTTTCTCTGCGGGTCAACCCGTATAATTGTCTTAACCTATTCATTTCCAGCTTGTTCGAAATTTTTTCTTCGATTACGAATATACTGACCAATGGGCCAGGGTTTTCGGATATGAAGAACCTGAACGTCCAGTTGTTTGGCGAACCTTCAAGTTTCTTTGACAAATAGATCTCGCCGGGGAACAATTCCTGAAGTCTGGATTGTTTCAGAGCTTCAAAAATTCTCCTGCTTATTTCTCGTATTTCGCCGGGAAGCTCAAAACGTTTCAAGAAGACGGTTGCCTGCCTGTTAACGTAAACAACATCCATGTTTTGATCGAATACAATTGCCCCCACGGGCATTTTTGCAAGAATAAAATCTTTGATATTATCCATAATCTTCTCACATTATAGCAGATTCTGCCTTTACCGGGGCCTGAATAGACTTCGATGTCCTTGTGCTGAATAAAGATAGCTGCTATTATGTAATCCATGAAAAGCTACCGAAAGGAATTGTGGTTTCATGTTGCGACCCGCCGGGCATTTATAAATATCACTTCCGAAATTGAAAAGTGCCTGAAAGAGAGCAGCATTCAGGAGGGGCTTGTGCTCGTGAACGCCATGCATATCACCGCGTCTGTTTTTATCAACGACGATGAAACCGGCCTCCATCACGACTTTGACGTATGGCTTGAGAAGCTTGCACCCCATGAACCGGTCTCCCGTTATCGCCACAATGTGGGAGAGGATAATGCTGATGCGCATATGAAACGCCAGATTATGGGCAGGGAAGTTGTAGTGGCCGTCACCAACGGTAAACTGGATTTCGGACCATGGGAACAGATCTTCTACGGGGAATTTGACGGAAGGCGGAAAAAAAGAGTGCTTGTCAAAATCGTTGGAGAATGAAAAAAGTTGCAGTAACCATGGGAGACCCGGCAGGCATCGGGCCGGAGATAATCGTAAAGGCCATAGCTTCTCCCGAAGTCGGAAAATGTTGTGCTCCGATTGTTATTGGAAATCCATTTGTTATGGACGAGGCAGTAGCCCTTCTTAAGCATCCCCTCAAATTGAAGATAATCCGGTCGCCAAAGGATTCAAAGCCGGCCAGGGGAATTATAGAGGTAATTCAGGTCTCCCAAGCGCCTTCGCAAAGAAGCGGGATAATGAGAGGAGCGGGGAAAAGGCGGAAGGAAAGAATTGGGTCAGAAGGCTTCGGCAAAAACAAGCCGACCCGCGAAGGGGGAAGAGCAGCTGCGGGTTATATACAGAAGGCTGTGCAGCTTGCGTCAACTAAACAAGTTTACGGGATAGTCACGGCTCCCATATCCAAAGAGGCATTGAAAATGGCGGGCCTGAAGTGGCCGGGTCACACTGAAATGCTCGCCGACCTGACTCACACAAAAGATTACGCAATGATGCTTATCGGCGGTCCTTTACGGGTTATTCTTGTCACTATCCACACCGCTTTAAGGAATGTTCCTAATCTTATTACCAGACAAAGGATAGTCAGAGTTATACGCCTTGCAAAGAAGGCATGCGAGATGCTGGGAATCAGGAATCCGAAGATTGCGGTGGCCGGACTGAACCCGCATGCCGGCGAAAAAGGTATATTTGGAGATGAGGAGATAAGAAAGATCATCCCTGCGGTCAGAGAGGCGACAAAAATGGGAATACCTGTTTCGGGTCCCTACCCGCCGGATAGCATTTTCCACAAGGCATACAGAGGAGATGTTGATATCATAGTCTCCATGTATCACGATCAGGGACTTATACCTCTAAAGATGATAGCGTTTGAAAAAGGGGTGAATGTAACGGTCGGCCTCCCGTTTATCCGCACTTCGCCCGACCACGGCACCGCTTACGATATCGCATGGAAGGGTATAGCCGACCCGTCAAGTATGATCGAAGCGATAAAACTGGCGGCAAAGCTGAAGGCATAATGATGACAGGCCAGCAGATACAGCATTCTTGCCCATTCTTATCCCGATCCGCCTAAAGCGGACGGGACTCTGAGGGCAAATTTCTTCTCCGAAAGACTTTGAATCCGCTCGAACGCTACATCCGCCGACGGGCTTTGAATAACAAAGACTGAGTCTGACTCGACTTCGTAAAGATTCTTTCTCTGAAAGGATTTAAAGCCTCCAAAAAATGGATTCTCACACGGTTCCCGGGTGAAAGTAGGCTCAAAATGTTGTCCGTTTCTCGCCCGCAAAAATATCCTCGAACGCGTCCTCCAGTGTGGCAAATAAAAACTGAAAATCTCTTTCTCTCAGCTTTGCCGGCACCATCTTCTGACTGAACATGATTACGTCCGCCGTCTCCTGCAAAAACAGTTTCAGAATCCGGACAGGAAACGGGATTATGAAAGCCTTTTTATATTTCGTGAGCTGATATATGAAATCACGAAAACGTACCGGATGGGGCGCGCACGCGTTTATCGGTCCGGATAAGGTTTTGTCGGTAGCGGCAAGATGATAAATGCGCAGAAGGTCGCTCATGTGGATCCAGGAGAACCATTGATCGCCAGAACCGAAGATGAAGGTAAAACCGAAGCGCATTGATTTCAGCAGCTGCAGGAGAATGCCGCCATTCTTGAGCAGGACCGGCGCGGTCCTCACCTGGACCGAGCGCATTCCCAGTTTCTCTGCTTCTTTTGCTTCTGCCTCCCATGCTTCGCAGACATCGGCTAGGAAGCCGTTGCCACGTTTTTCGTATTCCGGTAGCTCGGTCTCTCCCCGGTTGCCATAGTATCCTATTGCAGAAGCCGAAATAAACACTTCCGGCTTCTTCTCAAGTCTTTCCATAAATCTGATCAAATTCCTATTGACCGTGATGCGGCTTTGCCAAATCTCTTTCCTCGCCCTTTTTGACCAGAAAGTGAAAATATCCTTGCCGCTCAGATTTATTACCGCTTCGACACCTTCAAACCATGCCGGGCTGAACAGTTCCGGACGCAGAAGGTCAACCTGGAAAGACTGAAGTGCCGGCGAGGTTATTCTCGACTTGTTTCTGTCCAGTATGACGACCTCATGCAGCTGCTCCAGCAGATATCGCGCAAGGTTCTGCCCGATGAACCCGCCTCCGCCGCAAACCATAATTTTCATAATTCAATTATATCAGGATAACAAGGCATTAGCCCGGCCTATTGCGGGACGTTGTAATGCCGGAGATAGAGCATTCTCGCTCATTCTCGTCCGATCCATAGCGGCGGCTATTAATGCGTGGTATGATAACAGAGAAAATTCGTGGCGATATGGCGCTGAACAGAAAACATATCATAAGCTGGACGCTATACGATTTTGCAAACTCCAGCTACTCGGCCGTGATAGCGGCCGTGGTCTTTCCAGTATATTATGCCAATACAATTGTCGGAAATGCTGAAGGATTCGGGGATTTGTGGTGGGGCAGGGCTATATCCGTGAGCATGGCGATGGTAGCTGTGAGTTCTCCGTTGCTCGGAGGCATTGCGGATTACAGCGGTCTCAGGAAAAGGTTTCTATTCATCTACACGGCGTTGAGTGTCACCGCAATCGCATGCCTTTCCGCCCTTGGAAGAGGGATGGCCATGGAAGGATTTCTGTTAATCATCGCGGCTAACTTCGGTATGGAGGGAGGTCTTGTCTTCTATAACTCATTTCTTCCACGCATAGCACCGCAGGAATATCAGGGAAGGGTATCCGCGTGGGGATTTATGGTAGGTTATGCGGGGTCTATAGCTTCGCTGCTGATAGCCCTTCCTCTGGTGGGCTCGGGTCAATTTAAGGCAACATGGCTTATGGTTGCAGGCTTCTTTGCTCTCTGTTCGACACCTGCTTTTCTCTTCCTTCCGGCTGATACGGCAGGGGGCTCCTCGTTATTACAGGCGGGGATGAGAGGGCTCAGATATGTCGGGAAGACCTTAGGGGAAATATTGAAGAGAAGGGAGTCGAGAAGGTTCCTGATTGCATATCTCATATATGAGGATGGAGTAAACACCGTAATCGTATTTTCGAGCATATTCGCTGCCACGACCCTCGGGTTCAGAGCGCAGGAACTTATAGCACTTTATCTTGTTGTCCAGTCAACTGCCCTCGCAGGGTCACTGGTGATGGCAAAGCCGATAGATTTCTGGGGACCCAGGAAAGTGGTTATGCTCTCTCTTTTAATGTGGACGTCTGTTGCAGCCGTCGCATTTTTTATACACGAGAAGATTCATTTCTGGATGCTTGCGTCATTTGCGGGACTCGGTCTCGGGACCGTCCAGGCAGCGACTAGGGCTTTTTATGCTCAATTTATCCCGGAAGGAGAAGAGGCCGAATATTTCGGCGTGTATTCCTTAGTAGGGAAGTCATCCGCTATTTTCGGGCCGCTTGTCTTTGGGGAAATGTCAACGACCTTCGGGAGCCAGAGACCCGCGATACTTTCTGTAGCCGCATTTTTTTTGGTCGGTTTGATGATAGTACAGTCTGTGCGGGGAGGCGGACCTAATGTCAGAAAAGCCGCCTGAGGAGCTTCCAGGCTTGCCAGGACGCCGGCGTGTAAAAGATGACAAAAAAATATCTTGGGCAGAACTTTCTTTTTGATCCTTCAATCATTTCGAGGATCGTCGGGGCTGCAGATATCGGGCCCAATGACCTTATTGTGGAAATTGGCCCCGGCCCGGGCAAACTCACAAAGATGCTTGCCGAAAGGGCAGGAAGAGTTGTCGCAATTGAACTCGATGATAGATTATATGAGAAGCTGAAGGGTGAGCTTGCTGGTTTTAGCAATGTTGAGCTGATAAACGGCGATGCCCTCAAATATAATTACGAGGACCTTCCCGAATTTAAGATTGTCGCAAATATCCCCTACTACATTACGACGCCGATAATCTTCAGACTTCTTAGCGCAAAAGGAAAGCTGAAGTCTATGACGCTGGCTGTGCAGAAGGAGGTGGCCGAACGGGTTGTTGCAAACCCGGGCACCAAGGCGTACGGTGTGCTTTCAGTTGCAGTTCAGTATCATTCCGAACCCAACCTTAAATTCTTGATACCCAAAGAGGCATTCCGTCCCGTGCCGAAAGTCGACTCTGCAATAGTAAACATCAGAATTCTTGACAAACCATCGGTCGATGTCAGAAATGAGAAATTGTTTTTCAGGATCATAAAAATGGCTTTTTCCCAGAGGAGGAAGATGCTTTCAAATTCTCTAAAAAGTGTGCGGGAGGATGTAAAGGAGTGGCTGATACGGGCGGGTATAGATCCGCACAGACGGCCGGAGACAGTGGCTATTGAGGAGTTCGCCCGGCTGGCGAACCTGTTCGGTGAAGAGGATCGAGGTCAGACGCCAAAGTCTTCATAAAGGTTGGTGCAAAGTGATATCATATTCCTGACTTTTGATTTAATAATCAGAAGAAATAAGAATACTATGAATGAAAATGAACAAACGCTTGAATTAAAGACGAAGATTGCCGAGCTTAAGCAGCGGTTAAATCAGATATATGCTCAATATTTTACCGATACGAGCAAGAGCAGAGTTTTCGAAACAGAGTTTTCTCTGTATTTAAAGGCATGCGAGCATGCTATAAGTCAGATAAATAAGAGTCTCGGACGTCAGTATGACATTACAAAAATAGGATTACTTGTCTTTATTGGCGGATCTGCCTTAACTTTTTATCTGTTTAAGATGTATATCCTTTTCGGTATGTTAGTTTTTCTGGGATTCGGATTTTGTGCCTGTGGTTTTATGTATCTTCTTTTGGCCGGCGAGATAGAGAAAGCAAGGGCGTCTGAATTTTGCGCAGAGCTGGAGGCTTATTTTCAGCGTTTCAGATGGTCTACCGAGCTCAAAGAGAGGTTAAGTTTACCTGATATTCCATTATGGGGCGACTATTCCAAAAAATGGAATAAAGATGTATTTGAAGAGGGCCACTTTGGGGAAAAGACCCTTTACGCTCCGTTTCGTATTATCATCACGCTGACAGATTTGTTGGCACTGGCTTATGCGTCTCAGCTATTCCTATCTAAGGAACATAATATAACTCTCGGTATCTTTGCAGCGTGTCTTATTCTGTGGGTCATAGCCGTTATTTTACAGTTTTTCCTCGTCGATTCGATTTTGAACAAGGTTGACGTAAGACTGCGGTCGGCTGGAGAAAAGAGACCTGACGAAGTCAGAAGGCGGGGAATAACTTGGGCCCCTCACACCTGGATAAATATAATAAGGCTTTTTCTGCTTCTAGACTTGATCTTCCCCGGGCAGAAAGTCAAATACCAGTAACGTACTCAATCACTCTGAACTTAAGCCGGGAAGCAGCTTCATAACGATCCTGAGGCATATTTCCGGACATCATATTGTGCCATTCAAATATTTTCTTCTTCTTGCTTCCGGGAGCATCTCAATCGCATACCGCAGCATGGTCCGGGGCATCTTCCTATAATGCTGTTTGAGGAAATGCTCCTCTGTCGCAGGCGACCTTTTGCCGACCTCGCGCAGCATCCATCCCACAGCCTTATGAATCAGGTCGTGCTCATCAGTGAGAAGTATGTGCGAAATCTTAAGTGTATCATCAAAATCATTCCGCCTGATGAATGAAAACGTGGCCATGATCGCGATCCTTCGTTTCCAGAGATTATTCGATTTCGCCAGTGTATAAAGCGGCTTTTTACTTTTGTTTATGAGATATGTGCCGACAATATTCGGCGCGGTCAGGTCAACGAGGTCCCAGTTGTTGATATGCTTTGTGTTTTTAAGGTAGATGTCGTAGATTTTCTTCCGGATAGCGCCGTCGCCTTTCGAGAAAATGCGGACGAGCAGCAGCAGGGCCATCAAACGTTCTTCATGGATCGTGGA
>Ga0187776_10000827_pt1 | contig 14954 bp, 15 predicted proteins | sample 0216_BV02_MP12_2_FD_132426 | JGI IMG/M metagenome (GOLD analysis project Ga0187776, IMG submission 132426) | Tropical peat soil microbial communities from peatlands in Department of Meta, Colombia - 0216_BV02_MP12_20_MG | ecosystem: Environmental > Terrestrial > Soil > Wetlands > Peat | place...
CCGCGTCGTTCGACTCGAAGCGTATCCAGCGCGCCGTGACCGGCATCGCGAAAGCCTAGCAGATCGCCGCTCGGGCGCGCGCTATTTCTTCCTCTTTTTCTCCTTCGCTGCGGCGCCGACGCGCTCGAGCGCGTCCTCGACCGCGCGGCACAGCGTCTTGAGCACCTTCAGGCGCGCGTGGTACTTGTTGTTCGCCTCGACCAGGGTCCAGGGCGCGAGCGAGGTCGAGGTGCGGTCGACCATGTCGCAGACCGCGCGCTCGTAGTCGTTCCACTTCCGGCGGTTGCGCCAGTCGTCGGGCGTGATCTTGAAGCGCTTGAACGGCGTGTGGGCTCTCGCCCGGAAGCGCCGGAGCTGCTCGGCCTTGCTGATCTGGAGCCAGAGCTTGACGATCACCGCGCCGCCCTCGGCGAGCTGCTCCTCGAACTGGTTGATCTCGCTGTAGGCGCGCATCCAGTCGTTGGCGCCGCAGTAGCCTTCCACGCGCTCGACCAGCACGCGGCCGTACCAGGAGCGGTCGAAGATCGCGATCCCGCCGAGCGGCGGGACATGGTTCCAGAACCGCCACAGATACGGATGCGCCCGTTCCTCCTCGGTCGGCGACGCGACCGGGATGGTGACGTACCGCCGCGCGTCCAGCGCGCCGGTGACGCGCCGGATGGCGCTGCCCTTGCCGGCGGCGTCCACGCCCTCGAACACGAGCACCAGCGAGCGTTCCGCGAAGCGCTTGTGGCGGGTCAGCTTGGCGAGCCGGCCCTGCTCGCGCTCGAGCGCGCGATCGTACTGCTTCTCCGTGAGGCGCTTCGAAAGATCGAGGTCGCGCAGGAGCTTGACGTTGTCGATCACCGACGGCGCGTTCGGCGTGATGGCGTGCGTGATCGCCGATGGCCTGCGCGAGAGCGTCCCCTGGAGCGCCTCGAGCAGAATCCTCCCGACCGTGAGATAGCGGTAGCGCTCGTCGGCGCCTTCGACGACGTACCACGGCGCGTAACCGGTGGAGGTCTCGCGCAGCAGATGCTCCCACAGGTCGTGGCGCTTGCTGTAGAGCTTGTAGGCGCGCCAGTCGGCGCGGGTGACGCGCCAGCTCGTGCGCGGGTCGTCGTCCAGCCCCTTCAGCCGTTTTTTCTGTGCCGACTTGGACAGGTGGATCCAGAACTTCAGCAGCACCAGTCCTTCGTCGGTCAGCATTTGCTCGTGCTCGCGGATCGCCTCGAGACGGGCGTGCAAGGCGTCGTCGTCGATGCGGCCGCGGGCGCGCGCCAGCGCCGACTCGTGGTACCAGGCGTTCATGAAGATCCCGATCCGGCCCCCGGGCGGCAGAGCTTTCCAGTAGCGCCATGGCGGCGGGTGCGAGCACTCCTCGGGGGTGCGATCCGCGAAAGCGACCACGCGGATGTGCCGCGGGTCCATCCATTCGGTGAGCTTGTTCGCGGTCTCGCCGCGCCCGCCCGCTTCGACGCCGGAGATGATCACCAGCACGGGGCCGCGGCGGGACAGCGACAGATCGAACTGCGCGTTGAGCAGCGCCTCGCGCAGCCTCGGCTCCTCGCGCGTGTAGATGCGCTTCGAGGTGCGGTGACCGATCTCGGCCGATTCGAGCATGCGGGCGTCCTGCGGCGTCCTAGGGGTTCCAAAAAGCGGGGCAGCGGCGAAATGCCCGCTGCACTTCGCGCAGGTGCTTCAACTCCGCCGCGCTCGACGCGGCGAGCCAGCCGCGCACCACGCCGCCGGCGTGCGCGGTCTGCGCATCGGAGTCCTCCCTGGGCGCAACCTCGTCGATCAGCCTGGCCGCTACCTGGAGATCGTTCAGCCTTCCGAGCGCCGATTGCAGCCGGGAGAGCGCCTGCAGGTATGCATCGACCCGCTTACCGGAAAAGAGCGAGGCGAAGAACTCGGCGGCGTAGCGCTGGCGCTTCGCGGCCACGCGTGCGCGGTGCCGCTCTGCGGGATCCAGCCGATGCGCGTGCCTGGCGCGCTTGCGCAGCCTGCGGTGACCCCTCTCGAGGAACGCGCGGGCCCAGTCGCGCACGGAGCTCGGTACCTGCATAGGCTCGCTGCTCTGCCTCGGCGAAGCCAGCCACGCACCGAGCGCGATGCGAAGCTTCTGGGCGCGTGGGCTCGCGATCGCCTCGCGCGCACGCGTCGCCGCCCGGCGCCGGCGCGCGGCCGCGCGCCGGCGCAGCCGCGCGATGCCGCGTTCTCCGCGGAATTCCGCCGCCACGTTGGCGAGCGTCTCGAGCGCGAACACGTCGTAGTCGCGCGCCGGCCCGAGCTCCGAGCCGAGCCAGTTGAGCTCCTCGTCGAGCGGCGCGATGACGTCCGGCGAGGCGAGCGACGCTGCGAGCTTGAGCAGCGCGCGCAGGCGCCGCCATCCCACGCGCAGCTGGTGCAGATACTCGGGATCCCGGCTCCCCATCGCGGCGGCGTTGACCTCCATCTGGGCGAGGCACTCCCGCCCGAGCGTCTGCAGCGCGGAATGTGCCGAGGCTTCGGGGGCGAGCTCCACGTGCCGCGCGTGTCGCGGGCCGGCCGGGGACCCTCCGGCGAGCGCATAGCCACGCGCGGCCTTGCTCGCGTGCTCGATGCGCACCGGCAGATCGGCGGCGAGCGTGGAGGCCAGCTCGAACAGCCGCGATGGATCGCCCGTCTTCAGCTCGACCTCGATCTCGGAGAGCGGCATGCGCCGCCGGCCCGCGCGAATCTCGCCGACGTCGAGGCAGAGCGTGGCTCGAGTGCCGTCGGCGAAGGCGAGCGGCTGCTCCGAGCGCTCGATATCGGTCGCGAAAATGCGCCGGTACGCAGCCCCGGCCGCGAAGAGCTTCCGCCAGGGCGTGCGCGCGAGCTTGGTCCGATCGAGCCGCGGCGCTTCGAGCGGCCATTCGTATTCGGAGCGCCGATGCAGGCCCGCCGCGACGGAGCCGGCGCCCTTGACCGTCTGCAGCCAGCGTCCGTCGGCGTGCCGGAGCCGCAGGGCGACGCCGGCCGCCGCGAGATCGCGCCGCGGCGTGTCGTAGTAGGTCGTAGTGAGGTGTGTCGTTCGCGGCCGGCCGCGTGCGACCGCCGCGACGGCCGGATGCTTGCGCACGGCGGCGAGCACTTCGGCGGGCGCCGCCAGCTTGAGCTCGATCTCTTCGGCCAACGGAGGATCTCTCGCGCCGGTCCGCGTCAATGCGCGGGGCCGGCGAGCGTTCAGGCCGCGTCGGTCAGCTCGAGCCGCCGCCGGCGCACCGCGTCGGAGAGCTCGCGCAGCGCGCCGACCGTCGCGTCCCAGCCGAGGCACGCGTCGGTGATGCTCACCCCGTAGGCGAGAGCCTGGCCCGGCACCAGGTCCTGACGGCCGGCGTTGACGTGGCTCTCGAGCATGACGCCGATCACCCGGTCGTCGCCGCCGGCGATCTGGCCGGCGACATCGCGGGCGACGTCGAGCTGGCGCTCGTAGTGCTTCTGGCTGTTGGCGTGCGAGCAGTCGATCATCACGCGCGGCGCGAGCCCGGCGTGGCCCAGCTCGCCGCAGACGCGGTCGACGCTCGCGGCGTCGTAGTTGGGCACCGCGCCGCCGCGCAGGATGATGTGACAGTCCTCGTTGCCCGCCGTGTGAACGATCGCGGAATGGCCGCCCTTGGTCACCGACAGGAAGTGATGCGGCGCGGAGGCGGCCTTGATCGCGTCCACGGCGATGCGCACGTCGCCGTCGGTACCGTTCTTGAAGCCGACGGGACAGGACAGGCCCGAGGCGAGTTGCCGATGTACCTGGCTCTCGGTGGTGCGCGCGCCGATCGCGCCCCAGGCGATCAAGTCCGCGATGTACTGCGGGGTGATCATGTCGAGATACTCGGTGGCGGCGGGAAGCTCCAGCTCGTTGATCTCGAGCAGGATGCGTCGCGCGAGGCGCAGGCCCTCGTTGATGCGGAAGCTGTTGTCGAGGCGCGGATCGTTGATGAGACCCTTCCAGCCGACCGTCGTGCGCGGCTTCTCGAAGTAGACCCGCATGGCGACGAGAAGCTCGCCGGCGAGCTCGCGCTTGAGCGCGGCGAGCCGCGTGGCGTAGTCGATGGCCGCGTCGTAGTCGTGAATCGAGCACGGTCCGACCACGACCAGCAGCCGGTCGTCGGCGCCGTGCAGGATGCGGTGGATCGCCGCGCGCGCCTCGAAGGTGGTCGTCGCGGCGACGTCGGAGGCGGGGAACTCGCGCAGCAGGTGCGCCGGCGGCGCGAGCTCCATGATCTCGCGGATCCGGGTGTCGTCGATGGGCAGCTTGGGCGCGCTCCCCGAGGCCGGTGCTCGAGTGCGGTGGGTGGCGGAGTCGGACACGATGGGTAGCCTATAGGGCTTTTCGACGCAAAAACAGAATTTTACGTCCGAACCGCCGGCGCCGGCCAGCCCGCCGGGGCAGGGCCCGACGGCTCGGCTGAGTGATTTTTGCCACAGCCGCGAGGGTTGCCGACGGCAAATCGTTGCCGCCCGAGCGGCCCATGCCGTAGACTGCGGGCGATCCTTTCCCCCGTTCCAAATCTCTCGGAGACCTCATGAAGACAATGCTCGTGCTGGCAGCGGCGACACTGCTGGCCTGCGGCGGCGCCTACGCTGCGGAAAACTCGCAGCAGAACAAGATGAAGACGTGCCAAGCCCAGGCCGGAGAAAAGAAGCTCGAGGGCCAGGCTCGGCAGGACTACGTGAACAACTGCCTGAAGGCCAAGCCCGAAAAGACGGCGAGCTCCAAGAGCAAGCTGGCCGAGTGCAACGCCAAGACCAAGGGCCTGAAGAAGGAAGAGGCCGACAAGGTCCGCGCCGAGTGCATGAAGGGCAGCTGATCTTCCCGAATACGGCCGGCTGACCTCCTGTCCAGCCGGCCGCACTGACGAGGCGGCTCCGGTCCCCGGCGCCGCCTTGTCTTGTATGCCGGCGCCTTCGCGCGAGGCTCCCAGCAATCCCGACGGGGCGTTGCGTTAGACTTCCGACGCGCCGCCTTCCGCCACTGCATGATCTACATTCTCACCGTCCACTGGCGGGTCGATTTCTGGGTGGACGTGCAAATTCGGCATTGGCGGAAGTACCTGCACGATCCGTTCCGGATCCACGCCTTCTGCGACGGGACGAAGAGCGATCATTCGACGAAGTTCGACTACTGCTCGCCTCTGAAGGGGCTGGTCGACCATGCCACCAAGCTCAACGCGCTGGCCACGGTGGTGTGCGAGTCGGCGAGGCGAGACGACGTGCTCGTCTTCTGCGACAGCGATGCCTTTCCGCTGCGCGACATCACGCAGTTCCTGCGCGCAGGCCTCGAGCGCTGGCCGCTCCTCGCCGTGCAGCGCCTCGAAAACGCAGGCGACATGCAGCCGCATCCGTGCTTCGCCGCCACCACGGCCGGATTCTGGCGGGACATCGGCGGCGACTGGCGCTCCGGGCCCACCTGGACCAACGCCTACGGAGAGACGGTGACGGACGTCGGCGCCAACCTGCTGCACTCGCTGATGCTCAACAATGTGCCGTGGGGCAAGATGCTGCGGTCGAACCGCGTGAACCTCCACCCGCTACTGTTCGCCATCTACGACGGCCTCGTGTACCACCACGGCGCCGGCTCGCGTCCGAGTGTCGGAGGCCGCGTAGTGAGGCAAGGCGAACTCGCGGGTCTGGACGCGGTAGAACGCCGCAGCAGGGCGACCGAGTTCCGTCAGCGCACCGCTGGCACATCACGTTGCATCCTAGAGATTATCTCGCGTGATCGCGACGACGAGCTGCTTGCGTTGTTGAGCTGACCAGGCCCGAGGCGACGCAAACACTCACAACCGCCAGATCCGCGTGCCACCGGTCGACTCAGCGTGTGATAGGACGGCAGTGCGCGCGGCATTTTCGCCACCGAACAGTCCGCGAAGCTGAGACCGATAGCAAAGCACCGCCCGCACCCACGCACTGGAGAAGGCGGGGGGCACGGCTACGAGTTCGGCCTTATCAGGCGATACCGCCGCAGATGGGGGACCGCGATAGGGAAACTCCTGATACAGGCAAATCTGCCCCGACGCCATCCTCGCGGCTTGCGAGACTCCTCGGTGATCGATGTGGCCGGTACCCAAGGGAGCGTAGAGCTCTGCATGCGGGAAACGTCGTTTCAGGTCGGCGATCAGCACGGCGGTCTCGGCAACGAGCGGATCGCCCGATGCGGGCGGACCCAGCAACGTCCGTGAGCGATTGTAGTGCGTCGGGTCGCGGTAGATCGCGTCGAGCGAGCGGCCCCATTCGATTTTCGCGCCCAGGACGACTGCTGATGCTCGATCCTCTTCGCGCCGCGCCGAAACGTAGGCGATGCCGTCGGAGAATCCTCTCGCCGCATGGATCTTGTCCGTCCAGGGAGACCTGCGCGCTGGCGGCGGAAGAGCAGCGCAAACCGTCACCACGAGCACTCGCTCGCCTGCGGCAGCGGCCATGGCAACCATGCCGCCGCACGACAGCGCAACGTCATCGAAATGCGGAGACAGGAAGATCTTGTCCATGCTTGGCGGGTTACGCGCCTGGCACCGTGCAACGCGACGGACGATACCTATCAATCCGCGCCCTATTCTGCCAGCCGCGCCCGCCCTTGTGACGGGTCGCTTCGGGACGCTCACCGGCGCGGACGACTGGCATGCCTCCCGACAGGCTGTCAATCAAACGGTTTCGTCGTCGATATCGCGACCGCGCTGACCGCCGTACATGTCGGAAACGGTGTTCCCGCTCCAGGAACTCATGTCAGCAGTCGCGTGTTCGGCGTAATAGAGGTCCTCTGGCGTGGGCCGTGAACTGTCCGCATACCAGGGAAGATGCCGGGCGAGATAGGGAGATCCGGCGCGAACTGCACGCAGCTGATGCCACGATCCTGGACGGTAAAGCGCGAACGTCGTGTCCACCGCGGCGTCGTAGCAGCTGCCCGAAAGAGGCCGTCGCCAGAAGTTCGCTTCCCAGGCGCGTACAGCGGACTTATGTGCGTAGGTATCCGGAAGATCGTCGATCTTGATACCGAGCCCGGCCTTCGTGACTTGCGGATGCGCGTCGAGCAGCTCGGCCAGCCTTGCAACCGCGTCCCGCGGGCACTCCTCGACGGGGACCACATCGGGATCGGTATAGACAAACGGAACCTCGGATAGCGAACCAATCAGGCCGCTCGACCACAGCGCTCTGGGACCGAGATTGCGCGATAGCCGGAGCACCGGAACGTCGTGCTCTACCCTGCGCAGGTATTCCAGCAGAGGCGGGTATGTCGATCGATTGTCCAGAATTGCGATGTTCTCGTATCCGGCCGAACGTAACCAGACAATGAGCTGCTCGAGGCAGCTGCAGCGATCACGGCTGTTGATGATGACCGGAACCATGCGGTAGTTCGATCGAAAATCCTGTCCCAGCTCCGCACGTTGTTCCGCGGTCAGCAACAACCGTGGAGCCGAATGGAGCAGGCAGCGGAGGTCGGCGATCCGTGCGTCGGCTTCCGTGACCATGCCGAGAAGCCCCGCGTCATCCGGGGCAAAGTGCAACGCGCGCTCCGCGCTGCGGCGCGCCAGCTCGAACCTCCCTCCGTCGAGAAGGCACGAGATTTTGAGCCGCTGCAAGTCGGTTCTTTCCGGGCTGGCTTCGCAGGCCGGCGCAATTACGCGAAAGGCCTGAAACGCACGTCCCGAACCTAGCAAGGCGGTCCCCGTGACGGCACACAGGTCCGGGTCAAGCGGCAAGCCGCCCAGTATCGGCCGACAAAGCGCGAGGGCTTCTCTAAGACTGCCTCTGTCCAGGCAGCGTCTCGCGTCCTGGAGCCGGTCACAGGCAGATCGCATCGACATATACCTTTCCGCGAGGACGAGCGCCTTCCGTGGCAGGGAACGTATATACCAGATCCGATGGGGGCCCGCACCTCAAGCGAAGACTTCGCGATAGCGGGGCACCGCCAATGCGGCTGCCAGCTCGATATCGCTTCCATGCATTCCATTCGCATCGTCCATCGGTCTGACGCATGACCGGATCTCCCGAGCGTTAATTCGCCGGTGGCTCGAGACTTCTTCGTCGGGTCGCATCGTTCTTCAACATCACTTCAAGGAGATCGCCATGAAGACACTGTCCGCTCTCACGCTCGCCCTTCTGCTCGGATTCGCAGCGCCCGCGTTCGCCGACGATACGGCGGCCACGAAGACGCGTTCGGGCAAGGTTCAGACCGCCGCCGTAAGCGTCGATGGCGCGGCCGCGCCGAAGGTCTCGCAACAGGAGAAGATGCGCCAGTGCGCCAAGCAGGCGACCGGCAAGAAGGGCGCCGAGCGCAAGGCGTTCATGAAGGGCTGTCTGTCGAAGAAGAAGCCGTCGTAACGGCGGGCGCTCCGTAGCCTTGGGGCGAGCGCGGCTTACGTGGCGCCAATCGCGGACGACATCGGTCCGATCGTCTCCCCGCGTTCGCGCCGGCGCTCGCCCCGTGGCTACGCGCTCTTGCGGATCAGCAGTCCCTTGAGGTATTCGCCTTCCGGAAAGCCGAGCGCGACCGGGTGATCGGGCGATGCGCCGAGGCGGCCCACGATGACCGCGTCGGCCCGCGCGTCGAGCGCGGCGCCGGCGACGATTTTCTGGAACAGCTCCGCCGGGACGCCGCCCGAGCAGGAGAAGGTCGCCAGCAGCCCGCCGGGCCGCAACAGCTTGAGCGCCAGCAGGTTGATGTCCTTGTAGGCGCGAGCCGCCTTGGGCGCATGCTGCGCCGTCGGCGCGAGCTTGGGCGGGTCCAGGATAACGAGGTCGAAGGCGGCGCCCGCGTCGCGCAGGCGGCGAAGCTCGGCGAACACGTCGGCGTCGCGCCAGTCGACGCGATCGCCGGCGAGCCCGTTCCCGGCGACGTTGCTGCGCGCGAGCGCCAGTGCGTCTGCCGAGCTGTCGATCGCGCACACCGAGCGTGCACCGCCGGCGAGCGCGGCGAGCGTGAAGCCGCCGGTATAGCAGAAGCAGTCGAGCACGGCGCGATCCGCGGCCAGCGCGCGGATGCGCGCGCGGTTGTCGCGCTGGTCGAGGAAGAAGCCGGTCTTCTGTCCGCGACCGACGTCGACGCGATACGCCAGGCCGTCCTCGATCAGCACGATCGGCTGCGTAACGGTACCGACGATGGTGCCCGCGCGCGCCTCGAGACCCTCGAGGGCGCGCACGTCGGCGTCGGAGCGCTCGTAGATCACGCTGCAGCCGGTCGCAACGCGCACGGCCGCGACCAGAGCCTCGCGCCACGACTCGGCGCCCGCGGAGAGGAATTGCAGCACCGCGACGTCGCCGTACCGGTCGGCGACGAAGCCCGGCAGGCCGTCGGATTCGCCGTGCACCAGCCGGCAGCCGTCGTGCCTCGCGTCGAGCAGCCCGGAGCGCGCGCGCACCGCGGCCTGCACCCGCGCGGCGAAGAACGCCGGGTCGATGGTGGCCGCGGGATCGAAGCTCCACACCCGGGCGCGGATGCCGGACGCCGGGCTCCACGCCGCGACGGCGAGCGGGCTCGCGTCGGCCGAGCAGAGCAGCACCGTCGCGCCGGCGCGCGGCACGCCTTCGACGCCGGCGATCGCGCCGGAAAAGACCCAGGGATGGCGCTGGCGCAGCGACTTGTCGCGGCCGGGCTTGAGGGTGACCCGGGCTATTGGCCCCGGCGCGCTCAGGACAGCGTCACTCCGAAGAGCTTGCCGACGCCGAACGTGACCAGCGCCGCGACGCCGCCGAGCAGCAGCATGCGCGCACCCGACGCGAGAGCGCCGCGGCCGGTGAACAGCGAAAGCGTTGCGCCTACCGCGAACAACGCCACCGCGGTCAGCAGGGCGGCGATCGGGAGATTCCAGGCGCCGGCGCGGAACACGAAAGGCAGGAGCGGTATGGCTGCGCCGACGGCGAAGGACAGGAGCGACGAGACGGCGGCGCCCCACGGCGAGCCCAGCTCGTCGGGATTGAGGCCCAGTTCCTCCCGCGCCAGCGTGTCGAGCGCGTGCTCCGGATCGGCGACGAGCTTCTTCGCCACGCGCTGCGCCTCGCCGCCCGAGAGCCCCTTGGCCTTGTAGATGAGCGCCAGCTCCTGCGCCTCGGCGTCCGGATACTCCTTGAGCTCGTCGCGCTCCAGGCCGATCTGGTACTCGAAGAGCTCGCGCTGCGAGCGCACCGAGACGAATTCGCCCGTCGCCATGGCGAACGCGCCGGCGGTGAGGCCGGCGATCCCGGTCAGCAGCACCACGCGCGCGTCCGCGCTCGCTCCCGCCACGCCGAAGATGAGGCTGGCGTTCGATACCAGCCCGTCGTTGATGCCGAACACGGCGGCGCGCAGGTTGCCGCCGCCGCCCAGGCCGCGATGCCGATGCTCGACGCCTCCGGCGACCGGTGCGGCGTGTCCGCCCGGCTCGCGCCGGCTGTAGACCGCCATCCCGCGCACCTTCATCGCGGCGAGCACGGTGCGCAGCGGCCGCGGCCCGAACAGCTGGACCAGCCGCACCACGAGGCGCGTGCGCAGATCCGGCTCGAAGGGCGGCGGCGCAGGCTTGCCGCTGGCGGTGAGCTGCGCGCGCCAGATCGCCGCCTGCGCCTCGGCCTCCACCGCGAGGCGGGCGAACAGATCCGCGCGCGACGTCCCGGCTTCGGCTTGCGCGCAGGTGCGATAGAGGTACGCCGAGCGCTGCTCCTCGATCCAGTTCTCGAGCGGATTGCTCATGCGCCGCGGCTCTCGTGACCCTCGGTCGCGCGCTCCATCGCCGCGACGATCTCGGTGGTGAGGCGCGGCAGGACGTCGAGGGAGCGCATGTTCTCGAGCACCTGCTCGGGCCGGCTCGCGCCGGTGATCACCGTGCTCACGTTCGGGTTGTTGAGGCACCACGCGAGCGCCAGCTGGGCGGGCGTGCAGCCCAGATCCTTGGCCATCGGCACGAGCTTGCGCACGGCGGCGATCTTCGCGGGATCGACGATGCGCTGAGCGAGCCACTCGTAGCCCTTGACGGTGGCCCGCGACCCGGCAGGCACGCCGTCGTTGTACTTGCCCGTGAGCAGCCCCGAGGCCAGCGGGCTCCAGGTGGTGAGCCCCAGGCCGACGTCCTCGTAGAGATCGGCGTATTCCACCTCGACGCGGTGACGGTGGAAGAGGTTGTACTCGGGCTGCTCCATCACCGGCTTCGCGAGATGCTGGGCTTCGGCGATGCGCCACGCGGTGAGGATGTCCTCCGCGCTCCACTCGGAGGTCCCCCAGTAGTGCGCCTTGCCGGCGCGAACCATGTCGTGCATCGCCCACACCGTCTCCTCGATCGGCGTGTTCGGATCGGGACGATGGCAGAACACGAGATCGACGTAGTCGAGCTGCAGCCGCGCGAGCGATCCGTCGATCGCGCCCATCAGGTACTTGCGGTTGAGCGTGTTCTTCTCGTTGGGCCCGTCATTGAGGCCCCAGTAGAACTTGGTCGACACGACGTAGGATTCGCGCCGCCAGCCGAGCTTCCTGAGCGCGTCGCCCATGATGCGCTCGGACTGGCCCCTCGCGTAGACCTCGGCGTTGTCGAAGAAGTTGACGCCCGCGGCGTAGGCGGCGGCCATGCACTCGCGCGCGGGCGCTTCGCCGAGCTGGTTGCCGTAGGTGACCCAGGAGCCGAAGGACAGCTCGCTCACCTTCAATCCGGATCGGCCGAGGCGACGGTAATTCATGGGCGGGCCTACAAGGTGCAATAGGGTCGACGGGTCGACGGGGCACACGAGCGACGGCGGCGTGCGCAGCGCGGTCCACCCGTCGATCGCCTCGCGCCGACATCGCTCACGAGGCGAAGGCATATGTTACCGCAACGCGAGGCGCCTTTCGCCGACGAGGCGGCGTACAATGGCGCGCTTTTCGCGCGGCCACGCTGCATTACCCGAGCGGACCGCTGACCGGGGAACCTCCATGCCGCAACGCCGACGCCCCCTGAGCGTTGAAGACTTGTGGTCGATCAAGCGGATCGGGTCGCCGACGCTGTCGCCCGATGGCCGCGCCGCGTGCGCCGCGGTGACGTCCTACGACATGGAGAAGAACGAGGAGCGCCACGAGTTGTGGCTGTTTCCCACGGACGGTCGCAGAGCACGCCGCCTGACCGCGGGCGACAAGGACAGCGATCCGGCCTGGTCGCCGGACGGGAAGTGGATCGCCTTCGCCGCCAAGCGCAAGGACGACGAGGAGGCGCAGGTCTACCTGATCGCCCCGGACGGCGGCGAGGCGAGGCGCCTCACGTCGATCTCGACCGGAGCGCTGGCGCTGCGCTGGTTTCCGGACAGCCGGCGGATCGCCTTCGTGTCCTGGATCTGGCCCGAGCTCGACACCGAGGCCGCGCAGGCGAAGCGCCGCAAGGAGCGCAAGGAGGCGAAGGTCAGGGCGCACTTGACCGAGCGCAGCGAGTACCGGTTCTGGGACCACTGGCTCACCGACGGGCGGGCGCCGCACGTGTTCGCGGCCGACGTCGCGAGCGGCCGGCATCGCGACCTGCTCGCGGGAACGGGGCTCGCACTGCAGCCGTGGGAGCCCGCGGCGATGCACTACGACCTCTCGCCGGACGGCCGCGAGCTCGCGCTCACGGTCGATCTCGCGCCCGAGCCCAAGATGATGCACGAGACCGACATCGTCGCGGTGTCGCTGGCGAGCGGACGGCATCGCACGCTCACCGCGCAAAGCGGGCTTAGCGACGCGCATCCGCGCTATTCGCCCGACGGCCGGCACATTGTGTGGAACTCGTACAACCTGAAGCGCGCCTTCAACGATCAGGGACGGCTCACGCTCTACGATCGGCGCAGCGGCGAGACGCGCCGCATCGCGCCCCGGCTCGACCGTGCCACGGGCTGGCACGCGTGGTCGCCCGACGGATCGCAGCTCTACGTCACCGTCGAGGACCGCGGCCGCCACCACTTGTGCCGCCTGGGACTGCATGATGCGCTGCCCACGCCGGTCGCCGCGGGCGGAGTGATCGAAGGCTTCGCCCTCTCGCGCGATGGGCGACGCATCGTCTTCGATCGCGCCACGCTCTCGCATCCGCCGGCGCTGTTCGCGATCGGCAGCGACGGGCAGGGCGAGCGCTCGATCGAGAGCCTCAATCGCGCGCTGCTCGTCCGGGCGAGGCTCGGCGTCACGCGCGAGTTCACGGTCAAGGGCTGGCGCGGCGAGCCGGTGCAGGTGTGGGTGACGTATCCGCCAGGCTTCGATGCGGGCAAGAAGTGGCCGCTGCTGCATTCCATCCACGGCGGACCCCACGCCGCGCACACCGACGGCTGGCACTTCCGCTGGAACACGCAGGTGTTCGCGGGCTACGGCTACGTCGTCGTCGGGGTCAACTACCACGGCTCCTCGGGCTTCGGTCAGCGCTTCATCGAGACGATCACCGGCGACTACGGCGTGCGCGAGCTCGCCGACGTCGAGGCGGCCACCGACTTCATGCTCCGCCAGCGCTACATCGATCGCGAGCGCCTGGTCGCGACCGGCGGCAGCTACGGCGGCTACATGGTCGCGTACATGAACGGCCACACCGATCGGTACAGGACGTTCGTATGCCACGCCGGGTGCTACGACTGGGTGAGCTTGATGGCCGCCGACGGCTATCTCTTCTTGACGAAGGAGCTCGGAGCGTTCCACTGGGACAATCCGGCGCGGGCGATGAAGCAGTCGCCGCACCACTACGCGCGCCGATTCAAGACGCCGACGCTGGTAATCCACGGCGAGCTCGACTACCGCGTCCCGGCGACGCAGGCCCTGCAGTACTACAACACGCTGCGCGCGCGCGGCATCGCGGCGCGCCTGCTGTACTTTCCCGACGAGAACCACTGGATCCTGAAGCCGCAGAACTCGCGCCTGTGGTACCGCGAGTTCTTCGGATGGATCAAGCGTTACGCGCCCGGCGGACCGAAGCGGTAGGCGCGAATTCATTCGCACGATGTCCGAATAAACTCGGACCTACGGGTGTCCCGTGCGGGCCGTTGCCGGCGTCCGCATGAATTCGACCTACGGATGCCCCATGCGCGCGGCGCGCCGCTCGACCTTCTCCTGGCAGGCGATGCAGCGCTCGGCGGTGGGCTGCGCGTTCAGCCGCGGCCAGCCGATCGCCTCGCCGCAGCCGGCGCAGGTTCCGTAGCTGCCGTCCTCGAGACGCACGAGCGCTGACTCGACCTCGGAGAGCTCGGCGACGTCGCGCGTGACCATCTGGACGTCGAGATCGGCGAGGATGTCCGCGAGCACCCAGGCTTCGGTCTCGGCAAAGTGGTTCATGAACCCTGCCACGCGCGGGTCGTCGCTCTTCTCGAGCTCGCGCTGGATTTCGGCACGCAGCTCCCCGCGCCGGCGGGTCAGGCGCTCCCGAAGCTCGTCGCGCTGGCGGTCGGAAATGGGGTCCATCGGTTCAGCGCACCCGCTTGGCGGGAAACTCCTCGTCGATGTTGTCGCGGAAGAAGCTCCATGGCGAGGAGGCGCCCGAGAAGCGCCGCCACACGTCGGCGGAGACGCCCGAATACTCGAACGTGCCGCTCGAGAGCTCGACCCTGAGCACGCGATTGCGCTCGTCGTAGCCGGCGGCGCGCAGGTTGCCGCCTGAAAGTCGTTTCATCTCCATGCGGACACGATCGAATTCGTTCGTACGACCGAATCTATCCGGTCACCTGCTCCGTTCGGGTACGACGTCCCGCGGACGACCGTCCTCCGTCAACCGGCGGTCGTGCGCTTCTTCGCCTGCTTCGGCTTGTGGCGCCGTTTCTTGCCGTAGCTGTGGTTGAAGATCTTGCCGCGGCGGCTGCGCACGTCGCCCTTGCCCATGAACGCTCCGTGGATTGAATCGGGAATGCTACGATTATAGCGCCGCGCTTTTCTCCCGGACCCGCGTTTCCGCCACCGCCGTCGGAGCTCCCTTGCGCATCGCCCGCTGGCTTGCCGTCCTATTGCTGCCGTTCGCCTTCGGCGCCCTCGCGGCGGACCCGGCCAAGGTCCTGCATGCGGCGTTCTCGATCGCCGAGAC
>Ga0187776_10000828_pt1 | contig 14946 bp, 11 predicted proteins | sample 0216_BV02_MP12_2_FD_132426 | JGI IMG/M metagenome (GOLD analysis project Ga0187776, IMG submission 132426) | Tropical peat soil microbial communities from peatlands in Department of Meta, Colombia - 0216_BV02_MP12_20_MG | ecosystem: Environmental > Terrestrial > Soil > Wetlands > Peat | place...
CGGCTCACCGTGGACGGCAAGAGCTACACGAAGCCGCTGACGGTGAAGCTGGACCCGCGGGTGAAGGTGACTCCGGCAGAGCTGGAAGGGCAATTGGCGACCGCACAGGCGGCGGCGGCGAAGATCAAGGAGTTGACGCCCGAGGTGGCCAAGGCGGCGGCAGTGGAGAAGCAGTGGAGAGACCTGGCGGCCAAGGCGAAGGACAATGCCGCACTCGCGAGTGCCCTGGCGGCGTTCGGCCGCCGGCTGACCGCGGTCCTGGGCCCGCCGGCGACCAACTACGGCGCACCCGTGATCCCGCTGGACACCGACCACACCAGCCTGCGCCACCTGCTGGCCGACTACAACACCATCCTGGCGGCGGTGGAGAGCGCGGACGCCGCGCCCACGGCGGAGCAGCACTCCGCGCTGCGCCAGGACGACGACACCTTCGCCGCGACCATGACCGAGTGGAAGCAGTTGCTGGGCGACCTTCCCGCGCTGAACACGCGGCTCCAGCAAGCCGGCCTGCCGGAGATCACAACCAATCCCAAGCCCTAGGATCCCGTATCCATGAGTGACCTGGTCCAACTCAGCCAAGACAACGACGTCGCGATCATCACCATCAATAACCCGCCGGTGAACGCGCTGAGCCCGGGCGTGCCCGAGGGCATCGCCGAAGCGATCGAACGAGTGGAGAAGGACGCGGGGGTGCGCGCCGTGGTGGTCATCGGCAGCGGGCGCACTTTCGTGGCCGGCGCTGACATCAAGGAGTTCGGCAAGATCACCTCCGGGCAGCACACCCGCGGCGCGCCCTTGCTGCCCGCCGTGCTTTTGAAGATCGAAGACTGCTCCAAGCCGGTGGTGATGGCCATCCACGGCACCGCTTTCGGCGGCGGGATGGAGCTGGCCATGTCTGGACACTACCGCGTGGCCGCGCCTGCGGCGCAACTCGGGCAGCCCGAGGTGAAGCTGGGCATCATCCCCGGCGCCGCCGGGACGCAGCGCCTACCGCGGCTGGCGGGCGTGGCCAAGGCGGTGGAGATGTGCGCCGGCGGCAATCCCATCTCGGCCAGGGAGGCGCTCGAGCTGGGCATCGTGGACCGGCTGATCGAAGGCGACCTGCTCGCGGGCGCGGTGGGTTTCGCGCGCCAGGTCGCCGGCAAGCCTGCCCCCAAGACCCGGGAGCGCGCCCAGAAGCTGGGCACACCCGAGCAGAACGCGCCCATCATCGCGGCCGCGCGCGAGCAGGCGCGCAAGAAGCAGCGCGGCCTGATGGCGCCGCTGGCCGCCATCGAGGCGGTGGAAGCCTCCGCCCGACTGCCCTTCGAACTGGGCTGCGAGCTGGAGCGCCGGCTGTTCACCGGCTGCCTGTTCTCCGACCAGTCCAAGGCGCTGATCCACGTCTTCTTCGGCGAGCGCGAGGTGGCTAAGGTCCCCGACGTCCCCAAGGAGACGTCCATCCTGCCTGTGAACAAGGTCGGGGTGGTGGGCGCGGGAACCATGGGCGGCGGCATCGCCATGGTCTTCGCCAACGCCGGTATCCCGGTGCTGCTGCGCGAGGTGGACCACGCGGCGCTCCATCGCGGCCTGGCCAACATCCAGAAGAACTACGACGGGTCGGTCAAACGCGGCCGCTTCACCCAGCAGTTCGTGAGCGAGCGCTTGCAGCTGATCCAGCCCACGCTCAGCTTCGACGGCTTCGCCGAAGTGGACATGGTGGTGGAGGCGGTCTTCGAGGGCATGGCGCTCAAGAAAGAGGTCTTCGCCGAGCTCGACCGCGTGTGCAAGCCCGCCGCCATCCTGGCCAGCAATACCTCCACCCTCAGCATCGATGAGATCGCTTCGGCGACCAAACGCCCCCAGTCCGTCATCGGGACCCACTTCTTCAGTCCGGCGAACGTGATGCGGCTGCTCGAGATCGTGCGCGGCAAGGCCACCGGGAAGGACGTGATCGCCACCGCCATGCAGCTTGCCAAGAAGCTGGGCAAGGTGGGAGTGCTGGTGGGCAACTGCCGCGGCTTCGTCGGCAACCGCATGTTCCATCCTTACCGGCGCGAGGCGCAGTTCCTGGTGGAGGAGGGCGCGAGCGTAGAGGCGGTGGACGCCGCGCTCACCGACTTCGGCATGGCCATGGGTCCGCTGGCCACCGGCGACCTCGCCGGCCTGGACGTGGGCTGGCGCATCCGCAAGGAGTATCGCCACCTGGAGAAGCCGGGCGTGCGCCAGCCGCTGGCGGAAGACCGACTCTGCGAGATGGGACGCTTCGGGCAGAAGACCGGCGCCGGTTGGTACAAGTACGACGAGAACCGCCGCGCCGTCCCCGACCCGGAGGTAGCGGCGCTGGTGCGCAAGGCGGCCGCCGAGGCCGGCATCGCGCAGCGCCAGATCCCGGCCGAGGAGATCCTCGACCGCTGTATCTACGCGCTGGTCAACGAAGGCGCGCGCATCCTGGAAGAGGGCTATGCACTGCGCGCGGTCGACATCGACATCATCTACCTGAATGGCTACGGCTTCCCGGCGTATCGCGGCGGGCCCATGTGGTACGCCGACACCGTGGGACTGAAGCAGGTGCTGGAGCGCATCCGCGAGTTCGAGCGGCAGCACGGCGGATCGTGGATGCCGGCGCCGTTGCTGGTGCGTTTGGCCGGGCAGGGCGCCAACTTCGACGGTTTCATCCGGGAACCGGGCGGGAAACCATGAGCCGCATCTTCCTGGTCCGGCACGCGCAGGCTTCCTTCGGGGAGCGCGAGTACGACAAGCTCTCCGCCATCGGGAAGGCGCAGGCGCGCCTGCTGGGCGAGTACTGGGCGGAGCGCCGCCTGCAATGGGACCGCGTCTGCACCGGTCCGCGCCAGCGCCAGCAGGACACCGCCGCCATCGTGGGCGAAGTCTACCGCAAGGCCGGGTTGAGTTTGCCCGAGCCGGTGGTCATGCCGGACTTCGACGAGTACCACGGCGACCAGGTTCTGGAGCGCGGCCTGCCCGGGCTGGTGGCGCGCGACGTTGAGATCCAGCGGCTCTACGAGGCGTTCGAGAGTTCGGGCAGCGCCGCCAGCCGCATGCGCAACTTCCAGAAACTCTTTGAGGCGGTGATCGGACGCTGGGTGCAGGGCGAGCTGGTGCTCGACCACGTCGAATCCTGGTCCGACTTCTGCGCGCGGGTGCAGCGCGGCCTGGCGGGTGTCGTGGCGGAGGACGGCCGCGGCCGGCAAGTCGCCATCTTCTCCTCCGGAGGCCCCATCAGCGTGGCTATGCAGCGCGCCCTGGAACTCACCGCGCAGAACACCCTGCGGGTGGCGTGGATGGTCCGCAACTGCGCCATCAGCGAATTCCTGGCCTCGGGCGCCCGCTTCACCTTGAGCACGTTCAACGAAGTGCCGCACCTGGACGATGCCGCCCTGCTGACCTACCGCTAGAGGGTGAGATGGGCGATTTGCTGAACCGACCCGGAAGCGTGCGCGCGGGAGAAGAGCTTGACCTCCCGCGGCTCGAGCCCTTCCTTCTCCGTCACTTTCCCGGCAGCGCCGGGCCGCTGACCGTCCAGCAGTTTCCCAGCGGACACTCCAACCTGACCTACCTGGTGCGGCTGGGCGGGCGCGAAATGGTGCTGCGGCGGCCTCCCTTCGGCAGCAAGGTCAAGAGCGCGCACGACATGGGCCGGGAGTACCGCGTCCTCTTGAAGCTGCACCCGGCCTATCCCCCTGCGCCCCAGGTGCTGCTCTATCGCGAGGACGATTCCATCCTGGGCGCACCCTTCTACCTGATGGAGCCGGTGACGGGGATCATCCTGCGGCGCGAGGTGCCGGCCGGGCTCGAGCTCACGTCCGAAACCGTGCGGCGCATGAGCGAGGCCTTCACCGACAATCTGGCGCTGCTCCACGGTTTGGACTACGCCGCCATCGGCCTCGCCGATCTGGGCAAGCCCGAAGGCTACCTGGAGCGCCAGGTGCGCGGCTGGATCGAGCGCTACTACGGCTCCAAGACCCACGAGCTGCTCGAGGTCGAGCGCATCGCCGCGTGGCTGCAGGCGCATATGCCGCCCCCGATCGCACCCGCGCTCATCCACAACGATTACAAGTACGACAACGCGGTGCTCGATCCCGGCGACCTGGCGAAGATCGTGGGCGTGCTGGACTGGGAGATGTGCACGCTGGGCGACCCGCTCAGCGACCTGGGCACCGCGCTGGCCTACTGGGTGGATCCCGGCGACCCCGGCGAATTGCAGCAGATCCGCTGGGGCCCGACCACGCTGCCCGGCAGCCTGACGCGGCGGCAGGTGGTCGAGCGCTACGCCCGGGCCACGGGGCACGACGTCACGCACATGGTCTTCTACCTGGCCTTCGCGTATTTCAAGGTGGCGGTGATCGTGCAGCAGATCTACTACCGCTACCATCACGGGCTCACCCAGGACGCGCGCTTCGCGCAACTGCTCGAGGTCGCCAAGATCCTGCTGCGCGCCTCGCTGCGCACGGCCGAGTCGGGCGCGATCTGAGCTAGGAAAAGTAGAGGACCACCCACTCCGCCACGCAGCAGGGTTTCTCTCCGCCCTCCACCTCCACGGTCACGGAGAACACGGCCTGGGTGCCGCGTCGGATTTCCTTGAGCGATGCCAGCGTCACCCGGGCGCGCAGCTTCGAGCCCATTCGTGCCGGAGCAGGGAAGCGCACCTTGTTGAGGCCGTAGTTCACGGCCAGGCGCACGCCGCTGCGGACCTGGAGCGCCTGGTGCATGAAATGGCTCAGCAGGGAAAGGGTGAGGAAGCCGTGGGCAACAGTGGTGCCGAAGGGGGATTCGCGCTGGGCGCGCTCGCGGTCCACGTGGATCCACTGGTGGTCCTCGGTGGCGTCGGCGAACTGCTGAATGCGCTCCTGGGTGAGTGGAAGCCAGTCGGTCAGGGCCAGCTCGCGCCCCACGTAGTCCTTGAGCAGGTCCGGTGTTTCCAGCACCAGCGGCGGCATGGAGTCTCCCTGTGACTGCGCGCAACACTCTAGCACTTGCAGTCGAACGCCCGGCGGAGTAGTTTGCTCGGTCATGCAACTGGCGGACAAAGTGATCGTGGTGACGGGCGGGGCGAACGGCATCGGGCGGGCGATGTGCCGGCGCTTCGCCGCCGAGAAGTCCAAGGCGGTGGTGGTGGCGGACCTGCAGGCCGCGGCGGCGGCGCAGGTCGCGGCCGAGGTCGGCGGCCTTGCGGTCGAAACCAACGTGGCGCGCGAGAGCGACATCGTCCGTCTGGTCGAGCAGGTCACGGCGAAGTACGGCCGCATCGATCTCTTCTGCTCCAATGCCGGCACCGGGACCAGCGGCGGCGTCGAGATCTCCGACGCCAAGTGGCAGCGCGAGTGGGAGGTCAACGTGATGGCGCACGTCTACGCGGCGCGCGCCGTGCTCCCGCAGATGCTCCAGCGCGGCGACGGTTACCTGCTGCAGACGGTCTCGGCGGCGGGACTCTTGACGATGATCGGCTCGGCCACCTATTCCGTCACCAAGCACGCGGCGTTGGCCCTGGCGGAGTGGATCTCGATCACTCACGGCGACCAGGGCATCAAGGTCTCGGCGGTGTGCCCGCTGGGCGTGCGCACCGACATGCTGCTCAAGGGCGAGGGCGGCTTGGCGTCGTTCCTGATCGAGGGCGCGATCACCCCGGAGCAGGTCGCGGACGAGGTGGTGAAGGGGATCGCCGACGAGCGCTTCCTCATCCTTCCCAACCCCGAGGTTGGGGAGTTCTTCCGCCGCAAGGCCGGGGACTACGAGCGCTGGCTGCGCGGTATGCGCAAGTTCCAGGCCGCCAACCTGCCGCAGAAATCGTAGCGCGCTAGCGCGGCGCCGCCGGCCGCGGCGGCATCCACTTCTTTAATTCCAGCCGGCCCACCTGATCGGTGTGGACCTCGTCGGGACCGTCGGCGATGCGCAGGGTGCGCACGTTGGCCCAGGCGGCAGGCAGGAAGGTGTCCTGGCAGACGCCGGCGCCGCCCCAGGCCTGGATGGCGCGGTCGAGCACGCGCAAGGCCATGTTGGGCGCCACCACCTTGATCATGGCGATCTCGGCGCGCGCCGCCTTGTTGCCCACCGTGTCCATCATGGAGGCGGCTTTGAGCGTGAGCAGGCGCGCCTGCTCGATCTCCATGCGCGAGTGGGCGATGTCGGCGCGGATGGTGCCTTGGTCGGCCAGGGTCTTGCCGAAGGCGGTGCGCGAGAGCACGCGCTTGCACATGACCTCCAACGCGCGCTCGGCCACCCCGATGCACCGCATGCAGTGATGGATGCGCCCCGGTCCCAGGCGTCCCTGGGCGATCTCGAAGCCGCGGCCCTCGCCCAGCAGCATGTTGCTGAGCGGGATGCGGACATTGGTGAAGCTGATCTCGCCGTGGCCGTGCGGCGCGTGGTCGTAGCCGAAGACGGTGAGCACGCGTTCCACCTTCACGCCCTTGGCGTCCATGGGCACCAGCACCATGGATTGCTGGAGATGGCGCGGGGCGGCGGGATCGGTCTTGCCCATGAAGATGGCGACTCTGCAGCGCGGGTCGCCGGCTCCCGAGGCCCACCACTTGCGCCCGTTGAGCACGTAGGAATCGCCGTCGCGCTGGATGCGAGCCTCGATGTTGGTGGCGTCGGAGGAAGCCACCGCGGGCTCGGTCATGGCGAAGCAGGAGCGCATCTCGCCCGCCAGCAGCGGCTTCAGCCAGCGCTCCTTCTGCTCGGGAGTGCCGTAGCGGACCAGCACCTCCATGTTGCCGGTGTCGGGGGCGGAGCAGTTGAAGACCTCGGGCGCGAGCATGCTGCGCCCCATGATCTCGCACAGCGGCGCGTACTCGAAGTTAGTGAGCCCGGCGCCGTACTCGCTCTCCGGCAGGAAGAGGTTCCACAGGCCGGCGGCGCGCGCCTTGGGCTTCAGCTCCTCGATCACGCGGGTGGGCTGCCAGCCGCCGCGCTCGCATTCTTCCTCGAAGCGGCGCTCGTTGGGATAGATGTGCTCGTCCATGAAGGCGAGCAGGCGGCGCTGCAACTCTTTGCTCTTGTCGCTGAACTCGAAGCCCATGAGCGTCTCCTGTGGCCGGGAAGTAGGGCGGACGCGATTATATACAAGCGGAACTCCATCACCGCGGGGAGCGGCCTACATCACTGAAGTGGCACACCCCGATGTGATAAGCAGGAAAGAGGAAGTGAGGCCCGGCCATGTGCGATGAGTTGCCCATCGGCGCACAGGACGTGGAAGCGTACGACGCGCTGCTCGCGCGGGGTGGCGCGGCCGAAGGACTCGACCGCCGCACTTTCCTGCACGCCGCCGCGGCCGCCTGCGCCGGCCTTGCCGTGGCGCGCTGCTTCCGAGCCGAGCCGCTGTTCGCGGCCTCGACCGACGACTCCCGCTTCGTCCGCGAGGCCGGCTTCTACCAGAAGCTGCCGGAGCGCGCGGTGCAGTGCAAGCTGTGCCCGCGCGAGTGCGTGGTGGCGGAGAGCGAGCGCGGCTTCTGCCGCGTGCGCGAGAACCGCAAGGGCACCTACTACACCCTGGTGCACTCGCGGGTGGTGGCGGCGCACGTGGACCCCATCGAGAAGAAGCCCTTCTTCCACTTCCTGCCGGGAGCGATGGCCTTCTCCATCGCCACCGGCGGCTGCAACGTGAACTGCAAGTTCTGCCAGAACTGGGAGATCTCGCAGGCCCGCCCGGAGCAGTTGCGCGCCATCTATCTTCCGCCCAGGGAACTGGCGCAGGCGGCGAAGCAGAACGAGTGCCCTATCCTGGCCTACACCTATAGCGAGCCCGTGGTCTTCTCGGAGTACGTGCTGGACGCGGCCGAGGCGGGCCACGCTCAGGACCTGCGCAGCGTGGTGGTGAGCAACGGCTTCATCCAACAGGAGCCGCTGCTCCGCCTGTGCGAGCGTGTGGACGCCATCAAGATCGACCTGAAGTCCTTTTCCGAGCAGTACTACCGCGAGGTGGTGCGGGGCGCGCTGCAGCCGGTGCTGGAGACGCTGGTCACGGTGCGCCGCCATGCCAAGTGGATGGAGATCGTCTACCTGGTGGTGCCCACGCTCAATGACGGCGACGCCGAGTTCCGCGGGGTCGCGCGCTGGATCCACGCCAACCTGGGCAGCGACGTCCCCGTCCATTTCACGCGCTTCTATCCCAAGTACCTGCTCACCAACCTGCCGCCCACGCCGGTGGAGACCCTGGAGCGCGCCAAAGCCATCGCCGAGGCCGAGGGTCTGCAGTACGTGTACGTCGGCAACGTTCCTGGACATCCGGGCGAGAACACCTACTGCCCCAAGTGCCACGCCCTGCTCATCGAGCGCGCCGGGTTCACCATCGCCCACATGCACCTGAAGAACGGTAAGTGCAAACAGTGTGGGCAGGCTGTGCCCGGGGTCTGGAAGGCATAGAATTGCCCTGAGGGAAACCATGGACCGCGGAGGCAAGAGCAAGCCTCTTCTCCTGCTGGCGGCCGGCCTGGTGGCGGGCGCCCTGCTGCTGGTGCCATCCTCGCTGCGCCCGGCCGACAAAGAAGAGGTGCGCCAGCCGGCGGTGGCCGGCAACTTCTATCCCGCCGATCCCAAGGAACTGGAAAGGACGATCGACGGCTTGCTGGCGAGCGCGGGCGCGCCCACGACCCAGGAGCCGGTGGTGGCGCTGATCGCGCCCCACGCCGGCTACCAGTACTCGGGCCCGGTGGCGGCGCACAGCTACGCCCTGCTCAAGGGGCGGAAGTTCGAGCGCGTGGTGGTGATCGCGCCCTCCCACTTCGAGGCGTTCGACTTCACCTCGGTCTATGAGGGCGACAGCTACGTCACACCGCTGGGCGCCATTCCGGTGGACAAGGCCTTCGCCGCCAAGCTGGCGAGCCTAGCCCCGGGCATCCGGCTCTCGCAGCGTGGGCACACGCCCGCGGGTCCGCAAGGAGAGCACGCGCTCGAGGTCCAGTTGCCCTTCCTGCAGCGCACGCTGGGCCAGTTCAAGCTGGTGCCCATCGTGATGGGCGACCAGAGCTGGGAGAGCAGCCGCGCTTTGGGAGTGGCCCTGGCCAAGCTGATCCCGGGGACGGACACGCTGATCGTGGCCAGCTCCGACCTCACGCATTACCGCAGCGCCGACGAGGTCAGCCGCATCGACCACCACACTCTGCAGGCGATCGAGGACTGGGACACGCTCAGCCTGTCGCGCAACTTCCAGTCAGGCGTGTGGGAAGCCTGCGGGGGCGCGCCCATCGTGGCGGCCATGATCGCCGCGCAGCGGCTGGGCGCCAACCAGGCCAAAGTACTGAAGTATGCCAACACCGGCGACGTCACCGGCGACCGCAGCCGCGTCGTAGGCTACGGTGCAGTGGCGTTGCTGCGCGTGCCGCGCTCCGGAAGCACAACCGAGGTGCGCTTCTCCCTGAGCGACCGCGACAAGGAGGAATTGTTGCGCATCGCTCGCCTCTCGGCGGAGACAGCGGTGCGGACCAGGAAGCTCTACGAGCCACCGGTGCCTGCCTCCGCCGCGCTGCTCCAGGAGCGGGGCGCCTTCGTCACCCTGCGCGAAAAAGGCGAGCTGCGCGGGTGCATCGGCTATGTCTCGGTGGTGAAGCCCCTCTACCTCACCGTGCGCGACGTGGCCGCGCTCGCCGCCCTGCGCGATAGCCGCTTCCCTCCCGTCACCCCGGGCGAGCTAGGGCTGCTGGAATACGAGGTCTCCGTGATCTCTCCCTTCCACCAGGTGCTCGACGTCAGGCAGATCAAGGTGGGGCGCGACGGGCTGATGATCCTCAAGGGCGGCCAGGATGGCATCCTGCTGCCGCAGGTCGCCCGCGACGAGAACTGGGACCGCAACACCTTCCTGGAGCAGGTCGGCGTGAAGGCCGGGCTGCCGCCGCGCACCTGGAAGGATGAGGACGCCGATCTTTTCGCGTTCACCGCCCTGGTGTTCGCCGAGCCGAAAGCCCCGGAGGCCTTTACGCCCCAGCCTCCCTTTCCCGGCCGGCCCGAGCAGCCAACCCCGCCGGGAAGAGATTCAACACCGCGATAAGCGCGGCCGTCCGCAGGAATCCAAAGACGGGGAGGAAATACAGGCTGAGCGCGACCGCGCCCAGACAGGAGCCGGCGAGATCGAGCGCGTAGAGCGCGCCCGGGCTGCCGGCCTGTTGTACGCCGCCGAAGAAGACCCGGCTGGCCAGCAGGAACTGGTAACCGCCCAGTAGCCCGGCGAGCAGCGCCAGCATGGGGAACAGGAGCTGGCTCACCAGAAGCAGTCCCATCCGGCTCGTCACTCCCGCCAGCAGCGGCATCGACCCGCACAGCAGCAGTGGGGTCAGCGCCGCCAGGAATTGCAGGCCGGCGAGCGCGCGAAGCTCCCGCGGTGTCGCTTCTTCCTTGCCGGCGCCGCGGCGCAGAGCCCACCAGCTTCCCAGGGCCATGCCCACCATGAAGGCGGCGATCACGATGGCGAGCTGGTGGTAGACGTAGCCGTACACCGCCTGGAACCCAAGCAGAAGCAGGATCTCAAGCGCGATCAGGGTGAAGCCCATGGCGGCCATGCAGAAGCCGGCGCAGATCTGTCGCCGGTGTCCCCTTGACATCGCTCCCAGCCCCACCGCCAGCAGCAGCAGAAGCAGGAGGCCGCCGGCCAGCACCCAGTCAAAGCTGATGCCGGCCACCGCGTGGAACCAGCGCCGGGAGGCGGGATGAAACTGCGTGCTCCACAAAGCCACGTCGAAGTAGTACGCGATGGGCGCGAAGTCGCGGTTCATGGGGGTCTCGGCTTGCGGGCGGATCGTTTTCTCCAGGTCCTGCAAGCGCTCCGCCGACATGCGGAAGGGCAGGTAGTACTCGCGCACGTAGAAAGTCTGGAGGCGGCGGGTGCGCAGCCTCGCCAGCAGTTCTGCGGGATCGGAGGTGAGGGTGCCGGGGCGGTCCGAGGCCAGGAAGTGCGCCGTCTCGCCGGGAATAACAGCCACCTCAGGGAAGGCGGCGGCCAGGGTCTTGCGGATGCAGCGGAGGAAGGCGGCCCGCTCCGGGTTGAGGTATTCCTCCGAGGCCTTGAGCTGGAAGGAGAAGACGCCGCCGGGCTCGAGTCGCGCGGCTGCCTCGCGGAAGAACTCCGCCGTGTAGAAGCGGTTGAGCTGCGCGGTCTGCGGGTCGGGCAGGTTGACCACGATCACATCGAAGCGCTGCTCCGTAGTCTTGAGGAACAGCCGGCCGTCGCGATGGTGGACGTGCACGCGCGAGTCGGCGCGGATGGGCGCCCAGCCGGCAGGGAAGTACTCCTGCGCCAGGTCGAGGACTGCGGGATCCAGCTCGACATAGTCGACGCGCTCCAGGCTGGCATGCTGCAGGGCCTGGGCGAGGCTGCCATTCACGCCGCCGCCGATCAACAGCAACCTGCGGGGCGCGGGATGCTCCAGCAGCGCGAAGTGGACCGACTCTTCGGCCGACTCCGGGTCAGGAGCACTGAATACGATCAGGCCGTTCTCGAAAAAGCTGCGGCTGCCCTCGTCGCCGGCCACAACCAGGTTCCCATAGACGGAGTTGCGCGTCCCCAACACGTCGAAGCCCCGCCATAGGCGGGCCCGAGAGAGTGATTCCAATCCGGGCGCCCCGAAAGGCAAGACGACCGAGACGAACGCGACAACTAGAGCGGTCAGCAGGACACGCCGGGGCCAGGGCCTCCGCACCGTGAGCATCCCTGCGCTCAGAAAGTTGAGCAGGGCCACGATGGCCGCCACCTGAAACGGTCCTAGAAAGCGGATCAGCAGCAGGCTGGCCAGGATGCCTCCCAGGCCCGAGCCCGCGGCCTCCAGCAGGTACATCGCGCCCGTGGCCGCGGCCGTGGGTGCTCCGGCCTCGCGAGCATAGAGGCGGCTGCCCACGGTGAACAGTCCGCCGGAGACGGTACAGAAGAGGCTGAGCACGAGGAAGGAGGTGAGCAGCATCGTCCCCGGCCCCAGCATCTCTCCGGGCACAGGGTGGAAGACACCGCGGCTGCAGCGCACCGCCAGGATGGTCGCCGGGAAGGCGGCCGCGACCGCCACCTGCAGCCCGGCCAGCAGCCGGCGCGGATCCGCGCGTGCGCTCAGGCGTCCCGTCAGGGCGCTGCCCACGGCCGTCCAGAAGAGCCAACTGGCCAGCATCAGCCCCAGGGAGATCTCGTTCCCGTAGAAGACGACGATCAATTCACGCAGCAGCACGATCTGCGCGATCACGGCGGTGAGACCGACCAGGAGGAAAACCGTCCGCAGGGGCCAGGACAGGCGGCTCGCCGACGTATGCGAGGCAGCCGGGCTCATGCTTGCATCCTCCAGCCGCAGGCAGGCGGAGTCAGTGACCTCCCGCACGGCCCCCGGTGACGCCAGGCGGGGAAGAGCGTCAGCTCTTCAGCGGCAGTGAGAAGGAGAAGACGGAGCCATGGCCGAGCTGGCTGGTTACGCCGATGGAACCGCCATGGGCCTCGACGATGGCGCGGGCGATAGCCAGGCCCATTCCGGTGCCGGCCACCAGCCGGCGCTGGTCGCGCCCGCGGTAGAACTTGTCGAAGATGAGAGCCTGCTCGAAGCTGTCGATGCCCTGGCCGCGGTCGGCCACGCTCACCTGCAGGCGGCCGTCCTTGGCTTCCGCGGTGATGCGGATGGGCGTGCCCGCGGGCGAGTACTTGCCGGCGTTGTCCAGCAGTTGCAGCAGGACGTCCTTGATGCGGCCCAGGTCCATGCGCACGGGGGGCAGCGCAGAGGGCACCTCGATCTCCAGCGGATGTCCCGCCAGCGCCTGCTTGGCCTCCTCCACGGCGCGGTCGATGGCTTCCCGGATCGGGTGCGGCTCGAGCTGGAGTTCGACCTGGCCGGCGTCCAGCCGGGCCATCTCGGCGGCCTCGCCCACCAAGTGATTGAGCCGGTCGGTCTCTTCGTCGATCACGGTGAGCAGCTCCTTGCGCTGCTCGGCGCCCAGGTTGGGATCGGCGAGCAGGGTGGTCACCGAGGCCTTGATGGCGGTCAGCGGCGTGCGGAACTCGTGGGTGACGGAGTCGAGCAGGGCAGAGCGGAGTTGCTCGCCCTCGCGGGCGGCCTCGGCCTTGGTGAGCTTTTCCACCGCGCCCGCGCGCTCCACCGCGATGGCGATCAGGCTTCCCACCGCCTCCAGGGTCTCGCGCGCGAGCGCCCCGCCGGAGATGCCGACGGCCCCCACCGTGCGCACTCCCAGCCTGAGCGGCACGAAGTAGAGATCCCGGCCGGCGTCCGCGACCAGTTCGCCGCGGGCGGCCACCGCTTTCAACTGCTCGGCGTCGATGGCATGAATGTCGGGCCCGGAGCGGTAAATATCGGGGCGGCCGACCACGAAGACGGCGGCCGCGCGCATCGTGAATGCTTCCACCACGTACTGCGGGACGTCGTTCAGCAACTCCGCCACGTTCTCCGCCACCAGCAGGCGCTGGCTGAAGGCGTAGAGCCGCTCCACCTCGTGGCGGCGCTGGTGCGCCTGCGAGGCCTCGCGGCGGGCCCGCTCCGAGAGCTGGCTGGCGATGATGGCGGTCACCAGGAACGCCGACAGCGCGATCCAGTTCTGCGGGTCGGCGATGGTGAAGGTCCCGACCGGCGGCAGGAAAAAATAGTTGAAGGTCAGCGTGGACACCAGCGACATGAAGACGGCGGGCTTCAATCCCCAGGTGGCGGCCACGATCAGGATCGCCAGTAGGAAGGTGAGCGCGACGGTGGTGGGATTGGCGCGGAACAAGAGGCGGTAGACTGCCGTCACCGCGGCCACCAACGCCGCCGTCGCCGCGGAGCGGAACACCGTCCTGGCCAAGGTCGGCTGCACGGCTGCATTGTATCTGGAATCGACTTTTCCAGCGGCCTCAAGGACAATAGGCGCCATGCCCCAGAAGAGTCCCGAGCAATGGCTGGAGGAGGCTGCCCCGGAGAAGACCGCGGGCGTCTTCAAGCTGTTCCTGGGCTACGCCCCGGGCGTGGGCAAGACCTACAACATGCTCAGCGAGGCCGTCCGCCGGCATAGTCGCGGCGAGGACGTGGTGGTCGGGGTGATCGAGACCCACGGCCGCAGGCCCATCGGCGAGCTGGCCGCCCGCCTGGAGACGGTGCCGCGCAAGAAGCTGGAGTACAAAGGCACCATCTTCGAAGAGATGGACGTGGACGCCATCCTGGCCCGCCGCCCGCACGTGGTGCTGGTGGACGAGTTGGCGCACACCAACATCGAGGGCAGCAAGCACCCCAAGCGCTACCAGGACGTGATCGAGCTGCTGGACGCCAAGATCGACGTGCTCTCCACCATGAACGTACAGCACATCGAGAGCCTGACGCCGCTGGTGCAGCGCATCACCGGGGTGATCATTCGCGAGACCGTGCCCGACTGGGTGATCCAGCGCGCTGGCGAGATCGTGATGGCCGACCTCACCCCCCAGGCGCTGCAGACGCGCATGCAGCGCGGCGACATCTACCCCGTGGAGCGGGCCGAGCGCGCGCTGGGCAACTTCTTCCGCCCCGGAAACCTGATCGCGTTGCGCGAGCTGGCCCTGCGCCAGGTGGCTTCGGCGGTGGACCGCAGCCTGGAGTCCTACATCGAGCGCGAGCACGACCAGCGCAAGGCTGGGGTGCGGGAGCGCATCGCGGTGTGCATCAGCTCCAACCCGGCGGCGCAGTACCTGATCGCGCGCGGCGCCCGCATGTCTCACGCCCTGGACGCCGAGTTCTACGTGGTCTACGTGGACGTGGCCGCCGATTCCAGCGACGAGAACAAGCAGACCTTGGCCGAGAACATCCGCTTCGCCGAGAACCTGGGCGCTACCGTGGTCCGCCTGGACAGCGGCAATGTGGCCGAGCGGGTGGCCGGGTTCGTCCGCGACAAGCACGTCACCCAGGTGGTCTTCGGGCGCTCCGCCCGCCAGGGCTGGCGCCGCTACCTCTACCTCTCGGTCATCCACAAGTTCCTGCGCGACGCGCCCGCAGTGGACGTGCACATCGTCACCCAGGAAGCCAAGTGAGC
>Ga0187776_10000829_pt1 | contig 14945 bp, 13 predicted proteins | sample 0216_BV02_MP12_2_FD_132426 | JGI IMG/M metagenome (GOLD analysis project Ga0187776, IMG submission 132426) | Tropical peat soil microbial communities from peatlands in Department of Meta, Colombia - 0216_BV02_MP12_20_MG | ecosystem: Environmental > Terrestrial > Soil > Wetlands > Peat | place...
CGCCCTCAAAGGGCGAGCTTGGCTCTGGATTCTGGTTGGGTGATGGAGATAAGATACTATAATGATTGCGGGAAAAGTAAAGAGGAACTACAGAGTCCGGTATAGCAAAGATCGGAATATGACGTTCTTGTTTTTTCAGGGGTGTCGTCTGAAATCCCTCTTGTCCAGGTCGTACCGCTTCATAATCTTGTGAAGCTGCCGCGTGGTGATTCCGGCCGCCGCTGCCGTCGTCTGGATCCTTCCCCGGTGCTGGCTGAGGAGTTCCCTTACATATCGCCTTTCGATCTCCTCAACGGCTCGACGACGCACCTCCGCGAGACTCAACGAGGTATCCAGGTTTACGTGGGAGAAGGATGTCCCCCGGGCGAAGAACTCCAGAGGAAAGCTCTTGGGCGTGAGCACCGGGGAGCTCTCGAGGATGTAGGCCCGTTCGATGATGTTCTCCAGCTCCCGGATATTCCCCGGCCAGGAATACCGGTCGAAAGCCTCAATTACATCCGGGTGAACGTCATGGATCTCTTTGAAGTAGAGCTTGTTCAAGCGGTTCAGGAGGATCTCGACAAGAATAGCAATATCCTCTTTTCTCTCCCGTAGAGCGGGAATCTCAATGGGAAAGACGCTCAGCCGATAGTAAAGATCGTCCCGGTACACCCCCTGGTTCACCATGGCCTTCAAATCGCTGTTGGTGGCGGCAATGACCCTCACGTCGGCATCGATCGTTTCCTTGCCGCCCACCCGCTGGAACGACTTCTCGTGGAGGACCTGGAGCAGCTTGATCTGCGCCGACGGCGTGATGGTGCCGATCTCATCGAGGAAGATGGTTCCGCTCTTGGCGATCTCGAACCTCCCCAGCTTGCGGCGGTCCGCGCCGGTGAAGGCCCCCTTTTCGTGGCCGAAAAGCTCGCTCTCCAGGAGCGTATCGGGGATTGCCCCGCAGTGGATACTAATGTACTGTCGCTCGCTTCGGTTGCTGTGGCGGTGAATGAGTCCGGCGACCACCCCTTTCCCGGTTCCCGTCTCGCCGGTGAGGAGCACGGTGCTCTTGGTGGGGGCCACCGAACGAACCTTATTGAACACCTCCTGCATGAGCGGGCTATTGGTCCTCACCACCTCCCGCGCATCGTTCTTCCAGAACCTGTCTCTGAGGTAGGTGAGTTCGGACTGGATCCGGATGGTGTTGTAAATGCTCTCGGTGACGAACTTGACCTCCTCGGGAGTGATGGGAAAGGTCAAGTAGTTGCTCGCCCCGGCCTTCACCGCCATCACCGCGTCCCTGATCATCGCCTGGGAGGACATGACAATGACTTCCGTCGCCGGAGAGACGTGCCAGTAAGGCTGGAGCGCCTGGCGGTAGTCCGGGTGACCGTTGGCGGAGGTGGAGCCGCGCAGGAGAACGAGATCGAGGAAGAGGAACTCGTAGCGCTTCTTCCGGAGCATCTCGAGGCAAGACTCTCCGGTGGCCGCCAGATCAACCTGATACTCGCTGCGAAAGCACGAGCGAATTACCTCGCAGGCAGCCCTATCCATGGACCAGACGAGAATAGCTCTCATCACCGCCTCCGGCATGGACCTAAACGCTCCCGGGTTTCCAGAGGGTTGTCGACCGAGGGATGGATTCCGATCGTTCCTTCGTTCTCGCCCTGACTTTTCGCAGGGTCTCCTCCGATCACGTCCCATGAGAGGCCGCAAAAATCTTGAGCATGGATATTTACCACCCCGCTCAGCTAAAATCAACCGACCGAGTTCTCCGGCGCTTCGCCATGGCGCACTCTCACCCGGGCGTGGTACACTGCGCTCTCCTGGGAGCCCCTCGCGGGAAACGCCTTGTCTCCTCACTGCGGGTTTAAGATTGACCGCAGGCGCAGAATGCCCATTTGCAGTACAATGAGTACGAAGTGGCTCCAGGCAGTGGAAAGAAAGCTTCCCTGAACCCTCCGACAAGAAGGAGAAAGCGACGATGAACCGAATGAACCCCCGCCGCGTACTTGCCGGTTCGCGGGTTTCTTTCCTGGGGGTAGGGGTGATCTTGGCACTCGCCCTCGCTGCTCCGGCCCCGGCTGCCCCAGGAGATGCTCCGAACCTGAGCACCGCCATTGCTGAGGTGGCAAAGCAGAACATACCCGCCGTAGTCCACATCGAGGTAACCCAGCGGCAGGAGCTGGCCAATCCCTTGCTGCCCTTCGAGAATGACCCGTTCTTTCGGTACTTCTTCAGCCTGCCCCGGATGCCCCGCAAGTTCAAACGGGAGCTGAAGGGACTCGGCACCGGCATGATCATGGACGAACAGGGCCACATCCTCACCAATAACCACGTGGTTGGGGGAGCCACCGAGATAAACGTGCTGCTTGCTGACGGGAAGACATACCCGGCGAAGCCGGTAGGAGCCGACTCGAAAACCGACCTGGCGGTGATCCGGATCACCGCCAAGGACCCGTTCCCCCACGTCACCTTCGGTGATTCCGATGCGGTGGACGTGGGCGAGTGGGTGGTAGCCATCGGCCATCCCCGCGGCCTCGACCAGACGGTGACCCAGGGAATCATCAGTGCCAAGCACCGACAGGGGATCACCGATCCCAGTGGTTATCAGGACTTTCTTCAGACCGATGCCGCCATTAATCCCGGCAACAGCGGCGGCCCACTCCTCAACCTTAGGGGAGAGGTCATCGGGGTGAACGCCGCGATCGTCTCGGAATCGGGAGGCTTCGAGGGGATCGGCTTCGCCATCCCGAGCAATATGGCGCTCCACATCGCCAAGATGCTGATTGCCCGGGGCAAGGTGGAACGCGGCTGGCTCGGGGTGAGTATCCAGGACCTCACCCCGGAGCTGGCCAAGTCTTTCGGGCTAGACGCGCCCAAAGGGGCCCTGGTCGCCGAGGTGGCCAAGGGCGGGCCGGGTGAGAAGGCAGGTCTGAAGAGAGGCGACGTCATTCTCTCCTACCAGGGGAAGGACGTTCGCAACGCGAGTGCTCTTCGCAACGAGGTAGCCAACACTCCCGTCGGTAAGGAGGTGAAGCTTATCGTCTGGCGCGACGTGAAAAAGAAGGAGCTCGCTGTCGCTATCGGCAACGCGGAGAATATCAGCAAGATGCTGGCCGCCTCGGTGAACCGCCGTCTGGGAGGGGAGGTGCGGGCGGTCGCTCCGCAGGAGATGCAGGAGTTAGGGCTCGAACCTGACGAAGGAGTGGCCATCGCCTCGGTGGATCGCAAGGGCCCCCTGAGTGAGGTGGGTTTCGAGCCGGGAGATATTATCCTGGAGGTGGACGGTCAGCCGGTGGAGGGGGTCGAGAGCTTTTTGGAGATCGTCAACTCCCTCCAGCCGGGTCAAGAGGTGACCATGCTTGCCATTGATCGCCGGAGCGGACAGAGCGGCTACCTCCAGGTGGTGGTCCGCTGATCGCGGCCAAACTCCAGAGGCGACGCCCGCGAGCGGCCCACCTTGCCCGGCGGTCTCCAGCTGCCCACGGGACCATGCTCGACAGGAAAGCAGAGTCAGCACGGTGAGAGAAGGAGAACCCTGAGAGCTACTCCGCGAGGCGCCGTGGAGGAGGTCGGCAGGAAGGGCCGCCATCCCCGGCGGCAGCTCTGTTCAACATGGCCCTCGGGTGGACCTTCTCGGTCATCCCGGCTTTCTCGCCTCCACGAGGCAGTCCATGCGCTCCCCGGTTCTCGCCAGCCGTACTTCGACGAATCCCGCCCGCTCAAGCCCCTTTTTCACCTCTAGGAAGGTGTAAGTGTCACCGCCGTCGGTATTCACCAGCATGTTCAGGGCGAATAGGGCTCCAGCCGGCGGCCTCGTCCGGGAGGCGTCCATGATGTGATCCCGGATGAGAACCGATCCACCCGGCTCGAGAGCCCGGTGGATCTTCCTGAAAAGGGCGAGGTTCTCCGCCTGGCTGTTCTGGTGGATGATGGCCGAAAGGAGCGCGAGATCGCATCCGGAGGGAAGCTCGTCCCGGTAGAAGTCCCCGGTCACGAGACTCACCCGCCGGAGGAGCCGCTCGGCCTTCAGTCGTTCCCTGGCCATGGAAATCACCCGCTTGAGGTCGAACAGGACGGCCTTCATCCTCGGGTTGTTCCTGAGGAGGGCGATGGTATAGGTGCCGGACCCGCCGCCGATGTCCAGGAGCCGGGAGAATCTGTCCGTTTCATAGGAGCTGGCGATCTCGGCAGCGAGGCTTCTGCCGACGACGTGCATGGCACCGATGAAGGCTTTGAGGCCCTCCGTATCTCCCTCGCTGATCACGGACTCCCTCGGGTTGTGGCCGCTCCTCACCGTCTCGGTGAGCCCGCTCCAGCTCTCCCACAGGGAGTTCAGATGGAGCACCATGGGGAGGATCGTTTCCGGATGCCGTGACGACAGGAGCTGCCCAGATGCCGTGGCGTGGTAGCGTCCCCGGCGTTTATCGAGGAGGTCGAAGCTCACCAGGCAGTCCAGGACCCGAGTGGTGGCTCTCGCCTGCAATCCCAGGCGTGTCGCAAGCTCCCCTGCCGTAGAAGGTTTTTCGTCCACGTTTGTGAACAGGTCCAGCGCTGCCGCCGTGAGGATCAACCGACTCGTCAAAAACCCTCTCGCCCCGGCCAGAACCTTCTCTTCCAGACCTATGCCGTGCATCCCGACAACCCCCCTAACAACCTCCTCTGCTAACCGACTCGGGCGGGCGTGGCCTCCTCCCCCGTAATAGCGTAGCCCCGAAGGCTGGAAAGCCCGCCCCTACGACACGACAGGTTGGCCGACACGCCTCGTAGGGGCAGGGCTTACCCGCAACCTGCTATACAATCCAAACTGCCATGCCCGCGGATGCCTGAAGGACCTTCGCCGTGACGCTTCCCATGATGAACTCCTTGAGGCCCGTGAGTCCCCGCCGTCCGAGAACGATGGTCCCGCAACCACTGCCTTTCGCCTCCTGGAGGATATCGGTCGCGGCACTCCGGCTCCCCTCCACCACCTTGGTGCTGATCTGGGTCTCCTTGAGCCCCGCCTGCAGGAGCATCTCTCTCGCCCGGTCCATATATGGCGCGACCCGCTCACTTGTCTTCTGTCGCCACAGCTCTTCGATCTCCGGGGCGGCCTCGAACGCCTCGGGGGGGACGAACCGTCGCAGTTGACGCATACTGTGGAAAAGAGTCGCCTGACAGTCGGTGCCTGCCAGCATGAACCCGGCATGGTCCACGGCGCGCAACGCATTGTCGGAACTGTCGATGCCGATGAGCACCCGGGGCGACTTAACTGCACCTTCCACGATCCACACCGGGCAGACGCGGCAGTAATCCAGGAGCTTGGTCGAGATCTCTCCCATAAGGAAGGCCTCCAACCTGCTCCGACCTCGGGTCGTGATGAGAACCGCATCTGCCTGCCTAGCCTCCGCCCACCTACAGATATCCTGGGCGACCCCTGTTTCCCTTTTCCGGCAGATGGTCCCGACCTGCCTCTCGGAAAAGCCTTTTTCGATGAGCGCGGCCTTGGCCTCTTCCAGAATGCGTTCCGCCATGCGCACGTTTTTGCTCTCGATGTTTTTCAGCTTCTGCGCCGTGTCGGCGTCCATAGCGCGATCCTCGGTGAGCAACCGCGGCAGGGCTGGAATGACGTGGAGAAGAACCAGCTCGAGAGGGTCAGCGGGACCGTACATGAGCCTTACATACGCGACGGATCTCAGTACAGTTTCAGAGCCATCCACCGGTATGACGATCATCCTGCTCAACTCTCCCATGTCTCTTCCCCTTCCGCCCGATACGCACGCCCAGCCTCGCTCTATCACCTGGCAACCGACGTGTTTGTGCTTGCCCGCCTCTGGCGGATTGGCGGGTTCACGGGATTTTGCAACAGCCTGCTAGGGCTGCGGCGGAGGGCCACCCCGCCTGCCCTCGTGCCCCGGACTCTCCCCGGTTCCCCCCTGCCCGGTCCCCGCCTCTCGTGGTCTCTCGGGCGGGACCCCTCCCGCCGCGCGTCTCTCTCTTCTTCGAAGCCATACGGTGAGCCAACCGGCAAGCAGCCCGAAACCGAAGGTCCCGATCAGCACCAGGGCTCTCGATGCTGCCACGTGCCAAAAGAGGAAGTTCACGTCCATCACCTCTACATTCTGGACAACAAAGACAGCGAAGAGAAAGAAGACTACGACAAGCGCGATACTTCTTGGCGTCATGGTGAGCCCCCTATAGTACGCCGCGGAGACATATCCCCTAAGTCCTCATTGTCATTGCAGGATACCTGTTTTCACGAGAGGTGGAAACCAAAATCTTTTTGTGGCTGATACCCGCGGCTATGGACCTGACCGCGACGGAGTTCACATCTTGAGCGCGCTATCAGGACCGAGCCCATCCCCCTTTGGGGAAGAGGGTGTCACCGCGTTCAGCACCGACTCAATCTGTGTCCGGAGCTGGAAATCAGCGACGCCCGAAACCGTCACCTCGCCCGGGATTTCTACCTCCGCGTAGGCGGCTCCGCACACGGCAACGAGGGATAGAAGGCAGACCATCCATAGCGCCGCGAGCCGCGCATTCCTGGCCTTGCTCCCCCCATGTCGAACTCCTAGGGCACCCCGCGACGACTTCTCTTCCTGGGGAGGGTGTCTCATGCGACGATAGGGTAGTTTCACCTTTCGAGCCGCACCCAGAGGGCGGCGACAATGCCCCACACAGCATTGAAAAAGAGCACCAGCACGGGCGTGCGCGTTCCCAGAGCGAGCCCCATCTGCCCTTTGTGGGCCTGGAAGGGAAAGACGATGAAGAGCTGGACCAGGCTCGGCCCGAGGCTGAAGAGGAGACCCCGGCCGAGCACCGACCTCTGCAGCACGGGGAGAAGAAACAACAGCCCCCAGATACCACCCCAGACGACACGGGGATAGAGCCAGCCGGGGGTCAAATCGGGGGCGATCTTGACGCCCAGGGCGGCGCTGATTCCGTACTTGCCGAACAGCCAGACCGCGAGGCTTTTCACCACGGCCCCCACACATCCGGCCGCGAAGACAAAAGAAAGACGACGTAGGAACTTGGCCATAGGTTCGCACCCGTCTCAGCACTTGTGCCAAGATATCTGGGAAAACGACGTAAGTGTAGCAGGCTTGGCCGCGGGGGTGAAGAGCAAACGGCAGGTAGCTTCAGGTGAACCTCTTATCCGCCCTGCGCTCGGAAACGCGATCAACCTTCCCGGCGAGCCAACCGATGCGCTCGGCCTGTCGCGCGTCGACCTCGGGCACATAAGGTTTGATGTCGAGAAGGGGCGTGCCGTCCACTATATCTATATCTTCGATGGAAAGCCGTGAGCCCTCGACCCCGAGGAGTCTCACCACCGAGATGCCGATCCGGTTCGGCCGCCTCGGCGCCCTGGTGGCGAAGACGCCGCGGAGGTCATCGTCGAGAAAGGGTGTGACCAGCAGCGAGTATCCCTCCGAGAGATGGAAATGGTAGATGAGGAGGATGTGCGAGAACCCCTCCAGATCCTTCAGACCGTCAGCGAACTCGGGCTTTACCTCGACGGTCCCCCGGACACCCCTTGCACCGGTCGTCTGGATCGGCATCCCCTCGAGTTTAGCGAAGGGAGAGTGGATTACCCCAATCGGTTCATACGAGATCTCTCGCATCGATACCCCCGGGCAAAGTCGTCTTCGGTCCCTACGAGTTCGCGAGCAGAGTCCGCTCGTCCCCAGAGCGAGGGACGCTCCTTCGGCGGCCTTGCCCGTATCCGCCCTACCCCTCCTCATACCGGGCGAGACGGCGCAGGCCGTAACGCATGGGCAGCCACACCGCGGTCACATTGACAAGGGCTACGAGCGCCAGGGACCCACCGATGTAGATCCACTGGGAAATGCCGAGAGGATAGCGGCGAACATGGGCCATGAACAGGGCGTAGACCGGTCCGGCCTCGAGGACGATCACCAGGGCGATGAAGCTCATAGCCAGAATCATGTACAGGAGCCCGCCGAAACCGGTTGCCACCTGAGCCAGGTTCTCCGCCTTGAAACTGGGAAACGCCGCTCCCATGCCGATGCCGAGGGCAGTGATCCCAAAGACCATGGAGAAGACGGTAATGGGAGTGAGCCACCGCATAAAGGGGCTCACCCCGAGGAACGCGTTCGAGGCGATGGCGAGCACCAAGCCGAGGAGAAGGAGCGGCCCCAGGTAAAAAAAGAACTTGCTCCACAGGATCCGTTGGAGTGACAGCGGCGAGGTCTGCATGATCCAGAACGAGAAGCCCTCTGCACTCACCGCGGGAAACACGAAGCGGGCGCCGATGGCGGCGAGGACAAACCCGGCCAGGCCCATGTTCAGGAAGGAAATGAGGTTCTGGAGGTAGAAGGTGGGCATGCGCGCCCGGTCCAGGGGCAGGACGCTGTAGTTGTATAGGTAGACCACCACGAGGGCGCCGATAAGGAGCAGTTGCGACCATTGGGTGTTGTCGCGAAAGAAGGTCTTGAAGTCCTTGCTCATGAGCGCCCCCACCTGGGAGCCACCTTGCCGCCGGCGCTTGATCCTCACGTTAAGCCGGCCGAGCAGACGCCCTACCACCAACCGTCCGGCCTCCTGAGATTTGGACCACCCGTGAGGGTAGGTCGCAAGCGTAACCGCTGCACAGGCCACCACCGCTGCCGCCGCTGTCGTCCAGATGAACCCCTGGTAGAACGCCGAAGAACTGACAGACGGCCGCAGCAGGGGCCACACCGCCTCGGTGGCCCAGGTGCTCGGCAGGTAGGGTGAAGATGGCGCACTCAGGGCCCGGAAGTAGGCGACCACGCTGGTGAAGGCATCAGGGTCAACTAGGCGCTCGGGACGCATGAACCGGAAGAGAAAATAGAGGAGAATGGCGAGGAGTATGGAGAGGAGCAGGAGGATGTCGCGGGTCCGTTGCGCCGGCAGGGTCTGGACCAGGCACATGGTGATGCTCACCCCCATGGCCGCGGCAATGGTGAGGTACGGCACGATGACACTGACGAGCCCGAGGTAGTAACCGGCGGCGGCAGCATAGGTGAGCCCGTAGGCCGCGAAGATTGGAATGCCGAAGAGGAGCACCATCCAGGAGCTCTCAAGGAGGGTCTCTACGAATCGAGCGGCAAAGAGTTCCCCCAGCGATACGGGCGTCGCATGGAGGGTGGCGAGATCCCGGGAGAGGAAAAAGGTATTCAGGGAAACGAGCACGTTGCTGAAGACCAGCAGCCCAAAAAAGGTGAGAAAGACCATGGAGAGGAGCTTGTAGGCGAGAAGGTCCCCGAGCTCCTCCACCCCCTGGAAGTAGTGGAGGACACGCTTAAAGATGATGAAGATACCGAGCCAGAAGCCGAGGGTGATGGCGAGGAGGGCCGCCGCTTTCACCAGGGCCCGTCTGTCCCCCACCCGGCAGCTGTTCTTGAGCGCCCACCAGCGCGGGGCGAGGAGGGTTAGCGTGTTCATGTCTGCCAGCATCGTCGGGCCGATCTCCGTATCGGCCGAGACCGGGCGGGTACGGAGACCCGCCCTACAGGGGGCTCTCCGACCCATTGGGTAGGGGCGGGGTCTACCCCCGCCCGCAAAGAACGGATCGGTCCGCCAAGCGCCTGGGTCGAAGGCGCTAAAATGAGTTAGAGAAAATCGATCTCCTCCGCCCCTTCGGGCCCGGCACCCGTGAGCCTCAGGAACACGGACTCGAGAGGGGAGTCCGCCTGCCCCGCCAGTTCCCGGAGTTCGGCCACCGTCCCCTCGGCCAGGAGCTTCCCCCGGTGGATGATGCCGATCCGATCGCAGAGCTCTTCAGCAATGGCGAGGGTGTGGGTGGACATGAACACGGTCAACCCGCTGCTCTTGAGCTTCCTGAAGATGTTCTTGATGAGGCGGGCGCCCTTGGGATCCAACCCCACCATCGGCTCGTCCACAATGAACACCCGCGGGCCGTGGAGGAGGGCGGCGCTCATGATGAGCCGCTGCCTCATGCCGTGAGAGTAGCTGCCTACCAGTTCTCGACCCCACTCCGCTAGCTCGAAGAGATCCAGGAATCGCTGGATTCGTTCATCCCGGCCGGGGCCGTTGAGACGATAGAGGTCGGCCATGAAGGACATGAACTCGAGGCCCGTGAGTTTCTCGTACAGGAAGGGCCGATCGGGGACAAATCCCAGTCTCCGCTTTACCGCGATGGGATCCCGCTCGAGATCAACCCCGTCGATGACGATCCGGCCCGAGGTGGGACGGAGCACCCCGGCGAGCATCTTGATGGTTGTGGTCTTGCCGGCTCCGTTCGGACCCAGGAAGCCGTAAATTTCCCCGGGCGTCACCTGGAAACTCACTCCATCCACGGCGGTCACCCGGTGGAAGCGCTTCGTGAGGTTTTCCACGTGGATCATGGCAGCCTCTCCGGGGGCTCGTTGACACCGGCGACCTGCAACAGCGTCCGCACGCCGCCTTACCCCTTGCGCCCCTCACTCATAGTCCACCACCCGGATCCCCAACTTCCCGATTACCCTGACCAGCTCCACCTGCCGGTCGACCCCGCCTAGGATAAGCCTCACGTGGCTCGGGTCCGCGGGCACCTGGTCGAGAACCGTGTCCACCGTGATCCATCGGCCCAGGTATACCTCGTCCCAGGCGTGGTAAAAGAAGCTCCCGTCGGCGTAGAGGAGGCCGGCGGCGATCCTCGTGGGAATACCCGCCGCCCGGGCGAGAGCGGCGAAGAGAACGCTGTGCTCATTGCAGTCTCCAGCCCGCTCGCGCCATACTTCCAGAGCGCTCGGAATCGAGAGTGTGGGCCGCTTCTCAACCTGCCGGTGCACCCAGGAGCTGATCTTCTTTACCGCCGTGAGCCCATCGCGCTCTGCGCCGACGATCTCCGCCGCCTGCGCCTTAAGTTCCGGCGCATCGCTCTGGACGAGCAACTCGGGCTGCAAATCCCGGACCATCTCCCTCTCGTTCCAGGGAATTCGCGCCGGGCGCAGGTCATGAAGAGATTCGCGATTGATGGTGAGCTGCCTGTCCCGCCACTCTTGCCTCTCCCCGGCAAGATCCAGCCCCTCGCCGGTCACACCCGTCAGCTCGAGTCTGAGCCGCTTGAGGTCCCGGGGCCGGGGAATGGCCCGGTCCGGCACTACCGCCGCGGCCCGCACCAGATCCGCACCCGCTGCTCCCTCCAGGCCCGTCATGGCACCCTCGGCATCTGTCTTCACCAGGGTCATGCCCAGCAATCCCTCCTCCTTCAGCACCTCCCCATAGGGACTGATCCAGCTTCTGAGCTGGAGGCCGTGATAGTCCATCACTACGCGGAAGGCCTCGTAGCTCCGCGCCTCCAAGACAATGGTCTCCTTCGCCTCCACCCGGAGGGGAACGAGGCTCTGACTCATGGTGCTCGGATCGAAGAGATTGAGCCGATAGGTATTGCCCACCTGGAGCCGCTCCTGGGCGAGGAAGGCCTTCATGCCGCCCCCAAGATAGATGGGTACCGATAGGGGGAGTTCCGCAGTCTGATGGTCCCCAGCCATTCGGGTGACGAGGAGAAGCTTTCCCGACGCGACCGTCCCCTCGAGGCGGAAGGCGACTGGGCCTGCCTGCAGGCGAAAGGTGAAGGTGCTCAGGGAGTAGTCAGGCCCGAGGCGGGCCTGGGTGGTGGAGAGAACCTCGTGCGTCTCCTCTAGAAAGAGGAGTCGAAGGAAAAGCTCTTCGTTCAGCTCGAAGCCTTCCTCACGGGGGATCAACCGGCTATGGCCGTAGCCCACCTTGCGCCCGCCCCGGAACAGGGCCAGCCACTCCTCCTGGGGTTCCTGGCTCGCGAGCTTCCGGATTTCGGGGGTGAGTGCCCGGCGCCCACCCCATTCGACCCGATAGACATACACGGCCGCGTAGGCGGCCCATGCCAGCAGTACCGCGAACCCGAAAGCAATGGCGAATCTTCGCGAAATTTTGCCGCTACGAGGCCCGCGCATCCCGTCTTCGCTCCACCAGGGCCTGAGAAATGTGGATCATCGCCGCGAAGGCGGCATCGTCCAGCCCGGCTCCTAGGACGATCCTCCGCGCCGTCTCCCGTGAGAGGAGGTCTCCCGGGCCATGAGCGTCCGAGTTGAGCACGAGACCCGTCCCGGTCTTTTGGGCCATACGGGCCACGTGGCCGTTGGTGAACGAGTGGCCCTTGCGACCGGAGATTTCCAGGAGGATGCCGCGACGGGCGGCGAGAGCCGCCTCCTCCTCGTTGAGGAGCCCGGGATGGGCCGGGATGTCGATGTCTGCCTCCAGGGCTGCCCGGTTGGTCCCCAGCGTCACCGGCTCTACCACCGTCTCCCCGTGGACCACGACGATGCTGGCTCCGAGCCTCCTCGCCTCTGTCGCCAGGGGCCCGATCGTCGCAGGGGGTGCATGGGTAAGCTCGATCCCGGCCAGCGTCTGTACGCGGTTGTGCCGATTGATCTCGGCAACGGCCCGAACCAGCCTGGGAATAATGGGATCCAGGTTGCTGCGGTCTGCGTGATCGGTGACGGCCATGAAGCGATAACCCGCACTCTCGGCGCGGCGCACCAGCTCGCCGTCACTGAAGAGTGTATGGGTGTGGAGATCGATCAAGGAGTCACTCCTCTTCTGTTCAGAGGTCGCAGTCTGAGTGGGGCAGGACCCTTCCCCTCCGGGGCCCGCTTTTTACCCATAAGTCAGCCTGCGGGAGACAGGGGGTTACAGGGGCGAGCAATGATGGTTCTTCTGAAGTGACTGCGGGAGGCCTGAGCCACTTCCGCGGCTGCGGGCGGGAGACCCCCTGGCTCGTCGCTGCGAAGCAGCGAGGAGAACAGGGAGGGCGGCGCGGTCTCCCCCGACCGTAGACGCGCTAGAAGTGACCAAGCCGAGCGCTCCGGAACGAAAGAAGAGCCGGCATTGCCCGCCGCAATAGGTGAAGTCAGCATCCCCTGTGTCCAGCAGGAAATGTGGGACATGTTCAGGCTTCTCTGGCGGGAGCGACGAGGCTGACGGGCGCAATCGGGGGCAACGCGAGCAGGCCGGCCGAGAGCCGTACCGTGCCTTACGCTCGTCGGTTCTCCTGGTATCACATTTTGTATTTCCCGAAGTCTTCCGGTGACAGGTTCTCCAGGATATCGGTCCACTTCTTGGCCTCTTCGTCCTGGATTTCCGCCTTCCCTCCCGTTTCGATTTTCTTGGATTTGTCCAGCACCTTCTCGTTCACATAAATGCGGGCGCTGGTGCGAAGCGCCAGGGCCAGCGCGTCACTCGGCCGAGCATCGATCTTGCTCTCTTTCCCCTGCACCATGAGGTAGATCCAGGCATAGAAGGTGTTATCCCGGAGATCGCACACCTCCACCCTATCCACGGTCACCCCCAAGTGCGTAATGAGGTTCTTGATGAGATCGTGGGTCATGGGCCGGGGGAATTGGATCTGCTCCAGCTCGGTGGCGATGGCGGTGGCCTCCAGCAGACCGATCCAGATCGGGAGCACGGTATCGCTGTTAGTGTCCTTAAGTACGACAATGGGCGTGTTGGTCTGCGGGTCCATGGTGAGACCCGATATCTTCATTTCCCGTAGCATGACGTCTCCTTCACCGTAGGCAAAGGCTGATGCCCATCAACCGCTGCCAATCCCTGCAGGGAGTGGGCACATGCAGCGCTGATCAACACCGGCACCTCGCGGCCCACTAGGGCGGGGGAACCGGAAAAGTTCACCACCCGGTTCTGGGGCGATCGGCCGCTCAACTGCCCATCGCCGGCCTGGCTCGGGCCTTCCGTCAGGACTGTGGTGATCTTTCCCACCTCGGACTCGTTGCGCTCCAGGGTGATCCCTTCCTGAAACCTCTGGAGCTGCTGGAGTCGCTCGATCTTCACCTCCTCGGGCACTTTGCCTCCCAGCCGCCGCGCGGGTGTCTCGGGGCGGTCCGAGTATATGAAGGAAAACAGGGCGTCGAAACGAACCGCCTCAAGCAGGGCAAGGGTCTCATGGAAGTCAGCCTCCGTCTCACCGGGAAAGCCGACGATCACGTCCGAGGAGACCGCCACATCTTGACGGACACGGCGGAGTTCATCCACCAGCGAGAGGAAATGTTCCCTGGTGTAGCCGCGGCGCATACGGTCTAAAATCCTGTTCGAGCCGGACTGGACTGGAAGGTGGATGTGAGGGCACAGGGGCGCAAGGTCGCCGAAACAGCCCATGAGGGCCGGCCCGAGATCTTTCGGGTGCGACGTGGTGAAGCGGATCCGCACAAGCCCGGGCACCTTAGCCACCCCTCGAAGCAACCGGGCAAAGTCGGGACTGCCTGGCAGCCCCTTGCCGTAGGAGTTCACGTTTTGGCCAAGGAGCACGACCTCCTTCGCCCCCGAGGCCGCCAGGCTCTCCACCTCCCCGATGATCTGAGCGACCGGCCGGCTGCACTCTCTCCCTCGCACCCATGGTACGATGCAGTAGGCACAGTAGTTGTCACACCCCCGCATGATGGTCACGTAGGCCGAGACCGCCGGCGTCTGGGGCCTGCGGGCGCCGTCCGGCCCATCGCCGAAGTCGTAGGTGAAGTCAACGGCACACTGGCGCTCGCCCGTTGCCTCAAGACGAGCCAGCATATGCGGCACCTGGGCGAGCCCATGGGTGCCGACGACGAGATCCAGGTGGGGAACCCGCAGGAGAAGACTCTTCCCATTCTGCTGGGCAACGCAGCCGGCGATCGCAATCGCGACCCCAGGCCGCCACCGTTTCAGGGTCTTGAGCCGGCCAAGATAACTCAAGGCCTTCTGCTCTGCCTTGTGTCTCACACTGCAGGTGTTGATGACGATGAGGTCGGCCCGTCTCTCCTCAACGACCGACTCATAGCCGTGCCCCCTGAGGATCTCGGCCAACCGCTCGCTGTCGTAGCGATTCATCTGACAGCCGAAGGTGCGCACGAAGAGCCCTTTGCTCGGCTTGGCGCAGCGTCCCGTCACCGGTCAAACACCTTTCTTGGTCGCCTCATAAGTCGGGCTGGTAATTCCCGGCCTTCCAGGCGAAGCGCAGTTCCTTTTCCGACCGGGTCCAG
>Ga0187776_10000830_pt1 | contig 14942 bp, 17 predicted proteins | sample 0216_BV02_MP12_2_FD_132426 | JGI IMG/M metagenome (GOLD analysis project Ga0187776, IMG submission 132426) | Tropical peat soil microbial communities from peatlands in Department of Meta, Colombia - 0216_BV02_MP12_20_MG | ecosystem: Environmental > Terrestrial > Soil > Wetlands > Peat | place...
AGGAACTCGAAGAAACCCTCCCCCACCATGTGTTTCGCCCACACTTCCAGATCAAGCTCGACGTAGTACCAGGCCCGATCCGGATCGGGCGGCGGAAGCGGCAGCCCCAGGCCTTGCCAGAGCAGGTCGCGACGCCGCTGGACGATCTTCATCGTCAGGGCCTTGTAGACGTCGTCCTTGTCGAGCAGGTGCGCCAACGCGAAGAATGCCATCTGGACTTGCTGCGGCAGCGACAGCCCTGCCGTATGGTTCAGTGCGACGCTTCGGCTGTCGGCGACCATCCGATCGATGAACTTGATCTTCTCGGGTTGGAGTGTGAGCGATCCGTATCGCCTGGCGAGCGTCTTCTTCCACGCCAGTGGAAGTTTCGCAATCATCCGGTCCATGACGTTCTGTTCATGCACCGCGACCACGCCAAGCCGCCACCCGGTGCAGCCGAAATTCTTCGAGAACGAATACACGCCGATCACATTCGATGGAACCTCGGCCATAAGCGAGCGGAAGTGCGGTACGAACGTGCCGTACACATCGTCAGTGACGATCATCAAATTGGGGTTCTCGCCTTTAACAATCTGGACGATGCGTTTCAGCTCCGTCTTGGAAAGCGCGAGTGACGGAGGGTTGCTCGGGTTCACACACACCATGAGCTTAATCTTCCGATCCGCCAGTTTGTCGAGTTCCGTATTCGGATAGTGCCAGGTGTGGCTCCCGTCTCCTCGGGTGTCGGACGCGTTCACTCTAACGATCTTGAATGAATATCGGTCCATCTCGGCAATCTCGATGTACGGCGTGAATGTCGGCACCATAAGGGCGATCGTGTCGCCGCGTTTGAGCAGACCGTTCTGCATGAGAGAATCGAAGATGTAACACATCGCCGCCGTCCCGCCCTCGACGGCAAATAAGTCGAACTTGCCCTTCGGCGGGCGGCCGTCGCACATCTCCTTCATCAAATAGTCATGGACAATCTGTTCGATGTACACCAACATCCGGTCAGGCACCGGGTAGTTGTCGCCGATAATGGAGTCGGCAAGTTCGTGGATAAAGGCATCGGCATTGAAGCCCATCTTCTGCACTCCGTACTCATACGTCTTCCTGAGAAAAGCTTCTCCCGGTTGTCCCCGGCAAGTCCCGAGGAAGGTCTGGAAGCGCTGTGCAATTTCGGCTTTCGCCGGCATGCCGGCGAGAATTTCTTCGTCCCAGACTCGCCGGCTTTCGCCAAGCGCGAATTGCCCGAGCAGAAAGAATGCCTCTCGCGGCTCGGTGGCGATCCAGTTCGGGTTGCCGCGGCCGGCGTTCAGCATCGTCGCGGCGCCTTGCCGCGCGGTCTCTTTCGAAAGCTGGATCAGATTGTCCTTGAGCTCGAATGGCGAAAGTTTGGAGAGCGCTTTCTGCGTCTCGCGGCTGGTCTTCAGTTTACGGGAAACTTGGCTCATCTCAGCCTCCGTTTGTGGAAGAGCTCAAAGTCCACGGCATCTGTACAAGCCCAATATGTCGTCATCTCAAAATGATTCAATTCCTCCCCTTCGTATGACGCGATTCCTCATTTCATCATCAGCACGATGACGACCCCCCAGATGATCAGCAGCGTGTTGCCGACCGCATAGGTGATCGTGTACCCCAGCGCTGGGACTTTGCTCTGGGCTTCATCCTGAATCGCACCCAACGCCGCCGTGGTCGTTCGCGCTCCAGCGCAGGCTCCGAGCAAGATGCCGGGGTGCATCTTGAAGAGATACTTTCCGGCAAAGAGCCCGATGACGAATGGCATCACGGTGGCGAAGATCCCCCACAGAAAGAGGCTCAAGCCCGCCTCCTTGAGCCCCTCCACGAAACTCGGGCCGGTACTTATCCCCACGACAGCAATAAAAATCGTGAGCCCCATATTGTTGAAGGCCCAGAGGGCCGGCGCGGGGATGCGTCCGAAGGTCGGGTGCACCGAGCGCAGCCACCCGCACACAAGGCCGGCGATGAGCGCCCCGCCGCTCGTGCTGAGGCTCAATGGAATGCCTCCGATGGTGAGACTCGCAGCACCGACGACCGCGCCGATCGCGATTCCAAGCCCCATGAACACCACATCGGTTTGCTCGGTGGGTCGGTCCACATACCCCAAACCCTTGACCGCACGTTCCAGGTCCCGCTTCGCTCCCACAATCTGCAGGACATCACCACGGTCCACCGTCGTGCTTGGTGTCCACGGCATTTCCTGGCCACCCCGGATGAGCTTTCGCAAGAACGCGCCGCGGCCATTCTGGCGTGTCTGCTCGGACTCCGCGATTTGCTGGAGTGTTTTCCCGGCCAGATTCTTGTTCGTAATCACCACATCAAGAATTTCCGCCGGGAGTTCCAGCAGCTCACGATCGTCTACTTCGGGCCCTAAGTCGGCTTCATGTCTCAGCAAGACCTCGCGCGCTGCCGCTACTGCCAGCACATCACCGCTCTGAATGACTATTGCGGGATCGGGGTCAACAATTTGTCCCGCTGTGCGAATGTTCTCGATGAACGCGCGCGCAGGGCCACGCCCCTTCTCGACGAAATCCCACGAAGCCGCAAGCCCACTTTCCAGTTCTGAGATCGTTTTACCTACGTATTTGGAGCCGCTCCCAATCCGATAGGCTCGAAGGGCGACTCGAGAATAAGTTGTCAGAGTTCCTTCCGCGGCCAATCGGCCGCCCATCTTCGCCTCATACTCCTTACATTCTTGTGCCAGGTCTATGCGGAGGAGCTTGGGGCCCACGGACGCGAGGAACCAGGCCGATCCGGCAGTCCCGAAGAGATAGGTCACTGCGTAGGCCACCGGCATGGCATCGATCATCCTCTTTGCCTCGCCGGGCGGGAGTCCAAGATTGTTGATCGAATCCGAGGCCACGCCTAGCACGGCCGAGATCGTGGCTGCTCCCGATAAGAGACCTGCGGCTTGCCCAACGTTGTAACCGGCGATCTTGGCCGCGACGAATGTGCTGATGAGGACGGAGACACAGAGCAGGCACGCGAATAACACCTGCGGCAACCCGTCGCTCTTGAGACCCCGGAAGAATTGCGGCCCCACCCCATAGCCGACTGCGAAGAGGAACATCAGGAAGAAAACCGACTTCACGTTGGGTGAGATCGTGATCTCAAGCTGTCCGATGAGCACACCCATCAGAAGGACGCCCGTCACATTGCCCAAACTGAACTTTCCCACCTTGATCGGCCCGATGAGGAATCCAAGGGCCAGAGTGAGGAAGATGGCGATCTCGGGGTAACGTTGAAGCGTCTCTACCATCCACGGCATCGGTCACCTCCCGGTTGCCCTCAGACAGTGCAGACGGCGCAGCTCACTTAGCGAAAACACCAAACAGATTGACGCCCAAATTCTCACCGATAAATTCGATTGCACGTGACGCGCGGACACTGTTACCGGCTTCATTCACCGGCGGCGAGAAGGAGGCAATCGCAAACCTGCCCGGTACGATCGCGACAATGCCGCCCCCGACTCCCGTCTTCGCCGGCAGTCCGGTCTGCCAGGCCCATAATCCGGCTTCATCGTAAAAGCCCGCCATCATCATCACGGCCAATATTTTCGGTACAAACTTCGCGTCAACCACACGATCCCCGGTGATGGGATTGACCCCACCATTTGCCAACGTCGCTCCCATCGTCGCGAGTTGCTTGGTGGTGACTCCCACCGAACATTGCTTGGTGTACACATCGGTCGTCTCTGTGGGATCGGCGTAGAGCCGTTCGTAGCTGTACAGCAATTCCGCAATGCCGCGGTTGTGTTGGTTCGTATCGGCTTCAGACTTATACACCTCTTGATTGAGCGGCAGTTTGGCTCCCGCAAACTTGTTGTACGTGTCGAGTATCTTGTCCCATCGCTCATCGGGAGAAGTGGCTTTGACCAAACTGACTGACGCCATCGCGCCTGCGTTGACCAGCGGATTAACGGCGGACTTGTGGAGCTCGACGGCCATGACGGAGTTGAACGGCATGCCGGTCGGCTCAACGCCGATCTTCTTGAGCACCGCCTCTTCGCCCTGTTCTTGCATGACCAGCGCCATCGTGAAGGGCTTGGAAATGGATTCGATCGCAAATGCGTACTCGGTGTCGCCGGCGGCATAAACCTCTCCTTTGGCCGTCACAACTGCGACACCGAACAGATTTGAGTCAACTTTGGCGAGGTAGGGAATGTAGTCTGCATTCTTGCCTTCTTTGAGGTCTATAAACTTCGCATGGGCCTCATTCACGAGCCGCTGAAAGACCTCGGCACTCGGCGGTTGCGTGTCAGCTGCTTGTACGCCAACACAAGCAGGGAACAGCAGCAGGATGGTCAGCACGAGATATGCTGACACCCTTCTGCCTTGAATCATGAGGTGAGTCATACCCTCCTCCTTCGTGTAAGAAGCACGTCACAGATTAGGTGGCTCGCGGGCTTCACGGAGCGGGATGGGTAGAAGACTGAGGTGAGAGATGGGGCGGCAAACAGCCAATTGGTACGCGGGATCTTCTCTCTGCTCAAGATGCAGAATGTACGGTTAGCACGTACAGTCATGAATTTTGGGCGGTCCTTTTATCGGTGTCCATATGGTTGCATCGACAACCGACAAAAGGTGAGCACTCCGTACGCGATGCACCACAATAAGTCAAGGGGCAGGTTTTCGTGAAACGATCGTCTGCAGAGTTACTGTTTGCAAACAGCGAGGCCAAGCCGAGGCAAATTGCTACCATTTGTCTATGTCTGCCTGCATCAATATGCGCAATGGATAATGGTTGCACACTTCTCCACTTCGCTGACCGTCTCAGCTGAGCGGCCGTAGGGTCCTTCCTTCGCCATTGGGACGCCGCGCTCGATATCGTTCAATCCACCAGCGGAATGTCCCGAGCCAGCTCCATCTTGATGACGGCTCGAATCTTATTTATTGTGCTGGTACCCCCAGGGTACCGGAATCGTCTATGGGTCGATTTTGCTAATCTTTGAGCCCTGCAGCCCCAACCCGGCCATCAGCCCCTGCTGGCTGAAGATAAAGGCATAAACGTCGCTCCGGCCCGTCGTCGTTGTGAGGCTTTTCCCCATACCTTTATCCATAACGACAATACTGGGACCGACCCCGACCTCCCACCCCGAGCTATTGTCCAGGTACTCCAACGCCTTTTCGTTCATGAAGAACATGACGAAGCCGAATGATTGGATGCCAGCCTGCAGACCGTACGACGCGGCGATGCTACTGTAATAGCCGACGGTTGCCCCGCCTGTTTTGAGAGCGCCTTTCCCATAGTGGGCTCCGATGATAAAGCCGCCCTTCACAATGCTCGGAAAGACCAGGATGCCCTTCGCCTCCTTCCGAAACATCTCCGCTTCCGGTGTATCTTCGAGTAGTTTCTTGAGTGCCGCATCAGCTTCACGGTCGATCTGCGCAGCTTCAGCCGACTGCCCGGCAATCGCCATCGAGGCTTGAAGCGAAACACCTATTGCCAGAGAAAGAAGCAGGATGATCAGCGCATCGTATCTCATTCGGTTGTTCCCTCCGGACAGCCTCCTCATCTGCTCCGTTCCCCCTGCTGATTTTGCTGCCTGTCACTTCATGATGCTCCTCTAGACATATTTCGACGCTAGCTACGCCTTCGACACCGGCTTGATCTCGATGAACTGCTTGACGTCTGTCACCCCTTCGGTCTTGCGGACGATGTCCAGAACGGTCTTGAGTTCGTCCTGGCTTCGAGACCGACCGATGAGGTACACGACGTCCCGGACCGACCGCCACCGGTAGTTGACCGAGGTAATCCCCCGAGTCGAGAGCAACTGCCCATTGATCTTGGTTTCAATCCAAAAATCGTTGACGGCCTGTCCCACCCCTTCCTTCTTGGACTCGTCCTTGTTCTGGGCCGCCTCCCGGCGCTGTTCCTTCTCCTCCTTGGACACGATCTGGATCTCGTTGTAGATTTTCTTCACGCGCGAATCCGCCTGCTGGACCAGCTGGACCATGTCCGCCTTCACCTTGGGATCGTCGAGCGTGCCGGTCAACAATACCCGTTGCTCCCAGACATCCGTCTTGACGTCGAGCAGCAAGCCTTTATCCTTGTCGGACAGCGCGGAAAGGATATTGGCGTCGATCTTCACATCAAGCATATGATCATCATTGGAGCGATCTTCAAAGGCCGTTTTGGCCGCTTGCTCATACACCTGTAGACATCCGGTCGTGCCGAGAGCGACGACCATCGCCACAGTGACCAAGACGATCCGTGCAATATATTGATTCATTCTTTCCTCCCCTGTTGTTGAGTGCCTGGCATTATGCGCCCAGAAGTACAATCGCTCATCATTCATTGATCTAGACATGTGTGCTCTGTTGACGTTGTGGAAACCAAACTTTATAGAGACCTCTCCCTTTGGGCGTCAGTTTCAGTGCCCCCTCTCGACTTAACCGATCGATCGTGATGAAGACCTGGTTCCATGTGAGTCCGGCACATTCGAGCACGATGTCATCGAGAGCAATGCCTGGAGATCGGATGATCACTTCAATGAGTTGCTGATCAATACCGGATGGGGTCGTCATAGGTCCCCTCCCTCTGGATCAGGTGAGAAGCGAACTCACAGCGTAGTGCAGCCTGAATGCCAGGCAATGTTCGGGAGACTGCATAGGAGAAAAAGACCGGATTAACAGCGGGTTCGGCATGTCGAACAGTCTGTGGTGTCGAAGAAAACAAATTGCGGGGGTGGGGAGTTTCGGGGCATCTCGCTTCAGCAGAACTGTCGCAGATTTCCGCAACGAGGCTTCGCCTCAGAGATAGGAGGCTTCCTTCCTGGAGAGAATTGAGAGCATGCCTGCGTCAGCGCAGGCTGAGATTTCCGGTTTGTACACCAGGGTGATTCCGAGTTTTATTCTCCGGCCACGAACACCAGCTATTCACACTCATCTCCGTAATGCAGGCGGTGCGGTAGCATCAGAGGTATGCGCTGGGGGATGCCGAGTCGGAGAAACTAGAAACTGAAGTTCGAGAAACGAAGAAAGGCTTGTGAGCTGATCCGCAGCCGGTGCCGCCGTGGGAGTGGCAGAAGAGAAGATACCGTCACTCGCCTACGATCGATCTTCGTGCTTCCACGACAGCCGTCATCGCTCCACAAGCAGCTTCGCTATGGTGACCCACTCAGGTGCCATTAGTGGCACCAGCACCTGTAACTCATTGAGAATGAATGACACGAAATATCATTCTTTGCATCGTTGTTTTCGTTTAACTTGTTGTTTAACCTCATTTTCATGATGCCCTGAAAAGGCTGGTGTCAGCTTCTCCTCTTACATAGCTCCTCAGCCAGATGTTTAACGTCTTTGCATCGCTCCCTCGATACTGTTTGTTGTAGCCTGAGTAGTGGCCGACCGGCTATCACCTGCGAGGCGCACCGCTCGCGCCAGCTCCACTGTCACTCCCGCTGCTTATTCCTCTTCGGCACGCCGGCAACGGCCTCTGCCTCACGTTTCCTCCCTGAAATGTGCATTGGCTCTCCTCTGCTCGTGAGAGAGCCAACTTCATTTCAATAAAGGAGGAAACAAGATGGCTACCAACAACAAAAAACCCACTCACACGCTGCGATGCGGCAACATCAAAGCGACGATCTGGCAGAATGTCAGTGAGAACGGCCCGTTCTTCGCAACGACCTTCTCTCGCCCGTTCAAGGACCAGTCCGGGGCGTGGCGCAATGGGACGTCCTTCGGTCTTCACGACCTGGAGGCCCTCATGAATGTGGCGCTTGAGGCTCACGAGTGGATCTCCGCTCAAGCCTTGAAGCGTTGAGCGGCTTCACTGGGAAGCCTCCGGCCTTCCGGGGGCTTCCTTCCGTTACATTTACTTATAGAGCTTCGGACTCTTGCGCCTTCATTCGCGACCCTCCTAGAATACACTTTTCTGCGAGGGTCCCATGCCCTTCACGATTCGTCCCCACCGCCGCTTTCCGGTCTGTTGTCCCCTGACCTACCAGACAGGTTTGTTTGAGGGTCACGGCACGGTTTGGAATCTCTCCCTCACTGGCTGGCGGTTCTCTGGCAATCTCCCGTTACGGATCGGGGAAGTCTGTTCGCTGACGGTGATCCTACCGGCTTACCAGCCGATTTACGTGGCCGCTGGCATCGTGCGCTGGGTGCGCGGTGAGGAGGAGTATGGTGTCGAAACGCTCGTGATCGACGACGAGTCACGGGAGGATATGGAAGAGTATCTTTTGGAAGCGCAGTTAAGGCAACACAATGAAGGATGAGCGGAAACGCTGCGCGAAGTGTAGCTTACCATTCGAGTGTCTGGCTCCTCAGCCTGGGTGTTGGTGTGAGATGGTCAAGGTGTGGCAACCCATACGCCAACAGCTAGCGGAGAAATACGATGGATGCCTGTGTAAGACATGTCTCTCCCTGTCGTTCTACACGCCAGAACAACTGCGGACAGTCTGGGGTCTTCCTTGAGAAGGACGGATGTGCTGTGAGACCTAGTGTCCTCCACTGCGCTATCTTTACTGTCTCGTTGCTCTTCTCTGCTCTATGTGGTCCTGCCTTCGGTGAACCTTCCTCTGAGAAGAGCATCACACAGATTGTTGAAGAGCAGGGCAAAGCTGTTGTCGTCATCACCAATCTTGGCTTCGGGGATACCCCGCAAGGAATTGGCTCAGGCTTCGTGATTCAGGCCAACGGAGTGGTAATGACCAACTATCATGTCATCGAGAACGCGCAAGCCGTTACCGTCAAACTTCCTGATGGACGGGAGTTTCGAGCGGAAGGTCTGTTAGGACATGACCCTGAAGTGGACATAGCGGTGTTGAAGATCGAGGCCACGAATCTGCCCACCATTCCCCTTGGGGATTCGGACATGGTGAAGACAGGCCAGCATGTGATTACGATTGGCACCCCCCTGGGCTTACTAGAGAACACGGTCTCCGATGGAATTATCAGTGCGATTCGCCTTGACGACGATCCTGCAGCCAAGATCAAGAAACTCATTCAGATCACTGCGCCAGTCTCCCAAGGCAACAGTGGTGGTCCACTGCTCAATATGAGTGGGCAGGCCATCGGGATAACCTATGCAGTAATCGAGCAAGGTCAGAATCTTAACTTTGCTGTCCCGATTAACGCTGCGAAGCCATTCATCAAGGACGGCTCAGTAGTCGCTTTCAGCGAGGCCACCAAGGGCACACTGCTCCCAGGCTTCGGTGACTGCCCCGTCATCGGCAACTCAAAGAGCGGCGTTTACCATGTCCCTGGCGGGCAATATTATGAACAGATGCGATTCAGTATGAGTGCGGTCTGTTTCAAGAGTGAAGCAGACGCGACCAAGCAAGGATACCGCCGCTCCATGCGATGAACGCCACACGAATCACCTTTCCTTCTCCTCTCTCGGCCACCGTTGCAGGCTGTCTCTCTTGGGTATTGCTATGCAGCGCCCCTGCGTTTGCTATTGAAGACTTCTCCGGCAAAGTTGTCTCCGTTCTCGACGGCGACACGATTGACGCACTCCACAATGGCCAAGCCGAACGCATCCGACTCAACGGCATCGACTGTCCTGAGAAGGGCCAACCCTACGGGAAAACCGCCAAGCGATTCCTTGCTGATCTTGTTGCAGGGAAGACGGTCACCATTCACACCCATGGATTAGACCGCCACAAGCGAACCATTGGCGATGTTCTGCTCCCTGACGGCACGAACGCCAACCGTGAGCTGATCAAGGCGGGGCTGGCGTGGTGGTATCGCAAATACTCCAAGGATGAAAGCCTGGGCGCACTCGAAGCTGAAGCGAGGGAAGCGAAGCGGGGCTTATGGGCTGACCCGAATCCCATCCCGCCGTGGGTCTATCGGCATCCTGAGCTAGCCCAGGAAGAAGGAATCCCACGGGAGAAATTCGACAACCTTCCCACTGCAGGTCCCCAGGCGGAAGGGCCCATCATCGCGAACAAGAATTCTAGGAAGTATCATCGACCAGACTGTCCAAGTTATACAGCGACTGCGCCGAAGAATCGTGTCGTATTCAACAGTGTGAAAGAAGCGGAAGAAGCGGGGTATCGAGTGGCGGGGAATTGTCCGTAACTTCACAGGGGGGAGCGTCAATGAGAGGCGTATCGTTCCTCATCGTAGTTTTCTTGGGCGTTATCTGTGGAACTGCTGCCTTTGCAATCGAGGTCAACCCCTCAGCTGAACAAATTGCTAAAGCGATTGAAGACGGGAAGAAGGATGCTGACAAGGGTGGTGCCTTCACCACGAACTTGGTTGGCAATCCTCTGAGCATTTGTAGTGGGTGGGGCTTTCTTCAAACCAAGCTCTGAAATATCCGTGCGACCAGCACTCAGGACGCCCAGAAGCTCAGACCGACAGCCCGCAAGGAGATTGACTCGCTCCTGGCGGACAAAACGATGGTGATTACCTACACCCTCTGCACCGATAACCTTCGTGCGAGCGACCATCATGTGGTGCTCAAGCAAGGGGGAAACGTCATTCAGCCAATGAGAGTAACACTCTCTCCGCCTGAAATCCTGAACTTATCGAGCTACATCTACACCGTTCAAGCTTACTTTGCTTATGGGACATTTGATCCTATGGCAGAGATTACATTGATCGTGATCCCCGCCTCTGGAGACAAGCGCGAGCATACGATTAAACTATCCGAGTTTCCCTGAGATACAGCGTTCTACTCTCTCACCAGGGGGCAGGCACACTCTTCCGCGAGTATGTGATGGTGGTTCGGCTATGGCGCGGCTCGCTTCTGCTCTTCCTTTTCAAGGCGCTCAAAGGCACGGTCGGCGTTCTTGCGGACATAATCTCGCACCTGGCTATTCAGCTCTTTCGACTGCGTGAGCATGTCTTTGACATCCTCCAAGTCCATTTTCACCACCACATAATAGATGCCCTTCTTTTCATCCTTATAGCGGTCGACGGGTCGAACTCCGTTCAGGGTGGCCGCAGCAAACGTTTTCGTCGCCTCCTCGATATTTTGCTCCTCGCCCGTCCTTTTAAAATCTCCTGCCGTCGTGGAGGCCGCATAATCTCGCATGAGATAGGCCGTATACGTGGAGAGCACCTTCACGATTTGCGCCCGTGCCCGATTATCAGCTACGTCCCAGGCGAGGGGTTCATTCCGGATACCCATCACTTCTCCGATGCCATAGAAGGCCTTGGAGTCCTGGCCGGTATAGGTACCCGTCTTGACCCACTTAGGAGTACTCTCGCAGGCACTCATGATGAGCGTGGCGAAGAGGCCTCCCACCACCATCACTGCAACCTGCGTCCACGGGGCTCTTGCTCTCATCATATGTGCCTCCATCCTCTGACTCATTCCCTGCGCCTGCGAGAACAGTATAACACTGGCTCGGATGATCCTGGCATATGACAGGTTGGTCGGAAGCCGAAGTAGAGCTAAATGGGGGGATGGATGAAAGGGTTGTATTTCGCGGCGACGAGAGGAGCTAAAGTTTCTGCACGTGTTTCCACCTGTACGAGTCGTTTAACGTGTTGCTCAACTCGACCTTGTGTCTGCTTCTCCATGACGAGAGTTTCGAGGCCATACTCCTTGCCGCGTCTCCATCGAACAATTGCTCCTCCTTGCTTATGATTCAATACCTGGTCCCAGTCCTATGAGGGCCCTCAGAAGATCATGGTGCGTGACAGAATAGGCGACTTTGCCTTGCTTGACCGCTACTTTCCTCCGTTATTTCGGCACGTCTTCTGTAGGGCTTGATACATCGCCCGGTGGACCATGGGAAGATCTCGTTCGTCTGATCTCGCGTCCAGCTCCGCCTTCAGCATGGCTCGTATCTGGTCAGATGTCATGCCTGTGACGCAGGAGTTGATCCAGAACAACCCCTGAGGCTTCAATGTGGCCGCGAGGTCTAAGCCATCCACGACGCCCACGGCATAGCTTGCTTGCGCGGTCCCGCTCAACCCCAACCAATCTTTTCCGCTCAAGAACCCCGTCGGCACACCTCCTTTATCAAAGCTCAGAAAACCCATATCGGCCGTGACAGTGAGCGCGATGCCCAGGAGCATACCCAGCACCAGCAGCCAACGCGTAAGAATGTGTTTGAACATGATTGCTCCCTTGATGTCCTTCACAAGATTGTTTGGCCTGGCCAATGAGCCTGCGGCGCAATGGTCATCCTGACACTGTGAAGGGTGTAATTGCTACGAGCACCGTGAGTTGGCCACGGCTTTGGTGGAAATCTTCCTAACTATGGTCCATCAATATCGCGTGGCGGGCCCGACCCTAACATACAGGTCGGATCCGATTAAGGGGGGCCGGTCACCGTGACCTTGCCCCTTTAAACCGGTCCAATATCTCTATGAGGGCAGGGGCCCGCCACGTGAGCTGCCTGACTCACGTTGACGCTGATATGGCTACAGGGGGCAGGTCAAGCTACTGAGCCTCCAAGGCACCCACACTCTATGCTACGGCAGTGTGACTCGTTTTAATATGAACCGCCGAGCCGGTGCCGTGACGTTGCCGATGTCTACAAGAACCAACTCCCACCCTCCTTGGCCGTACTCATTTAGTTGCGCTTCCAGTTTGGCGTTATTGTCTAAGGGCAGAGAATCCACCACGCGATATTCAACCCGTAGCGTTCCCTGAGCCAAGGAAACGTGGCGCAGGAGAAGGAAGGCTGCTACCAACATAACGAGAAAGAAAGTCAGGTGTGTGATCCATCGGTAAGAAAGGTTCGCCATGGGCCTGTTCCTTTCGCCGTAGGTGAGTAAGTGGATCTTTGCAGATTAAACACGTCGAACACCTGCTACTGTATCACCTCTATGTAGCCCAACCTTGGTGAGAATAGATGTATTTCCCCGCTGCTCCCCACCGCAGTTCTACTGCGCGTCCTGAGTGCGCCTCCTAGGTTACGGCTCCCTGCGAGCCCATTTTTTATCAATCCTTAACTGTTGGCTTCGGATTATTCTTTTCATCCCGATCTGTCCCTTGACGAAAAGAACTCCTCTGCTACACTTGGCGAGTGCATATAGTGCGTATTCCTAACTACTAATGATGCGCCGGAGGAGTCAGGGTGTCCAGACTCATCGAAGAACTAAAAGCGGATCATATCTCGCTGAAACAAACCCTGAAGAAGGCAGCCGACTACCATCGGCCCGCATCAGAGCGGATTCGGATTCTGGTTCGCGCCAAGGCGGCGCTGATGGACCATCTGGAAAAGGAAAACCGTGAGTTATACCCTGCGCTCAGAGCGGCCGCTGAAACCAATGTTGATCTCAGTCAGGTTGTGAACGTCTTTGCCAAGGATATGGAACAACTTGCCCCGCAGGCGCTGGACTTTTTCGATAAATATGGAGACTTAGAGACAGTTGCAGCCAGTTTTCTGACTAGCGTGCAGAACGTGATCGAATTTGGGGCCGAGCTGGAGCGATTGATTATTCTTTTGGGCCTTCGTATCGGTCGAGAGGAGAAGACGCTCTATCCTGCCTACGAGCAGGTCCACGCCCTCAAAGTTATGTGACAGAGCGGGGTTGGATTTGGAAACACGACTGCCCGGCACCTGATCGTACACCTATCATCTTGTTTAGGCAGGATGGCCTGGGGTTGATGGTGCCTGGCCACACTCAGGGGCTGCTGTCCTTTGCGGCCAGACGGGATGGATGGATTGTTCGGCTCTTGCGTCTTTAATCTGCTCCCTCCTAAAATCAGCCCACCGCCGAGTCACTTATGCCCTTCACCATTCGCCCGTATCGTCGCCTTCCTGTCTTCTGTCCCGTGACCTACCAGACAGGTTTGTTTGAGGGTCACGGCACGGTGTGGAATCTCTCACTCACAGGCTGGCGGTTCTCTGGCAATCTGCCGTTACGAGTCGGAGAAGTCTGCTCGCTGACGGTGAACCTGTCGATTGACAAGACGATCTACGTGACTGCTGGCATTGTGCGATGGCGAGGACTCGTGACTCTAGCGATTGACTATGGCATGATAGCGGCATGCCCAAGAAGAACAAGAAGACTCCCGCCGAGCCTGAGCACTTCCATCTGGCCCACGAAATCGCTGAAGACGCTATTGGTGGGCCGCTCTTCCAGCCGAAACCCATTCGGATCCGCCGGCCTAGGCCACTGAAGCGCCGCAAAAAAAGGACGATCAAGAAGCGGCACCGTCGAACGACTAAAAAACGATAGCCTGATGGTTTCGCCGTGACACGGTCTCGAGACGGCTTTTAGAAGCACAACGGTGCACGTGTGAGTAACACGATCACGCGGCCGAAAAGTTCCCCCGTACGAGGGGGGAGCGATGGAGGGCCTGACTGCTTTCAGCGTTGACCTCTCCTCCTTAGCAAAGCGCATCATGACTGATATCACAGAAACCGTCGGACCAAAACTGCAGTACAGTCCTGTCAGACACTGTGGCAACCTATTTGGCCCTGACGCAAAGGGTTGTTTCGTAGTGGACCTCCGGTTCTCTCCCACCAAATTCCGTTGACTCGTCACGTGGCGTGAAGCCTTCCTGACGAATGTTTACTTGTAGTGATCAATTGACAGATGAATGAGTTCGTGATATCGAAATACGATATCGTATATCAATATCAGTATCTTGTCTCAGATAGATGGGAGGAAGGGGCACATGAGAGCGTTGGCGCCACAGCCAGAGCAGTTAGTCAGGCAGTTCTTTTTGGGATTTATCAGAATCCATATCTTGCACCATGCTGCGACAGAGCCAGTGACAGGTGTGAGCCTTTCCGAGGAACTGAAGCGACATGGGTACAAGCTCAGCCCCGGGACCTTGTACCCAATTCTTCATGCGCTCACTGTGGCTGGGTACTTGCGGTGCACCCAGACCCTTCACGAGGGGCGTGTGCGCAAGCCCTATGCCATTACCAGAGTCGGACAACGGGCGCTGGCTCGCGCTCGGAGGCAGATCGTGGAATTGGTGACGGAGGTTCTCGATCATCGGGGCGGGCAAGCCCATAAGTAGGCGGCCCACGAAGAGGTCGAGAGAGTGAATTGCGTCACACAAGGATCAGGCCT
>Ga0187776_10000832_pt1 | contig 14934 bp, 9 predicted proteins | sample 0216_BV02_MP12_2_FD_132426 | JGI IMG/M metagenome (GOLD analysis project Ga0187776, IMG submission 132426) | Tropical peat soil microbial communities from peatlands in Department of Meta, Colombia - 0216_BV02_MP12_20_MG | ecosystem: Environmental > Terrestrial > Soil > Wetlands > Peat | place...
GGCGAGCGCTATCTCTATTGCGAAGAAGCTTCGACCCTGGCCTTCACCGAGAACGAGACGAATGCGCAGCGGCTCTTCGGGGCGGCCAATCGGACGCCGTACGTGAAGGATGGTATCGACAGCTGGCTCCTTCACGGTCGCGAGGACGCGGTGAATCCGGAAAAGGTCGGCACGAAAGTCTCGGCTCACTATTGCCTCACCGTAGCCGCGGGCAAGACGCGGACCATCCGGCTCCGGCTTTGCGATGCCCCGCCGCCCGAGCCGTTCGGGGGCCGCTTCGACAGCACGATGGGCGCGCGCCGGAGGGAAGCGGACGAGTTCTACGCCACGGTCATTCCCAAGTCCCTCGATTCGGACGCGGCCAACGTGATGCGCCAGGCGCTCGCGGGCATGCTGTGGTCGAAGCAGTTCTACCACTACGACGTCGACCGCTGGCTGGACGAGCACGGTGCTGACCCCTACAAGCCCACGCGCCACGCCGCGCCCCGCAACGACCACTGGCACCACATGCACAACGCCCACATCCTGTCGATGCCGGACAAGTGGGAATATCCTTGGTACGCCGCCTGGGATCTCGCCTTCCACGTGCTCGCGCTGACGCTCGTCGACGAAGACTTCGGCAAGAACCAGCTCGACCTGATGCTGCACGAGCAATATCTGCACCCCAGCGGGCAACTCCCCGCGTACGAGTGGAACTTCGGCGACGTGAACCCTCCGGTGCACGCCTGGTCGACCATCTTCACCTACGGCCTGGAACAGGCCCGGCGCGGCAAGGGCGACGTCGAATGGCTCGAGCGTGCCTTCCACAAGCTCGCGCTCAACTTCACCTGGTGGGTGAACCGCAAGGACCGGGCGGGCAACAACGCCTTCGAAGGCGGCTTCCTCGGTCTCGACAACATCGGCGTGTTCGACCGCAGCGCGCCGCTGCCTACCGGCGGCTACCTGGAACAGGCCGACGGCACGGCCTGGATGGCGCTCTTCTGCCAGAACATGATCGAGATCGCCGCCGCGCTGACCGCGCACAAGCCCGCCTACGCGGACATGTGCGTCAAGTTCGTCGAGCACTTCCTGTGGATCGCGACCGCCCTGATGCACGCCGGAGACGACGTCGGGATGTGGGACGAGGAGGACGGCTTTTTCTACGATGTCCTGCGGCTGCCCGACGGCCGGGCGGAGCGCCTCAAGGTGCGCTCCATGGTGGGCTTGCTTCCGCTGTGCGCGGTGACGGTGTACGACGGAAAACTCATGGAGGCGCAGCCGGCCCTGCGCGAGCGGTTCCGGACGTTCCTCGAGGCGAGGCCGGAGCTTCGAGCGTTCATCCACGATCCGGTCAAGCGCGGCCATTCGGGACGGCTTCTCGGCGCGGTCCTCGACGAGAACAGGCTGCGCCGGGTGCTCAGGACGATGCTCGACGAGGGCGAGTTCCTGAGTCCCTACGGCATCCGCGCGCTCTCGCGTTGCCACGCCGAGCATCCGTACGTGTTCCAGGCGAGAGGACAGGAGTATCGGGTGTCCTACCTGCCCGGGGAGTCGGACACCGGCATGTTCGGCGGCAACTCCAACTGGCGCGGGCCGATCTGGATGCCGGTGAACGCGCTCATCATCCGCGCCCTGCTCCAGTACTACATGTACTACGGCGACGCCTTCACCGTCGAATGTCCGACGGGATCCGGTCGACAGATGACGCTGTATCAGGTGGCCGAGGAGATCGCGCGCCGGCTCACCAGCATCTTCCTGCGCAACGATCAGGGCCGGCGCCCGGTCTATGGGGGCACACTAAAATTCCAGGACGACCCCTACTTTCGCGACCTGGTCCTGTTCTACGAGTACTTCCACGGGGACAACGGCGCCGGTCTCGGTGCGAGCCACCAGACTGGATGGACCGGGATCATCGCCCGGATCATGCACCTGTTCGCAACGAGCTCCGCCGAGCAGTACCTCGAGCTCGGCAAGGTGGCGGCCGTCGTGGAACTGGAGCCGGCGTAGTCAAACATCCTCACCCCAGAAGGCCAAATGCGCACTCCGCTCTATCCTTCGCTCTACCAGATCAACACACGGGTCTGGCTGACGGCGCTCTCCGCGACGCTCGGACGAGCCGCCACGCTGGACGATGTTCCGGACGCCGAGCTGGACCGCCTCGCGGCGATGGGGTTCGATTGGGTCTGGCTCCTGAGCGTCTGGCAAACCGGGCCGGCCGGACAGCGGATATCGCGCAGCCGCGGCGAGTGGCGCAAGGAATTCGAGGAGACGCTGCCCGACCTCCGCGAGCAGGATATCGCCGGGTCGGGCTTCGCCATCTCCGGCTACAAGGTGCACTCCGCCCTCGGCGGCGACGCGGCGCTGGCGCGGATGCGCGATCGCCTGATCAAGCGCGGCCTGCGCCTCATGCTCGACTTCGTCCCCAACCACACCGCGCTGGATCATCCCTGGGTCGAGGCCCACCCGGAGTATTACGTGGCCGGCTCGGAGATCGACCTCGCCCGCCAGCCGCAGAATTACACCTGGCTGAAGCGCGCGAACGGCGACCTGCTGCTGGCTCACGGGCGCGACCCGTTCTTTCCCGGCTGGACGGACACCTTGCAACTCGATTACGGCAATCCGGCCACGCAGGAGGCGATGGTCGGAGAGCTCCTGAGAATCGCCGGCCAATGCGACGGCGTGCGCTGCGACATGGCCATGCTCGTCCTGCCCGACGTGTTCGAGCGCACCTGGGGTCGCCGCGCGCCGCTGTTCTGGCCCGACGCGACGCGGAGAACGCGCGAGCGCGTCCCGGGCTTCCGCTTCATGGCGGAGGTGTACTGGGATCTCGAATCCACGATGCAGCAGCAGGGCTTCGACTATGCCTACGACAAGCGACTCTACGATCGCCTCAGAGAGGGGCATGCGCGCCCGGTGCGCGAGCACTTGTACGCGGGGCTCGACTACCAGAACAAGCTGGCTCGGTTCCTGGAGAATCACGACGAACCCCGAGCCGCCGCGACGTTCCGATCGGATGTCCACCGGGCGGCGGCGATCGTCACGTATCTCTCGCCGGGGCTGCGCTTTTTCCACCAGGGCCAGTTCGAGGGCCGCAGGAAGCGCATCTCGCCGCATCTCGTGCGGGGACCGCAGGAGCCGATCGACGCCGACCTCGCGCGCTTCTACGCTCGTCTGCTCGACGTGCTGCGCGGGCCGTGCGTCCGCGAGGGGCAGTGGCGCCTGCTCGAATGCGCATCGGCCTGGCAGGGCAATTGGACGAACGATTGCTTCATCGCCTGGTCATGGCAGGCCGAAGGCGAGCGGCTGCTGGTGACGGTCAACTTCGCCGCCAACCAAAGCCAATGCTATGTCCGTATTCCGTTCCCGGATGTGACCGGGCGCCTCGTCAGGCTGCAGGACCTGACGGGACCCGCGCGCTATGACCGCGACGGCAACGATCTGCTCTCGCGCGGCCTCTACCTCGACCTCCCGCCGTGGAGCTACCACGTCTTCGAGATGACCACCCCGTGAGGCGCGCCTCCCGGCCGAGCGTCAGCGCTGGTGGTGGACGTGCTGTCCCAGCATGTCGGGGGTGACGAGCGTGACGCCGCGCTCGGTCACGTGGAAGCGGCGGCTGTCCTGCTCCCGATCGACGCCCACGCTCAAGCCCTCGGGCAGCCGGCAGTACTTGTCGACCACGGCCCGCTTGAGCACGACGTTGCGACCGACGTCCACATTGGGCAGGATCACCGACTCGTCGATCGTGCAATAGCTGTGGACGTGCACGGCGGAGAAGAGCAACGACCGGTGCACAGTGGACCCGCTGATGATGCATCCGCCGGAGACGAGCGAGTCGGTGGCGATGCCCCGCCGCCCGTCCTGGTCGTAGACGAACTTCGCCGGCGGCAGCTGCTCCTGGTACGTCCAGATGGGCCAGCTCACATCGTAGAGATTGAGCTCCGGCACGACGTCCGTCAAAGCGATGTTGGCTTCCCAGTAGGCGTCGACGGTCCCGACATCCCGCCAGTAGGGGGTGCCCCTGTTCATGTTGACGCAGCTTTGCGCGAAGTCGTGCGCCCACACGGCTTCGCCGCGCCTGATGAGCGACGGGATGATGTCCTTGCCGAAGTCGTGGGTCGATTCCGGATCGTCGGCGTCGCGCGAGAGCTCGGCGTAGAGAAACGCGGAGTCGAAGATGTAGATCCCCATGCTGGCCAGGGCGCTGTCGGGGCGATTGGGGTTGGGGATCGGCTCTGCGGGTTTCTCCTGGAAGCCGACGATGCGACCTCGCTCGTCGACCGACATCACGCCGAGCGAGCGGGCAGCCTGCAGCGGCACGTCGATGCACGCCACGCTCATCTGCGCGCCGCGGCGCACGTGCTGCTCCAGCATCACCCCGTAGTCCATCTTGTAGACGTGGTCGCCGGCGAGGATGAGTACGTAACGCGGCGCCTGCCGTCGCAGAATGTCGAGATTCTGGTAGACCGCATCGGCGGTTCCCTTGTACCAGCTCGCGTGCACGCGCTGTTGTGCGGGCAGCAGCTCGATGAACTCGTCGAAGCGGCCGTCGAGAAAGCTCCAGCCTCGCTGAACGTGACGGATGAGGCTCTGGGCCTTGTACTGCGTGCACACGCCGACGCGCCGAACGCCAGAGTTGACGCAGTTCGAAAGCGCGAAATCGATGATCCTGAACTTGCCGCCGAACGGAACCGACGGCTTGGCACGCCAGTCGGTGAGCTGCTCCAGGCGGCTTCCGCGCCCGCCGGCAAGGATGAGGGCGAGCGCGCTCTTGGTGAGCGCGCCCGGCGGGCCGGATTCTCCGATGGATGCAGGCGCGCTATCGATGATGCCGACCTCGGCAACGGTATTCATCTCGCAAACCGACGGCGAACACCCGGCCGCGCCGGACCGGAGCTAAAGACCTCGTTCGGGCCGAGCCTGCTCGCGCCGACCGAGCAGCAGGTGATCCACCTCGGCTTCAGCCTGCAACCAGTCGTCCACATCGTAGCCGTCCGAGTAGCCTCGCTCGGCGTAGCGATGGTACGCCGCTTCGCTGATCATGCGATGCCGAAGATCGGCATCGATCGCATCCTGTGCGCCTTCGGCAAACGGTTGGTCGGGCACCGTACCCGGCCCCTCCTCGAGGATCGGCACGCTGTGCGGATGGGTGACTTCGCCCCGTGCCAATCGGCCTACCTTCGTCTTACGAGGATCTTTGACGGCCATGGCTGCTCTCCACGAACTGCGGACCACCCTTCTACACCCTCAAGGTGGCAGGTTTGAGACGCTACCCTCCTTGAGCTTGCTCGCCGCGGTGAAGGCAAGATCCGACGAGGGAAAAGGACCCACGAAGCATGGGCGCGCCCCCTGCGTCGGGGCCCTATCCGACGCCCAGACCACCACATAGTAACCCGATGCGGTCGGGTGCGACCCGGCGAGCAACCCCGTCCGCTCATACGACACTTCGTCGAAGAGCCGCCCGTCGACGAGCTGCATCACTTCAGGCCAAACTCCCACCGCTTCCTCCTCGCGTCTGGCCCTCCTTGGTTCATTGTGCGCGCCGAATCACGGGTCGCTTTGATTAGAATCAAGCGCGCAACGACCTTCTGCGGCCCGCAGGCGATAAATTACTGGCTGCGGCGAGGCAACCCGAAGGCAGTGCCCGGCGCGAGCGGAACGGCATGGCGACTTCCAACACCGGCGGCCCCGAACCCCTGATCCAGGAAACGGTCGCCTACTTCTCGATGGAGATCGGCCTCGAGGAGTCGATCCCGACGTATTCGGGCGGGCTCGGCGTCCTTGCCGGCGACACCATCCGGTCTGCGGCAGACATGAGCGTGCCCCTGGTGGGCGTGTCGCTCGTTCACCGTAAAGGCTATTTCCGCCAGCGCCTTGACGAGCGAGGCCACCAGACGGAGGAGCCGATGGAATGGCCCGTGGCGGAGCGTCTTGCGGAGCTCTCTGCGCGGGTAAGCGTCGAGATCGAGCATCGCGGCGTCGGCTTGCGCGCCTGGCGCTACGAGGTGCGCGGCACGTCCGGGCGCATCGTCCCCGTCTTCTTGCTCGATGCCGACCTGCCCGGCAACGCCCCCGAGGACCGGCGCCTGACGGACCACCTCTATGGCGGCGACGCGCGCTATCGCCTTTGCCAGGAGGTGATCCTGGGCATCGGCGGCGTGCGGATGCTGCGGGCGCTGGGCTACCACAACATCCGGCGGTTCCACATGAACGAAGGCCACGCCAGCCTGCTTACGGTGGAGCTCGCCTACGAGGAAGCGCGCAAGCGGGGCGAGACCACGATCAGCCGCGAGGCCGTGCAAGCCGTCAAGCCCCTGTGCGTGTTCACGACGCATACTCCGGTAGCGGCCGGCCACGATCAGTTCCCCTTGGCGCTGGTGGCGCGCGTCGTCACCGGCTACGGGCACGACTTCGACGAACGCGCGCTCGAGTTCTGCCTCGAGGGCGTGCTCAACATGACCTACCTCGCCCTCGACCACAGCCACTTCGTGAACGGGGTGGCCAAAAGGCACGGCGAAGTCGCCCGGCACATGTTCGCCCAGCGCAAGATCGATTCGATCACCAACGGCGTGCACGTCGCGACCTGGGCGGCGCCACCGGTGCAGGCGATGCTCGACCGCCATGTCCCAGATTGGCGGCAGGACAATGCCAGCCTCCGTTACGCGCTGGGCATTCCCAAGCTCGAAGTATGGGACGCCCACCTCGGTGCCAAGCACGAGCTGATCGAGCGCGTGAACGATACGACGGGCACGACGCTGAGCCCGGACGTGTTCACGATCGGCTTCGCCCGCCGCGCCACCGCCTGGAAGCGCGCCGACCTCGTCTTCCACGACATCGCGCGCCTCGAGGCGATCCATGCCCGTGCCGGCGCATTCCAGCTCGTCTATGGCGGCAAGGCGCATCCTCGGGACGAGGCCGGAAAGGCGCTCATTCGGCGCATTTTCGAGATCAGGGCCTCGCTCGGCGCGAAGATCAAGCTCATCTACCTCGAAGAGTACGACATGCGGCTCGCGCGCCTGATCACGGCCGGCGTCGACCTCTGGCTCAACACGCCGCAGCCCCCGCTCGAAGCGTCCGGCACGAGCGGCATGAAAGCGGCGGTCAACGGCGTGCCGTCGCTGTCGATTCTCGACGGCTGGTGGGTCGAGGGCTGCATCGAAGGCGTCACCGGCTGGGCCATCGGCGCGGATACCGGCGCGGAGACCGACGACGAGCGTGCCGCGGATGCGGCTTCGCTCTACGGCAAGCTGGAGCACGTGATCTTGCCGATGTTCTACGCCGATCGCGACCGATACGTCGAAGTCATGCGGCACACCTTGGCGCTCAATGGCTCGTTCTTCAACACCGAGCGAATGCTCGACCAGTACGTGCGCAAGGCCTATTTCCAGTAGCCATGCAGTGACTTCCGGAGCCACGCCTTGCCCGACGCCGCGCTCCGCGTGCTCTTCGCGACTTCCGAATGCGCGCCGCTGATCAAGACGGGCGGCCTGGGAGACGTCAGCGCCGCGTTGCCCGCGGCGCTGCGCCGGCTGGGCATCGATGCGCGCGTGCTGCTGCCGGGCTACCCTGCGGTCCGGGAGGCGACGCACGCCAGCGAAGGCGCCGGTCCGGAAGCCGAGGTGCTCCCGGCCTGCGGTACGACGAGGTTCGTCGAATCCGCGCTGCCGGGCGGTGTGCCTTTGATCGTCGTCGAGCATCCAGCGCTCTACGACCGTCCCGGGGGCCCATACCAGAGCGAAGCGGACCAGGACTGGCCGGACAACGTCCTGCGGTTCGGTCTTCTTTCCAAAGCGGGCGCAGTACTCGCCGGAGCGTCGAGTCCGCTCGCCTGGCGGCCCGACATCGTCCACTGCAACGACTGGCAGACGGGTCTCGTGCCGGCTTACCTGCGTTTCGCGCCCGCCGAGAGCCGCTGTCCGACCGTATTCACGATCCACAATCTCGCGTTTCAGGGTTCCTGGCCGGCGGACTGGGTCGGCCGGCTCGGACTGCCCGCGGAGAGCTATTCCAGCGAAGGGCTCGAATTCCACGGCCGGGTGTCGTTCCTCAAAGCGGGCCTTTACTACGCCGATGCCATCACGACGGTGAGCCCGACCTACGCGCGCGAGATCCAGACGGAGGCGCTCGGCTTCGGCATGGACGGGCTCCTCCGCTGGCGGCGGCAGGCGCTGACCGGGATCCTGAACGGAGTCGACACCTGCGCGTGGGATCCCGCCACCGATCCGCTCATTGCACGGCGTTACGACGCGGCCACGCTCGAGGCGAAGAAGGAGAACAAGCGTGCGCTCCAGCAGTCGATAGGACTCGCGCCGGAGTCCGACGTGCCGCTGTTCGCTGCCGTGAGCCGCCTCGCCTGGCAAAAAGGTCTGGACCTCCTCGCCGAGATCGCCGGCGCGGTCGTCGGCCTGCCGGCGCAGTTGGCCGTGTTGGGGACAGGCGATCCCGACCTCGAGCGCAGGTTTCGTGAGCTGTCGGCGCAGCATCCCGGCCGGATCGCCGTGCGCATCGGTTTCGACGACAACCTCGCTCACTTGATCGAGGCGGGAGCCGACGCGTTTCTCATGCCCTCGCGCTTCGAGCCGTGCGGCATGAACCAGATGTACAGCCAGCGCTACGGCACACCGCCGATCGTTCGCGCCACCGGCGGACTGGCCGATGCAGTGAGCGACTGCAACCGCGGCACGCTGACCGCCGGCACGGCCACGGGATTCGTGTTCGAACGAGCCGACGCTCCGGCGCTCCTGGCCGCGATTCGGCGCGCCGTCGAGGCTTACCGCCGGCACGACCTCTGGCGCGCGATCCAGCGCAACGGCATGGCGAAGGACTTCGGCTGGGACGGCGCTGCGCGGCGATACGTGGAGATCTACCGCTCGGTCCAGAGGCGATGAGCGTTGCTCAGGGCTCGATGGTCCGTTGCGGAGCGCCATGAAGCGCCCGTCGCCGAAGCGACGCTCGACGAGGCGTCCTTTGACATGCGTCAATGCACGTCAAGGGCAACGGCGTAGATTGAAAAAAATTGATGCAGTCCCTCCAGGACAAAGACGTAGCCGGACTGGAGGAACAACGAGGATTCGAACTGTGGACATTGCACCGCCAGCCAGCATGGAAAGCGCGGCGGTCGCGTACGCGGCGCGCGGCTGGTCGGTGATCCCGATCGAGCCCGCAGGCAAGCGGCCGCTCGTGCCGTGGGAGGAGTTCCAACGACGCGTTGCCGACGCGACCGAGATCGGCGACTGGTTCTGGCGCTGGCCGCACGCCAACATCGCCGTGGTGACCGGCAGCCAGTCGCACCTCGTCGTGCTCGATATCGACCCGCTGCACGGCGGCGCGGAAAGCCTGGACGACGCGGAGGAAAGCGAGGGGTGCCTGCCGCCGACGATCGAGGCCACGACCGGCAGCGGCGGCCGACATGTCTACTTCGCGCATCCCGGAGGTCTTGTGCAGAACCGCGTCGGCTTGCTGCCCGGGATCGACCTGCGCGCCGACGGCGGGTACGTCGTTGCGCCCCCTTCGGTCCATTGCAGCGGCGTGCGCTACGTCTGGGCCCCCGCGCACGCTCCAGGCGAGGCTACGCTGGCGCCGCTCCCGCCATGGCTACTCACCCTTGCATCGCAGCAGGGTCGCCATGGGCATCCAGTGGCGCATTGGCGCGACCTTTCGCGACGCGACGTGCACGTCGGCGAGCGCAACAACACGATCGCATCGTTCGCCGGACACCTCATCTGGCACGGAGTCGATCACAACGTCGCGCTGGAGCTGCTGCTGGCCTGGAACCGGACGCATTGCGATCCGCCGCTCGGCGACGACGAGGTCGCACGGACCGTCGCAAGCATCGCGGACCTGCACGTGCGCCGGCACGAAGATCATCTGCCTGAAACGGTGTGAGGCACTGGCAGCACGGTGATCGAGCGGCACGATTGCTCCGCCGCCTGGGAGAGCTCGCGCTGCAGCGGCCCTCGCCGTCCCGCCGAACGCCCCTCTGGAACACGATCCCGGTTATCTAGGCCCGAACGACGCGATCGCGCGGACAACGGTGCGAGGCCCGGTCCATGGCGGGCACCGTCGGTCCCGGCGCCTCGAGCCCGACGTGGGCGAAGAATCGCCGGAGCGGACACCGCACGCCCTCGCAAGCATGCTCCTCGGCACACTGGCGCTGCGTCTGTTCGAGCACCACGTGCAGATCGCGCGCGGGGCAGTACTTCACGAAGAACCTCCGCAATGAGCACCTCATCTCATGGCAGCGGTGCTCCCGAGCGCACTCGCGCGGGGCCTGGTCGAGGAGGACATAGCCCCTCGCGACAGAGCAGTAGGCAATCGGGGAATCGAACATCGACCCACCCCTTTTTTCGTCGAGTCGGCCGGCTCTGACTACCGGCAGACATAGCTCCTTGTACGCCTAAGCCGGCGAATCGTTCTTAATGCAGGTCAACACTCATCAACGTAGCAGAGGAAGACGCCGGAGGCGCGCGCCGGTTGCCGCGAACACGGCGTTGGCCACGGCCGGCGGCACGCCGGGCTCGCCCACACCCCAGCCGGGCGGGGCAACCGGATAGTATGAGTACGGCCTTCCTCGATGTTACGTGCGGCGTTCCGCACCCTCTGCAAGACGTTCGAGTCCGGTGTATCAAAGGACATCCTTCTTTTCCTCGGTTCGCTGTTCGGTTTGCTGCTGAACCTCCTCGGCCTTTTTCTGGACGGCCTGGGCGACCTTCTCCATGACGATCTCTTCAACCTTCTCCTGGAGCTTCTCTGCTGCCTGCCCGCCCTGAACCTGAACCGCTTCCGTCACCTGTTGCTGGACCGTTTCGAGCACCTGAGCAACGACCTTCTCCGCCACCTGCTCGTGGACCTCCGCTGCGACCTCGACGGCTTCCGCCTTCTCCGGCTCCTGGGCGACCTCGGCGGTTGCCTCTGTCACCGCAGCCATCCCCTTTTCCAGGACCTGCTCTGCTTCGACCGCGGTGAATCCCTGGATCAGGAAGGCGATGACGCCGGTCCAGCCGGTCTGATGGCTGGCTCCGATGCCTGCACCGGTGTCGCCGTGGAAGTACTCGTAGAACAGGACGTGGTCGCGCCAGTGTTCATCGTTCCAGCGGCTGTGATCGCCGTGGGCGGGCCGATGTCCTTCCTTGTTGCGGACGAACAGGCGCGACAACCGTCGCGCGATCTCCTGGCTGACCTCCAGAAGATTCAGCTGCCGGCCCGAGCCGACGGGGCACTCGACCTTGAAGTTGTTGCCCAGGTGGGCATACTGGTTGACCAGGGCGCGGATGAGCACGAGCTGCATCGGCATCCAGATCGGTCCGCGCCAGTTGGAGTTGCCCCCGAACATCCCGCTGTCCGAGTCGCCCGGGACGTAACCGACCCGGTACTCCTGTCCGCCAGCGTCGAAGACGTAGGGGTGCTCGGCGTGATAGCGCGACAGCGAGCGAATCCCGTAGGGGCTCAGGAACTCGTTCTCGTTGAGCATGTAGCCGAGTATCCGGCGGAGCTTGTCCGGGTTGACCAGGGAGAGGATGCGGCTGCCGCCCGCTCCCACCTCCAGCGGAACCGTGATCGTCGCCGCCGTGTAGGGGTGCTGCTCCAGAAACCACTGCGCCTGCTCGAAGAAGCGCGGCAGCCGTTCCCTCAGGTCGCCCGGCAGCACCGTGGTCGCCGCCAGCGGCAGCAGCCCAACCAGGGAACGGACCTTGAGCCGGACGCCGTTGCCGTCGGGAAAGCGCAGCACATCGTAATAAATGCCGTCGTTGTGGTCCCAGAGCTTGATCCCTGTGAAGCTCAGGTTGTCCATCGCCGAGGCGATCCACAGGAAGTGCTCGAAGTATTTCAGCGCCATCGCCTCGTAGTGGGGGTCGTCCTCCACCGCGAGCTCGACCGCAATCTGCAGCATCACCGACGCGAAGAACGCCATCCAGGCAGTGCCATCCGATTGCTCCAGATAGCCGCCCGTCGGCAGCGCGCTGCTGCGGTCGAAGACCCCGATGTTGTCGAGACCAAGGAAGCCCCCCGAGAACACGTTGTTCTCATCCTCATCCTTGCGGTTCACCCACCAGGTGAAGTTCAGCGAGAGCTTCTCGAAGCAGAACTTGAGAAAGGAAACGTCCCCGCGCCCGCGCAACTGCTTGTCGTAGCTGTACACGGCCCACACCGCCCACGGGTGTACGGGAGGATTGACGTCGTTGAAGTTCCACTCGTAGGCGGGCATCTGGCCGTTCGGGTGGAGGTAATGGTGGCTGAGGAACAGCTGCAGCTGCTCCTTGGCGAAATCAACGTCCACCAGGGACAAGGGGATGGTGTGGAAGGCCAGGTCCCAGACGGCGTACCACGGGTACTCCCACTTGTCCGGCATGGAGATGACGTCCGCGTTGTACATGTGGAACCAGTCCTTGTTGCGGACCTGCGCGCGCACGCCTTCCTCGGGCTTGTCGCCGTGCTCCCGCAGCCACTCGGCCAGGTCGTAGTAGAAGTACTGCTTGCTCCAGAGCATTCCCGACAGTGCCTGACGCATCACGTGTGCCTCATCCCGGGTCAGCGCATCGGGCGTGATGGCTGCATAGAACGCGTCCGCTTCGGCCTGCCGGGCCTTCAACGCGGCCTCGAACGCATCGCCGAACGCAGCCCCCAGCCGGTCGGGCGCCTGGTCGGTCAGCCGCAGTCGCACCGTCTGGCTTCCTTTCGCCGCCACGGCGAATCGATAGTGGGCAGATGCCTTGGTGCCGTGCAATTCGGGGTTGATGGCGTTCTTGTCGCCGCGGACGACGGCGTGGATGATGCCGTCCTTGCAGTACGGCTGCTGACTGGGCTGATTGAAGGCCCGCTGGGTATTGGTTTCATTTTCCGTGAAAAGCAGATCGACCACGCCTTCGCAGTAGAGGAATCGCTCCCCGACGAGACGATGCCGGGCGGCGACGGCTCGCACGTCCGCGCCGGCAGCGAGGATCTTCAGCTCCGGTTTTTCTTCCTTGCGACCCCACGACCAGGTGTTGCGAAACCACAGGGTGGGAAGCACGTGGATCTCGGCCGGCTCGGGGCCCCGGTTGCAGACGGTGATCTGGATCAGGATGTCCTCCGGCTCGACCTTGGCGTACTCGACGAAAACGTCGAAGTAGCGGTCCTCGTCGAATATGCCAGTGTCCAGCAGTTCATACTCGGCGGCCTGTTTGTCGCGCGCCCGGTTGGCGTCGATGATGGGCTGGTACGGGTACGCGGCCTGTGGATACTTGTACAGGTACTTCATGTACGAGTGGGTTGGCGTGCTGTCGAGGTAGAAGTAGTACTCCTTGACGTCCTCGCCGTGATTGCCCTCGCTGTTGCTCAATCCGAACAGCCGTTCCTTGAGGATGGGATCGCGCCCGTTCCACAGCGCCAGCGCGAAACAGAGCAACTGGCGGTTGTCGGAGATGCCGGCAAGCCCGTCCTCACCCCATCGGTAAGCGCGGTACTGCGCCTGATCGTGGGTGAAGTAGTTCCAGGCGTCGCCATTGGAGCTGTAATCCTCCCGCACGGTCCCCCACTGTCGCTCACTCAGATACGGCCCCCACTTCTTCCACGCGGCTCGTCCTTCGCGGTCCTCCTGGAGCCGGGTCTGTTCCGCGCCCGATCCGTCGGCCTGATTCGTCGGCATGGTTGGCTCTTCGTTTGAGATGTCGTGGCCGATACAGCCTGAATTCTCGGGATTCAACTGCGTCAGAGGTAAGGGCGCCCGCCCCTGCACGCCTGCGGAGACGCCCGTTTGTCGCGCTCGTTGCATGGGTCCCCTCGGTACAGAAACGGGCGCGCTTCGGCAACAATGATTATCACCCTCCGATCGAAGGGCCGAAAGGCGCTGGTCGAAGGGGGCGATTCCGCCGTGCGGCGATACCTGAACGTCAGTTATCGAGTGCGGATTCAACCGGTCGACGCAACCGAAAGGACGGATCTCGTCGCAGGCCACACCGGCCGCCTGCGCAGTCCCTTGGATGACGAAGGGATATTCCTCTGCCCGCCTCGGCCGGACTCCCGATTACCGAATGCGGCTCGCGCTGACGGCCAGCGCCACGGCGCCCAGCAGCAGCATCATCGCAAACTCGAACGCGTGCCCGGCCACGCCTCCACCCTTGAGAAAGAGGTCGCGCACGACCACGAGGTAGTAACGCAGCGGATCGATCCAGGTCAGGAGCTGGACGGGCTTCGGCATGTTGCGGATCGGAAACGCGAAGCCGGAGAGAACGGTCATCGGCATGATCAGGAACATCGCGGAGAGCATGGCTTGCTGCTGGGTCGCGGCATAGCTCGAGATCAGCAATCCCAGCCCCTGCGTGCTCGCCAGGAGGAACAGGGTGGCCAGCACCAGGGCGGCCACCGCGCCACGCAATGGAACGCCGAACCACCCGAGCGCGACGGTCGTGATGAGCGCCACGTCGAACAGGCCGACGCACGCCACCGGCACCATCTTGCCGACAAGGAACTCGACCCTGCCCACCGGCGTGACCATCAGCCGCTCGAGCGTTCCGATCTCGCGCTCGCGAACGATCATCATCGCCGTCAGCATCATGGTGCTGATGAACAGCACGTTGGCCATGATGCCGGGGATGAAGAACCATCGGTCCTCGAGGTTCGGGTTGAACCACGAGCGCTCTTCGACGACCACGGGAGGCACGTAGCGCCCCTCGATGGCCGCGTACCGGCCGATGACCTGGACCAGCTCTGCCATGACGAGCTGCGCGGTATTCGGGTCCGAGCCGTCCGCGATGAGCTGCACCCGGCGCTGGGTCGAGAACCGAGCCGGAATCTGCACGATCACGCCCGCGCTGCCCTTATCCATCCGGCTGCTGGCGGCTGCGAGCGACGGCATGAACTGAAGCGTGTAGTGCCCGGTCGCCACCACCGCGGATAAGAGCTCGCGGCTCTCCTGTCCGTCGTCGCGGTTCACCACGGCGACCTCGGCGTGCCGGACGTCGAACGTCGCCGCGTAGCCGA
>Ga0187776_10000833_pt1 | contig 14930 bp, 21 predicted proteins | sample 0216_BV02_MP12_2_FD_132426 | JGI IMG/M metagenome (GOLD analysis project Ga0187776, IMG submission 132426) | Tropical peat soil microbial communities from peatlands in Department of Meta, Colombia - 0216_BV02_MP12_20_MG | ecosystem: Environmental > Terrestrial > Soil > Wetlands > Peat | place...
ACCATGTGGATTGAAAACCCATACGGCTACCACTACGGGAAGGAGCCCACCGAAGGCCCGCGCACGATCGCGTGGGCTCGCTTTGGGGTATCGGACAGGCCCAAAGCCTATATTGAGGATCACAACTATCCCGTGCCCACCAATCTCTATAATGAGCTAACCGACCGCGAGCGTCACATTTGCCGTCTCCTGATTGCCCCTCCCCTATGATTAAGTGGATTACAGCGCTCGTTATTTCCTTCATCCTCTGGGGCATCATTCTGTGGATCTTCATATCCTGGTGGACAAACATTGATTAGTTTGTAGTGATTCCACTACAAGAAAATAAGCACTCGCACTACAAAATTTTCGCTTGACCCCGTCTTTTTTCTGGATTATTCCGAAATTTCCCCAAAGGAGACCAAATGAGCATACGCGCTATTGTCTGGGCATTCGACCAGAAGGTTCATAATACTTCCGCTAAACTCGTTTTATTAAAATTGGCTGACAACGCCAACGATGAAGGGAAATGCTGGCCAAGCCTTTACCATTTGGCTGAGCATTGTGAAATGAACCGGGAGCAGATTTCCAAATATTGCAAAATGCTTTCCGAATTAGGATTTATTAAGATCATCCACCGTACCAAAGAGGGCGTTTCCCTACCCAATGTTTACCACCTCAATTTAGAGGGGGGTGTTGTCTCAGCGGCAACAGGGTGTTGTCCCACAGACAATACGGTGTTGTCTCACAGACAACCAGAATCCCCATCTGAATCCCCATCTGAATCAGAAGAATCCAAACCGGCTACGCCGCCGCCTTCCGGCGGGACTCTTTCACCAAAGATAAAAGAGGCGGCAGATAAGGTCTATCAGGTAGATAGAGCCAAGTTTAAACGTCTAGTTGTGTGGATTAAACAGGCGCAGAAATATAATTTCTCAGAAGATGCGATTATTCTAGCTTTAGACCGCTTTTTACCGTATGCTAAGGACATTGATAATTGGTACCCCTATTTAGACAAAATAATCGAAAAAGCTGTTAAAGATATAAATGCCCGTGAATCTCTCGAATTACATAAACAACGCCTGGCAGAAGATAAAGCCACAGCCCGAATGCTCGGACTCGGAGAGTTCGGCAATGCCTAGAGTTAAACAACCTTCCGAAAAGAGCATTGACATTTGCAAGGGGGGGCGCTCGTTTAACTGCGACCACGGCGCTCACAAGCGGGGGCGGACCACGCTTAATTGCCGGCGCTGCAAAACTTACATGGGCTGCTCGCTTTGTGCGGAAAAGCCGACAGAGATTATTTGTCTTAATTGCCATGACTGGGCAACCGACGAAGCGGAGGCCAAACATGGAAAGCTTGAACCCCGGCCAGTCCAACAGAGAAAATTCGACGCAATCAGACGAACTTATACGGGTTTGGCAAAATCATATTGACAATTTTAATTTGGGCCGTAAAACCTACGACCTGCATCCTAGCCACAAAGTAACCAATGAACCCGGATCTAACAAATCACAGGCTTTATTTACTTTGAGAGACAACAAAATCACTTGCCTTTATTGCGGATGGAACTATGCTGACACCAAATCAGGAAAAAGCTCTTGAGTTTATAAAGCACAACCCGGACATGCTTCCGAGTGACTTCCCGCTTTACCGCGAACTTGCTTTACTGGTTCGCGATCTAAGACGCGGTCAAAAGGCGGTACAGACAACCAAAGCGGCATCGGAGCAGAGGGCGGCCATCTACCGGCGCATGGATTCAATCATTGAACTTTTAGGAATGGGGGAAAGAGAATGAAAATCATTTTAGGTGTGGCAGAGGACGGATATAACCAGTTTGCCCAAGTGGGTGAGCGAATATTCGTATCCGAATTATTTGAAGTCGTTGACAACCGGCCAAATAAAGTAGAAACAGCGGCAAAGAAACGCGGCCGACCGCCAAAGGTGAAAGCGAATGGAAAAGCCGCAGAGCCAGAGGCTCAGACGGTATCTACAGACTCTTAAATGTGCCGGGTGCGGGAAACTCTTTAAGCAGACCGGGCTAAATCAGTTTCAGTGTAGTCCGAAGTGCATTCCGCCCATGCCGCTTGTTTATCAACTTGGGTTCTCGCTGTTCAAGAAATTCTGCGAAAACCACACTATACCTATGTACAAGTTGATTGACCGACAGAAGTGGTACGACACCGTGGAGCGCAAGGATTGGGTTAGTGATAATCAGCGCGCGAAATTGCTCCGGCTCTGCGAAATGTGGATCAAGCGGTTTGAAAGGGGCTTGTGCATGGTTACTCCGAAGGGCGTCGAAATGACGTTTTCCTTAACGCCGTACACTCCGATTTGTCCGTTAAAACATCATCTGTGCCGGGGCGCTATATTGCCGGGCGCTTGTCCGCGTTACGATAGCCGTTGCGATCTATCAAAATACCGGAAGTCGGTAAAAGAGCCTTTGAAACCGTGGCGATTATTTTTTGAAATGCGGGGGGATCATGAAACTTACGCTAGTGAGAACAAGCAGCGAAATGATAGTCGGGAAGTGTCCATTGGTGCGAATAGGAGAATCAAGAGACCCCGAAATGAACGACCCCATGCTAGTAGCGCAGCAAAACGTACAGGTGCCTTCGGCTATCGTGGGAAAGCAGCCCACGACCGTGATAGGCTTCAGGCTGATTCCACTTCCATGTCGCAAAATTTACCTAAATGACGTATGTTACTGGGGCGAAGTGGAAGTGACAGACCCGCTTTATGAAACGTACCAGAAAGTGACAGAGGCGATCAAAGAGGCGAAGGGTTCGCCCCTAATGGTTGCGCAATGAAAAACATAGGGAGCGATTTATGCCAGTACCCAAAGGCGTCGATGCTCGTAAGTACGATGACTGCGTAGATCAGGTGAAAGCAAAACGCGGCGGCGTCAATCCTTGGGCCGTTTGTGCTTCGTCCATGAAACGGTCAAAGGGCCGCGGAAGAAAAAATAAAAGATCACGCCGATGATTATCCCGCCCCCACAAGATAGATACGAATTTTATCTTGACTTGATTACCAAGTGCGAGGCGTCGTTACCCGACCGCCGGCAGGCTTGTAATCAATGGCGCATGTATTACTTGCAGGGAACTCTAGGTAATCAGCACAACGTCTATCAGAACCGAATACGAGACAAGATCAATCTCCTATCCGCTTTTCTCTACGCTCAAGAGACAACCAAATTCGACATTAAGTTTGCCGCCCATGTGCCGCCGGAGCAAAAGCTCTACAGCGACACGATGCGCGAGATTATCTTGGACCTCTGGCACAATACGGACACTGACCGTTTATTCGGTGAAGCCGTAACATGGAGCCTTATCGACGGCGCGCGCTTCAAAAAAGTTCTTTGGGATAGGCGTTCAGGCGTTCAGACCTACACTGTTGAGCAGCAATGTTTAGGGGTTCTCCGTGAGGATGTTGACAGCTTCGACCAGGAAGCAATTTGTCAAACGTACTGGATAACCCGCTCAGAATTGGGCCGTCAGCTTTACAATCACCCGCGACGCGATGAAATCTTGTCTCGCGTTGACGGCCGCAAAAAAGACGATTCTTCCACGATTCCCGAAACGGTAAACCGAATCATTATTTCTCAAGTTTCGCCTAACATGATTGGCTCTGCCAATGTGGACGGAACCGGAATCCGCATGGATTATTTACCGCGCGTGGAAGAAGAATTGATAGAAATGCGCGAGCTTTGGGTATGGGATGATTTTCTCCGCGACGGCGAAGGGGATTACCGGGTTTATACATGCGCTACCCCGGACATAACAATTTTTGACCGTCCCAACTTTTTCATGCCCGGCGAGCACCCGTTTATCAAAGTCTGTGCATTTCCTCTGCCTGATTACTTTTGGGGCTTTTCCGTCGTGTCGGCGCTTATAGGCTTGCAGGATTGGCGCGATAAACGGTTAGGACAGATAGACCGAATCATTGAGAAGCAATTACGGCCGTCGCGTATCGGCATCGGTACGGGCGCTTTAGGCGAGGAAAAGCGACTCGCTATGGATTCACCCGGCGCTTACACGCCGTTTCCTAACCCCGTCGGTAAGATTGAAACTTATGTTCCGCAGCTTACCCAAGATCCGTGGAACTTGATTTCCAACATTGACGAACAAATGGACGAAATTGTTGGACTCAGTAAGACTCTCAAAGGCCGGGGTGATGAAGGCGTCAGGGCAGAGGGACACGCTATGTTTTTGGGCCGCATGGGCGCAGCGCCGGTTAAAAAGCTCGCGCTCCTGGTTGAAGATGGCTTGGAGGACGAAGCGAGTCTTATGCTCAAGGTACACGGCGCGAACTCCAAGACGATATATCTTGCCGACAAAGCCGAAGGAAAACGCGAGAAATTTTTGCTTTCTCAGGTGTCGCAAGACTTCCGGGTGCGAGTAGCCGCCCATAGCGCAAGCCCGGTATTCGCGGAAGAAAACAAAGCCCTTGCCGTTGAGTTATTCAAGGCGCAGGCCATCAACAAACATACACTCGTTGAAATGCTTGACCCGCCAATGCTCGAAACTATTCTAGCCCGCCTACCAGAGCTTGAAGCCGGTGCCGCTCAAGCGGCTAAGGTGCAAGCCGCCGTCGAACAATCAAAGGCGGATAAAAACGCCGCTCAGGCGCAACAGGCGCGCGCTAAAATTATTGGACTCCATAAGTAGAAAATGCCCGACTTGCGGGCGAATCCGCAAGCGCACAGGACCAGACCCCGCATTTATCAAGTGGGCCGGTAATACTCCGGTTAAGCAACTCCGCAAGGAATTAAACCTCTTTCAAAAAGAGCTTTCCTATCTTCTTGGTGTCTCTATTTCCACTCTGAAGCGGTGGGAATATCAGGGCGCAAGCCTAGATATTGACGCCGTTCGCCGCGAATTACCCCGGCTATAATTTTTTCCTGTTGACATTCCTATAAATCGGGCGTACACGCCCAATCAGGCATATTTGCCTGAAAGGGGATAGACAATGGAAAAGATTTTCACCGCGAATCGTCGGCGTAAGCATAGCCGGAAGAAACGATAAGTTTCACCGGAAGGCTTTTTAGCTGACACGGAGTTTTAAGGGACGAGATAAGATGGAACTTCGCCACGGCTTGAAGCTCGTTTATCTCGCTCCTCAAGAGTCTGTGAAGGTTGTTTGAATGCCGCTGCCCGCCGCACCCGGAGTACCGTCGCCAGCCATGCCCCCCGCAGGACCGGCGGCGGCTCCGATGACACTACCCGCACCTAATGACGGCAAGATAGCCGCCGCAAAGATCAAGGTTAATCTTGCGGTGCAAGTGCTAGAGCGGGCGCTCTTGGACGTGGGCTCCATGAGCCCGGATGGAAAACACCTTCTTCAAGCAATCAAGACACTCGAAAAAGTCGGCGGGCCAACGAAGGGCGGCGATCTTAACGGCGCTGCAATCAAAGAATTACAGGCGAGCGTAGGACCGGACAATGCAGGTGGACCGCCGCCGGGTGCTCCACCTATGCCGCCGGGCGGCGGAATGCCAATGACCGGGCCTTCACCAATGGGAATCTAAAAGGGGGATTTATGGCTTTTATCAAACCGACAGTGACTAAGGTCAGGGATTACGCGGTGCCGGGATCAGACGCACCGAGCAATAACGGCATGATCGTTAATCCGCCCCGCTTTGAATATTTGGGCGGCCTTAGAAGCAAGCAGAAAACCGGCGAGAAAAATCGCATGTCTGTAACCGACCGGGGCAACGGTAAACACGGACCATTCGGTAAATCCTACTAAATCGGGGGGTTTTTATGGCAAGCGGCAAATGGGCGCAGTTTAGCGAGGAACAAAAAGACCAATTACTTGACTCTCTTGAAGGGCTTTACAACGAGAACGAATCCATTCAAGAGGCCGTCGAAAAGAAATTTGGCTTCACAGATCCAAGCTTGGCGGCGAAACGCACACTCCGAAAAGAGAACGACGACCTCCGTGACCGTATTGACAGTTTTGAAGCGAAGCACCGCGAAGCTGAAATTCGTCGCTCCGTCAATGACGAAATGGCGGCAGCGCAGAAAAAGTACAATCTCAGCGACGACGACATGAAGGAAGTTTCCAAGCTGATGATTGAAGGCAAGATTGCGAGTTACGAAAAAGCGGCCGACTACTACCGACTCTCAAAACAAGCGGCTATTCCTACCACGGCGAACTATGCGGAGCGCACTGCATTGACCCTTCCCAACGAACCGGAACTTTTCAAGAATCCTAGACAGTGGGCGCAAAAAGAGGCGTATAAGGCACTAGCCGACATCGAAAGAAATCGAGCGGCTTAAATTTTATGGACGATATAGCCATATTCTTGAAGGAAAGAGATAGCGAAGGAAATTTTATCTTCGATTCTTTGACCTTTTGGATTGCGAGTATTCCAGAGTTCCAAATTTTCAGGACGATTGTCTTGTCTATCGCCGTTTTTGTGATGAACAGTTTCATGCAAATGAAGCGGGCGACCGAGAATCTTTTCCATGACTTCGCGATGCTCTGCAACAGATTTTTTCTTACCGCCATTTGCGCGCGTGAAATAACGATAGCCAGAATGGTGAATAGATCCGCCCTTAAACTGCGCATTATTTTGACATTGGACAGAACAATATCTTTTGCGTTTGTCGAAACCAAGGTTTTTCCCCTTCCAAAAAACGCGGCGTCTTTCGACGGTTTTTTTACAAAATTCGCAAACAAATATTGGCGGATTTTTTCTCGGTTTTCCTTTTGGCCATCCAAGTTTTTTAAGTTTTGGCATACCACAACTTTACTATATGTTGCCAGCATTAGCAACAGAAGGAGCATAGCGTGCCTATCCTAGGAACTGGAATTATCCCGTCCGGCGCCCTTGGCGCGGAACTAACTGCGCTTACCCGGCGCGCGTTTATTCCCAAGCTGGTAGTGCAAATCTACCAAGCCACGCCGCTAACATCGGCTTTGATGGCTAACGCTCAAATGGCAAGCGGCGGTGTTAATGCCGTGACGGTTCCGGTACAGGGCTCTGCCTTTGTCCAGACTCAGGCGAGCGATTACACCGGCACTTTCAACCAGCCGCAAGTTACCAACGGCGCGACGAACGCCGAATTTAACCTGAAATTGATTGTGACCCCGATTCCGTTCCTTGGGATGGAAGGCGCGGTTCAAATCAATGCCGCTATCGTGCCGATTATCGAAGCTCGTATGAACGACGCCGGTAATTCCGCGACGGAATATGTTGCAACGAAGCTGTTCAATAACGCAACCGATGGACTCGATATTGTCGGACTCCCCGGCGCTGTTGATGACACGACCGCTTATGGCAACATCAACCCGCTTCAGAATAGTCAAACATGGTGGGAAGCCCTTGTAATCGCCAATTCGCCGGCCGTCGCCCCTACCCGCAACTTGATGCTTCAGTACATTGCCCAAACGACAAAGAACAGCGGCGGCGAAATGCCTAACTTCGGCGTCATGGGCATGGGAACCTGGACGAAACTAGCTCAAGACTTCACTTCGCAAGAGCAATACCGGATTACGCCGGATAGCTCGTTTGACCAATCGCCCAACGGCGCGCGCGCTCTCTTTACCGCTCTCATGGTTGCCGGGGTTCCATTCTATTGCGACCCCTACATGCCGGAAGGAGAGCTTTATTTGCTCAATACCAATTACACAAGTTTCTATATCCATGAGGACGCGGCTTTTGCCTTCACCGGATTTGAATCGACCTTGCCTAATTTCCAAATCGGCTATATCGGCGCGCTTCTCACAATCTTGGAATTTGTTGTTACTAAGCGCAAAGTCAACACTTTCGTTTCGGGCTTAACGCACAGTTTCTAAGGGAGATCGACAATGCCAAGTCAACTAATAATTCAGGGCGCGGGAGTACCCGGAGCGGCGGATAGTTACTATTCGCAAGAGGAAACTTTAAGCGCGACTGGCAGCGCCTACACGCTGGTTCCTCAAATCGGTTTTATCATGGTCGTTGCGGTAGCCAATTTGAGTTATGTCCTTCAGACGGTCGATGCTTCACCGCCGACTTATGTAACAGTTCTTGCCGCAAATACCGCGGGCATGGTTTGGAGCGATGGAACGAATCTATTCGTCAATAATTCCAGCACTACGGCCAACGCTCGTTATTTCGTTTTGGCGCACAAACCCTAATTAAGTAATGTGCTTCTCAGCGAATACCGCACTCGTGTCCGTAGATTGCTCAACGATGCTCAGGGCAATTATTGGACGAACCCCGAACTCGACGCTTACATAAATGAGGCGCGGGAAAGAACTGCAACTGATACCGCTTGCGTAAGATCATTTCAGACCGGAACCCTTCTTCAAGGCAAAGAGAAATATCTTTTCACTGATATTCTAACCAACGGCACCCGAACGATTGATATATTAGGTATTCAACCGCTTTTTGGGCAGACCCGTTATTCTCTCAGGTGGTATGAATATACCTATCTGACGGCGTTCTATCGGCCGTGGGTTAACTATCAGCAATTACCCGTAGCGTTCACGACTTACGGGCCTAACATCATTTGGATTGTGCCGACCCCGAACATTGACTATCCGAATACCGAATTTGATACGGCGATTATTCCCGAAAATCTGATAAACGATAATACGCCCGACTTGATTCTTGACCCCTATACGGACGCGGTTAAATACTACGCCGCGCGGCTCGCCAAGCTCAGGATGCAGCAATACTCCGAAGCCCTAGCTTACGACAATCTTTATAAGCAGCGCGTCAATGAACTCAATGCAATGTATCCGCGCCGTATCCAAAATATCTACGACCAAAACTTTGAATAATCATGGCTCAACAACAGGGACAGGGCGGACAAGGCGGAATCCAAGAAGCGCCGCGAGAAAACCGCACAATCAAAGATTTTCATGGGCAGAACACGCAAAACGAGCGCAACGCCCTAGACCCCGGCTCATTTCATTGGCTTGAAAATATTCAGCCCATCGGCAAGGGCAATCTTCATTCGATACCCGGCCGCAGTAAAAACCCGATTACAAGCATTCCTCCCATTGTGCCGCCCGTTACCTGTACGGACACTTCGGCGCGTGGTCAGCAATCACTTAGCGAACAACTAGCATTCGACCAAGTGAACTCAACAGTACCGCCCGGCATTAATGGGCGTACCTCTTGGGCATATATATCTCCGACCGGCGATGTAACGACGCTTATCGGTTCTGCTCCATGCGGCGGCGGCAATATGACGTATTTTGAATATAGTCCGGCACCCGCCGCAAACTGTTGCCAGTTAAACCATTTTATAAACAATGTGGCGACCGTCAACGATTACCCGGCGTTGATAGACCCTAACAATTTTTTCCCCGCTATAAATTGTAGATTGGGAACTTCTGACGAACCGGCTTATTTTTTCATGTTCTAAAAAGTCATGGCCTTTGAATTTTACTTTCCCGACCGCAATCTCCACACGACGTGTACGCCGCCGGAATCGATGGACATACAGTGTTGGACTAAATTCGGCACAACGATTTACATTCCCGAAAACAACAATGTTCCCTCTGTGCATCCGGGGCGAATTTATCTTTTCAATGCCTTGACTGGCGGCGCGAATACCGGCTTTTGGGATACCTTACGCTCGCTTGGATATACAATGATTACTAATATCCAGGCGATCACCGGGTTTGTTATTTGCCTTTGTGACAATGGAACCAATCAGCGCGTGTATATTTTGAACAGCGCCGATGGCTCGGTTTCAAGTTTTGTGGACATAACATCAATCGGCGCTGAAGCAATGGGTGTTGCAGCTTCGACTCTCATTTATCTGCTTTGCGGCAACAGTTCAGGCGGCGGGCTTTACTACATAGATGGTTCCAACCTGATTTATGTCGGCCGATATTCTTCCACGCGCTCGCCGTTCGGCATTCAGGGCTTTTGGACTGGCGGGCGATTCTATTATGGGCAATCCGGGTTTACTGGATTTGGCGGCAACTTGAATATTTGGAGCGTTCCTATTGCTTGCCCGCCCCAAGGAACGAGCCCGGTTATCGCCACGATTTCCACGGGCTCGACAGTCGCCGCGGGCGCTTCGATCAATGTCACTTGGGCGAATATTTTAGAACCCGCAAGCGATGATGAAATTTTGATGCGGGCCGCACCGCCAGCTAATGATTTGGGTTTTCATGGAACTGTAATCGCCAGTCACATGACTACCGGAGTATCGGGTGGAACGATTTCGTTTACCGTACCCGGCGGAACTTCACCGGGGAATTATGTCTTTCAGTTAACAACCGGCGTAGGAAGCATTTATATCGCAACGAGCAATGTTTTCGCGGTGACATAATGGCCGTCACAATATCCGATATGTTCGGGTTCAACATCGGAACGCCATACATTATGACGTTTATGTCCGATGGTTCGGCCTATGTTTTCAACGTCGATACGGCAACCGTTACTCAGATAGCCGTACCCGGAACATTTCAAGGCGTTCAAGATATAACGATTTGGCAAGGGCAAACCGTCTTAATTGTCGATACCGCGAGCGGCTATTTTCAATGGCAAGTGCCGATAGGCGCGCCGCTTACTACCGAAGATGGGGCGGGCAACGTAGATCCGGGGTTACACTCGTGGGCCGTAACTTTTATTACCGGAACTGGCGAAACAAACCTTGGAACAAATTCGACCCCCCTTAACGTTATTGGCGGGAGCCCGCCGACCGGCAGCAAGGTTGATTTAACCGCGATTCCATTAGGGCCGACCGGAACGACCGCGCGCCGGATCTACAGAACGGTTGCCGGTAATATCGGCGCTTTCAAACTCGTAACCCAAATTAACGATAACACAACAACCACTTTTACCGACAATGTAGCTGATTCCGGTTTGGGTGCCGACGCTCCAAGTGTCGGCCAAATAGCATTGATAGACGCTCAGCGGATAGGCTCAACGATAGCGGTTTACGCGGGCCGGGTATGGATTTCAATCAGGCGCACAACGGTTTTTACAGCGCCGAACTCGATAACCGACTTTAATACGGCCGACGCCGCCGGGTCGTTTGTAATGACCGATTCGAGTTTTATTGGAGATATAAAGAAACTTTGGTCTAGCCTTGATGTGCTTTGGCTCTTTGGCGAATCGTCTATCAATCAAATTTCTAACGTCAATGTGAGCACTAGCAATGTTACGACTTTTTCGAACGTCAATGTTTCGACTTCAATCGGAACCTCATTCCCGAAATCCGTTCTTACATTTCTCCGGCAAGTTTTCTTTACTACGCCGTTTGGCGTCTATGCTCAAACGGGCGTTTCACCTAAACGGCTTTCATCGGACATAGACGGAACAATAGCGCAGATAAACTTGAATAAACCCATTATAGGAGCCTTGGGACTCCATAACGAAATTATGGTGTTTTTGTTGTTTTGCTTCTATACCGGCTCGCCCGATTCTAATGGTCAACAAACAAATATTTCGCGGCCGGTTATGCTCACTTATTTTGATCGCGGGCAAAGCCAGGACAGCGCTTGGTATATCTCAAGTCAGGGCGACGATTTGGAACGGATTTGCTACTTGGAATCGCAAGGCAAATACCGGGTTTTCGGAACCGATGGGAATAATATTTGGGAACTCTTTATCACGCCCGGAATCCATCACAGATTAGAGTCGCCGCTTTTGGATCTTGATGACGCCGTATTGGACAAAGAGTTTTCGCGGCTTCAGGTTTCAATTAACGTTGACCCGGAACTCCTAAACGTCACCTGTACCCCCGAAACCGAAAGCGGGCCGCACCCGCTCACCGCATACCCGGCAGTTAAAACCAATGAACTTATTTTCATAGGTGATGACGGCGACAAGTTAGTTTTTGTGGGCGACCCCGGTTCGCCAATTCAGACAAGCCCACCGCCGCCGCTCGACCTGTGCAACCCGTTGCCGATTCTGATTTTGCACTTTTACCCCGATGTAACCGGCACTATGCTTGCCCGCTGGCAAATTTCAAACTTCGGCGTTTTTGTGGGTTTCGATTTAGATTTAGACAATGACCCTTTTGTGATAACGTCCTACACGCAAGAAATTATCATGCGTGACCTTTGGGGGGCTCCGCGTAATGGGTAGAATACAAGTAACATACCCCTTTGTTTTTGGCGGCGAATCGGGCAATCACCCGGCAAGCGAACTTGACCAGAATTTTGACGCCGTACCGGACACCGGCATATTGACAATCCGGGCGGCTCAGTTATCCGGCGCTGATTATCAGGTTGTAACCAATGATGAATATAGTTTTTTCGTCTGCAAGGGAACCACGGACTTTCAGGTAATCCCGCCAAACTCCCCGGCGACCGGCTTTGGCTTTTTTGTCAGCAATGAAACCACGCAGGACGCCGGGAGCCCACCTCCCATTGCCGTCACTCTCTGTTGTACTGTCTATGTGGGGTTCACGGCGTACTTAAACCCGACGCTTGTCGGAAACTTCCCGCCCTTCTTCTTCAACGTTAAGGGCGGCTTGATGCAGTACGACGGCAATAATTGGAATCTCTATCCCCTTTTCTATGCTTCATCGGGGGGCGGCGCGATTGCTCAGGGTTCCGTCAATGTGTTGACCGGCGATACTTCGGTTACAATAACACATGGATTCAACGAAGCCGGGCTAGGCGTTCAACTTCAGGCGCAATGGAATACCACAATCTGGTTGAGCGCACAGACCAATACCACGGCGACTTTCGATTTTAGCAATCCTGCGCCTTCTAATTTGACCCTTAAATACTATGTGATTTTCCCCTAATGCCCACTCAAGATTACAGCTTCATGGGTTTTCTTTCCGGCTTGCTCGACGCGATGAAACAAGGCGCTCAAAACACCGGCTATGCGATTGGCGAGGACGTATCCGACATCAAGAGCGGACAGTTGCCACAAAACCTGATGCACGATCTACCGGGGTTAGTCGCCATGTTTGGACAAGGGGCGGTAAACCCGCAAATTCCAGCCATGCAATACACGAATGTTGCCATCGACCCGCTTACAAATGCTCCGGTAGCCGTAGGAAAACCCGTAATAGCTGGCGGCGGAAACTGGTTGGAAATGTTCACCCGGCAAGGGGGGTTTGGAAATTTCTTGCAACAACTCTTACAAGATTACGAAAAAGCTCAACGCGAATGAAAACACTTATTTTGCTCATAATTCTTTTGATGGCTTCGGTTTGCAACGCAGCGATATATGTAGATGGTACTCTAGGATCTTCCTGTTCCGGTCAAACTTATTCTATAGCAAACCGAAACTGTTCTGGAACTGACGGTCCGGGTTATAAGACCGGACAGGAAGCAGCGGATGTGGCGCAGGCTGGAGATACTGTCTATGTGCGAGCAGGAACATATTCACCAGCAGGAACGTTTATTACCACCGTACGAAACGGGACCTCAGGAAGTCGAATCGTTTTTACTGCGTATGGGGACGAGGTGCCGACCATCAATCTGCCGAATACGTCGGCGGAAACTATGGGCTTCAATAATACAGGTTACAGTTATATTACGGTCAATGGTTTCAATATCGTTGGTGGTACGACTGGATCGAATAAACGAGTATGTTCCGGCGTGCCGCAAGTGTGCCAAGGGCTTCAGTCGGGAATTTTATTCTACAATGGGGCGAACTACGGAATTATTACCAATAATACGATTTCACAAATGAGTTCATCGGGAATTGCGATTATTACAGCGACCAACGCAACGGTCGATAGCAACATAGTGCACGACAATGTGATAGCCAATGATGGGCGACCTACGACAGATACTATTTGGGGTGCCGGAATCACGGCTGGTTGGGGAGCAAATTACGTGACGATGACGAATAATATCGTCTATTTCAACCACGGCGAAGGGATGAGTTGCTATGCTGGTTCGAATAACTGTACGATCAGCGGCAATCTGGTAGCCGATGCTTATTCAACGCAACTTTATTGCGATGCTTCTATCAATTGTCATTTTGACAAAAATTTTCTGTACCTAACAGCAGATGCGAGAAGTGTCACGACTGGCAATCAACCAATCGGGATTACTTTCGGTGTTGAGGATTACGGTGGCGGAACAAATTCTATCAATGGATTTGAGGCGAGCAACAACCTCGTTATAGGCACCACGAATTGTTTTTACCGATGGAACTCGCAAAGTACGGTATCCGATTCCAACGTAACAATATTGGAGAATAGCTGTATCAACAATGCAGAGGGAATGCGTTTCGACGTGCCAGGCGGAGGATTTTCTAATCACACGATACGGAATAATTTGATAGTTGGCGGTCCTCTTGCATCTGGTGAAACGATGTATTGGGACCCCGCTCCGACCGCAACTACATTTTCAAATAATCTTTATTACGCAATCGATCAATTCAAGTGGGGTGCAAACACAACCAATTATGCCGGTTGGTTAACTAACTCAGGGGAAACAGGATCGGTCAACTCGAATCCAAATATTTCTACTACCGTTCCATGCCGCCTGTGGGTGTGGACAGGACATTCCGCGCCTTGCACTGTTGCACAGCTTCAGGTTCAGATAGCGAATTATGCCTTGCAGGCCGGTTCTCCTGCTATCAGTGCGGGAGCTAACTTAGGTTCGCCGTACAATACCGATTACGCCGGCAACTCGCGCCCGGCCGTAGGACCGTGGGACATGGGCGCCTATGAGTATCAAGCTCCGGCGTCCAATCCGGTAGGTTTGAAAGTGAGCGCGACTTTGAAGGTAGGCAGCGGCGCGACTCTCAAGGTGGGAGCGTCGAATTGATTGAACCAAAGATGCTCGCGTATCTCGACGCGACGGATTTAGACAATGTTGACGATTGGGCGCGCCAACATTACGAATGGCATGTAGCGATCTTCAATGCCGCTGAGCAACAGGGATACCCGCATTATTCGACCTATGCTTTTCTCCGCGATATTCTAGGCGACCCCGAAGGATGGGCGGAATATCATAATCTTGAACACCAAGCTATCGCGGGTTCGCTCCAAACCGGTGAAGTTTTTGACCTATC
>Ga0187776_10000834_pt1 | contig 14928 bp, 15 predicted proteins | sample 0216_BV02_MP12_2_FD_132426 | JGI IMG/M metagenome (GOLD analysis project Ga0187776, IMG submission 132426) | Tropical peat soil microbial communities from peatlands in Department of Meta, Colombia - 0216_BV02_MP12_20_MG | ecosystem: Environmental > Terrestrial > Soil > Wetlands > Peat | place...
CTACGACGTGCTGAAGACGGCGGCCACGATGATCCGCGTGATCGATCTGTACTCGCTCGCCCCGATCGATGCGAAGACGCTGGTCACAGCCGCCCGGGCAACCAGCGGGCGCATTATCACGGTCGAGGATCACTACGCGGCGGGCGGCCTCGGCGACGCCGTCGCCGAGGCTGTTGCCGACGAAGGGTTTGAAGTGCGCCGGATCGCCGTGCGGGCGATTCCTCGAAGCGGAAAGCCCGAAGAGCTGCTCGACAAGTTCGGCATCTCCGCCGCCCACATTGTCGACGCCGTTCGGACGATCACGAAGGGCAAGTAGGGAAGGCCGACCCGCCCTGCGAGGTCGATCCAGTTGGTCAGCCCCACGCCCTTACCTGCCGCGGCCTGGCCCCGGTCTTCCCGGGCGCCCGGCCTGCATTTGAGCCTGGAGCGTCTTCGCCAGCTTCTGCTGATCCGGCGTCAGCACCTGAAACACTTCCGCGCGAATGTGCGCGCGTGAGACCGCCATGTCGGCCTCGACCGCGGCCAGGTCGGCCGCGCGGCCACGGATGGCGTTCTCGTCGATCGTGTCCGCAGAGATCGATGCGTCGAGCGCCCTGCGCGCCGCGGCTTCGCGATCGGCCAGTCCGATCAGCTCATCCCGGTGCGACTCCATGATGGTTTTCACCTGGTCCTGCTGCTGGGGGCTCAAGTCGAGGCGCCCGAGCGGTAGGTCGGCCGGACCTTCGGGACCCATCGGTCCCCGTCCTCTCGGGCCGCCGCCAGGGCCGCGCCCGAAGCCGGGATCTCCTTGAGCAACGGGCGAGGCCTGCCCGGCACTGCTATTCTGGGCGTTGGCGCCCATGGTCGCAGCGAGGACGAGCATCGCCGCTCCGAAAAAGAACCCTACGTGTCTCCCCGTCATGGTCATGGCGTCATCTCCTCTGTCTATTGCTATTGGACTGGCCGCGCGTGAACGATTGGTGAACCGACCGTGACAAAACGATGACAGCCGCGCCGCGAGTGCTGGTCGTCGAGGACGAGCCGAACATTCGAGATTTGGTGTGCCTTCACCTGGGGCACGAAGGGTTCGCCTGCGAGGGTGTCGCCGACGGCCAGACGGCGCTCCAGCGCACGGAGGCAGAGCGATACGACCTGTTGGTGCTCGACGTCATGATTCCCGGGCTCGACGGCCTGTCGGTCTGCCGCGCGGTGCGCAACGGCCGAACGAATCACGACGTGCCGATCCTCATGCTCACTGCGCGGCGCGAGGAGGCGGACAAGGTGGTTGGCCTCGAAAGCGGCGCCGACGATTACCTGACCAAGCCGTTTGGCGTCCGTGAGCTGGTTGCGCGCGTGCGCGCCCTGCTCCGGCGTCCCCGCCAACCGGAGCCGGCGCGTGGGGCAGAGGCGCAAGCCGACTCGACCGTGCGCATCCACGGCTTCGAAATCGACACGCCCAGGCGCCGCGTGCGTTTGAACGGCGCCGAGATCGAGCTCACCGACCAGGAGTTCCGGCTCCTGCATCTGCTCGCCACTCACGCCGGCATCGTGTTCAGCCGCGAGGCGCTCCTCGCAAAGATCTGGCGCGGCGACACGTTTGTGACTGTCCGCAGCGTCGACACCCTCGTCAAGAGACTGCGGCGACGGGTGGAGGCCGATCCCGCCAACCCGCGCTACCTCCTCACAGTCTGGGGCGTCGGGTACAAGTTCGCTGACGTCGAGCCGGCGCCCCGTATACTTGCTCCATGAGGCTGCTCAAGACGCTGACGTCGATCACGCTTGTCGCGTTGAGCCTCGCCGCCACCGCAGCAGTCGGAGCGGCGCAGAATGATGCAGCGCCTACGCCGCCCGCGCAAACGCCGGCGGGCAGATCGAGCTCGCAACCGCCGCCTGCCGCACCCGGCGCTGGTCGAGGTCGCGGCGCCGGACGCGGCGCCGAAGCCCCACCCCGCACCCTCGATACGGCCACGATCGATCGCTTCATGAACAAGCCGGGGCAGATGATCGGCGACGTCTACAAGATCTCGCTTCCTCGAACCGACTTGAGCGTCACCGTCGGTGATCTCGCCATCAAGCCGGGACTCGCGCTCGGCGGCTGGGCGGCTTTCGAGCTCGCGCCCACCGGCAATCAGGCTGTCGTGCATGGAGACCTGGTTCTGACAGAGGGCGAGGTCAATCCGGTCCTCTCGGCTCTCGGTCAGCACGACTTCGACATCACCGCGCTCCACAATCACCTCCTGAACGCGTCACCGATGGTCATGTACGTGCATTTCTGGGCGGAAGGCAGCCCGGCGTCACTTGCGGCGTCGCTCAGGGACGTATTGAGCAAGACGAAAACACCGCTTGCTGCTGCCACCACGTCAACGACGGCGCCGGACGATCTTCCGGTGGACAAGATTCAGGAGGCGGTTGGGCTGAAGGGCACGGTCGCAAACGGCGTGTTGTCGCTGTCGCAGGCGAGGCCGGAGACCATTCGCATGATGGGCGTGACGCTGCCGCCGAGCATGGGCATGTCAACCTCTATCAATTTCCAGTCGGCCGGCGGTGACAAGGTGGCCGCAACGGGCGACTTCGTCCTAGCCGCGGACGAAGTCAACCGGGTGGCGCGCACGCTCCGATCGCGCGACATCGAGATCACTGCGCTTCACAATCACATGATGCAGGGATCGCCCGACCTGTACTTCATGCACTTCTGGGCCGTTGGCGATCCAGCGAAGATCGGCGCTGCTCTCAAGACGGCGCTCGGTCAGGTGAAGCGGCCGGCACCTCCGCCGGAGCCGTCGCCGTCACGGTGACGTCGAAGCGCCGCGATATAATTTTCGAATGCCGAATATTCGCGTGATGCAATTTGGTCTCGGACCGATCGGCGCGGCCATCGTCCGACAGATTGTCGCGCGATCCGGCTTCAAGCTGGTCGGAGCCATCGACGTCGATCCCGCAAAGGTTGGGCGGGATATCGGCGACGTCGTCGGCGTCAATCGCCGTCTCGGCCTTCGGGTCCAGGAGAACGCGACCAAAGCGCTCAAGGCCGCCAGGCCCGACATCGTCGTGCACTGCACGAGCTCCGCCATCAAGAAGGTCATGCCGGAGCTTGAAACGATCGTCAAGTCGAAGGCATCGATTGTCTCGACGACCGAGGAACTTGCCTATCCCGGCTACACGCACGTTCGGCTCGCGCGGCAGATCCATGCGCTCGCGAAGAAGGCAGGAGTCGCGGTGCTGAGCACGGGCGTCAATCCGGGCTTCGCGATGGATGCGTTGCCCATCGCCCTGACCGCAGTCTGCGAACGGGTGGAACGGGTCACCGTGCGCCGGGTGCAGGATGCGCGAATGCGGCGGCTCCCTTTCCAGCAGAAGATCGGGGCAGGGCTGACCACCGAGCAGTTCCAGCGCAAGGTCGACGACGGCAGCGTGCGGCACGTGGGGATGACCGAGTCGATTGCGATGATTGCGGATGCTCTGGGCTGGACGCTCGACCGCATCACCGACGAGGTTCAGCCGAAGCTGGCAGCGGTGACCGTCTCGAGCGAGTTCCTTGCGGTTGATCCCGGCTACGTCTGCGGCATCCTTCAAGAGGGTGTGGGATATCGAAACGGCAAGCCCGCCATCCGCTTGCACCTCGAGGCGTACCTCGGCGCACCCGAATCGTACGATGCAGTGGAGATCGAGGGATCGCCGCCGCTGTCGATGAAGATCGCCGGCGGCATCCACGGCGACATCGCAACCGCGTCGCTCGTTGTCAATTCGATTCCAAAGGTTCTCGCCGCCGCACCGGGGCTCCACACGATGCGCGACTTGCCGCTGCCCTCGTTCTTCCCCGGCAAGTAAGCTATCCAGTCGATGGACATCGTCGCGAAGTGCCCGAAGTGCGATGCGAGTCTTCCCGTTCGCGCGGACGCTCCCTCGACGACCATCCGGTGCGGTCGTTGCGGGCGTGACATCCCGCTCGACTTCTCCGAGGCTGTCTGCGCCGATCGCGCCGTTGACCGATGCCCCCTCTGCGGCGGAGGCGACTTCTACATCCGCAAAGATTTCGATCCGAAGGTGGGGCTGGCCGTCGTGATCGTCGGGGCGCTCATCAGCGCCGGCTTCTACTGGTTCGGACGAGACTTGATCGCCTACAGCATCCTTGCCGGAGCCGCACTCATCGACCTCGTCGTCTATGGCCGGCTCAAGGACCTGACCGTGTGCTACCGCTGCCACTCGGAGTTTCGCGGCCGCTACCGGCGCACAGCGGCGGCCTTCGATCTGCACACGGCGGACGTGCTCGAGCAGGAGTACGAGCGGCGAATCGGGCGCCGTTAAACTCTGGTTTCCTTCGTCCTTTCTTCTTGGTTCCTGGTTCCCTGGTCCTTGGCGGCTGGTCCGCTCAGAACAGAACGACGTCCACCTCAGCGCCTTCCTCGACGACGCTTTGGTCGGCCGGGATTTCGATGTAGCCGTCAGCCTGTGAGAGGCTGGTGATTTCGCCAGATCCCTTGAAGGCCGGGAGTGCGACCGCACCTTGCAGACGGACGGTGTAGAACTGGTGGCGGCCGGCGACTGAGACGATGCGCTTGCCGAGCGGAGCACGGACCGTGCGGGGAGCGAACACGGGGAGGCGGGCCGTCGCTCGCAAGAACGGTACGAGCAGGATGTACGCGTTCGAGAGGCACGAGGTCGGATTGCCTGGCATCCCGAAAAATGGCGTGCCGTTGATGAGGGCGAACGCCGTCGGCTTGCCCGGCCTTACGGCGATGCCATGAAAGATCATCTCGCCCCTGGCGGCCACGAGATCCACGACAAGATCACGGTCCCCGACGGAACTGCCGCCGGAAAAGACGATGACGTCCGAATCCGCGCACGCGTCGAAGGCCGACGCCAGGGCGTCAAGCGAGTCCCGCGCCGGCTGGTGCGGGACGGCGATGCCGCCGTGCGCGGCGATCACGGCAGCGAGCGTGAACCTGTTGACGTCGTAAATCTGGCCGTCGCGAAGCGCGGCTCCCGGGGCGACCACCTCGTTGCCAGTGGACAGGACGGCGACGCGCGGGCGAGCGTAGACGTCGAGGGTGGGGCACCCGATGGCGGCGAGCGCGCCGACGCGGCTCGGGTTCAGCAGATCGCCTGAGCGAACGACGACATCACCCGGTGAAATGTCGGCGCCCTTCCGTCCGACGTGCTGCCCGACAGTAACTGGCGCTAGAATCTCCACGACATCCGGGGTGACCTTCGCCGTGCTCTCCACCATGACGATGGCGTCGGCGCCGTCGGGGATCGGCGCGCCGGTCGCAATTTCGACGCACATGCCCGGCCCGACGTGGCCGCGCGGCGCTTCACCGGTGAAGATCCGATCGACGATGCGAAGGCGCGCAGGGGTACTCGGCGACGCCGCGGCCGTATCTGCGGCCAGCACCGCGTAGCCGTCCATCGCAGATCGTGCGAATGGAGGCACCGAGATCGACGCGACGACTTCCGCCGAAGCGACGCGTCCGGCCGCCTCGGCGAGCCTCACGCGCTCGGAGCGGTCAATGGGCCGCACGCCGGCTGAGAGCCGGCGGCGAGCCTCGTCTATGGAGATGGTGGAGGTGAAAGGGCGCAAATCTACTTTCGTGCTTGTTGGACGAGGTGGCCGAGTTCTGGCAGCAGCAGGCGCTCCATCGCCAGTCGCACGGCGGCTTCCGATCCTGGCAGGCAGACCACGATTCTGCCGGATGTAAGTCCTGCGGTGGCGCGACTCATCATCGCTGCCGGACCGATTTCCTGAAAGCTCAACATCCGAAAAAGCTCGCCGAAGCCGTCCAACTGTTTATCGAGCAGGCGGGCGACCACGTCGAACGTGTTGTCGCGCGACGAGATGCCGGTGCCGCCTGTCGTGATGATCGCGTCGACGTCCGGATTTGCGAGCTCGCGTTCGATGAGGCGCCGGAGCGGCGAGGGGTCGTCCTTCACGATCGTGCGCTCGACGACGCGGTGCCCCGCGGCGGTCAGGAGGTCGACGATCGCTCGCCCGCTGCCGTCGGTCTCCTCGGTACGCGTGTCGCTGATGGTGATCACGTGGCAGCGGACCGACGGCGGCGCGGCAGCTTTGTGCTCCACGTGCGGCAGGGGACACATCGGTGACGATTGTATAAGAGGGCAGACCGACGCGCTGACTGCTCAAAAACGCTGTGATAGACTCATTGTTTACGCGCCCTTAGCTCAGTTGGATAGAGCGTCTGGCTACGAACCAGGAGGTCGCAGGTTCGAGTCCTGCAGGGCGCAAACCCCTTTCCACCGCGACCCCGCCACTCGCCCGCGCCAGCAACCGACCATGATCGCCATCGAGCGCATCCGTCGTCGGAACCGCCAGGGCCACCCGATCGCCTCGGTGGCGCCAACGTTACCACTCAAGGAGAGCCAGCCGGTTCATCTCAATCTCTCTCGGAATGGGCCCTCCGACAATCTCGGTACGATTCCCCTCGACCTCAACTCTGGGATCTGCTCCAACGTCCGTTCCATTCTTTGGCGAGCCCGGCAAGGAATGCATTCCAAGCGGCTGCGGAGCGAGAACTGGGATAGGGTTCCGGTCGAATCGGTTTCTCCGAACTCCAGACGGTCTCGAATTGTCCGCCCTCGACGATTTGCCCCAAGCGCATCGTCTTCCACGTGTGTTGATTCTCGGGATCAATGCGGACCGGTCCTCCTGGAGCCTCGAATCGCTGGTTGGGGAGCGCTTGCCGAATGATCGGCGCATCTGCAGCTCCTCCTGCCTCCACTGCCTGCGCCCACAGATGGACGCCCGAATAGCCGGCTTCCATCGGATCGGCAAGGACGCGCTGTCGCCCATATCGTGAACGGAACTTCTCCACAAAGGCGTGGTTCGCCGGTCGCTCCAGGCTTTGGAAGTAGTTCCAGGAGGCATAATCGCCCACGATCTCTTTCGCCGAGAGGCTGAGCAACTCGATTTCGCCAACACTGAAGTATACGGTTGGTACGTTGTCGGGCATGACTCCCGCCGTTCGCAGCAGGCGCGTGTAAAACACATTCATGTCGCCGACGAGAGAATTGAAGATCAGGTCCGGCTCGCTTTGGACGATCGCGCGGACCACGCGGGTTACCTCGGTGCTGTCAGGGAGCAGATATGCTTCACCCACAATCTCTCCGCCGGAAGCTGCCACCTCGTCTCGGATGATGGCATTCGTCGCCCGCGAATAGACGGAGTTCCAGCCCACGAGAAAGAAGCGCCTTTTTCGCAAGAAACCGAACGCCCATCGGACGGCGGGAATGATCTGTTGGTTGGGTGCCGCGCCCGTATAAAAGATATTCGGGCACTGCTCCATGCCTTCGTACTGGGTGGGATAGATCAAGAGATGATTCCGCTGCTCCACGATCGGGAGCACCGATTTCCGGCTCGCGGAGGTCCAGCAGCCAAATATCGTGCAGACTTTCGTCTCGTTGATCAAGATTTCGGCGCTGCGGGCGAACACGCCGTCATTCGACTCGCCATCCATCACCACAGGATGAATCTCGCGGCCTAAAATGCCGCCCCGCTGATTGATCTCCTCGAAGGCGAGGAGAGTGGCGTCGACGACAGGGCTTTCGGTCCAGGCCATGCTTCCTGTCAGGGAATGAAGAAGTCCCACTCGTAACGCCTTCCGGGATCTTGTCGGACTTCCTTCGGTTGTCGGTGCCTGGGGATTGGCCGGCGAGGGCGTGGTCTCCAATTCGACGCGGAGTATGAATCGGTAGCCGCGAGCCGGAACGGTTTCGATGTATTGCGGCTTCTTTGCATCGTCGCCCAGCGCCTCGCGAAGTTCCCGGATGTATCCCCGCAGCAATTCGTCGCTGACGACCGTATCGGCCCAGACGTTGTCGAGCAGTTCCTGCTTGGTGACGAGCCGTTGCGCGTTCTGCACCAAGTAAAGCAGCACCTCAAACGTTTTTGGCCGCAAGGCGATCAGGCGCGCGTCGTGCCATACCTGTTGGTTGGGGACGTCGAGTCGAAACGGCGGGAATACGAAGATCGCCTGAGATGTCACATCACGTCCGATTGGCTTCCAATCAGGAGCCGCATTCTACGGAAATTCTACGAAACTTCCACGCTCCCTCCATGGCGTAGAGAAGGGTTGACCCGTAGTCTCAGGGCATGTCGCAAGACGACCGGAAGCGCTCATCGACCTCATCCATGCCCCTGGACCGCGCCTTTGTTGTTCAGTTTCGCCAGTCTCGCGACGGCGCTTCCGGCTGGTTCGCCGGACGGGTCGAGCATGTCCTGTCCGGCAACCGCACGGATTTTCTGAGTCCTCAAGCACTGATGGACTTCTTTGGACAGGTCATGAACCAGCCGAGTCCACCGACGTAGGGACGAGACAGCCATTACAGCTGAGGTCACGACTTTGCGCAAGGAGACGAGACATGAACAGATTCCGAATCGCGATCTTGTTGACGGCGATGTGCCTGCCGGACATGGTGCGGGCCCAGGATACACATGCCTTCCCGCCGCGATGCCAGAGAGCAACGTTGCTCGATGTGGACTCGCGAACTGAGCTGGTCCCCACCGTGAGCACACAGCACGTCGAGAAGAAAGACAAGCACGGCAAGACGACCTTCGACGGCTACTCAACGCCCAGTGAGGAAAAGCACACGATCTATACCGTGCGCGTGGCGCTCGACGGGATGATCTACACCGCAGAATCCACGCCTCGATTTGGAATCTTCAGTTACAAGCCAACCGACTTGGTGGTTGGCGATCCCATTGAAGCCTGTGTCGATGGCAACTCGATCGCGCTGACGCGGAGGAACGGCAAACAATTCAAGGCCAAGATCGTCCGAACCGCACGAGAGACACAGATCGCCGAGCCTGGCAGCACCAGCTTGCAGAACGTCCATGAAAACCAATCCGACGCATCGGCTGGCGGCAGAGATTGAAGTCGCGATCGCATCCGGTGAGAACAGTGTTGTCGATCTGGGCTTCATGCCGCACGCATACATTCTGGCAGACTCGAACGCAGGAATCCTCATGGAGCCACTCGCATGTCATCACAATCAGCGCACAGGAGCACGATCGTCTCGGCGGCAATGATTCTCCTGGCGTTGTGTATTGCTGGCCGCCAGGACGTCGCGAACGCGGCTCATGAATCCGCCTTTCCAGTGCTTGTCGAGGTGCCATTCGTAGCCGCGCCTGTCCGCGCGAATGACAAGTCGCACTTGTTCTATGAAGTGCACCTGACGAATCTTAGCCCCGCGCCCCTTGAATTGACGCGTCTTGAGATTCATTCGAATGCTGCGGATGGGCCGGTGCTCGCCAGCTACGCTAGCGATGACTTGACCCGGCGATTACTTCGGCCGGGCCTCTCTGATGATGTTCCGAATAGACGCACCATGGGCGGCGGACTGCGCGCTGTCGCCTTCGTGCACCTCTTGCTGGACGGGGACGTACCGGCCCCAACGATGTTGTGGCATCGATTGACATTCAAAAGGACGGACGCAGCCGGTCACGCTGAAGAGAGTGTATTCGACAGCGGACCGATCAACGTGACACGCGAACCGCCGATCGTCATTACGTCGGCGCTGCGCGGCGGCGACTGGCTGGCCGCAAACGGCTCGTCGGACGATTCAATACATCGCAGGGCACTGATTACGGTCGATGGCAAGGCTCGCATCGCTCAGCGCTTTGCCATTGATTGGATCAAGCTCGGCTCCGGTGGACGGCCACATCACGGCGATCCTTCTCAGAACACGAACTGGTATGGGTATGGGCAGGACGTTCTCGCCGTTGCAGATGGAACCGTCGTCGCCATCGAGGACGACATCCCTGAGAACGTCCCGCTTACTGACCACCGGGCCGTCCCGATTACGCTCGAGACCGTCGCGGGGAACTACGTGACCCTCGATGTGGGGGGCGGCCATTACGCAACGTTTGGGCATCTCCAACCACACAGTCTGCGCGTGTCTGTGGGCAGTCAGGTTCATCGAGGACAGGTGCTCGCGTTGCTCGGGAACTCGGGCAACTCGGATGCGCCGCATTTACATTTCCAGATGACCGATGGGAATTCGACTCTCGGGGCAGAAGGATTGCCCTTCGTCTTTGATTCCTTTCAGCTCCAGGGGACGGTGCCATCGCTGGTCGGGATCTTGAGCGGTCGGCCGTGGCATCCCGCGTCTGCTGGGGTGACCCGGAAACAGGAAATGCCACTTGACAACGCCGTCGTTCGCTTCCCATGACAACACGCACGCGGACGATCAGGTGAGCTAAGCGAGGGGCGCCGCTGCTGTCGTGACACCTTCTTGCATGACGAGCAGCGCCGAATCGCCGACGTGCAGCAGGCCCGGGTTGGTCACCGTCGCGTAGACGCCCAGGCAACCGCGATGGTGTTCCGCGGTGGTCCGAAGGACGCTCACGTCTCGTGGCAGATCCTGCTGGGCGAGTGTTGACGTCACGCACCACACGGTGGGCTGGAACTCCTCCACCCGAACCGCCTTGCCGATCTCCAGGGCACCGCCGAGCCACGCGTCCTCGACGAAGCCACTCCACTCCGGTCCTGACTCGATGAAGATATTGGGTCGGAAGCGTCGGCGATCAATCTTCGCCGTACCACCTTGGAGCCTCCGGAGATAGTCGACCGAGCCGCTCGCGAGCAAGTACACCGCGCCGATCTCGAAGAACGTGCCTGCCATCAGTTGGAAGTAGTCAGGCATCGTGTCCGCCGTCCAATCTGGTTTCATCGTGCTGACGGGGACATCCCCGAACACCGTTGCGCGATCGATGCCCGTTTTCTCCTCGCTGTGCGGCTGGTTCTCCAGCCGGACCTCATGACCCAAGACGTCTGAAATGACGTCTGATGCGTCTGGATCGTCAGGGGCCATCGTCCGGCCGTCGGGCAGGGTGATCTCGATTCGTCCAGGCGCAGCGAATGTCGGCTCGACCTCGTACCGCGCGTGAAAATCGAGCAATCGCGGGAATCGCTTGGCGCTTGCGATGCGTCCCGTTGCGGTCTCTCGCAGGGCCCACGCGCGATCACCCGCCACTCCACCCGCAGAAAGCCCCAGCTCGCTTCGACGCTCTCCCAGCATCGATTTCACTGGATAGCGCCACAATTCGGCCACATGGCCGGCCATGCGCTCGCCCATCGCGACCTCCCGAGGGCCACGAGCCATTGTAGCCAATGCCCTCGCCGAGCGCTTCGTCCGTACGGTCCGTCGGGAGTGTCTCGATCACAACAACTTGCGGGCACATTGTCAGTGCGCTTCACTTGCACCATATACGGGCTGCTGGGGCGAGCTTGGTCTCCTTTAGGCGTGCAGCGCCGGCGGTCTTATAATCCGTCCTGGAGCCATGGCACGCTTTCTCATCGAAGTACCGCACGACCCCGAAAGGATTGCGTGCGCGCGGGTCGTTGATGTGTTTCAGAAGAGCGGTTCTCATTGGGTGACTCACGCGGACTGGGGATGTAGGGACGGAGATCACAAGGCGTGGATCATCATCGAGGCCGACAACAAGGACGAAGCGCGGCGAATCGTGCCGCCTGCGTTCCGTGCGAGCGCCAAAATCACCGGCCTGAACAAGTTCACGGTCGAAGAGATTGACAGGATCCTGCGCGAGCATCCTGATGACGGCGGCGGTGCGTTGCCGAAACCGTGACCGCGGCACGTAGTGTTCCAGTTTTCCTGGAGGCGCAGATGACCAGGACATCCCCGGTCCTCGTTGGACTCCTCGTCGCGACGGCGACGCTGGCATCGGTTCGCGCACAGCAGCCCGCCGCGCGCCAGGTTGCGCCGGCGCGCGCGAACGGCTGGACGGTGCCGCGTACGCCCGACGGCCGGCCGGATCTGCAAGGCACCTGGCTTGCGCGCACGGCCACGCCGCTCGAGCGTCCGAAGGCGCTCGAAGGCCGCGCCAAGCTGACCGACGAGGAGGTCGCGCGGCTGAAGGCGCGGGCCAGGGAGATCTTCTCAAACGGTGGCAGCGACTTCGCGGCGGGCGACGCCGTGTTTCTCGCGGCGCTGAATGGCCCGGACCAGTTCAAGGCGGCGACGGCCACGCACGGCGCGATCGAGATGATCGATCGCGAGTTCGACAACCACACGTCGCTCGTGATCGATCCGCCGGACGGTCACATCCCGCCGTTGACCGAGGAAGGCCGGCGGCGGCGTGCGGCTCTGGCCGCGGCCGCGCAGCGCCCGGACGGCCCCGAGGACTTCGACAACGCGTTCCGGTGTATCGCGTGGGGCACGCCGCGCCTCGGCGGCCGCTACGGCGCCGGCGATCTCGGCTACTACCAGATCGTCCAGACGAAGGACTACGTCGTCCTCTTCATGGAAACCGGCCACGAAGCACGCATCGTCCCGCTCGACGGGCGCCCGCACCTCCCGGCCACGATCGGACAGTGGAGCGGCGATTCGCGGGGGCACTGGGAGGGCGATACGCTGGTGATCGACACGGTGGGTCTTGGTGCTCACAGCAATTTCATGGGGGCCGGCGCCCATCTGCACTTGATCGAGCGCCTCACCCGCGTCGCCGCCGACACGATCACCTATCAGATGACGTTCGACGATCCCACCACCTGGACGAAACCGTGGACTGCCGAGATGCCGCTCAAGCAGGTCGACCAGCGGCTCTACGAGTACGCGTGCCACGAGGGCAACTTCGAAATGATGAGGGGAACCCTCAGCGCGGCCCACGCGAGCCAGCAGTCGCGATAAAACGACCCCGGCGGAAGTAGAATGCGCTCTATGACGCGCTCCTCTTTGTTTCGCGCGCCGATGGTCGCGGCGCTGGCCCTCGCGTTCGCGCTTCCCGCCGCCGCGCAGAGTATCGTCGGCAAGGGCAAAACCGGCCCCGTGCCGGACCCGGTGACCCTGGATACGACTGGCCTGTTCCAGGCCAAGTTCGTGAGCGTGGGCGACGACATGTTCATCGGCGGCCAGCCGACGGAAAAGGCGCTCCGCGATCTCAGAGCCGGGGGTGTGACGACGGTCGTGAACCTGCGAATGCCGGAAGAGATGGCGCAGGTCGGGTTCGATGAGGCCGCGCTCGCGAAGGAGCTCGGGATGAAGTACGTCCAGATCCCGATGCGCGGCACGGCCGAGAATCCGTACGGGCCAAGACAGCTCGATGCCTTCACGGCGGCGATGGCATCGGCAGACGGCAAGGTGCTCCTGCACTGCACGATCGCGTGGCGCGCGAGCCATCTCTGGGCCGCCTATCTGATTCGTGAGCGGAACACGCCGGTGGCGACGGCGCTGTCGCAGGCGCGGATGATCAACCTGATGGACGACATGCGAATGGGTGGGGATCAACAGCCGCTCGAGGGGTTTCTCGGGCACGTCGTCCCGGAGATGGGGCATCCGAAGCGATAGGTTGTGGAACGCGTGGTGGGTTCACCTGGCGAGACTGACGGTGTCCACTCCCATTGGATTTGCGCAACACGGCGCGGACGGGTTCGTGAGGGCGATTGAGAGCGTGTCAATCATCGCAGTTGAAGCTGAACGCGGCCCCGCCTGACGCGATTTGAAGCGTGCCGGTCGAGGTCGTTCCTGCCGGGGACACAATAGGCGTTTCACAGCAGCCTCCATGCCCTTCAAGCCTCGGGTTGCTACCCAACCACAGCCACGTCGAATGAACCGCGCCAGTTCACGGCCTAGGACACATGAGTCGTCCACTAGCCTGGTTTCTCGAACGCCCTATTATCCAGTGACGGGTTCGTTTCAACAGAGACAATCGTTTGTATCTGGAGAACGATACCTGAGGCGAGATCGCGTCGTACTTCTCTGAATGGACGCACCACCCCACCAACTTGTCTAAAGTCTGAATACACGGTCTCGATAGTGGCTACTCTCGGCTCGCGGTCCGGATGAAGCGCAGCCACTTCTCGGGTCCGTACGATTAGCCATGTGCGCGGATCGAGGAACAGGTCCTCGGCTGCACCGTCGAGAACTTTGTGAATGACGTAGAAGTTCACACGATCGAGTGTCTGTGGCTGCGCCAACGTCAGCTGACCCCCGTAATCGTGCGCCAGCTCCTGCAATGAAAAGAAGCGATCCGCGGCCAACAGGCCGCGCCGCAAGGCGGCGGACCCCTCCGTGTTCGAGTCAGTTGGAACGGAGCCGTTCGAAGCCAGTTGCCAGCCGCGACTGCCATCGTAGCCCTCTGTGAGCACGCGCTTCCCATTGCGCATCACATCAATGCGCATGTGCAAGCGCCGCTCGGCCACGTACGTCGCTTCGGCGCGGGAACCCGCTTCGTCGATGAGGAGATGAATGCGAAGCGCGTCGACGGCGTGCAGCGCCGCGCCGCCACCGATAGCTTCCAGGTGGCGAGCGAGCACATCCTCGAGCGAAACACCGTCGGCTGCAGCTATGACTGCCATCGTCGCGGCGGTGGCCGCCAACACCGCCGTCATGACGCGTACGCCCTTCATGAGGAGTTAGACGTTTTCGGCCCCAATCGGTTGGGGCGAAGAGGCAACGCCGGGGCGGGCCTGGTGCCCGGCCAGGTCGTTCATACCGGGCTAGTCTATTCGCGGTCGTTCGAAATACCGCGCTCAGCAGCGGTCTTCGCGTTAATCTCGATCTCGTGGGTCATTCGGCCGTCCGGCGCGCGTCGCTGCCAGCTCTGCTGATCGCGGTGGCGATCTGCGCGTGCGCCACGCGTGCCCGCGCCTCGACGGCCGACGTGCAGCCGGAGACGGGCACGGTCATCGGCGTGATTGCCGACGACAGCGGTGCGCCGATCGCCCAGGCCACGGTGATCCTCACGGCCGATGGCGCCTCGCCCCTCGAGGTCGTGACCGGCGCCGACGGCAGCTTCTCGCTCTCCAACGTTCCCGCCGGGTCCTTTCAGCTGATTGTCGCAGCGCCAGGATTCGCCGAGCATACGCTGTCGGGCAGCGTCGCCGCCGGCGAGGTCGCGAACCTGACCGAGATCCGCCTGCAGCTAACGGTCGCAGTCTCGGTGGAGGTCACGCCGTCGGTCGTCGAGATCGCCGAGCA
>Ga0187776_10000836_pt1 | contig 14892 bp, 15 predicted proteins | sample 0216_BV02_MP12_2_FD_132426 | JGI IMG/M metagenome (GOLD analysis project Ga0187776, IMG submission 132426) | Tropical peat soil microbial communities from peatlands in Department of Meta, Colombia - 0216_BV02_MP12_20_MG | ecosystem: Environmental > Terrestrial > Soil > Wetlands > Peat | place...
CGCGTTGACGACGATCTGGCCGATGTGGGTGTCGCCGTCGAAGCCGTAGTAGCGAAAGCCGAGCACGCGGAGCTGGGATGGCCAGACCGGACAGCCGCGATGCCATTCGCCGGCACGGATCAGGGCCTGCGTCTGCGCATGTGTCAGTCGAGTGACCAGCGGGGCTCGCACTGCGTGGTGGCTCGTGGAGGCGCTCACCGAGAGGACGCCCGTGAGGACGATCGTCGCGACCTTCATCGCGGTCATGGTGCCAGGGATCTCAAACGAAGCGAGCGGGCCGCGTCCGGCTGCGGCCCACCCACGTCGGGTCAACGCCGCGAGACGATCGTGGTCGCGCCGCCCCGCCCGACGCGGTACAGGCGTCCGGCGGCACTGGTGTCGACGACGTAGAGGGAGCCGTCGCCTGCCGCCGCGACGGCGTAGGGATCGTCGAAGACGTGCTTCACCGACCCGAGACGCTTGCCGTCGATCCTGAGGTGGACGACTCGATTGGTGCTCTTGTCGACCACATAGACGGTGCCGTCAGGAGCGATCGAGATCCCGCGCGGCGCAACGAGATCGCCCCAGGTCTCCACGGCGCCGGTCTTCAGATCGACCCGCTTCACGCGGCCGTTCCCGGTATCGGAGACGAGGAGTCCGCCGTCGGATGTGACGGCGAGCCCGTGCGGGCCGGAGAGGTTCGCTGCCACCTGCACGGGCGTACCGGCACCGCCGGGCACCTTGAACGCCTGCGTCTGGGTCGTGTAGTAGACGTCCCCGTCGGCCGCTACCGCGACGGGACCGATGTCCCCATCGGCCTGAGCCACCGTAGTCGTGCCGCCCGCGCCGTCGAGCCGCAGCAACGACTTTCCGGCAGACAGGTAGAGGGCGCCGGTCGGTGCCCCTGCGACGGCGTAGGCCTCGTCGGCCCTCGCGGCGACCGCGGTCCTCCCTGTGATCGGATCGATCCGGACCACGCGCCCCTGGCCGGTCTGACCGCCGTTCTCGACGAGCAGCAGGGATCTGTCGGACTCCACATCGACCGAGGTGGGCCACGTGAAGATCAGCGGCACCGAGTGGCGCCGGACATCAATCGAGCCGAGCCGCACCCGGACCCCGCCCGCCTGCGCGCCGTACGCCCAGCGCCCAGCTCTCGGGAAGACGACGCGAGCTCGGTATCTCCCACCCGTCACTGCACGGCTTGCGAACGAGCGGACCACGGCGCCATGGGCGATCCAGACCCTCACCTCGGCGACTCGAGTTGCCCGCACGACGATCGCCTCCGCACGCCCCGCCTCAGGCCGGTCCGGCCCCCGCAGGAGCGTGATCCGCAGGCCCGGTGCGGCCGTGGCGCAGGCCGCCACGACGGCCGCTCCGGCGAGGACGGCTGTGAGGCTGGTTCCTCTACGGCGACCCATGTTGATTGCGACGCACGTGTGGGATCATCTGTTGCAAAGGTTTTTTGCAATGGCCAGCCGCGACCCAACCCGTGTCCAGATGTGGGCGATGGCCCACCCTCTCCGCCTCCAGATCCTCGGGCTGCTCGTCGACGGCCCGGCGACCGCGTCGATGCTGGCGCGGCGAGTCGGCGAGTCGAGCGGGTCGACGAGCTACCACCTGCGGATGCTGGCGCGCGCCGGCGCGGTCGTGGAGGATCCCGAGCTCGGCACCCGCCGCGAGCGCTGGTGGCGGCGTCCCGACCCCTTCGTCCTGATCCCGACGGACGACGACCTCGAAGGCCGCGCGATCACCGCGCGGATGCTGGGCCTGTTCTTCGCGCGCGACGAGCAGGCGCGACGGCACCTCGTGACAAAGGACCTCGGCGCCGCATGGCGTGCCGGAGCGTTCGTCGGCAACTGGTTCCTCGAGCTGACTCCCGAGGAGGCCGACGCGCTCGCCGAGCGCCTCACCGAGTTGGTCCAGGAGCTGCGGTCCCGCCCCCACCCCACTCGCGGTGCCGACCGCGCGCTCGTCTCGGTGAGTGTCTTGCCCTGGCTCGAATAGGCCTACGAGTCCTTGGGCGCGGGTGGCCTCGCGAGCAGCACCGCTCCGGTAACCACGGCGACGAACGCAAACACACGAACCACGCCGAGCGCACCGTGCGGCAGCGGCTCGTCGAGGATCACCGTGCCTGCGGCGATCGGCAGCGCATTGGTCACGAGCGTGGCGAGACCGGCAACGGTGAGCGCGGCGCCGGCCTGATAGCCGATCTGGAGCAGCGCGGTTCCCAGCCCGTAGCCGAGGAGCAGAAGCACGACGAAGCCTGTGCGCGCTCCTCCCTGGGTCGTGACCTTCGTGGCGATGTCGCCGATGGAGAAGAAGAGCCCGCCGGCGACGCCGTACGCGACCGCCGCCCCGTAGCGCACACGCCCGGCGACGACGAGGACGACGGCGACGAGCGCCGTGATGCCGAGCCAGAGCACGATCGGCACGATCTCTCCCGTCCCCTGGTTCGCCTTTCCGCTGACGAGCGAGATCGCAAGTGCGGCCAGCCCGAGCACCGAGAGCAGCACCCCCGCGATCTCCCGGCGGGCGAGTCGCCGCCGCGCGAATCGCGCCGAGGCGAACGCGAGGACGCCGATCCCGCCCGCGGAGATGCTCTGCACTAGCGAGAGCGGCGCCAGCACCAGCGCTGCCACGTAGAGCAGGAAGCCGCCCGACTCCATCGCGAACCCGAGCAGCCAGCTCCGGTCGCCGAGCAGCAGCCGGGCGGACTGGAGCGGGCGACGCATGGAGAGCACGGGCAGCTCCGCGGCCGCGTCGTGCTCCCGCAGATACGCGAGGTTGATGAGGATCGCCGAGGCGAGCGCGAGTACGAGACCCGTTGTCGTCTCGGCGCTCACCTTGCTGTGTCGAGGCTACACAGCCGCGTGATCCTCCACGGCGTCGCCGGCGCCGGGCCAGCCGTATTCGACCTCGGCGGCGAGTGGGCTCGTCGCGTCGTCGAGTGGCTCGTAGTTGCGTACGCTCGCGCTGGTCCTCGCGCGCTCGGTCATGAAGACTGCTCCGTACCCGAGGGCCGCCAACAACACGCATGCGATCGCCGGGCCGATCCCGGCCGTCATCCACATGGCGCCGAAGCCGAACCCCACGGCGCTTCCGAAATACCGCAACGGATTGCTCACTTTCTGTCTACCTCCTGATCGTCAAGCCCTGCCCGACGACGATTCGCGGCGGCTTCGCGGACACCTTCCGGCGATTTGGCAGACTCGGTGGATGGGTGCACGGCTCCTGCTCGCAGCCGTGCTGTCGGCGGTGCTGCTCGGGCCCGTCACCGGCGCGTCCGTGTCGTCGCATCGATAAACCGTCCCAAAGCCTCGCGGGCGCACCATCCATGGGGCCAAGCCCACCCGCGCCTACCTCGCGGCCGACGTGCGTGGCATCCGCACCCGCACCGGCAACCCGAGCGAGCCGATCCACCTGATCGGCGGGATCGCCGGCTCGATGGCCCCCATGGAGACAGCAGGGTTCATGGCCGCGGTCGCCGAGTGCGCCCCGCTCGGCTACAGCCTCTACGAGTTCCCGATCACGAGCCGAGCCACCTGGACGACGTTCAGGAGCCGAGCAGGAAATGTGCGACAGCCGTGCGGCCGACGTCGCTGACCGCGCGTGACTGGACCGAGTGGCCGGCGCCCGGAACGACCACGAGCTTCCCGTGAGGTGTGAGGGCGAGCTGTTGCCGTGCCCAGGCGAGCGGCGTCGACAGATCGTGGTTGCCGTTCACGAGCAGCGCCCGCACGAGCAGCTTGCCGCGCGGGAGCGGCGTCGGCGCGGTCGGCGTCCACGGCAGGCACTGGCGGACGAACCCGTTGCCGGAGGCAGTCCGGGCGTCGAACGGGTAGAGCTTCGCGGCCGGGATCCGCGCCACGGCGGCGCGAAGCTTCGCGGCGCGCCCGGCGAGCGGCGCGGATGAGTTGCCCCACGGGTACCGCCAGTCGGCGCAGAGGGCACTTGCATGCAGGCCCTGGTCGAGGGCCGCGGCGGGCGTATCCCGCTGGTAGTGCGCAGCGGCGGCGAGAAGCTGGTCGAGCGCCGTCCGGTTGCCGCGGCGGGCAGCGTGCAGCGCGCTGGGCACGTCCCAGAAGTTGCGGAACGTCGGGTCGGCGATGCTGTCGAACGTCAGCGCGTCGAGCAACTGCGGCCCAAGGCGATCGCGGCGCACGACGGCCGCGAGGTCGGCCACGCAGCGGGTGCCGCACACGGAGTGGAGCACGCGCTTGACCGCGGCGAACTCTGCAACGCCGAGATCGATCAACCCCACCTGCGGCACGACCGAGTCGAGAACGAGCCTCGAGACGTGTGACGGATAGGCGAGCCCATAGCGCTCGCCGACATAGGTGCCGTACGAGATGCCGTCGATCGACCACCGGTCGACGCCGAGCGCCTGGCGCAGTGCATCCATGTCGGCCACGACGTCGTCGGTGCCGAAGAACGCGCGACGGGCTCCAAGCTTGCGGGCGCAGGCGCCGACGGCGCGGGCGCTCGGCGGCGTGAGGTCCGAGCTCCCCATCTGGTGCTGGAGCGCCTTGCAGTCGAGCGCGCCGGCACCCGTTCCGCGCTGGTCGAACACGACGATGCGGTACTGGCTCCGCTCGGCGGAGAGCGCACGAGAAACGTAGCCGTCGAGGATCGGCAGCCCAGGCTGCCCCGGCCCCCCCGAGAGCACGAGGAGCACACCGCGCGGCGCCTGCACGTTGTCGCCCATCCCGACCTGCAGGTGCAGCGTCGGCCGAGAGGGATGCGCGCGGTCGAGGGGGACGTCGAGTGTCGCGCAGGTGAACCCGGTCACACCCGGGCACGGATGTGCACCGTGCAGGGCCGGCGCGCGACCCGACGCAGGCCCGGCGACTGCGAGGGCGGCGAGGAGCACCAGAATGACCGACCGGAGTCGCATTTGCAACTACCGACGCTCGGACGTTGCCGCGGTTAGCTGGTCATGGGGATCGCGACGGCTTACGCGCCGAGTTCATCGGCGGCCAGGAGTGTTCCTTCGACGCGCGCGCGGATCTTCGCGAAGGCCGTGGCGCGCGTAGTGGAGCGGTCGTCGGCGAAGGGCGAGAAACCGCAGTCGTCGGTCGTTCCGAGCTGGTCGAGCGGGACATGCTGCGCAGCGAGAAGCACGCGCTCGCGAACCTGCTCGGGCGTCTCGATCGTCGGGTCGATGGGGTTCGTGACGCCCACGAAGACCCGCTGGCCGGGACGCAGGTTCGTAGCGATCGCGCGCAGCACCGAGTCCGGGTCCTCTTCACCGGCCAGCTCGAGGTAGAAACCTGCCGCCCGGTGGTCGAAGAGCGACGGCAACAGCTGCTCGTAGTCAACGTCGGCACTGTGGGTGGAGTCGTGGTCCCCCCCTGGACAGGAGTGGACGCCGATCCGAGCGCGCTCCTCATCGGTGAAGCGGTCGAGTACCTGGTTGTTCATGTCGACGAACTGCCGCAGCAGCCCACCCGATGGATCGAGCTTCAATGCGAGCCGGCCCTCCGTGAAGTCGATCTGCACGTTGTGGGCACCCGCATCGAGACAGCCGCGGATGTCCGCTTCAGCCTCGTCGACGAGGTCACCTAGAAACTCCTGCTGCGGGTAGCCGTCCAGTCCATCCGCCGGGTAGATGAGGCTCAACGCCGACGCCGAGATCACCGCCTGCTTCACCGGCCGCGCCGCAACCTCCTGCGCCGATCGGAGGTACGTCGCAGCGTGCGTCGCATACCGGAACGGCCCCTTCGTCAGGACGGGTAGCCTGCGGGTATGCCCGTCGGCGAACGGGATGATGACTCCCTCGGGCGCGAGCGAGTCGAGACCGTGGAGCGGATAGGTCGCGAAGCTGGGCTTCCGCTGTTCGCCGTCCGTGACTACCGGCGACCCCGTCGCCTCGAACTCCGCGATCGTCTCACGCACGGCCTCGGCAAGGAGCGCATCCAGCTCCTCTTCGGAAATCGATCCCGCGTCCGCCGCAACAAGCGCAGCCACCAGTTCGTCGCTTCGCGGGATGCTGCCGATCGGCTCCGTCGGAATCATGAAGCGGAGACGCTGCCAGCCTACTCTCGCAGTGTCAACTCCAGGCGCTGCCGAGCGAGTGGAGGCGGCGGGTACAAAGAGGGCGAAGATCCGCATGTTCGCCGCGCATTCAGGGAGTTTTGCGTCCCAGTTGCAACCGGCTGAGGCTGCCGCGAGTTTAGGTTCTTCCCACGGGGTCCCTCACGACGCGGAAAGGAGCTCCCATGCCAAAGGTCGTGATCACACACGCGGTTGTCGAAATCGATCGCTGGTTGGAGGGTAAAGCTGAACGGGCTGCGGCCATCGAGGCTGGCTCGGGTAGCAACGTCGTCGACTACGTCGCCGAAGACGGGAGCAACAACATCGCCATCACTGCCGATGTCAGCGATCCCGCCGCGATGCAAGCCATGCTCGCATCGCCGCCGCCCGACGTCCTGGCCCGGATGGAAGAACACGGCGTCGTCCCTCCCATCACGGCCTATATAGAAGCCTAGTTCTCCCGCTCGCGTTCGAGCCCGAGGCTGACGACGCGGATCCTCGAACCAGCAATGAGGATTCGCGCCGTCGGCCAAAGGTGGAGGCGGCGGGAATCGAACCCGCGTCCGCAGCCGCACCGGCTGAGCGTCTACAAGCGTAGGCTGCCCTTTCGATTCGCCCGCCGGCCGGGGTGCAGCCGCCCTACCGACGCGCTAGCCGATCCTTCGGTGTCGCGCTTTGGGCGATCAGCTCTCCCTCCGCGCCGAGCCCGTTCGTTGGCGCCGCCTCCGGGCCACGGGCCCAACCCGGAGCGGCGTCGCCGGCTAGGTCACCCTAGGCGGCGAGTGCGAGATCGTTCTTCGCACTTGCGTTGTGCCGGTGGATTTACGAGGCCAACCGGCGACCTCGGCTTGCAGCTCATCCGGATGGATCGACCACGTCGAAGCCTGGTCGCCCCCGTATGTTCGTGTACGAATGGTAGCCGTGGCCATGTTCCACGTCACCCTTCGCCAGGCCGGGCCCGAGTTCGACCGGACCAAGCCGCTCGAGGAGCAAACGCTCTGGCACGAGCACGCCGACTTCATGAACCACCTCGTCACCGACGGGCACGCCGTTCTCGGCGGGCCGCTCCCGGACTTCCGGACGGCGCACGCGATGGAGGCATCGTCGGAGGAGGTTCGCGAGCTCTGGACGCGTGACCCGTGGTACGAGTCGCACCTGATCCTCGAAAGCGTCGAGCCGTGGGACATTCGGCTCGACTCCCGCTAGCGCCGAACCGACTTCAGCTCGCGCTCGATCTGGCGCCGCGCATCGCGGTCGGCGACGTCGCGCCGCTTGTCGCGCAGCTCCTTCCCGCGCGCGAGCGCGAGCTCGACCTTGACGCGGCCGTCCCGGAAGTAGAGCCGCGTCGGGACGAGCGTGAAGCCCTTCTCCGCGACGGCCGCAGCGAGCCGGTCGATCTCGCGGCGGTGCAGGAGGAGCTTGCGCGGCCGGTCCGGGTCGTGGTTGGCGCGGTTCCCCTCCGAGTACTCGGGGACGTGGAGGCCGACGAGCCACGCCTCGCCGTCGCGCACCTCGGCGTACGCCCGCTGCAGCGTCGCCTCCCCGGCCCGCAGCGACTTCACCTCCGTGCCGGCGAGCACGAGTCCTGCCTCGACACGGTCCGAGAGGTGGTACTCGTGCCGTGCGCGGCGGTTGTCGACGATGAGCTTCTCGGCCATGGGAGGCAAGTGTAGGGTCGAGCCCGTGGAGCTCACGCTCGCCCAGCTGCAGGAACTGGGCTCGTTCGGTTTCCCCGGACTGCTCGGAATCCAGTTCGATGCGGCCGACGACGGCCACATGCGAGCCCGCCTCGAGCTCGAGCAGAAGCACATGGCACCGAACGGCTACCTCCACGCGGGGACCGTCGTCGGCTTCGCCGACTCGGCGTGCGGCTACGGCTGCATCCTCAACCTGCCCGAGGAGGCCACCGGCTTCACCACCATCGAGCTGAAGACGAACTTCCTGCGCAGTGCGCAGGAAGGCACGATCCAGTGCGAGGCCGAACTCGTGCACGGCGGCCGGACGACGCAGCTCTGGGACGCGACCGTCACCGACCCCGAGGGCCGGCGGATGGCGCTCTTCCGCTGCACGCAGCTGATCCTGCGTCCGGCGCCTCTGGCCTAGGCGCCCGAGGCCGGCCAGGTGGTGGAATGAAGCGGCCGAACGGCCAGCTCGTCCTCTTTCCAGAGGTGGACGCGGATGAGCGCGTCCAGGCCGTAGAGCAGCTCCTGCAGCGTCTCGACGTCCTCCTCCTCCGCCTCCGCGAGCTTCGCGATCCAGGCGCGGATCGCGAGATGGTCGTACGCCAGCGCCGCAGTCGCGAGCGGCGAGCCGAGGCGTCCGGCCGTCTGCGGGTAGAGCACGTCCTCGTCGATGCGCATATGAGGCTCGATGCGCTCGTGAAGGAAGGCGACGAGCTCGGCGACGAGCACCATCCGATCGGCCGGTTCGAGCTCCGGCAGCCGGCGAGCCGCGATTCGGAGCTCGTCAGTCCAAGCCCTGAACGACTCGTGTGCGACCTCAAATTGCTGTTCGCTCATGAACCCAGCGTGCCCGGCAGGGGCCGGAGGGACATCGGCGGACGCCACGACCGTCGCTGCGGTTTTCTCCCTACCGGCGCCCAGAGCGGTAGCCGCGCGCCATGAAGCAGCGGTCGCACAGTGCCGCCCACGGCGCGGTCCGGGCACCGCAGACGCGGCACCTGCCGATCGTCGGATCCTCGATCTCGGCCCGCAGCTCGCGAACGACCCGCGCGGCAGCGGTCTCCTCGAGCTCCGCCGCCCGCTCGATCGTGACCCCCGCGACGCCCGGGTACTGGAGCGCGAACCAGCGCAGGATCGAGGCCTCGCGCGCCGCCTGCTCTGCCTCCTCGAGCCCGGCCGCGTCGAGGCGGCGAGGGTCGAGGATCCAGCCGATCACGGTCCGCTGCGGATTGTCCCCCGCGAGCGCCGCCGCGAGCGTGCCGAGGAGCGGCGCGCCGTCGTCGTCGACCGGCGCCTGCACGAGCTTCCAGACGTCCGCGAGCTCGAGCGTACGCCGCGCGTGATGCAGCGCGTCGCGCACGGCGTCGAGCCGCACGAGGAGGGGCTGGATCGACTCGACCTCGAGCCAGCCGTCGACGCTCCAGTAGCGCAGCGCCGCGTGCCGCCATGCGTGGAGCGCCGGCTCGAGCTCGTCGACCCGTTTGACGTTGAGGTCGGAGAGCTGCGGGCGCAGTCGGCCGCTGTCCACGACGCGGTAGCCGAGGTGGCCGTCCTCGATCGGAACGTGCGGCACGAGCGCCGCACGGACGAGATCCGGATCGGGATCGGCCCAGGGGACGCCGCTGAGCACGCCGACGTGTCCGCGCTCGTGGAAGCCGAAGCGGCCGGCACGGCCGGCGATCTGCGCGATTTCCCAAGGCTCGAGGTCGCGGCGCTCCTTGCCGTCGAACTTGGTCGTCTCGGCGAACAGGAGCGTCTCGCACGGGAGGTTGACGCCGTGCCCGAGGACGTCGGTCGCCGCGCAGACCTCCGCACGGCCGGCGATGAAGCGGTCGATCTCCTCCCGCCGTGACGCGAGCGGCATCGCGCCGTAGAGGCACGCCACGGCGCCGGGGTGCAGCTGGTTGAGCTCGCCGGCGAGCCCGATCACGGCGCGGCGGCTGAAGGCCACGACGACCGTGCCGGGGCCGAGCCCGTTGATGCCCCGGCGCCCGACCCAGTCGAGCGGCGCCTTGCGCTCGAAGAAACGGACCTCGACCTGCGGGAACGCGTGTCGTACGAGAGGCAGCGCCTCGACCGCACCGAGGAGCAGGATGTGGCGATACTCGCCGCCGAGCATGAGCCGCGTCCAGGCCGAGCCGCGCTCCTCGTCCTCCGCCCACTGCACCTCGTCGAGGACGAGCGTCTCGCCGCGCTCCGGCGCCATCTCGGCGGTACAGCAGACGATCGGCGCGCCGGGGTTGACGCGCTCCTCGCCGGTGACGAGGCCGACGCGCTCCTCCCCGATCTCGGCCGCGAGCCGCCGGTGCGCCTCCTGCGCAAGCATGCGCAGGGGTGCCGCATAGACGCCCCGGCTACCGCCGCCCCCGGCGGCGGGGTCTTCCCGCCGGGCGACGGCGGCTTTGCCGCCGTTGCTTCCAGCAATACTCTCGACGAGGAAGCGGAGGGCGTCGTGTGTCTTGCCGGAGTTCGTCGGCCCGAGATGCGCGATCACCGTCTCGGGCTCGAACCGCCGCTCGGGAAGGCGGACGGTCAGCTCGGCGACAGGCTTGCGCAGCGGCTGGTTCCGCCTCTGAAAGCGCTCGCTGCGGCTCGGCCGCTTCTGCCGCTGATGTCTGCCTCGGGCCACGAGGCGACGGTAGCGGCTAGACCTGGAGGAAGCGCCGAAGCGTCACGCCGGAGCCGACGGCGCCGAGGAGAAGTCCCGCGGCGAGCAGAAGAATCGCGTTGAGCGTGAACGAGAGCGCATGCACGTCGGAGCTACCCCCACCGATGTGCGGCAGGATCGACGGCAGCGCGACGGACTTGCCGAGCGCCAGCAGGATCACCGCAAGCACCGAGCCGAGGAGCCCGCAGACCAGGCCCTCGAGCATGAACGGCCCCCGGATGAACCAGTTCGTCGCGCCGACGAGCTTCATCACCTCGATCTCGCGTCGCCGCGCGAAGATCGAGAGCCGGATCGTGTTGGCGATCAGAAGGGTCGCGGCAATCACGAGCAGGACGACGGCGACGAGGAAGACGATCGAGATGACCTTCGCGATCGTGAGGACGCGCTTCGCGGTCGTGCTTCCCCAGCTCACCTTGTCCACCCCGGCCCAGCCCGCCTGCCTAACGTCCTTGCCGATCAGCGGCGTCTGGGACGCCTTGACCGGGACGACGGTGTACGAGTCGGGCAAAGGGTTGCTCGGCAGGCCGGTCTTGAAGAGCTCCGGGAAGTCCCTCTTCATCTTCTTCAGGGCGTCGGCCTTCGAGACGAAGACGACCTGCTTCGCGCGTGGGTCGCTGCTGAGCTTCGCGAAGACCGTGTGCTCCTGCTGCTTCGTCGCGTCGCTCGCGAAATAGACGTGCACCTGCAGCTCCTTCTGCACGTGGTTGCTCCACGAGAGCACCCATGTGCCGAGCGCGATGAACAGCCCGAGCAGGCACATCCCGATCAGCACGGTCATCGTCGCCGCGACCGTCGTCGAGAGGTTCATCCGGATCGAGGACCACGCCTCGGAGAAGAGCAGGCGGACGCGACTCACTCGGACGTATATCCCCCGCGCCGCTCGTCGCGGGCGAGCCGCCCGTCCTCGAGCGCGATCACGCGCTTGCGCATCTTGTCCACCATCTCGCGGTCGTGGGTGACCATGAGGATCGTCGTCCCGGCGCGGTTGATGCGATAGAGCAGCTGCATGATCCCGACGCTCGTATCGGGGTCGAGGTTCCCGGTCGGCTCGTCGCAGACGAGCAGCGGCGGATGGTTGACGACGGCGCGCGCGATCGAGACGCGCTGCTGCTCGCCGCCGGAGAGCTCGTCGGGAAGCGAGTTCATCTTGTTCGCAAGCCCGACCATGGTCATCACCTCGGGCACCTTGCGCCGGATCGAGGCGCGGCTCTCGCCCTGAACCTTGAGCGCGTAGGCAACGTTCTCGGCAGCGGTCCGCGTCGGAAGGAGCTTGAAGTCCTGGAAGACGCAGCCGATGTTGCGGCGGAGCCGGGGCACGTGCGAGTGCCGCAGCCGGCCGACGTCGCGGCCGCTGAGGATGATCCGCCCGTCCGAGGGGTCGAGCTCCTTCAGCAGGAGGCGCACGAGCGTCGTCTTCCCCGAGCCGGAGGCGCCCACGACGAACACGAACTCGCCCTTGTCGATCCCGAAGCTGACCGAGTCGAGCGCGATGACGTCCGGGTCGTAGACCTTCGTGACGTTCTCGAACAGGATCATCGAGCCGGCGGCCGGCTTCGCCTCGGGCTGCGGCCGCGGCTCCTCTAGATGTGTGGCGACGGCTATCGGCTTCTCTATCTGGAGGTCAGTCACGTCTACCGGTTCGAGTTTGGGGCGGGCAAATCGATACTTGCCCGAGTGCCGGTGAGTGCGGGCGAAGCGGCCCACACTCTAGCGCAGGTTCCGGCGGACTACGACGCCTCAGCCGCAGTTTGAAGCAGATAGGCGCGAATGAACCCATCCAGGTCACCGTCGAGCACACCCTGAGCGTTGCCGACCTCGTACCCCGTCCGCGCGTCCTTGACCTGCTGATACGGGTGGAGGACGTAGCTGCGGATCGTGTCGCCGCCGAAACCCATCGACACGCCCCCGCGCTCGCGCGCAAGCTCGGCCTCCCGCTCCTCCTCGGCCTTCTCGGCCAGCCGTGAGCGGAGGATCTTGAGCGCCGTGTCCTTGTTCGCCGACTGGCTCCGCTCGTTCTGGACGGCGACGACGATTCCGCTGGGCATGTGCGTGATCCGCACTGCCGAGTCGGTCTTGTTCACGTGCTGGCCGCCGGCTCCGGACGAGCGGTACGTGTCGATGCGGATGTCGTCGTCGTCGATCTCGATGTCGCTCGCCTCCTCGAGCAGAGGCGCGACGATGACCTGCGCGAAGCTCGTGTGGCGGCGGTGCGCGGCGTCGAATGGGCTCAGGCGGACGAGCCGGTGCTTGCCGCGCTCGGCCCTGAGGATCCCGTAGGCGTTCTCGCCGCGGACGGTGAACGTCGCCGACTTGATCCCGTACTCCTCTCCCGGGCTCGACTCGATCACTTCGGTCTTGAGGCCGCGCTGCTCGGCCCAGCGGAGGTACATGCGCAGCAGGATCTCGGCCCAGTCCTGCGCGTCCGTGCCACCCGCGTCGGCCTGGATCGTGACGACGGCGTCGCCGGAGTCGTACTCGCCGGAGAAGAGGGCGTCCTCCTGCAGCCGCGCAAGCTCGGCCTTGACCTCGCGCAGCACGGGCTCGAGCTCCTGGTCGGGGAACGCACCGACCCCCTCGCGGAGGAACTCGACGTTGGAGACGAGCTCGTCGAAGCGCTGGAGCTTCTGCTGGGTGCGCTGATGCTCGGCGGAGAGCCGCGCGGCGCGCAGCTGGTCGTTCCAGAAGTCGGGTTGCGCGAGCTCTTCCTCTAGCTCGGCGAGGCGGGCCTTCAGCGCAACCGGGTCAAAGGTAACCACGGACCCAGTCGAGCTGGGCCCCGATCTCCTCGAGCTGCTCGGCGAGCGGGATCTGTGTCTCGTCGGGCGCCATGGCGCTCGTCATCCTAGGGCAGCTGGCGCTCAGGAGGGCGGTCGCCAAGCTGTCCTCCCGCCGCAGTCCGACCGTGGGCTAGCCGTGACGCGTGCGAACGCCGCCTAGGCGCCGTGGCATTTCTTGAACTTCTTGCCGCTGCCGCACCAGCACGGGTCGTTGCGGCCGATCTTCTCGTGCGGGCTCGCATAGACCGTCTGGGCGCCCGCGGTTGAGCCCAGCCCGGCCGCGACTGCCTCTCCCCCACCAGCGGCCGCCATCGCCGCGGCACCCGACGACGTCTCGTGCTCGTAGTGGAGGTTTCCGTTCGTGGTCTGCGACTGCTGGCCCAGCTGCGCCGCCTCGTCCGGCTGGAGCTCGGCATGGAAGAGGTGGAGGACGACCTCGCCGCGGATGATGCGTCCGAGCTCGGTGAACATCGCCTCCCCTTCGCCCGTGTACTCCACCAGCGGATCCTTCTGCGCCATCTGGCGGAGCCCGATCCCCTCGCGCAGCGCCTCCATGTTCTCGAGGTGCTCGCGCCAGCGCATGTCGACGACCTGCAAGACGATGAACCGCTCGACCTCGCGCATCAGCTCCGAGCCGAACTCCTCCTCCTTCGCCTCGTACTCGTCGCGCGCGTCGGTCTGGAACTCCTCGACCAGCGCCTCGCGCGTGATCTGACCGAGGTCCTCGCGCAGCTCGGCGGCCGTGATCTCGGTCTGGTAGAGCTGCGCCATCGCCTGCGTCAGCGCCTCGAGATCCCACTCGAGCTCAGACTCCTCCTGGGTGAACACGTTGACGGTGTCCTCGACGACCTCGTCGATCCACTGCGTGATCTGCTCGGAGAGGTCCTCGCCGTCGAGCACCTGCCGCCGCTGCTCGTAGATCCGCCCGCGGTGGCGGTTGAGGACGTCGTCGTACTTGAGGACGTTCTTGCGCATGACGAAGTTCTGCTCCTCGACCTTCTTCTGCGCGCCCTCGATCTGCCGGGAGAGGATCTTCGCCTCCATCGGCTGGTCCTCGGGGATGTTGAAGCGCTCCATGATCCCCTTGATCCGGTCGCCTGCGAAGAGGCGGACGAGGTCGTCCTCGCCCGAGAGGTAGAAGCGCGTCTCACCGCTGTCGCCCTGGCGGCCCGAGCGGCCGCGGAGCTGGTTGTCGATGCGGCGCGCCTCGTGGCGCTCGGTGCCGAGGACGTAGAGGCCTCCGAGGTCGCGCACGCCGTCGCCGAGCTTGATGTCGACGCCGCGGCCCGCCATGTTCGTCGCGATCGTCACCGCGCCGACCCGGCCGGCGTCCTTGATGATCTCCGCCTCGCGCTCGTGGTACTTCGCGTTCAGCACCGTGTGCGGGACGCCGCGGCGCTCGAGCAGTTGCGAGAGGTACTCCGACGTCTCGACGGCGATCGTGCCGACGAGCACCGGCTGACCCTTCTCGTGCCGCTCGACGAGGTCCTCGACGACGGCGTTGAACTTCGCGTCCTTCGTCTTGAAGATCAGGTCGTTCTTGTCGTCGCGCGCGACGTCGACGTTCGTCGGAATCTCGACGACGTGCAGGTCGTAGATCTCGACGAACTCCTTCTCCTCCGTCTTGGCCGTGCCGGTCATGCCGGCGAGCTTCTCGTAGAGGCGGAAGTAGTTCTGGAGGGTGATCGTCGCGAGCGTGACGTGCTCCTCCTGGATGCGCTGGCCCTCCTTCGCCTCGACCGCCTGGTGCAGC
>Ga0187776_10000837_pt1 | contig 14890 bp, 11 predicted proteins | sample 0216_BV02_MP12_2_FD_132426 | JGI IMG/M metagenome (GOLD analysis project Ga0187776, IMG submission 132426) | Tropical peat soil microbial communities from peatlands in Department of Meta, Colombia - 0216_BV02_MP12_20_MG | ecosystem: Environmental > Terrestrial > Soil > Wetlands > Peat | place...
ACGGTGATCTGCTTGCGCTCGCCCTGCGGCTCGGCCGCGGCCGCCGCCTCGCGCTCCCGCGCGGGTGCACGCTCCCAGCCGATGTCGGCGGCCACGACCCGACGGCCGCATTCGATGCAGTACTTGGCGCTCGCCGGCAGCTCGGTGCCGCAGTTCTGGCAGCGCAGTGCGATCAGGGGCGACGTGGGGAGCGAAGCGGATTGCACGTGCAAGTGACTCGTGAAGGGGGCGCTGCGGGCCATGAGACCGGTGCGCCGCCGGTCGATTCTACTTCAAGACGGCGGCTCGGCCCCTGAGCGCCTTGCAGGTTCAGCATGCAGGAATGAGCGCGCAGCCGCGATGGTCGCGCAGCTCGCCGTCGTGTTCGGATGCACGAACACGGCGAGGTCCGTGATTGAGCGCGAGCCAGCCGACCACCTCCGCGAACCGGCCGGGCGCGAAGGCGACGTCCCCCGGCGATCGGTCATCGCCTCAGGGGATGAACACGCCTTGCAGCGTGACGGGCTTGTGCAGCGTGTAGTCGAGCTCGTCGGACTGAGGGACCCCCGGAGGCGTGAGCACGTCGAGCGCTTTCGGAACGCCGTTCGGATCCACCGTGCAATGCGGGTCTCCGCTCGCGGCAGCGCAAACACCGAACGTAAACGACCCCGGCGTCGCCGTGAAGCCGCGCGCCTGATCCCCCGAGAAGCCGTCCTGTCCGGTGAGCACGACCGTGAAGCCCCAGCCTGGGCCCGGCGTGCCGCCCAGCGACGCGGTCGGAACGCTGAAGGTGATGAAGCGGGAGATCGCGTTGGCGCTGATCGCAATCTGGCCGACGGTGTTGCCGTGTGCATCGACGTAGCTCTGACCGAAGCCTTGCACTTCCAGGAGGCGGCTCCACGCGGACGACGGCGCGATTGCGTAGTTCCGCGTGGCGAATGCGGCCGACGTCGAGGTATTGATGGCGGTGGCATTCGGGTCGTGCACGTAGACGTCGACGAGCTGCGCGCCGAGCGGGCTGCCAAAGGTCGGACTGAGATCCCGGACCTGCAGCTTGAACGTGACGGTCGACGCGTCGGGCGCGAGGATGACCTTGAACTCCTGGATGTCGAAGGCGCCGGCGTGGAAGTCGGCAGAGGTCGGGTAGGCGTAGTTGCCCGGGCCGTTGTCATCCCCCGGGGGGTCGACCACGTCGAGGAGCACGGTGCCCGGCGTGAAGTCGAAGACGACGCTGCGCTTGTCGTGACCCGTGCCGCCGTCGGGACTCACGGCGACCGTATTGAGAACGCTGGTCCCGCCGGAGATCGGGACCGGGATGTTGAAGGTTCCCGCAGGCGCCGCCGCCGAGGCCGTCGTCGTCGCGAAGGTATCGGTGTTGGTGGCGGCCACGTAGACCGTGTTCCCCGGAGCGGTCGTGCCGACGATCGTCACCGGCGAGCCGTTCACGGCCGATTCATCGGTCGGGCTGGTCACCACAAGCGTCGTCGTGCCTTGTGCGTGCGCAACGTAGCGCGCAAAGGTCGCGGCGGGCTGCTCGACCACTCTTCCCGCGTCGAGATCGCCCAGCTGGCGAACGAAGCCCGCGGCGGAGCGAACGAGCGGCGCAGCAGATCCGGCGGGTTGGCCGTTCACGAAACCGATCGAAGCCACGGTGGGGTCCGTTCCGAACGGCGAGGCGGCGAGATCGGCGAGCTCCCAGTCCTGCTCGGGGATGAGGCCCACCCCGCCCGCGAAGCGCGCCATCGCATCCGCGAGGCTCGCCGCCGTGGCGCTGTCGCCCGTTTGCAGCGCGTTCTCGGCGCGTTCCGCGTTCAGCTCCGGCCAGACATGGCCGCTGCCCTGACCGGTCGGCGCCCAGGGATGGCCGTCGGTCGCGCCATCGCCGAAACCGTCGCCAGGGTAGCGGTGCCAGCCCGGACCGCTCGCCGTCGTGCTCTTGAGCGCCGCGTCCACGACGGGCAGCGACTGGGAGATCGCCGGATCGGCGGCAGAGAGCACGCCCAGTCTCGAGAGCTCGAGGAAGCCCGCGTCGACGACGTTGCGCTGGTCGAGCGTGGGACCGCCGTTGCCGACGTTATACGCGATGGCGGCATTGGGATCGCCGGTCTTCGAAAGCCGGATGAAGTACGGGTGCGCTGCGAGCGGGCCGTTGGTCGTGACCGTCCAGCCGACGACCGAGCGCTGGTAGTCGTCGGCCACGCCGAGGAAGATCTGCGTGGACGATGTGTCACCGTTCACCTGAGCGAGATGAGCGGCGGCCACCAGCCCCGCGACCTCGGCCGCGATCGTGGAAGGCGAATAGCCGGACTGCTCCTGCCAGCGTTCGGTACCGAACGCAGGGCCGTGGGCGATCAGGAAGTTAGCGGCGGGTTTGACACTGTTCTGGTAGAAGCTCGCTCCGTCCATGCCTAGCTGGTCGGCTAGCAGGATGGCGTAGGCGGTCTCGTCGAGTTGTACGCCGCCCGTGTCGGGTGCGGGATCGCCGTTGACGAGACTGTTGCGCGGCAGCGAGCCGTCCGGTTGCTGTTGACCGAAGAGGAAGCTCACGGCATCGCGCGCCGTGGCGGTATCCCCGGCCACCGCGAGCGCCGTGCCGGCGGCGTAGGCGTCGCGGGCGAACACCTCGCGATACGACCCGAAAAAGGTGTTGCCGGGATCGCCTGCCGAGACCGCCTGTCCCCACGGCGCCGCAAGGCTTGCCACGATGGCGCCGGGAAAGGTCTTGTCCTCGGCCGCCTTGATCGCGTTGGCGCTGAAGTAGTACAGGTCGCTCAAAGTCTTCAGTCGTTTCTGGGAGATGCCTGGAAGCGACGAAGGCGGTTTGTTCAGAGACTTGTCGTATTTCGACCAGCCTTGCTCGTAATTCTTCCGCGCCACTGGAAAGCCGGTGGCGAGCGAGCCTTCGGCCGCGTCGACCGCCTCAGCCTGCGTCGAGCCGAAGCCCAGCGCCAGCGTGAAGGTGCCGTTTCGCGGCAGCGCGACGCCGGCCGTTACGACGACGTTGCCGCCATTCGCCTGGGTGAACGCGCTCGTCAGCGCGTGGACGCTGTCGAGCTGCGCGAGGCCGTCGCTCGCTGCACCGGCGAAACCGGCGGTGAGCGCGCCGAACGGCGCGGAAGCGTCCAGCGCCACATAGACCGGCTGAGCGTAGTCGCGGTTGGCTGCGTTCGTCGCCGTCACCGTGTCGAGCGCGACGAGAATGGGATGGCCGCGCGAGGTGTCGACGACCGCCGAATCCGCTCCGCCGTTGCCTGCGCCGCCACCGCCGTTGCCGTTGACGGAGGGATCGAAGCGCACATAGAGCTGCAGTCCGTCGACGCGCGGCTCGAAGCTCACTCGCGCGAGCAGCGTGTTGCGGCTCGGGTCCGTCAGGTAATCGGTGACGATCTGATACTTGCCGCCTTTCGCCGTCGCCGTCACGCGGCACTCCATGCCGCCGGAGTCGAGCGCCTGCACGGCGTACGTCATATCGCGCGTTTGCAGGTCGGTGAAGGTCGCGCCGTCCGTGACGAGGTACTGGAGGGTTTCGACGTTGCTATTGTCGATGGTGGGGTAGTAGACGTCGCTCAGCGCGCCGTTGGCCACCGTGTACCAGACCTTGGAGGTCGTGTTGCGCGCCGTGCCGATGCAATCCGTGCGCGCAAGCCCGAAATGCGAGAGCGATCCGGGGCCGTCGGGAGCCGGCTGGGCCGTCGCATCGTCGCTGAGAGCGCCTCCCGCGACGACCATGGAGGCCGCCAACGCGAAGCGGCAAATCCGATGCCATCCGTGACGCTCGCGCGGCCGCCGCGCGAGCACGCTGTCCCAAGCTGCCAGGCGTTCCATAGATGCCTCCCTGCGCAACGATGGACCCCCGACACGTGGCCGCGAACGATTCGAGCGGCGCGACCCGCGGCTTTCTTCCCTCCAATGATGCGCTCAAAACGTCGCTTGTCAACGATCGGGCAGGCGCGGCTACGGCCATGCCAGGAACCCAAACGTGCTAAGCTGGTCCAGTAATCCATCCTTCCGAGACCCGACCGTGTCCAGCCTGCTGCCCGACGTCGATCCCGACGGACTGCTCGAATACTCTGTGGTGTTCACCGACCGCGCGCTCAATCACATGTCGCGCCGCTTCCAGGGCGTGATGCGCGAGATCTCCGACACCCTCAAGCACGTCTACCGGGCCCGCTCGGCGATCGTCGTGCCGGGCAGCGGCACGTTCGGCATGGAAGCGGTCGCGCGCCAGTTCGCGAGCGGCAGAAAGTGCCTCGTCGTGCGCAACGGCTGGTTCAGCTACCGCTGGACGCAGATTCTGGACGCGGGACGGATCGCGTCCGACGCGATCGTGCTCAAGGCTCGGCCGACGGCGACGGGCCGGCAGGCACCCTACGCACCGCCGCCCATCGAAGAAGTCGTGGCTGCGATCCGCGAGCACCGCCCCGATGTCGTGTTCGCGCCGCACGTGGAGACCGCCTCCGGCATCATTCTTCCCGAGGCCTACTTGCGCGCTCTCGGTGAGGCGGTCCGTGACGCGAACGGACTGTTCGTTCTCGACTGCGTCGCCTCGGGCACGATCTGGGTGGACATGGCCGCGGCCGGCGTCGACGTGCTGATCAGCGCGCCGCAAAAGGGGTGGAGCAGCACGCCGTGCTGCGGACTGGTGATGCTGAGCGCCCGTGCCCGCGAGCGGATCGACTCCACCACCAGCACGAGCTTCGCCTGCGACCTGCGCCAGTGGCTGCAGATCATGGAGGCCTACGAGCGCGGAGGGCACGCCTACTACGCCACGCTGCCCACCGACGCGCTCGCGCGCCTGCGCGACGCGATGGCGGAGACCGAAGGCTTCGGCTGGGAGCGCGCCCGCGCCGCGCAGCAGGAGCTGGGCGACAAGGTGCGCCGCATGCTCGCCCGCCGCGGGATCGCGAGCGTCGCCGCGGAGGGCTTCGGCGCGCCGGGCGTGGTGGTGAGCTTCACCGACGACCCCGAGGTTCAGTCCGGCAAGGCCTTCGCGCGGCTGGGATTGCAGACTGCCGCCGGCGTGCCGTTGCGCTGCGACGAGCCGCCCGATTTCATGACCTTCCGCATCGGCCTGTTCGGCCTGGACAAGCTGCGGCACGTCGAGCGCACGGTCGAGCGTCTCGAGCAGGCGCTGCAGAAAATAGGCACGCTTCGCGTCGCCGAGTCGCCCGGCGTGCGCTGAGCGCCGCGATCCGCGGGTCGCGCGTCCGTAGCGCGATCCTTCGCCGTCACCGGTTCGTCACAATCGGTCCTTAGACTGCGGCGCGATGGCCGCGAACGAGCCGTTCAACGTGCTGTTTCTCTGCACCCACAACTCGGCTCGCAGCATCATGGCCGAGGTGATCCTCAACGACGTGGGCCACGGGAAGTTCAAGGGGTTTTCGGCGGGGAGCCATCCCGCAACCTCGCCGAACCTATTCGCACTCGCGACGCTGCGAAAACTCCATTTCTCGACCGAGGGCCTCTACAGCAAGGACTGGAACGAGTTCGCCAAGCCAGGCGCGCCGGTGATGGACTTCGTTTTCACGGTGTGCGATCAGGCTGCGGGAGAGGTCTGTCCGTTGTGGCCGGGTCAGCCGATTACGGCCCACTGGGGCGTCGAGGATCCGTCGCAGTTTCAAGGAACCGAGGAGGAAAAGGCGCACAAGTTCGCCACCGTCGCAAACATCCTCAAGCGGCGCATCGAGCTATTCGTAAGCCTCCCAATCTCCAAGCTCGACCGCCTCAAACTGCAGCAGCGACTACGCGAGATCGGCAAGCAGTGACGTCGCCTGGGCGTCGTCTCGCGGCGATGGCCAGCGTCCCCATGTTTGTCCGCGTGCGAGTCCGCAGCCCGTCTCGCGAGAACGCAGCGCCCGGCGGTGGCGGTCACGCCGAGCGCGGCCGCTCATCCTCCCGCCGAAGGACGCGGGCCGGGAGGCTGAGGTTCAGGCGGCGCAACCGCTCCCAGAGATTCTTGCGACTGATGCCGATGGCGCTGGCAGTCTTGGCCATATGCCAGTCGTTTCGCGTGAGCTCCTGCAACAGGTACTGGCGCTCGCACTCCTCCAGGCAGTTGCTGAGCGTCGGATGGGTCGCTCCGCTGCAATTCGCAGCGACGTCGCAGGGGCTACAAGCATGCTCTTCGTCGAAAAGCACGTTGGGGTCGAGTGTGTTACCCGGCGTGAGGACATAGGCCCGCTCGATGCAGTGGCGCAATTCGCGGACGTTGCCCGGCCAGAGGTGATTGAGGAGCGCCCTCTCGGCACCGGGTGACAATGCTTTCGCCTGCCCGCCGCCCTGCTGCGCAACTTCCCGCAGGAAACGGCGCGCGTACCAGAGGATGTCCTCCGGCCGTTCCCGCAGCGGCGGCACACGCAGGTGCACGACGTTCACCCGATAGAACAAGTCCTCGCGGAACGTTCCCTGTTCGACGAGTCTTTTCAAGTCGCGATGAGTCGCGCAGATGAGGCGAAAGCTCACCGGGATGCCTTGCTCGCTACCAAGCCGTGTGACCGTTCTCTCCTGCAAGACGCGAAGAAGCTTCACCTGCATTGCGAGCGGCATGTCGCCGATTTCGTCCAGGAACAGCGTGCCGCTGTTGGCTTGCTCTAGCACTCCATGCTTGAGCCGAACCGCGCCCGTGAAGGCGCCCCGCTCATGGCCAAAGAGCTCCGCCTCGAGCAGATTCTCGGGGATGCCGCCGCAGTTCACTGCGATGAACGGCTTTTTCGAGCGCGCGGAGTCCAGACGATGAATCTCGCGGGCGACCACCTCTTTGCCCGCACCCGAACGCCCGGTGATCAGCACCGTGGTCGATTGGGCGGCAAGCCGGGGGAGCATGCTCTCGATGCGACGCATGCCCGGCGAGAGCCCCAGCGTCGGCAATAGCTCGCCTTGTGGCGATTCGGGGATATACGCGCGAAGCTTAGCGATCAGCTGGTCCAGATCGAACGGCTTGGTGACGTAGTCAGCGGCGCCCAGCTTCATCAGCGCGATCGCGCGCTCGATCGTCCCATATCCGGTGATGAATATCCACGGCGGGACATAGAGTTGCTCGGCCTGCAGCTCCCCGAACAGGTCATCGCCATCGCGATCGGGCAGCCGTATATCGCTTACCACGATGTCATAGCGCTTCGACTTGAGGTCGCACACTGCGCTCCGCGCCGATTTATGCCAATCGCAGCTGAATCCTTCGAGCGCAAAGCGATCCGCGAGCGATTCACCCATGATGTCGTCGTCCTCGACGAGGCAGACCTGGGCGCTGGCGCGTGAGCTCATGCGGCAATCGGCAGCTTGACTGTGAAAACCGTCTGGCCGGGCTTGCTCTGCGCTTCGATGCGTCCGCGGAGCTGGGTCGCCAGCTGGTAAGTCATCCATAGCCCGAGTCCCTTGCCTTTGCGGCGCGATTCGGCAAACGGTTCGAACAGGTGCTGCAGCTGGTTGTCATTTAGGCCGGCACCATCGTTCTCAACGCGAACCTCGAGCTCGCTCTCCGACGGAGTCACCGCGGAGCGGACTCGGCCGCGCTCATCTACCGCCTCCACCGCATTGAGCAGCAGGTTGAGCAGGATCTGCCGCACCTCGGTCGAAGGCAACGGAATCGGCTCGGTCACCCCGTTCCTCCAGTCGAGCCGGATGTGCTTACCCTGAACGTTCGGAAGCAGCAAGGTGTAGACATCCTCGATGTCGTGCGCTGTCAGTGCCCTGCTCTCCAGGCGCGCCTCCACGAGGAGCGCGGCCACCGTTCCGCGGATCTGAGTGAGACCGCGTTCGAGCAGCGACATCGTGCGGTCGACATACCGCGGAGCATCGCCGCGCTGCCGTTTGTAGGTGCTGACCGCATTGAGCATGCCACCGAGCGGATTGTTGATCTCGTGGGCGATGCCCGCGGTAAGCCGTCCGATCGCCGCGAGACGTTCAGACGCCAGGACCTCCTCCTTGAGCGCTTCCCGCTCGCGCAGGCCGTCGACCATGCTGTTGAACGTCGCCCCCAGCTCGGCGATCTCATCCTTGCCCGCCGGTGCTTTGAACGTTACGGCCGCGGCGGGAGACCTGGCAACCTGGCGAATGGCCGACGAAAGGCGCAGCAACGGACTCGCGATCTGCTTCCCCCACAGCCAGCCGAGCGGCACCAGGATCGCCAGTGTGATCGCCGTCGAAGCGGCGACCTTGCGTATCGTCTCCACGACCCGCTGGGTATAGATGTCGCGGGAATACTCCAGGATGACGGTGCCGAGCTGCGAATTGTCGTTAGAGAGGACGGGAATCGCCATGATCGACAGTTGCGGGTCGAGATCCTCCAGCACCATCGGCGCGTCGCTCGGGCGCTTGACGATCTCCGCCAGCTTCGCGGGTATCGCCCCGAGGCTCGCCAGCGGTTGCGTTGCCGGAAAGCGCTTGGGGTCGCTGGCAACGTAAATCGAACCCTGCGCGTCCACGACGACGATGGTCGGTTGGCCCAGCCGCTGCTGCAGTGCGCGATCGTAGGGTGTGGTGATGATCTCGAACGCCTGCCACATGTCGTCGTGCAACAGCGCAGGCTGTACCGCACCAGCGAGCGTTTTGCCGAGCGACAAGGCGTGGTCGACGAGGTCGCGCTTGGTCGTCTCGTTGGCGCCCGAGATCAGCGGTCCTGCGACCGCCAGGGCCGTCACGGCGATCACCAGGCTGAGGCTCGCCGGGATCTTGTAACGGTAGCTGATGTTGCTCAGCATGGCTCAGCCGAGACGCAGCATGCGCATGTTTTCGGCGATGCCGTTGAAGATGCTCTCGGGCGCGATCTGAAAGCCTTCGAGATTGAGCCTGCGCAGGAGATCCTGCCCGACGGGATTGCTCCGCATGCCGACCAGTACATCTTGCAGTTGCTTGAAATCGCTCGCCGGAAGCTGCAAGCGCGTCACAAACGGCGGATGGCCGTACTTGACGGAGCGATACGCGACGCGCGTCTGATCGGTGATCTCCGGATGATGAAGCTTGAGTGTCTCCCATACGTATCCGTCGACCGAGCCTCCTTGCGCTAACTCCGCTGCGACGGCATCGACCACCCGTCGGTGCCCCCAGGTGAAGAACGTTTTGCGAAAGAACATCGCCGGGTCTTTGCCCATGCGGAACAGCAGCGCATTGGGGACGAGCCAGCCCGAGTTCGAATCCGGGTCCGAAAAGGCGTAGATCTTGCCCCCGAGGTCCGCGATCGACCGCGTCGTATGATCGCTCGCGGGGACGATCACGTACGAGCGATACAACGGCTCGCCTTCCCAGGTCGGCACCGCGAGCAGCCGCATCCGGTCGTGATAGCGCACGTAAGGAAAGCCGCAGATCCAGGCGGCGTCGAGCTTCTCGGCGAGCAGCAGCTCGCTCACCTCGCGATAACTGCGTCGCTGCACGAATGTCACGGAACGGCGGAGCTCGTGTTCGAGGTAGCCTTGCCAGTCGCGAAGAAACGCGACGTCGTCGTCGAGAAAAACCGGGGTCGTGCCGAGCGACAGCGGCGGCAAGCTGGTGCTGAAAGCGTGCCGGGAACCGAGCGCGGCGCAGCCCGCACCCAGGCCGTAGGCCAAGAATTGGCGCCGGTGCATCAAGAGCCTTCCGCACCCACGAGGTGATGCAAACGCTCGTACGCGCGTGCTCGATCGACGTGCGCGCAACGACTCTGCATGGCTCCTCCGGGCAGATCGCCGGGTTGCATGGACCCGCGGCCTTGGGTTGGCTAGGTTACCAAAAAATTGGCTTGGGAAGGCTTCGTCCGCATAGATGCTGTTACCAGGCGGTAACGTACCAAGGGCGCGCTCGGCGGTCCGCTGCTACGGCCAGGTGACGGCCCTCGCGCCCGCTGTTCTGCCGCATTCTTAAGCATCTGAATTCGGAGCCTAATCGGTCACGGCATTGTTCTTGCAAACACGCCGTCGGATTTGAATCGTGCAAAGACGCAACCTTCAAGGGGGATATCGATGGGCAATCCTGTATCGCGTCGCGAGTTTTTGAAGGTTAGTGGAGGCGTGGCCGCGGGCGTTTCGGTCCTACCGACGAGCGCGGAGGCCGCTCCGGGGCCGGACGCGGGCAGTACCGTGTTGCCATACAAGGCGAAGGCCGTCGGCAAAGCCGCTGGACTGGGAGTCAACCAGCCGGTGAGCTTCACTTTTCCCGATGCATCCTCGCCTTGTGCGCTCGTGCGGACCGGCAGTCCGGTGGCTGGCGGTGTCGGCCCTGGTCGGGACATCGTCGCCTTCAGCACCATGTGCACGCACATGGGATGCCCGGTTTCGTACGACCCGGCGCAGAAAGTCTTCAAATGCCCTTGCCACTTCAGCATGTTCGACGCCGAACGAGGGGGGCAGATGATCTGCGGCCAGGCGACCGAGAACCTCCCGCGCATCGTGCTCAAGTACAACGCCGCAGACGACACCGTGACGGCGGTCGCCATCGACGGACTGCTCTACGGCCGTCAGTCCAACATTCTCTAAGGGGGATCGATCATGGCGAGCAAAGATCGCGTTGCGCTGCCCCCCGTCAATGCCCAGACGACCAACCTGACGTGTCACTTCTGCATCGTCGGCTGCGGGTATCACGTGTACAAGTGGGACGAGAACACCGAGGGAGGCCGGGCGCCGCATCAGAACGCGCTCGGGCTGGACTTTCGCAAGCAGCTTCCACCGCTGCAGGTCATCATGACTCCCGCGATGACCAACGTCGTCACCGACAACGACGGCAGGCGCTACAACATCATGATCGTGCCGGACAAGGGTTGCTCGGTGAACCAGGGCTTGTCGTCGACCCGCGGCGGCCGGCTGGCCACCGTAATGTACACGGCGAACGGCGTCGGCAAGGAGCGACTCAAGACTGCGCGCATGCATACCGGCGATAAGTGGGTAGACGTGAGCTGGGACAACGCGCTCGCGATCTACGCCGGCTTGACGAAGAAGATCCTCGATAACGACGGACCGAGCGGGCTCGTATTCGATTGCTTCGACCACGGCGGCGCGGGGGGCGGTTTCGAAGGGACATGGGGGACCGGCAAGCTGATGTTCACGGCGATGAAGACGCCGATGGTCCGCATTCACAATCGGCCCGCGTACAACTCGGAGTGTCACGCGACGCGGGAAATGGGGATCGGCGAGCTCAACAACAGCTACGAGGATGCCGAAGTCGCGGATTGCATCGTCGCGATCGGCACGAATGCCTACGAGACGCAGACGAACTACTTCCTCGCCCACTGGGTCCCGAATCTTCAAGGCGGGACGCTGGAAAAGAAGAAGAAATGGTTCCCGGACGAATCGGCGGCGAAAGCCAAGATCGTCATCGTCGATCCGCGCCGGAGTCCCACCGTCGCGGTCTGCGAGACGGTCGCGGGCAAGGATAATGTACTTCACCTCGACATCGAGCCCGGCACCGACATCGCGCTGTTCAATGGGTTGTTCACCTACGTGGTCGAGCAAGGTTGGCACGACAAGGAGTTCGTCGCCCGTTACACCAGCGGATTCGATGCGGCCGTCCAGGCAAACAAGCTCTCGCTCGAGGAGACGAGCCGCATCACCGGCGTCCCCGTTGCGAAGCTCCAGCAAGCCGCCGATTGGGCATACAAGCCCAAGGCCGGCGGCAAGCGGCCGCACACGATGCACGCGTACGAGAAAGGCATCATCTGGGGCAATGACAACTACCTGATCCAGTCGGCACTGGTCGACCTGGTTCTCGCGACGCACAACGTCGGCCGACGCGGCACGGGCGTGGTGCGCATGGGCGGTCACCAGGAGGGCTACACGCGACCGCCCTACCCGGGCGACAGCAAGATCTACATCGACCAGGAGGTGATCAAGGGCAAGGGGCTCATGTACACGTGCTGGGCCGCCAACCCCTTCCAGACGACTCTGAATGCCGAAGAGCACCGAAGGGTTTTCCTGCGCAGGACGGGGATCGTCAAGGAAGCCCTCGCCGGGGCACGCGGCGCCTCGACTCAGCAGCTAATCGACATCGTCTACGACGCGTGCAAGAACAAGGGCGGGCTGTACCTCGTGAGCATCAACCTCTACCCAACGATGCTCGCCGACGCTGCCCATCTCATGCTGCCGGCGGCGCATCCGGGAGAGACCAACCTCACGTCGATGAACGGCGAACGTCGGTTGCGCCTGTCGCAGCGGTTCATGGATGCGCCCGGGTCGTCGAAGCCCGACTGCCAGATTGCCGCCGACATCGCCAATGCCGTCAAGGCGCTGTATCAGGCCGAGGGCAAGACGGACATGGTGACTCGCTTCAGCGGCTTCGACTGGCGCACGGAGGAAGACGCCTTCAACGACGGATTCCGCAAAGCGGGAACCGCCGGTGCGCCGCCGATCGACAGTCAGGGTGGGGAAACCGGCTACATGGCCACGTACCAGCTTCTCGCCAGGGCAGGGAACAACGGGGTTCAGCTCCCGATCAAGGAGGTCAAGGACGGAAAGCTCATCGGCACCGAGATGCTGTACATGGACGGCAAGTTCAGCACGGCCGACGGGAAGGCGATCTTCAAGCCTTCACCCTGGCCGGGTCTACCGAAGACCGTTGCCGACCAGAAGGCGAAGCACCGCTTCTGGATCAACAACGGCCGCGTCAACGAGATCTGGCAGACCGCGTACCACGACATGTACAATTCATTTGCCACCGACCGGTGGCCGATGGCGTTCCTGGAAATCAACCCCGACGACGGGCGCGCGTTGGGTGTCGCTTCGGGCGACGTGGTCGACGTCTACAACGATTACGGCTCGACCTACGCAATGGCGTATCTCGAGCCTTCCATCAAGGCGAATCAGACTTTCATGCAGTTCGCCTATTTCAACGGGATCGCAGGCGACGTCACGACCCCGTGGGTCGATCGCAATGTCGTGCCGTATTACAAAGGGACTTGGGCGAGCATCCGCCGCGTCGGTACGGTCGCGGATTTCAAAGACACCGTCTCCTTCAAACAGAGACGATTTGCCTGAACACCGAAAGGGTCCTCCTCCAACGCCCGGCTACCGGGCGTCTTTTTTCCGCCGGTACCCGACATGAATACAGACCAGGTGTTTGATTTCGAATCGAAGCTTGAGCGCAATCTGACCTTCATTCCAATGGCCGTGCGTTTCAGGTTGGATAAGTGTGGCGTCAAACTTTCGCTTTCCCAATGGTCGCGAATACCCGAGGAGCGCCGTCGCGAATTCTTGAGCGCAGGCTGCGAAGGCGAAGCCGGTGTGGCACGCTTTCGAGCGAAGCTTGCCGCCACGATCACCGCACTCAGGGACGAGGACCCGTCTCTTGTTCCGATCTCGACTGCGCCCGTATGGAAGGCGGCCGACATACCACGGCAAGTCGCCGACAAGCTCACCCAGCTAGTGTCGGCGCCCTCCATCGCTCGCGCAGTGGCAAGCACTGACCGAACTGCAACGGGTTTACCCTGGCGAAACTTACCCAGGCCGCCGGAGAGCACAGGAAGCCGGAGAGCACAGGAATTTGGTACCTGCCCTGCGCGAGTTCGGCCTTCTTCGGTCGGAAAACGATAGCGACTCCGGTTGGCGCAATCGCGAGGCGCGACCGCACCGATAAAACGATAAATCCGCTCAGGTGCAGCAAGCTTTGGCCGCTCGCTGTTGCTCACTTTGCGGTGCACAGCAGCCGCTTGAGGCGCCGGACGCGCAGGCCGCGGCGCGGGTGTGGGCTTCCTCCCCGTAGAACGGCACCCCGCCCAATGAGCGAAAGCTCTCCCAGGCGACCCCCTGCGGATCGGTAATCCAGTACTTGTCCGACTTCGCATAGCAGCAATGAACGCCTTTTTCGGCAACAATCGCTGCCCCAGCCTCCTGCAGGTTCGCATGGATGGCCTCGAGCTCGTCCTCAGTCTCAGCCTGCAGGCCCAGATGGTTGACTCCCAGCGCTGTGCTGCGCTGCGAGATTGCGAAGTTGATCTTCGGATCCTCGAGCATCCACTTCGCGTAGTCGGGCTTGATAACCGTCGGACTGGATCCGAACATCGCCGAATAGAATCGGACGCTTTCCTGCAGCTCCTTGACCGCGACGTGGACGTGAAAACGTTTCATTTGAGAGCGCCGTCTTATACTATATTTCCAGTATTATCGAACTCTGAAGTCCTGTCAAGGCCGGCCCGGCAAGCCTTCGTTCTAGGCCCGCCTGCGCCTTAGCTGTGGCCGCGGGGCACACGCGGCGGCGCTCTCCCCCTGGCAGCAGTTCTCGCTCAGGTAGCCGAGCAGGTCGTTCATCTGGTCATAGTTCGCTGAGTAGTAGACGAAACGGCCGTCCTGCCGCGGCCCGATCATGCCGGCGTTGGTGAGCTCCTTCAGATGGAACGACAGCGTCGCTGCGGGAACGTTGAGGCGCTCGGCGATCGTGCCGGCGGCCAGACCCGCGGGTCCCTGCTGGACAAGCAGCCTGTAAATCGCGAGCCGCGTGTCCTGCGCGAGCGCGGAGAGCGCCTTCACCGCTTCGACCGTCTTCATCGTGGCGCGGAGCCCTTCGCGGTCACGCCTTTTCCTTGAGCTGATTGAGAATGGCCGGGTTCTCGAGCGTCGAGATGTCCTGGTTGATCTCCTCGTCCTTGGCGATCGAGCGCAGCAGTCGCCGCATGATCTTGCCCGAGCGCGTCTTCGGCAGGTTATCGCCGAAGCGGATCTCCTTGGGCTTGGCGATGGGGCCGATCTCTTTGCCCACCCAGTCGCGCAATTCGGTGTCGAAGTCGGGGTCGGCCGCGTGCAGATCGGCACCGGGGCGGTGGTGCCTTCCAGCGGATCGCCGCACGCCGACCCCTCCAGGCGGACGTGATAGTAATAGAACCCATCGGGAATGGAACTCTCCGGGAAGCTGCCTGGCACCTGGCTGTCGCCGAGGGGCAGCGTGACCTGGAGCGACTGCTGGTCAAGCGTCGTCCAAGGCCCGTTGGGCGTGGCCGCCACCTCGAAGTAGAAGGTCAGGC
>Ga0187776_10000838_pt1 | contig 14888 bp, 13 predicted proteins | sample 0216_BV02_MP12_2_FD_132426 | JGI IMG/M metagenome (GOLD analysis project Ga0187776, IMG submission 132426) | Tropical peat soil microbial communities from peatlands in Department of Meta, Colombia - 0216_BV02_MP12_20_MG | ecosystem: Environmental > Terrestrial > Soil > Wetlands > Peat | place...
CCGCGTCTACCTGCCGCAGGACGAGCTGGCCGCGTACGGCGTCACGGAGGACGACCTTGCGGAGGGCCGCGTGACCCCGCACTGGCAGGCGCTGATGGCGTTCCAGGCCTCGCGGGCGCGCGCCTACCTGCAGGACGGCCTCGAGCTGCTCGACTCGCTCGACTCGCGCAGCGCCGCCTGCGTCGGCACCTTCGCCGGCCTCTACCGCGCGACGCTGGACCGGATCGAGGCGCGCGGCTTCGACGTGTTCGGGGGCTCGCTGCGGCTCTCGCCTCTGACGAAGCTGCGGATCGTGGGCGCGGGGCTCCTCCGATGAAGGCGGCCGTGGTTGGCGGTGGGCTCGCCGGGCTGGCGGCGGCGCTCGACCTGGCCGACGCGGGCCACGAGGTGGCGCTGCGCGAGGCCCGGCCGACGCTCGGCGGCGCCATCCAGACACTGCCGAGACGCGACGGCGATCCCGAGCCGCCGCCGGACAACGGCCAGCACATCGCGCTCGGGTGCTTCGTCGAGTACCTCCGCTTCCTCGACCGGATCGGCGAGTTGGGCTCGGTTCGCCGCCTGAAGCTCGAGCTGCCGGTGATCGACGAGCGCCGACGCTCGGCGACGATCAGGCGGTCGCCGGTCGCGCTCCTCCGCTACCGGCACGTCTCCTTCGGCGAGCGGCTCGCGATCCTGCGCGCTCTCGCGCGCTGGAACCAGACGCCGCACGCGGAGACGTTCGGCGACGAGTTGCGCGCCCGCGGCCAGTCCGAGCGCGCGGTCGAGCGCTTCTGGGATGTCTTCGTCCGGCCGGCGCTCAACCTGCCGGCCGGCGAGGCCAGCGCGGAGGCCGGGCTCTTCACCGTCCAGACAGCGCTGCTCGGGGACGCCGAGGACGCCGACCTCGTCCTGCCGGTGCGGCCGCTGGGCGAGATGCACGGCGAGGCGGCCGGCCGGGCACTCGAGGCCGCCGGCGCCACGGTCGAGACGGGCTCTCGCGTCGACGACCTGGACGCGCTCGGCGCCGAGGCGGTCGTGCTCGCAGTTCCGCCTGCCGAGTCGGCGCGGCTGCTCGGCGAGCCCGAGCCGGAGCTCGAGCACTCGCCGATCGTGAGCGTCCACCTGCTCTTCGATCGCCCGATCCTCCGCAGGCCGCTCGCCGCCTTGCTCGACAGCCCCGCGCACTGGGTCTTCAACCGCGGCCTCTTGACCGGCCATTCGCCGGAGGCAAATGGCGAATACTTGACCGTCGTGTCGTCGGGAGCCCCAGAGCTGGAAGCGCTGCGCGGCCGCGAGCTGGTCGATCTCGTCGCGGGCGCGCTGACCGAGCGGCTCGGTGAGGCGGAGCTGCTCTGGTCGCGCGTCAGCCGCGAGCCGAACGCGACCATCGCCGTCCGTCCCGGAAGCGAGCAGCAGCGGCCGGGCCCGGAGACGAACCGCCCGGGAGTCGTCCGCGCCGGCGCCTGGACCGCGACCGGCTGGCCGGCGACGATGGAGGGCGCCGTGCGCAGCGGCCGCGCCGCTGTCCGAGTCATTACCCAGGCCCGCAATGAGGTCCCCGTATGACGGTGGCGCCCGAGCGGATCGAGACGCGCCTGGACGCGGCGATCGACGCGGCCACGAGGCGCTTGCTCGAGCTGCAGCACCCCGGCGGCTGGTGGGTGGGCGAGCTCGAGTCGAACGCGACCATGATCGCCCAGCACCTCTTCTGGCACCACGTCCTCGGCCTGCGCACCCCCGAGCTCGACCGCAAGATCGCGAACGAGCTCCTGGCGCGGCAGCGCGAGGACGGCACCTGGTCGATCTGGTTCGAGGGCCCGGCCGACCTCTCCACGTCGGTCGAGGCCTACGCGGCGCTGAAGCTCGCCGGGGTCGACCCTGGGCCGAAGGCGCGCGACTTCATCCGGTCGCGGGGCGGCATCCCGAAGACGCGCATCTTCACCAAATGCTTCCTGGCCCTCCTCGGCCAGTGGCCGTGGCAGCGGATCACGCCGATTCCGGTCGGGCTCGTCCTGCTCCCTCCGGAAGCGCCGGTCTCGATCTACAACTTCGCCTGCTGGGCACGCGGCACCTTCGTGCCCCTGTCGGTCTGCCGCGCGCTGCGGCCCGTCCGCGGCTCGGACGTCGACCTGCGCGAGATCGGCGCGCGCACGGGCAAGAGGAAGGCGCCCCCGCGGTTCTCCCGCTTGAGGCGGGCCGCGATCGCCGAGGCCGAGCGCTGGGTGCGCGCGCACCAGGAGGCAGACGGCTCGTGGGGCGGGATCCAGCCGCCGTGGGTCTGGTCGATCATCATGCTCGCCGCCCTCGGGCACGGCTTCGAGGACGAGACGCTCAGGCGGGCGGTCGAGGGCTGGGAGGGCTTCACGATCGACGAGGGCGACCGGCTGCGCCCCGAGGCCTGCCAGTCGCCCGTCTGGGACACCGGTCTCGCCGTGCTTGCACTGCGCGACTCCGGCCTCGGGCCGGAGCACCCGGCGCTCGTTCGCGCGGCCGACTGGCTCCTGAACGAGGAGGTGACCGTCAGGGGCGACTGGGCAGTCCGCAGGCCCGACCTTGCGCCCGGCGGCTGGGCCTTCGAGTTCGAGAACGACCTCTACCCGGACGTGGACGACTCCGCAGTCGTCGCGCTGGCGCTGCGCCGCTGCCACCGCGGCCCCGAGGCCGTCGAGCGCGGTCTCGCCTGGACGGCCGGGATGCAGTCGAGAAGCGGCGGCTGGGGCGCCTTCGACGTCGACAACGAGGCGTTCTGGCTCTACAAGCTCCCGTTCTGCGACTTCGGCAAGGTCACCGACGAGCCGAGCGCCGACGTCACCGCCCACGCGCTCGAGGCCCTCGCCGCCGAGCCCGGCTACGAGCGCGAGGTCGAGCGCGGCCTCGAGTGGCTGCTGAACGAGCAGGAGGCCGACGGCTCCTGGTTCGGCCGCTGGGGCGTCAACCACGTCTACGGCACGGGCGCCGCGCTCCCGGCTCTCGAAGCCTGCGGAATCGAACCCGGCCATCCGTCGTTCAGGCGTGCGGTGGCCTGGCTCGACTCGGTGCAGAACGAGGACGGCGGCTTCGGCGAGGACATCTGCTCCTACTCCGACCCGGCCCGGCGCGGCCGCGGCGACAGCACGCCTTCCCAAACAGCCTGGGCGCTATTAGCGTACGCGGCTGCGGACGAGCAAGGAGGCGTCCCGGCGGCACGGGCAGCTGAGTGGCTTTGCGCCGCGCAAGAACCGAACGGTGACTGGGAGGAGAAGCACTACACCGGAACCGGCTTTCCGCTTGACTTCATGATCCGCTACCACCTCTACCGCCTGCATTTCCCGTTGCTCGCCCTTGGTCGTCTACGAGAAAGGTTGGCCAGATGAAGTTCCCGCTCGCCTCGACCGTTCAGATCGCCGGCTACGTCGCGCGCAACCAGCGCAGCGGCAAGCGCTACCCGCTCGTCCTGATGCTCGAGCCGACGCTCGCGTGCAACATCGCCTGCATCGGCTGCGGCAAGATCCGCGAGTACGAGTCGAACAAGGCCCGGCTGTCCGTCGAGGAGTGCATCGACGCGGGCGTGCAGTGCCCGGCGCCGGTCGTCTCGATCTGCGGCGGCGAGCCGCTCGTCTTCAAGGGGATCGAGGACGTCGTGGCGGGCTTCATGGAACTGAACAAGAACATCGAGCTCTGCACGAACGCCCTTCGGCTCGAGCAGTTCCTGGACGTGTTCGAGCCGAACAAGCGCCTGACGTTCGTCGTCCACCTCGACGGCATGCGGGAGATCCACGACTACATCTGCGACTACCCGGGCCTCTGGGACGTCGCCGTCGGTGCGATCGTCAAGGCGCGCTCGCGCGGCTTCCGGGTCACGACCAACACCACGATCTTCAAGGAGACCGAGGTCGAGGACGTGATCCAGATGATGGACTACCTCACGAACGAGATCGGGATCGACGGGATGCTCGTCGCGCCGGGCTACCAGTACTCGCAGATCGACCCGAACCTGACCATGACGCGCGCCGAGCACGAGGAAAAGTTCCGCGTGATCCGCGCCGCCGCGCGCGAGAACAACTACCGCTGGCTGGCGAGCCCGATCTACCAGGACTTCCTCGCCGGCGACCGCAAGCTGCCGTGCGCGCCGTGGGGCTCGATCACGCGCAACCCGTACGGCTGGAAGGGCCCCTGCTACCTGCTCACCGACGGGATCTTCCCGACCTACGACGCGCTGCTGGACGGGATCGAGTGGGACGACTACGGCCCTGGCAACGACGACCGCTGCGAACATTGTGCGATCCACTCCGGCTTCGAGCCGTCCGCCGCGTTCGAGGCTGCGAGCAGCCTGAAGGACACCGTCCGCAGCACCGTATGGACGCTGACGGGGTGAGAGCGTGAGCGACTCCTTGGCCGCGTCGACCGGTCGGTTCAGACGGGCGCCGGGCGAAGCCCGTCGCCCTGAGGCGGGCATCGCAAGCGACGCCCTTGTGCTCGCCTGCGCAACGACCGCCGAGTTGCGCGCCGCGCGGCGGGCGCGGGTCCGCTCGGCCCTGGTCGGGCTCCGCGCCGCAAACGGCGTGCCCGAGGGGCCTCTGGTCTCGTTCGGGCTCGCGGGCGCGCTGCACGACGGGCTCCCAATCGGGACGGTGCTCGACGCGACGCGGGTCGTGGCCGAGGACGGCTCGCTGCTCTGGGAGGGTCAGGCGCTGGGCGTGCCTGACGCGCGGCCGGCCACGATCCTCGCGGCCGAGGTGATCGCCGACTCCGCCGAGGAGCGCCAGCGGCTGCACGAGCGCACCGGAGCGGACGCCGCCGATCTCGAGAGCGGCCCCTTGGCCCGCACCGGAAGGCTGCATGGCGTGCTCCGGGTCGTGAGCGACACGCCCGAGCGGCCGCTGAACGGGATCGAGGCCGGCGCCAAACCGGAGGGCGGCTACGACTGGCGCGGGCTCCTGGGCGCCTTCGTCCGCCGGCCGCGTGGGTTCGCGCGTGCGGCCGCAGACGCACGCCGCGCGCTGGGCCGGCTTGCCGCGGCCGCGGAGGTCTGGTCGCGATGAAGCAGGTGCTGCTGGCCGCTCCGAGATCGTTCTGCGCCGGCGTCGACCGGGCGATCGAGATCGTCGAGCGCCTGCTCGCCGAGCACGGGCCGCCCGTCTACGTCCGCCACCAGATCGTCCACAACGACCACGTCGTCAGGCGGCTCGAGGGGCTCGGCGCGGTCTTCGTCGACCACGAGGACGAGGTCCCGGCCGGCGCGATCTGCGTGCTCTCGGCGCACGGGGTCGCGCCGTCGGTGCGGGAGAATTGCGAGCAGCGCGGCCTGGTGGTCGTCGATGCCGTCTGCCCGCTCGTCTCGAAGGTGCACGCGGAGGCGCGGCGCTACGCGGACAGCGGCCACCTGGTCGCGCTCGTCGGCCACACGGACCATGTCGAGGTGATTGGCACCAGGGGCGAGCGGCCCGACCAGACCGTCGTGATCGAGTCCCCCGAGGACGTGGCCAGGCTCGACCCGGGCGGGAAGCCCGTGGCCGTGATCACGCAGACGACGCTCTCGCTCGACGACGTCGCCGAGACCGTGGACGCGCTGGCCGAGCGCTTCGGCGACCTGCGGCGACCGGCCGCCGACGACATCTGCTACGCGACCCAGAACCGGCAGGACGCGGTCAAGTCGCTCGCCTCCCGCGGCGCCTCGCTGATCCTCGTGATCGGCTCCGAGACGAGCTCGAACGCTCGGCGTCTCGTCGAGGTCGCGCAGCGCGCCGGCGCCGAGGCGACGCTGATCGACGGCGAGAGCGGAATCGACCCCGATCTGCTCGCCGGACACGAGACGGTCGGCCTGACGGCAGGCGCGTCCACTCCCGAGGAGCTGGTCGCGCTCGTCCTGCGCAGCCTCGCCTCGCTCGGCTACGACGACTACGAGGAGGTCGAAGTCGCGCGCGAGTCGGTGAGTTTCCGCCTGCCTCGCGAGGTGGCCACGCGGTGACCAGCGTCGAGGTTCCGTATTCGATCGCGTCCGCGCTGCCGTCGCTGACGGTGCTGGACATCACCAACGACGTCCGCCACGAGCTGCGCGACTCGGGCCACTCCGACGGGATCGCGTACGTCTCGCCGCTCGACGAGGTCGGCCTCGTCCGCGTCCAGGAGCGGGAGAGCGGGTTCTTCACCGACCTCGAGGATTTGCTGGCTCGTCTCGTCCCGCAGGAAGAGCGCGAGCGCGAGCGGCTGCTCTGCATGCTCCTCGGCCCCCGCACCGAGCAGATCCCCTTCAGCGGCGGCGACCTCTGCCTCGGCCAGTGGCAGCGGATCCTGCTCTTCGGCTTCGACCGCCCTACCCAGCCCCGCTGGGAGCTCACCCTTCTCGGTTAGTAACACTGTGTTACGAAGTGGGTTGCGCCCCGGCGCCGTTCGTCGTGCAAACTAGAGGGGTGCAGCGGGCTCGGAGGCACCAGCGGCTCTTCTCCGGTCTCGCGTTTGCCCTGCTCGCGCTCGTCGCGGAGCTCCTCGGCCGGAGCCTTGCAGGGCGTCTCGACGTCGGGCGGCATGTCGGCTCGCCGAGCTACTCGGGCGCCGACTACTACCCGTTCCTGCTCGCGGCCGTGAAGCTCGGGGTCGCGCTGCTGCTCGCGCGGCTCGTCTGGCGCTTCGCGCGTGCCCGCGCGTCGGCCCGGGCCGGCCACCGCGTTCTCGCCGCGCTCGGCAAGACGTCCCGGCCCGCGCCGCGGGTCCGGCTCGAGCTCTCGACGCGCCTCTGGCTTGCGTCGTTCGTCGTCACCTCGGTCTTCGCGCTCGTTCACGTCGACGCCGACCAGGCAGCGGCGGGCCACTGGCCGATCTTCTGGCCGTGGCTGCACACGTCGGCCTTGCCGGTCTTCGCAGTGCTGGCGGTGCTCGTCGCGCTCGCCTGGAGCGCCGTCTCGCGCTGGCTGAACGAGTACGAGCGCTACGCCGAGGACACGTGCGCCCGTGCCAACCGGCTCGCGACCGCGGCGTCCACTCCACCTGAGCAGCGCACCGCGCCGGTCTTCCTGTCGCCGCGCAAGCTCTTCGGCCTCGCCTTCGAGAGCCGTCCGCCTCCGCTACCCGCGTAGCCCGCGGACACGCCCAGACGCCCGCGGGCCCGGTGTCCTGATCCGGCGTGCGGGAGGTGAGTATGAGCACACAACTTCTCAGCGAACGAGCGGCCGTCCGGCGACGGTCCAAGCGCGCGCGTGCGGTCGCGTCCCTCGGCCCGGCGACGATGCTGGCCGGCGTCGTCTGGGCGTTCCTGCAGCCCTACCGGGTGACGCTCCTGCACCCGCACGGGCAGGGCTTCTGGTGGCTGGCGATCGAGCCCCCGCTGCTCGTCGTCCTGGCGGGAGTCGTCTTCGCGTTTCTGGTCGCGCCGAGCGTGATCGAGGACCTCGAGAGCCACGAGGATGAGGGCTGATGGAGCCCCCCGCCGAGTTCGTCCACTGGATGTTCGCGACCGGGCTCGTCCTGGTCGGCCTCTGCCTGCTCGCACAGGCGATCGTCGGCGACGAGGTCTGGCGCCGTCGCGCCTGGCGCGCGTACCTCTGGCCCGGGCTCGCGTTCACGATGGGCGTGCTGATGTTTCCGGTGATGGTCTTCTTCACGAACTCGACCATCCACATGCTCGCCCACGGCTCCTGGGCCCAGGTGATGATGCTCGCCGGCGGCGCCGAGCTCGGCCTCGTGCGCGGGAAGCTGCACAGCCGCTACTGGCGCCTGACGATGCCGCTGGCGTTCGTCGTCTCCGGTGCCGCCTTCCTGATCCATGAGCAGAACAGCTGGTTCTTCGCCCGCGCGGCGTTCCTGCACCACCTGATGGGGTGGACGCTGGTGATCGGGGCCGTCTTCCCGCTCGCCGCCGTCTTCCGGCCGCGCTCGGCGGTCTGGCGCTCCGGGTTCGCGCTGACGTTCGTCGTGCTCGGCGTGATGCTCTACTGCGACCGGGACGTGGCGCCGGTCTTCGGTCACCTCTCTCCGCTGGCGGGGCAGCAGCACCGGTGAAGCGGCTAGTAACACTGTGTTACTTGGTGGGTCTGGCGCTGGCCGTCCCGGGGGCGGCGTGGGCGCACGCGACGTTGACGCAGACGTCGCCCTCGTTCCAGCAGCGGCTCGAGCGCTCGCCGGCGTTCGTGCAGCTCCGCTTCGATCAGAGCGTCAAGGCGCTCCCGAACGCGATCACCGTCTACACCTCCAAGGGCCGCGTCGTCTCCGGGCTCGTGCGGCCGGCGACGACCGACCCGCGCGTCGTGACCGTCCCCGTGCGGCGGCTCGCGCGCGGGGCCTACACGGTTCGCTGGCGCGTCGTCTCGGCCGACAGCCACGTCGTCTCCGGCGTGTTCACTTTCGGCGTGCGCGCGCGCGCGCCGCCGGCGACCGCGGCCTTCGGGGCGAGCGGTCCGACCACGCGGGAGCATCTCGTCCGCTGGCTCTACTTCGTCGCCCTGGCACTGGTGGGCGGCGGGCTCGGCTTCCGCCTGCTGATCGTGCCAGGGCCGCTGCCGGCGAAGGTCGAGCGGCGTTTCTACCACGTGGTCGGCGTCGGCGCGGTCGGCGCGATCGAGATCGGGATCCTCGCATTCCTGTTGCGGGCCGAGGACGCGCTCCAGCTTCCGTTCGGCACCTTCCTCTACGGCGACCTCTCGCCGATCGCCGTGCTCCGCTTCGGCAGGGCGTTCGTGGTCATGACGCTCGGCTTCGCGCTCGTCTGCGCGCTGCTGTTCCTCGCCTGGCTGACGGAAAGGCGGATCCTCCTCTGGCCGGCGTTTGTCCTCTCGATCGGCCTCGCTTCAGGGCTCTCGCTGTCCGGCCACTCGGCCGTCGACCCGGGCTCGTCGTGGCTCTCGGAGCTCGCCGACTGGGCGCACCTGGCCGCCGCCTCGCTCTGGGTCGGTGGGCTCGTGCAGCTCGCGTTCGTCGTCTGGCCGCTTGCTCCCGAGCTGCGGCGTGCCGCGTTCCTGCGCTTCTCGCGGCTGGCGACGGTGCTGATCGCCGTGCTGCTCGGCGCCGGAACCTACCTGAGCATCCTGCGGCTGCCGCACCTGCACGACCTCTGGACCGTCAGCTACGGGCAGGTGCTGCTGGTCAAGCTCGGGCTCGTCTCGCTCGCCCTGCTCTGGGGGGCCGTGCACCACTTCGTCGTGCGGCCGGCGCTCGAGCGCGGATCAGTGCCATTTGCAGGTCTCCCGCGGAGCTTGATCGGGGAGAGCGCGGTCGGTGTCGCAATCCTGCTCGTGGCCGCGATCCTGGTCGAGTCGAAGCCGCCGCCACAACCCGTGAGAGCGCCGACTGCTGCGTCACACGCCGCGACGCCGTAGGGCGAGCACGTTGGCCACGAAGGTGCGCGTCCCGGCGGCCACGCCGTCGCGCCGGACCGATCGCGGCCCCTGGTACCACGCCGCGAGCGCGAGCGACTCGCTCCCGTGGAACTCGCGGAGGAGCTCGCGGAGAAAGACGACCCCGACCTGGATCCCGCCCGAGACGCTCGACGGCGCGCGCCGCCGCAGGAGCACCGTCTCGACGTAGCGGCGCGTACCTGGCAGCACCTGCATGACGCCGCGCGCGCCGGACGGCGAGACGAGGCCGGGCTGGTAGCCGGACTCCTGCCAGGCGAGCGCGCGGACGAGCCGCGGGTCGACGCCGTAGACGCGGGCCCAGTGGCCGAGCAGCGCGCGCACTCCGACGGGCGCAGCCCGAACCTTCCCCGGCGAGAGCTCGGGCCGCCCTCCGGCGAGCGCGCTGATCGTCTGCGGCCCGGCAATGCCGTCCACGTCGAGACGATGCTGCCGCTGGTACCCGCGCAGCGCGCGCTTCGTGGCCGCTCCGAAGTAGCCGTCGACCTGGACGGGCGCTCCGTGGCGGGCGAGCAGGAACTGCAGCACCGAGACGTCCCAGCCGGACATCCGCCCCCGGAGCGTCCGCTGTCCGAAGAGCGGCTCGCCGAGCAGGCCGAGTGCCTTGCGCGTCCGCGCGCCCGCGAGCCCGTCGACGGGAAGGCCGGCTCGCCGCTGGAAGGCCCTCGTCGCGCGCACCGTCTGCGGGCCGGCGATCGAGTCGATCGGGCCGCGGTAGAGCCCGTGCGCGCGCAGCGCGACCTGGAGCCCGGCGATCTGCGGGTTCGAGGTATGCGCGTCCGCCGCAAGCGCAAGCGCTGCCAGCGACGCCGCGAGGAAGGCGACGAGCTTGCCGGCCACGGACGGTCCCGGTTCGCGCCTCTCGGCTCGATTCCTCTACCGTCCGGAGAGTGCGGTGGGCGATCTCAGGCGGGGCCGGCTTCCTCGGCCTGCATCTCGCGCGAAAGCTCGTGGCCGAGGGGCACGAGGTGCGGACGCTCGACCTGGCGCCGCTCGACGACGCGGAGCTCGAGCCCTCGGTCGAAGAGCTGCGAGGCGACGTGCGCGACCCGGGCGCCGCTGCGCGCCTCGTCGACGGCGCCGACGTGCTCGTCCACGCTGCGGCCGCGCTGCCGATTCAGGCCTCGCGCGAGTCGATCCGCTCCGTGAACGTCGAGGGCGCCGCGGTGACGCTTGCGGCGGCGCTCGAGGCCCGCGTCGGCCGCACCGTGCTGATCTCGTCAACCGCCGTGTACGGGATCCCGAAGCACCACCCGCTGCGTGAGGACGCACCGCTCGTCGGCGTCGGCCACTACGGCGAGTCGAAGATCGAGGCGGAGCGCGTGGCTCGCCGCGCGGGCAGGCGTGGGCTCGACGTCGTCATCCTTCGCCCGAAGACGTTCGTCGGGCCGGAGCGCCTCGGCGTGTTCGAGATCCTGTTCGACTGGATCCGCGAGGGCCGCCGCATCCCGATCCTCGGCGACGGCTCGAACCGCTACCAGCTGCTCGCGGTCGAGGACCTGGTCGAGGCGACCCTGAGCGCGGCGAGCGCGGAAGTCGCCGGCGAGACGTTCAACGTCGGCGCCACCGAGTTCGGCAGCGTCCGCTCCGACCTCGAGGGCCTGATCGCGCACGCGGGCTCACGCAGCCGGCTGCGCCCGGTGCCCGCGCGCCCGGCCGAGCTGACCTTACGCGGGCTCGAGCTGGCGCGGCTCTCGCCGCTCGCCGAGTGGCACTACCGCACCGCGCACCGCGATTCCTACGTCGACGTCTCGAAGGCGCAGAAGCTACTCGGCTACGCGCCGCGCCTCTCGAACGAGCAGGCGCTCTGCGAGACCTACGACTGGTACCTGGCGAACCGCGAAGGGCTGCGCGCGGCCGGGGTCACGCACCGGGTCCCGTGGGACCAGCGCGCGCTCGGCGTGCTCAAGCGCCTCAGCTAATCGACGTCGCCGAAGACGTCGTCCCAGGAGACGTCCGACCAGGAGACGTCCGACCAGGAGACGTCGCTCCAGGAAACGTCGCTCCAGGACACGTCCGACCAGGAGACAAGAGACCAGGCCGCGCCGAACCAGCCGTCGCGCCAGGAGATCGCGTTCCAGCTCGGCGAGCTCGTCACCACGTCGAGCCAGGAGACGTCGTCGAAGACCATGCCGGCGCCCGAGGGATCCGGGATGAGGAAGCGGTCGAGGGCCCGGTTCGGGTTCGGCGGGAACTGGATCGAGGCTGATGCCGCAGCGTTCACCTCGCCGACGCCGCCGGCGAAGCCGTGCACCTTGCGCACGGGCTGCGCGCCGAGCATGAGCGCGCCCTTCACGCGGTCCGGTGTCAGGCTCGGGTTGAGCGCGATCAGGTCGTCCGCGATCCCGGCGACGATCGGTGCCGAGAGCGAGGTCCCGGAGAGCGTCATGTAGGTGCCGTCCAGTGTCTTCATGACCTGACTCTTGAACTGTTTCGCATTGGCCAGGACCGAGTCGCTCGGGACGGGCCCGGTGATCGCCCGGCCCGGAGCGCTGAGCTCGGGCTTGGCGAAGCCGTCGAGCGTGTAGCCCCAGCTGGACCACGGCGCGACGTCGGCCCTGTCCGGATCGGTCGAGTTGTGCAGGTCGAGCGCCCCGACGGTGGTCACGAACGGGTCGTTCGCCGGCGCGAAGCCCATCCTGACCGGCTTGCCGCCCTGCGCGTCGTTCCCGGCCGAGGCCACCACGAACACGCCCGCGAACCAGAGCTTCTCGATCGCCTTGTCGAGCGGGTCGAAGCGGAAGCTCGTCGCCGTCGTCGAGTGCAGGGAGAAGTTGGCAACGCGGATGTCGTACCGGTCGTGGTTGGCGAGGATCCACTGGGCGGCCCGGATGACGTCGCTCGTGCGGGCCATGCCGTTGTCGTCCAGGACGTCGAGCGAGACGATGCCGGCCGCCGGGGCGGCGCCCATGAAGTCCGGGTTCGAGCCGGCCGCGAGGCCGGCGATGAGCGTGCCGTGGCCGAAGCCGTCGCCCGGCGAGTTGTCGGGCAGGCCGGTCAGGTTCAGGCTCGCAAGCACGCGGTTGCCGAAGTCCTTCCGGCCCGCCTCGATCCCGGAGTCGACGAATGCGATCGCCGGCTCGGGGCCGTCGATCCGAGGCCCGTAGTAGCGCGGCCAGCCCTTCCTCTTGCCCGGGCCCGACTGCGGCAGGATCGGATCGAGGCCGACCGCCTCCGGCCAGATCTGCGAGCCCTTCGCCTCGGGCTGGAGGCTGCCGCGGCCGCCGGGCGCATCGAGCGCGACCGGGTTGTCCGGGGTGATCACGAGGCCGGGCTCGCTCGCGAGCGACTGGAGGTCGCCGGCCGGGATCGTTCCTGCGGAGGCGCCGGCGATCCCGAGCTGCGTTTGTGCGGAGCCGTACTGGTCGAGCGCGGCGCTGGCGTCCGTGGCGCCGGCGTCGCTCTGGACGATCACCCGAACAGGCGCGTTCGGCGTCTGGTCGGCAGTGCGCTGGAGCGAGGGGGCGAGGTAGCTCTGCAGCCCGGGGCCGCCGTGGTCGCCGCCGGCGGAGGCCGCCAGCGGGGCCGCGAGCGCGAGCAGGAGCAAGGCCAGGAGGCCGCGCCGAACCGCGTCGCGATTGCGGCTGTTCGATCCCCGGCCGCCCCGCCGTGAGCCCCAGAGCCCACTCGAGCGGGACTCCCCGCGCGAACCACCCTCGCCTCTTCGCAACTCGTTCAACCCCTTTCCGCGGCCGCCTCGCGCGTGCCGCAGTGACCGAAAAGCTGCTTTGAACCTAGGTGTAGCTGCCTCTGCGACCCATCACCCCGAAAGGGGATTCCGCCGAGAATCCCTCGTCCGAGGGATCGGGAAAGTCGCAAGCGAAGCCTCAGGCGTCGCGAGCGAACGGCTTAAACGGCCCCACCGGCAAGAGCCGGCGGGGCCTCTTTGGTCGGCGTCGCAAGCGAGCGCCTTAGACTCGTCGCGTGGGCGACCTGCTCGGCTATCGCGAGCGTTTCCCGATCCTCTCGGAGACGACCTACCTGATCAACCATTCGCTCGGCGCGATGCCGGCCGCGGTCGAGCAGCGGCTGTTCGAGTACGCCCGCGCCTGGAACACGCGCGGCGTGCGCGCCTGGGAGGAGGGCTGGTGGGAGCTGCCGCTGACCGTCGGCGACCAGATCGCGCGGATCGTCGGCGCACCGCCCGGGAGCGTCTCGATGCACCAGAACGTCACTATCGCCGAGGCGATCGTCCTCTCCTGCTTCCGGGCGGACGGGGAGCGGCGGCGAATCGTCTACGAGGAAGGCAACTTCCCCTCGGTGCGCTACCTGTACCAGGCGGCACGGGGCTTCGAGGTGGTCGTGGCGCCGGACGACGCGGGCGTGGCCGGGGCGATCGACGAGCGGACGCTGCTCGCCCCGGTCACCCACGTCCTCTACAAGACCGGCGAGATCCAGGACGTCGAGACGATCGTCGCCCGCGCGCACGAGCACGGGGCGCTCGTCGTCCTCGACGCCTACCAGTCGGCCGGCGCCGTCCCGCTCGATGTGACCGCGCTCGGCGTCGACTTCGCGGTCGGCGGCTCGGTCAAGTGGCTCTGCGGCGGGCCGGGCGCGGCCTGGCTCTACGTGCGGCCGGGGCTGGCCGAGACGCTCGCGCCGGCGCTGACCGGCTGGCAGGCGCACGCGCGGCCCTTCGCCTTCGAGCCCCGCCAGGACTACGCCGACGGCGCCGCGCGCTTCCTGACGGGAACGCCGAACGTGCCCGCGCTCTACGCGGCGACTGCCGGCTACGACGAGATCGAAGAGGTCGGCGTCGAGCGGATCCGCCAGCGGTCGCTCGAGCAGACGACCCTCCTGCTCGAGCTGCTCGACGAGCACGGTCTCGAGTCGGGAACCCCGCGCGACCCGGCCCGGCGTGGCGGCACCGTCGCCGTCAGCGTTCCCGAGCCGGCGGCGATCTGCGGCGAGCTCGCCGCGCGCGAGATCATCTGCGACAGCCGCCCCGACGTCGGCCTGCGGCTCGGCCCGCACTTCTTCAACAGCGACGACGAGCTCCGTTTCGCCGTCGAGCAGATCGCGGAGCTCAGCCGGCCAGCAGCTCGAGCAGACGAGCTGCGTACGCCGGCCCGGTCGGCTCGTCCTCGTGCTTGAAGTAGCAGTAGACGTGCACGCCGTCGTCGAGCAGCGGCCGTAGGCGCTCGGCCGAGGCGCGGAGGTCGTCGTCCGAGTACGGCGGCTCGCGCAGCCGGAGGTAACGGAACGGCGCGTCGGCCTCGAGCTCGTTCACGCGCACGGCGTTCGGCGGCAGCTCGACGCCGTCCCACGAATCGTGCCGCAAGTCGAGCGCCAGCTGCGTGGACTCGTCGAAGGAGCCGAGCAGCAGCGCCAGCAGGCCCTCGTCACGCGCCGCGTTGACGAGAGCGCGAATCGGCCCGAGCCGCTCGCCGAGCAGCCCCACTCTCTCGGCGAACGTGCCGAAGTCGGAACGGCGGTGCGCGTTCAGCTTCGGCGCGAACAGGAACCCGGCAGGTGTCTGCTCCGCCCAGCGCTCGAACAGCTCCTCGCGAGGCAGGCGGTACCCGGTCGTGTTCAGCTCGACGGTCGCGAAGCGCTCGGCGTAGTGGCGCAGGAAGTCCGGCGGAC
>Ga0187776_10000839_pt1 | contig 14884 bp, 15 predicted proteins | sample 0216_BV02_MP12_2_FD_132426 | JGI IMG/M metagenome (GOLD analysis project Ga0187776, IMG submission 132426) | Tropical peat soil microbial communities from peatlands in Department of Meta, Colombia - 0216_BV02_MP12_20_MG | ecosystem: Environmental > Terrestrial > Soil > Wetlands > Peat | place...
GACCACGCGTAAAGCCGGCGACCACACCCTTCGTCAAAGCGTAGACGGAGCCGCCCGCAAAAGGCTCGAAGTCGCTGTTGATGCTGCCGATCATGATGATCCGTCCGCCTTTACCCATGTGGCGGACTGCTTCCTGGGTGGCCACGAAGACGCCCTTGACGTTTGCGGCGACGAGGCGATCGAAATCCTCCAACTTGAATTCGTCGATGGGGGCGAGCGCGGCGACCCCGGCGCTATTGACGAGGATGTCGAGGCGGCCAAAGGTTTTCACCGTCCCGGCGACGGCGTTTTTCACCGCTTCGACGTCGGCACTGTCGGCGCGTATGGCCAAGGCTCGGCCACCTGCCGATTCGATAACGTGCACGACTTCGTCCGCTTTCTGTGGCGACCTGGCGTAAGTGAGGGCGACGGCTGCGCCGTCTGCGGCGAGACGTTTGGCGATGGCCGCCCCCATACCGCGTGCGCCGCCGGTGACGAGTGCAACTTTTCCCTCTAGCTTGCCCATGGCTTCTTCTCCTATTGACGGCTCGAACCTGGCGATGGTCCGATGCTGCCTGCCCCAACGATTCCAACAGTCATGAACGAGACTCCCTCTCACGAGAAGGCGCCATCGCTGGCATCGGCGTCGAGCACCGCGCTCGTCGACAGCAAATCGCGTTCATTCGAAGAACTCTATCAACAATTGCGACGCGGTTTCCGGCTGTTCCTCGGAGATGAAGTGACCGCTGTTGGCGATCTTCACCAGCCCGAAGTTGGTCGTCTTTGCCCAGGCAGCGTCGTCAACTTGGCGAAGAACTCGTCCGGATGCGGAACGTCCAGCAACGGAAGCTTCAGCGTCGCTTTCGGGTGATTGGCCGGAAAACGGAAGGCGACCATGGAGGCCACATGGCCGACGAGCCGCCGCCCATGATTCGTTACTTCGCGAGCCCTTGACGCAACGGGTTCAGGATCTCCGTCTGCTGAGCCGTTTGGAACGCCTGAACCGGGAAACGCACCGTGCCGCTCCGCGCCAGCGCCGACCAATGATCCGCCAGCCGGGTCGGTTTCTATCTGATGGAACAAGAACTCGCTTTCGAATGTGCGTCAAGCACCTCTTACCGCAGCACGCGGTGGCTTAAGGAACTTGCCGTACGGCAGGATTCAAGGTAGAGGATAGAGGCGAGTCGGATCAGGTCCGGTTGATCAGGGTTCGCCACTATGAGCTGCCACTTGCCGCCGGATATGGTTGGTCACCAACGAGGATGACAGAAGAGCACAACTTTTCTAGAGTGTCTTTCCAGAATCGACTCATCATGTTACGCTGTGAGCAATAGAACTTGTGTGGAATTCATCCCGTCTCAACATGCTGGTTTTCGGCTGCGACGAGCAAATGAGACATGAGATTCCAACAAGGGGCAAGTCCTGCCAACAATTAAGCGTCTTGGAGGAGGAAAGCATGAAAGTCAAAATCGATTATGACTTGTGTATGGGCGATCGAAACTGTAACAAAGTTTGTCCAGAGGTCTTTCAATACGACGAAGATCAGATGGTTTCGCGTGTCCTCGTAGATGAGATCCCCAAGCACCTGGAAGCGCGAGTGAGGCAGGCTGCAGACGAATGTGCACCAAGGGCCGTCATCGTCGAGGAATAGTTGCTCGTCGCACAGCACGAGGTATGCCCCGGGATCCCCTCATACTTCAAGGGCCGAAGAAGTGCAGAAAGGTTTGCCCTATTAACGCTGACTTCTTTTCTGAAGATAATGCCAGTCCGCATCACGCAGGCGGGCACGAGCGTCAAGAAATGCCGACAACAAGTAAAGAGTCATACTTTGGAATGAAGCAGGAAAGTCAAGAGGAGAGGGCCCAGCGCGTTTGCTGATGAGTTAACCAAAGTCCGACCCGGTCAGTAGCAATGTTCACACAACATCGGCGGCGCCAGGGTCGACGGCTCAAACCTACCAAAAAATTGGACTCGGTCAAGAGCAATTCGGTCCCCAGAGGATCTTGGAGCAAGTCCACTGCGACTGCGCTCGGGCCAAGGTATCCTTCCGGTCCCTCTGGAAAAACGTTCGAGAGATATTCGTTTTCTCGCCCGATACCGTCATCTTCGGCGCAAGAACCATCACCTGGAGCGTCTCGGCCCTCGTCATGCGCGCGTTTCTATCTGGCTCGTCTTGTCCTGAAATGAGCACATGTTGCCCCCGATTCCGCCCCCATTCTTGGCAGCATTATGTCAGTGCGTAAGCACTCGGCTTGGCCCGACCCCTTCCCGCCGGAGCCCCACTTGGGCGGAGCGGTTCTGGAAGCGATGGTACTTTTTGGGTCACTCACAGCAGACTCCAGCCGGTAAAGAAGGCGGCCAAACCCCTCAAAACTCATTTCTATGGGATCATGAGCTACTTCAAGCATCGGCTAACCAACGCGACAACCAAAGGCACCAACTCGCAAATCGAAACCCTCCGGAAAGCGACTTGCGGGTTTCGCAACAAAAAGGGATTCCAAACGATCATCTTGTTTCATTTGGGAGGGCTCTATCTCTACCCTACTACCCACTGAAATCCCGGAAGAGTCTACCATCGTGGGGGTGCACCGGCAGCCGGAAAAGTGCAGGAAAGGTGTTAGTTACACTCGAAAGAGACCCACGGGGAGTGTGAGTGATAACGATTTCCATGGAGTCGGACTGAGAGGAAGACATCCCATGTGTTGCATGGGTCAATTCCTGAGGCCAGGTGAACGCTTTTTCTATTACACAGACGAAGCGGTCGAATATTTCGTGCACTTCAGCCCTAAGGCTCGAGATCTAAAACAGCTTCAGCCACACGTGATACCACCTAACTTGCGCCGGCCGATTTCAAGATCTCAACAATTTCTTTCTGCTTATCTCCGACAGCAAATTGTAAGGCAGTAGATCCGGACTTATCTTTTGCGTTCACGTCGGCACCCTTCTCTATAAGAAATCTAACGATATCCGTTTTGCCCTCGAAGGCAGACAACATCAGCGGAGTCTCGCCGTGCTGGTCGTCTTCATTTACGTTAGCCCCTTTCTCTATCAGAGTCCTCGCAACGTCAAGATCGCCATTCATGGCCGCGATATGCAATGCCGTCCAACCGTTTTCGGCTTGAGAGTCCACATCGGCACCTTTTTCTATGAGGATTCTTACGAGTTCCGTGTTGCCATCTATCGCTGCACCCATCAACGCGGTGACACCATCTCTGTCTTTTGCGTTGACATCGGCACTCCGCTCAATGAGTCTTGAGACCTCCTGAGTATCGCCCTTCAAAGAAGCGATGAGCAAATCATCATTAAGGCCAACATTCCCACTCGAAAACGCAAATGAGCTGAAAATTTCGTCAAAATACGGCTGCAGTTTGGTCCATGCTTCGATGTACGTTTCTGCGGTCAGCACTACCCCTGTGTTATTACGCGTTATTATCGCAACTCTTGACATTCGTCCTGGAAGTATCTCAAAGATTACTTGGCGGGCTGATAGATGTTCCCGAAGCGGGAACACGTTACGTGAAGAGATGACTATACTCAACCCCCTCAGAGCTAACTCTTTCCGCATGTTCTCTAATATGAAATTAAGAACATCATCGATATCACGATCGAGTACCCCTGATATAGTGTGAACACCTATTAGAGCAGGGGTCGTTTTGTCTGGGGAAACAATCTTTACGAAGGCCGGATCGCCGCCTTCCACATTCCATGTGCTGGGGTAATTCACCGACCAGCGGTACATTTCATTGACATAGGTGTTTTCCGCACTTTGGGAAACACCCCTCGCAAGCAAAAAAGTGAATAAGAAAAGAATACTGCTAAATAGCAATGTAGATATGCGCTTAATCATTTTCTTTCTCAAATGCATGTAGACCCATTCTTAACTAAAGCATAACGGCCCAGACTTCAGCCGGCTGCGGGTCGGCATCGTAGCCGTCAGCGCTTAGAAAGGCTACAGGGTTGAAAAGAGGTGACGCCGACGGAAACCTTTACGATTCATAATGGAGGATTTCTGGTCGCAAAGGAATACTCCGGAGAGAGTATTTCTTGAGGGAAAAGAATGTATAGCGTGGGGGGCTGCGGCGTGAGCACGCGCTAGAACTTGGCCTTGGCCCGCTGATGACGCCGAAACACGAGCGCAAGGTCTTCATCCCACGCCGTCATCGGCGAAGGCTGCTGGAAGTCGCAAGCTTCCTCAGGCCAAGTGAGGGGTTAGAAAAACAGAGTACCTAATGATGAGTTACGCAAAGCCCGAGTCCGCCGGTAGGAATGTTCACCTAACATCGGCGGCGCCAAGGTCGATGGATCTAGCCTACCACAAAATCTTGCAGTCGGTCAAAAGTCGTTCGGTCCCCAGAGGATACTGGAGCAAGTCGACTGCGATTGGGGCCGGGCCGAGCTATCCTACGACGATCTGGAGGGAAACGTTCCAGGAGTGTTCGTTTTCACGGCCGATATTGTGATTTCTAGGGGGAGAACCGTCACCTAGTGTCTCTCAGGTCTGGTCACGCGTGCTGAGGAGGAATGGCCGTGCGCGGCGATCAGGCGTGTTCTCGCCCAACGTTGAAGAAGAGGGTGGGGGTGATTACATGACGGCGAAGCGTTTACCGGCGATGGAGTGTGCGGGTTACTCTAAAGCCGAACGACGAGCGGGCATGGGATGACAGAGAGGAGACTGAGAGGTCGGGAGCTGAGGGGGCAAGTGCTGGCCGCGCTCCAGCTTGAGGATAGCGACCGGGCGCTGGCGGTGCTTGGAGCGCTCCCAGCGCGTCAGGTTGTGAACCCGCTCTTTTCCTTCCTGTGCGGTAGCGACCGGACGGTGAGGTGGCGGGCCGTCACCGCCATGGGTGCGGTGGTGGCCAAGCTCGCTTCAGAGGATATGGAAGTGGCCCGGGTAATCATGCGTCGCATGATCTGGCAGTTGAACGAGGAATCCGGGGGGATCGGCTGGGGCCTGCCCGAGGCGATGGGAGAGACCATGGCGCGCCACGAGGAGCTCGCCCGGGAGTACGCCCACATGCTCGTCTCGTACATCCGCGAGGACGGTAACTTCCTGGAGCACGTCCCCCTTCAGCGGGGGATCCTCTGGGGTATCGGAAGGCTCGCCCAGACTCGCCCCTCTGTCATGGAAGGGGCCATTCCCCATGTGGAGAGTTTCCTCGTCACCGCCGACGCCTCGCTCCGCGGGCTGGCGGCCTGGATCATGGGCATCCTGCGCGTCGAGAAGGCCAGCGGGCGGCTGGAGGCTTTGACCGGAGATCGAGCGGAGATCGTGCTCTACCAGCAGTGGCGGGAGTTTCGATGCACGGTGGGAGATCTGGCGAGGCAAGCGTTGGCTGCTCTTCGTGAGCGGCCTTGAGTTCGTGGGACCCATCGGAGATGGTCCCGTTGCGGCCGTCTCCGTTCTCATGAAAAAGGTTTTTCGACAGCGTGCCAGCGGGGCTCGCACAAGCGGGTTGTCTTCCCGGCCGGATTGTGTCAGAATTCAGGAACGTCAATGACCACGTGCGATGATGAGGGGGGGTATGTATGGGGGAGCAGGATAATGTCAAGGTCTACTCACTCAGCACCTGTAGTCACTGCAAGGCGACGAAGAGGCTGCTCGACGAGTGCACGATCCAGTACGAGTTCACCGATGTGGATCTCCTCCAGGGCAAGGAGAGGACCGCAATCCTCGAGGATGTAAAGAAGTTCAACCCCAGATGCTCCTTTCCCACCATCATCATCGGTGACAAGGTCATCATCGGTTATAAGGAGAAGGAGATCAAGGAGGCTCTCGGAATCCAATGATGGATGTTGAGAAGCTTTACGAAATGCTGAAGAAGGTGCAGGAGCCCAAGGGGTACTACTTCAACAAAGACAAGGAGAGGACATTGGAGTTGCTCCAGGCGCTCCTGACCAACAAAGAGCGGTACGGGTATATGGCGTGCCCGTGCCGGTTGGCCTCCGACAACCGCGACTGGGACAAGGATATCATCTGCCCCTGCGTGTACCGGACTCCGGACGTGGAAGAATTCGGCAGTTGCTACTGCAACCTTTACGTTTCTCCGGCCTGGAACGACGGGAAGATTCCCCACGACTACGTGCCCGAGCGGAGACCTCCGGAGAAATTTCGCTTCTAGGAGAAGACTACCTACCTGCGGTGCCGCGATTCCCCAAGGGGCGCGGTACAGCCCACCCTATTACTCAGAGCACCAAACTGTCCGCTACTCGTTAGCGAAGGGGTAGGGGGCATTCGGATTTGCCGAGAGGGTCCCTCTCACTCCCCCGTTTTCCAAAGGGGAATACCGGAGGGCTCTTTGTTGTTCGAGATGCAGACTCATTCATGCTCGCCGCAGCCACTCTGCGACCCTGATTCCGCCATAGGCGTCCCCCCAGACCCATTCCCGTCGAGGTTCTCGTCAAGATCACCACGGGTGTAGGCTCAATGTATCGCGCCGCCCGCCAACTCCTTGACGAGGCTCCCCACAACCGCCTTCGCGTCGCCGAAGACCATGAGCGTCCGGTCCATGTAGTAGAGCTCGTTTTCGATCCCGGCAAATCCCGGATTCATGCTGCGCTTGATCACCATGATCGTTCGCGCCTTGTCCACGTCGAGGATGGGCATCCCGAAGATGGGGCTTGTGCGGTCGTGGCGTGCCGCCGGGTTCGTCACGTCATTGGCGCCGATGACGAGGGCCACGTCGGCTTGAGGGAACTCGGAGTTGACCATGTCCATCTCCATCAGCTTGTCGTAAGGGACGTCGGCCTCGGCAAGGAGGACGTTCATGTGCCCCGGCATGCGGCCCGCCACAGGGTGGATGGCGAACTTGACCTCAATGTGGGCCTTGGTCAAGATGTCGTAGAGCTCGCGGACCTTGTGCTGCGCCTGCGCGACCGCCATGCCGTATCCAGGGACGACGATGACCAGGTTTGCCCCCCGGAGAATGTCCGCAGCCTCCTCGGGGGTGGCACTGCGCACCGTGCGCTCCTCAGCTCTGCCGCCGGCCGCGGTCTGGACCTGGCCGAAGGCCCCGAACAAGACGTTGGTGAAGGAGCGGTTCATGGCCCGGCACATGATGACCGACAGGATGAAGCCCGAGGAGCCGTCCAGGGCACCGGCGATGATGAGGAGCTTATTGTTGAGGACAAACCCCATGGCCGCAGCCGACAGGCCGGCGTAGGAGTTGAGGAGCGAGATCACCGTTGGCATGTCCGCGCCGCCGATAGGGATGATGAGCAGCACACCGAAGAGGAGCGCCATGGCGCCGAATAAGGGAAAGAGCCAGGTGCTCTCCGGCCGCGCCACCAAGGAGACGCCGGCCGCCACGGCGAGCCCGAAGAGAGAGAGGTTGATGATGTTCTGGTTCCGGTAGGTGATAGGCCGCGTGGGCAGCACCTCCTGGAGTTTCCCGAAGGCCATCAGGGAGGCGGTGAAAGTCAGGTAGCCGAGGAGCACCTCGAGGGTCAGGGCGCCCATGGTGAAGCAGTCGATCTCGGGAGTGCGCAGGTAGTATTCGGCCGTGCCCACGAGCGCCGCGGCGAGGGCGCCGAAGGCGTGGGAAAGGGCGGTTCGCTGGGGCACGGCGGTCATGGGCATCATGGCCATGGGGATGCCGATGATCGTCCCTAGCACGAAGGCCGCGGCGACCCAGCGGTAGCTCACGATCTCGGGCTTGAGCAGAGTCCCGCTCACCGCCAAGGCCATGCCGATCACGCCGATGATGACGCCACGGCGCGCGGTGGTGACGCTGGAGAGCCACTTGAGGGCGAGAACGAAGGATGCGGCCGCTGCCAAGTAGAGGAGGGGGATAACCTGCTCGATCATGATCTGTCCTTCCCGCTCTTTCTGAACATACGCAGCATGCGGTAGGTAATGAGATAGCCCCCCACGATGTTGATCATCGAGCACGTCACCGCCATGGCACCCAGCACGGTGGAAAGAGTAGTCTTCTGCTCCCCGGCCACCAGGATCGAGCCGACGACGGCGATAGCCGAGATCGCGTTGGTGAGGGACATGAGCGGTGTGTGCAACAGGGGCGACACCCGGCGGATGATTTCGAACCCGAGGAAGGTCGCCAGGACGAACACGTACAGGCTGAGCTCGAGATCCTGATTCATTGGCCTGACACTCCTTTCCAAATTCCCCCGCACTTCCCTTTGCTAGAGGGGGCCGGATCGTTTTGTGCCCTGGCTGATAAGAGCCGGGAAACGGTCGTGGCCGAATGGTGCACCTTCGAGGCGACGACGGCGATCACGCCCCGACAGGCCGTTGCACCTCACCCTGGTGGGTCACCAGCGCGCCGCGAATGATGTCGTCATCGAGGTCAAGGTGGAACCGCGCCTCCTTCCAGAACGCCAGCACGAAGGAAGTGAGGTTCCGCGAGTACAGGGTGCTGGCGTGCCACGGCAACTCGGCAGGCAGGTTGAGGGGCCCGCAGATCTTGATGCCGTGCTCCACCACGGTCCGGCCGGGCTCGGTCAGCTCGCAGTTGCCGCCGCCCTCGGCGGCGAGATCCACGATCACTGAGCCCGGCTTCATCCCCCGGACCATGTCGGCGGTGATGAGCCTCGGCGCCTTCACCCCTCCGATGAGCGCCGTCGTGATGACGACATCGGCCGCGGCGCAGCGTTCGGCGATGAGCTCCCCCTGCTTGCGGTAGAAGTCCTTCGAGAGCTCCTTGGCGTAGCCGGAAGCATCCTGGGCGCTCTCCCTGGTCTCGAGGCCCACGAAGCGGGCGCCCAGGCTTTCCACCTGCTCCTTCACCACCGGCCGCGTGTCGGTGGCCTCCACCGTGGCGCCCAGGCGTCGCGCCGTGGCAATGGCTTGCAGCCCGGCCACGCCGGCGCCGATCACGAAGACCCGCGCCGGGAACACAGTGCCGGCCGCAGTCATGAGCATGGGGAAATACCGGGGCAGCTCATTGGCGGCTATGAGCACCGCCTTGTAGCCGGCGATGCTGGCCATGGAGGAGAGGGTGTCCATCGACTGGGCCCTGGAGATGCGCGGGATCTGATCGGTGGCGAAGGCGCTGATCTTCCGGGCGGCAAGCTTCGCGATCACCTCGGAGTGCCGCGCCGGAACCAGCGTCCCCAGGAACATCGCCCCTTCCCGCATCATCTCCACCTCATGCCGGCCGAGCGCCGGGTTGAAGGCGGGAGGCTGCACCTTGAGGACGAAATCGGCGCTCCCCAGTAACCCGGCCACATTGCTCTCCACACCCGCACCGGCCTGGCGGAAGGCGTCGTCGGCGAAGAAAGCGCCCTCGCCGGCGCCTTTCTCGAGCGCCACCTGGATCCCCGCCTGCACCAATCTCTTGCACGACTCCGGGACGACGGCGACCCTCGTCTCCCCGGTCTGGATCTCCTTCGGGACCGCGATCTTCATGGCCTCCTCATCTCGTGACAGCGAGTCCGGCGCCCCGGCTCCACGGGCAAGCTCTCTCGGCGAACGGCGACAACCATGAAGATGCGGCCTTCGACCGGGGCTTGCCCACGTCTTCAGCGAAGGGGAATGAATATCCGTTCAGCGACTCGAGGTCAGCCGCAGTTGCCCTTGGCAACGAAGTCCTCAAATGAAACCCTCTTGAGATAGCACTCCTGGCGGATGTAGTTCAGGAATGCCGAAAACTGGGGAGCAGGTACGAACCCCGGAACCACGGTGATCGGTTCTCCCTTGTTGTTCAGGAAGGCGATGGAGGGAAACGCCGTGACCCCGAAATAGCGGCTGAACTCGGCATGGGAGAAGGACTTGCCACGGTACGAGAGGCGTCCTGTCTCGTTTTCGGCATTGAGGCGGACGGCAATAAAGCCGCCCTCCAGCATTTCTACGACCTGGGGATTCCTAAGGGTCTCTCGCTCAAACTTCTTGCAGTATACGCACCAGTCGGTGTAGAAATTGATCATGATCGGCTTCCGAGTGGTGCGAGCCCTGGCGAGGCCGTCATCGAAATCAAGCCACTGGATCTGGGCCTTTTTCTCCTCGAGCGCTACCGGCGATACTGGGTTGGTCGGCTGCTCTGCAGACTCGTCCTTGGCGCACGCCGAGATCCAGGTGGCGACGAGAAAGATTACGATGAACAGGGCGCGGCGGACGGCGACGACCATGGGCTCCTCGCAGCGGGGTGATTGGCGGGGCCGGTTACTTTCGGAGAAACATAACTAGGCTGGCTCCACTTTGCAAGGAAAGAACGCTTGACTTCCTTGGTGGAGGTAACTATATTGGCGCACTTCGAACAACTACGAACTCCACACCAGGGTTCATCTGCTTTCAGCCCGATGAGGATTGGCAGGTATGCAAGTGGCAGTTGAAGTACGTTCTCGCGACAAGTCCCTCGACCCCAAGGAGATTACCAAGGAGATCCTCAACGGGAGCTCCTTCGACCAGGTGCAACGGAAGTACGGCATCAAGATGCGGAGTCAGCTCCTTGCCCTTTACAGCAGGGGGCTGGCGCTGCTGGACGGGAGTCCGGCCCCGATTGCGCCGACCCGTCCCGCACCCAAGTCCACCCCAGCGCCGCTACCCGTCAGGAGCAAGGCTCGCCGGATCATTGGAACGAGCGGCACCATCACCCTGACCAGGTCATTGCTCATCGATGAGCTCGGTTTTGGTGAAGGGGACCGTTTTGCCGTATCTCGACAGGGCGACAAAATCATCCTGGAGAAGGTGCAATCCTGATCAGCTCGCAGGGCAGGGTCTACGGGAAACGCGGTCCCGCCCGGCGGGGCTCGCTTTGCTACTCTCGCCGGGGCATCGTGCGCAACTCCTTCCTCACGTGATCTATGGTTTGCCGTAGAGGGCGACGATGCCTTGGGAGCCAAGGTCGGGGACGAGGAGCTTCAGCCCTTGGTAGCGCGGCAGTATTCTGCCAAAGCCGTAAAGCAGGTAGAGCGCCCCGCACTTGGCTTCCCGTGCGATCTTTTCGGCAAAGAGGTCGTGCAGCGTGATGTACGTGTAGAATAGATCGACCTCCCCAAAGCGCAAGCCCGTAACCTTCAGGATCTCCATATACGTACACTCATCGAGCGAGTCGCCGCGAAAGAGATTGATATTGTGAGGAGGAGGCGGGAGGTTCGCTTGCTCGAGCCGACGTTTCAATCCCGCCAAGCGGGGGGAGAAATCGGCCAGAATATCTGAGTCGATCTCGATTCCCACCGAGTGGCGAACGAAATAGCTCAAGAGCACGTTTACCCTGCCATCCCCGCATCCCAGGTCCGTGAAGACCGTCCGGCCCGGGATGAGGAATCCTTCGGCCACCAACCGGAGAACACACCTGCCCAGCTTGGCCAGGTCCGTGGATTTCCGGTAGCCCTCAACGCCCCGGTATCCTACCTTGCAGCCATCGTAGAACTCGGCAACCACCTGGATGGTCTCATCGAGGAGAGTCTGTTCCATGGGCTCGTCGGCTGAGGAATGTCTTGATGGCTTCATGAAGGAAAAACTCAGTCTCCAGTTCCTCACCGGAGCTGGCTTGAAAAAGACTGAGCTGACCAGGGGAGAGTCTTTCCCTCAGCTTGGCACAGAGATAGTTCACACACAACACGTGACGGGCGAGCAAAGTGCAGCCCCTTTCGCCCAGGAAGCGGCAGCTCTTCGGCCGCTTGGCATCTTCGGCGAGAGACACTCCCAGCAGAAGATTAATGAGCAAGAGCTCCACATCGTACCTGTTTTCGATGCCCGAGCCGCAGCAGCTCCCACCCTCCTCCTCTTCGCACCGCCTGCACTCGGCCACGATCCCCACCTCTGCCATGACCTTTCTGTTCGCCTCGATCGCGACCCGGAGCCGATGAAGGAAGGGGCTCACCGTGGGCTCACCGGCAAGCTCCCGGCCCCAGGCGTCAAAAAGAGTGCGGGCCCGGATAGTCTTCTCCCTAATGGCAGAAGCGGTCATCTCAGGTTCCATGTGCGGTCTCCGGGGCAGCTACAGGGAAACGCCTCACCATACACCAATTCCCTGAGGCCGGAAAGGCCAGCCTCAGTTGACATAGCGACAATCGGTATGTGATAATACGAACATTCAGCAGCCGAGGGGGTGCCCAGCGGGGCTGAGATCACACCCCTTGAACCTGATCCAGGTAATACTGGCGGAGGAATCGGCGGTAGATGGTATGCATTCCCCGAGGCTGCTCCCCACGAGCAGCCTTTCTTTTTTCGAGGAGGACGGGTCATGACGCAACTCGAGATCGCCCGGGCGGGTCAAGTGAGTGCCGAGATGATGCAGGCAGCCGCCGCTGAGAACATGAGCGCGGAGAAGCTTCGCCAACTCATTGCCGCCGGCAGAGCGGTTCTCCCCAAGAACAAGGGGCACGAGTTTACGCGCATTCTGGCCATGGGAGAGGGCTTGCGGACCAAGGTGAACGCCAACATCGGCACGAGCGGGGCCTGCAGCGGGGTGGACCGAGAGGTCGAGAAACTCGAGGCGGCGGTGGCCGCCGAGACTGATTCGGTGATGGACCTTTCCACCGGACCGGATCTCCAGGAGGTACGGGAGATGATCCTGGAGCGATCACCGGTCATGGTGGGGGCGGTGCCCATCTACGCGGTGGCGACGAGACTGCGCCAGAAGGGTCAGCCTCTCGCCAAGATGGATCCGGACGATCTCTTCCGGAGCATTGAAGAGCAGTGCGCCGCAGGTCTTGATTACATCACGGTGCACTGCGGCGTGACCCGGGGGGTGATCCGGCGGCTGGACCACTTCGAGCGCATCATGCCGTCGGTGAGCCGGGGGGGCTCCATCCTCATGCACTGGATGGAGAAGAACGACAAGGAGAACCCGCTGTACGAGGATTTCGACGCCCTGCTGGAGATCGCGCACACCTATGATGTGACCTTGAGCCTCGGGGACGGATTCCGCCCGGGGACCGTGGTGGATGCCACCGACGGGCCGCAGGTCGAAGAGCTCATCACCCTCGGCGAGTTGGCCCGGCGAGCCAGGTCACGGGGAGTCCAGGTGATCATCGAAGGACCCGGGCATGTGCCCCTGAACCAAGTGGTTGCCAACGTCATCATGGAAAAACAGCTCTGCGACGGCGCTCCCTTTTACCTCCTCGGGCCGCTTACGACCGACATCGCGCCGGGCTACGACCACATTACCGCGGCCATCGGTGGTGCCATCGCCGCCGCTGCCGGCGCCGACTTCCTCTGCTACGTCACCCCGGCCGAACACCTCTGCATCCCCGACGCGGCTGACGTCCGGGCCGGAGTCATCGCCGCCCGGATCGCCGGACATTCAGCCGACATTGCCAAGGGCGTTCCGGGCGCCATCGAACGCGACCGGCAGATGTCGATCCACCGCCGCGACCTCAACTGGGAAGGGATGCTGACGCAGGCGATCGATCCGGAGTGGGCGAGGAAGCGGGTGAGCTTGAGCGCCGACCAAGAGACCTGCACCATGTGCGGCGAGCTGTGCGCCGTCAAGCTCTCCCGGCGTCCCCGGAAGAAGGCGGCGACCGCCTGAGGCGGCCCTCCTCCTGCACGGAGCTGCCATGGGAGACCGCGTGATCTGTTAGGCGAGGCCGCACAGTCGCACCACGAATAAGGTTGTGGCGGTCCGGCCCCCTGCGCGGCGAAGGTACAGGTTCGGGAGGCGCTCCTGCCAGCCGAGGGGTCAAGAGGCGGCTCCAGGTGCGCCTTGCCTCACAGACCACCCGGTCTCCACTTGTAGCTCAGCATGAGACCGGTTTTTCAATCGCCTGCCTGAGCTTCAGCCGCCTGATGTCGAACGCCGTGGCGCTGGCATCTTTCGCCTGGAGCCTTTGCCCACCTCCGACGACATCAGAGAACGAAGCACCTTCAGATTCTTCTTGTCCTCCTTGAGATCCTTCCCTTTCGGGGTTTCCAGGACCATGGGGTGCTCGCGGAAGCGGACATCCTTCAGGACAAGCTGAAACCCCGCCAAGCCTATCTTTCCCTTCCCGATGTGCTCGTGGCGGTCCAGCCGCGATCCCAGCCCCCCCTTGGAGTCGTTGAGATGGAAGAACTTGAGCCGCTTCAGACCGATGATCCGCTCGAACCGTCGAACCGTTTCCTCGTAGGCCTCGGGCGTGCGGAGGTCGTAGCCGGCGGCGAAGCAGTGGCACGTGTCGAGACAGACGCCGAGACGGTCGCCATGGCGAAAACGACCGAGGATAAAGGCGATCTCCTCGAAGGTGGAGCCGAGATTGGTGCCCTGGCCCGCCGTGGTCTCGATGAGGACAACGACCGAGGACGTTCGGGAGAGAGCGATAGCGCGGTCCATGCCCTGAACGAACCGCTCGAGGCCTGCTTCTACCCCCTGACCGAGGTGGGAGCCCGGGTGGGTAACGAGGAACGGGATGCCGAGCGCCTCCGCGGCCTCAAGTTCGTCGGCAAAGGCGGCAACGGATCGCTCCTGGACGAGAGGGTCCGGAGCGGCGAGGTTGATGAGATATGAGTCGTGGGCGGCGATGGGCAGGTGGCCGCTCTCTTCATGGGCTTCGCGGAACCTTGCAACCACCTCCTGGGTGAGCGGTGGGGTCTGCCAGCGGCGTTCGTTTCTCAGGAACATCTGGAGCGCCTCTCCCCCAACCTGGCTGAGCCGGGCGAAAGCCAGATCGAGCCCACCAGCGATGGACATGTGGGCACCGAGCAGAGGCATAGGATATCCTTTCACGGCCCAGGGCAATCCAGGCCGAAGGCCTTCAAAGAGGGACTAAGCAGCTGCCCGCAGGCGAGGAAAAGGGTACAGGCTGCATCGGTGACATGCACCAGCTATCGGGGAAAGGATCAGAGACCATGCTCACGGGGTGCCCGTGGCCCGAATGGGCGGTGCAATCCGGGGCCTTGGAACTAGGTGCGAGGTTCCGTCAGGGCCCGGTGAGGTCCCGTTTCTTCTGCTCGAACTCTTCCCGCTCGATCTCCCCCTGGGCGTAACGCCGCTTGAGAATGTCCAGAGGAGACTCGTCCGTATGA
>Ga0187776_10000840_pt1 | contig 14871 bp, 11 predicted proteins | sample 0216_BV02_MP12_2_FD_132426 | JGI IMG/M metagenome (GOLD analysis project Ga0187776, IMG submission 132426) | Tropical peat soil microbial communities from peatlands in Department of Meta, Colombia - 0216_BV02_MP12_20_MG | ecosystem: Environmental > Terrestrial > Soil > Wetlands > Peat | place...
CGCAGGCACGCGCAAGGTGCCATTCTCGCGCGTGCTCTATATCGAGCAGGACGACTTCCGTGAGCAGCCGCCGAAGGGCTACTTCCGGCTGTCACCCGGGCGCGAGGTCCGTCTGCGATATGCTTACTTCGTCACCTGTACGAATGTAGTGAAAGATGGTGGCGGGCAAGTGACCGAGATCCACTGCACCTATAATCCCGCGACGCGCGGCGGCAATACTCCTCCTGACGGACGAAAAGTGAAAGCGACCATCCATTGGGTCTCGGCCGCGCACGCCATTGACGGCGAGGTGCGGCTGTATGACAAGCTGTTCACCAAGCCGCATCCCGGCCAGGGCGAGGACGGGCAGGATTTCACCGCCAACCTCAATCCGAATTCGCTCGAAGTCGTGACCAACGCGAAGCTCGAACCTTCGCTGGCCGCGGCCCTCGTCGGTGCTCGCTATCAGTTCGAGCGTTTGGGATATTTCTGCGTCGATCCCGACTCGGCGCCGGGCAGGCCGTTGTTCAACCGCACTGTGGCGCTCAAGGACACCTGGGCGAAGATTGAAAAAAAAGCAGGGTAAAAGAAAGACCCCACCCTTGGCAAAACCATCCAATGGTGGGGCACCCGCATTCCTGTTGGGACGGCCCTGATCCCTGTGATAAAAGCGTTGCGTGCCCGGCAAGCGCTTCGGATGGCCACAGCTTTTGGCGTCTCTGCTGCTGTCAGCCTTCGTGCTGCAGTCTCTCTGGGTAATTCACCGCATGCCCTGGCGCTGGGCTGAAGCCGCCTACGTGCAGGCGGGTCTGGATCGGCTTGCGGGGAAGACGTTGCCACGCGACACTGGTGCGCTGCCGGTACCGGCGGCGGTTGCGGCTGCTCCGATCATGGTCGCCCGCTGGTTCCTGCCGACGCTCCCTCCCGACACTTTGAAGTGGCTTGTGCGCCTGCCGTTCGTCGCGATCGGCTGGCTGCTGGGCGCCTCCATCTGGTACGTGGCGAGACGGCTCTACGGCAATGCCGGCGGATATACCGCGCTCGCCCTCTACTGTTTTTCGCCCGCCGTTTTCTTTCCCTGGCCTGGTCCCTTGCTCACCGGCAGCCTGGGGATCTTCGGCATGATCTTCGTAACCATCGCCGCTGCTCACACTCTGTACGCTCCACCCCAGGCCACCATGTATGAGCTGCGGTCGCGCTGGCGGCGAATCATTTTGTTGGCGTTTGCGATCACGCTGGCCATAGGCTCCGGTTCTTGGGCAATCGGCCTGGTTGTGCTCGGTCTAGGGTTCATGCTCTACCTGGTTCCCGAGCGCAGTTTGGCCTCTCTGGGATTGGTGCTGTCATCCTGCGCCGTTGCCTTGCTCCTGCTGCTGGCGAGCTTCGGATTCCGCCCACTCGCGTTGGCCGCGGCTATTACACAGGCGCAATTCGCACCGTTCCATCGCGGGATGATCGTCAGCGAGGTGCTGCGCGCCTACGTGACGAGCATGCGGTCGGCACAAAACGCAGTCTTGCTGGCGCTCACGGCCATTGCCCTCGTTGTATATCTTGCCTGGAACCGCTGCCGCTACTTCGGGAATACTTCCCCGCTGTTGGCCCTGCTCGCGGTGACTGCCCTCGGGCTGGGTGCCTTTGCCGACGTTTTTGTTGGACCGTTCCCCTTCCGCGCCACTCCATTCCTGTATGTCTTCATCGGCGGCGTTTTTGCCGACCTACTGGAAAGCCGCTGGCGTAACGCCTTCAGGCTGTTGCTGTTGGGCATGCTGATCGCCTACGCGACGGCGTCGGTGATGGCGGTGGCTCGTATCCCCGGCGCTGCCCTGTACTGAAGCCGTCGAAACCCTTGTCTGACGAGCTTTTCCGGCGTTGCATCCCTCTCCCGATCTGGGGCATCATAGATAGGTATGAAGCGGGGGCTGGCGCTTGCGTTGTTGACTCTGGCCACTTCGGTAGTGGTGAATGCGCAGATCCATGGCACGCCAGCGTCGGTGACGTCCTTTGGCCCGGCTCGGGGCTCCACTCCCGGAGTTCGCGCCAGCGTCACTTCCCTTGGCCCTCGTGGCTTCTCTGGGACCTTCGGGCACCACCCCGGGTTCGTCACCGGCTTCCGCAACCGCGAATTTCATCACCGCCACTTTTACCCCGGCTTCATCGGTTCTTACTACTGGCCGTATTACGGGTATTACGGATGGGACTACCCATTCGACAGCTACTCCACGGAAGCCTATCAGCAGCAGGCTTATCAGCCGCAAGGCCAGCCGATCGTCGTGGTGGTCGATCCCAAGTCCAGCGAAGACCGTTACGGCGACCACAGCATCGACGAGCGGCGGAGTTCTCCACCCCCGCAGGCCAAGGCGCAGCCCACTCCCGCAGAAGAACAGGAGCCGACGCTGCTGGTGTTCCGCGATGGCCATAAGCAGGAAATCAGGAATTACGCCATCGTCGGGCAAATGCTCTGGGACTTTGGCGCCAAAGGCACACGCAAGATCCCGCTCTCTGACCTGGACCTCGACACTACGCGCAAGCTGAACGACGAGCGCGGCGTGGATTTTGTCCTGCCTAAGAGTTGAAGATTGTTCGGCGTCCGCTGAACGACCGACCGCATCGTACAATAGGGCACCGATGGCCACCCAGTTTGTCCAGATCGACGTGGGACCGAAGCTGCGTACGCCCAAACCGGAATGGCTGAAAGCGCCGGCGCCGCTGGGAGAGAACTATCGCAACCTGAAGACACTGGCGCGGCGTCTGGGGCTGCATACCGTGTGCGAGTCGGCGCAGTGTCCCAACATCGGCGAGTGCTGGAACCATCGCACCGCAACGTTCATGCTGCTGGGCGACGTCTGCACCCGGCGCTGCGGTTTCTGCGCCGTGCCCAAAGGCAGACCCTGGCCCATCGACCGGGATGAGCCGCGGCGGGTCGCTGAGGCCGTGGCCACGCTCGGGCTCAAACACGCCGTCGTCACCAGCGTGAACCGCGACGACGACAACCTGGGAGGGGCCAGGATCTTCGCCGAGACCATCCGCGAGATCCGTGCTCTGGTGCCCAATTGCAGCGTGGAAGTCCTGATCCCGGATTTCCAGGGGCTCGAAGAAGCGCTGCTGATCGTGCTCGATGCCCGCCCCGATATCCTCAACCACAACACCGAAACGGTTCCGCGGCTTTATCCCGCCGTACGCTCTGGCGCGCGCTACCGGCGGTCACTGCGACTGTTGGCCAACGTGAAGAAGTTCGCTCCGGGGACGCTCTCGAAGTCGGGCGTGATGGTCGGACTGGGCGAAAGCCTGGATGAGCTGCTCGAAGTAATCCGCGACCTAGCCGCTCAGCAGGTGGACATCCTAACTGTCGGACAGTATCTCCGACCCTCCAAAGACCACCTGCCCATCGCACGCTTCTATACGCCGCAGGAATTCTTAACGCTAAAACAGGAAGCGCTCGCGATGGGCTTCCGCCACGTGGAGTCCGGACCGCTGGTGCGATCCAGTTACCACGCGCACGAGCAGGCTTCGGCTGCTAGCTTCTAGCTACTGACTCCTAGCCAGGAGCTCTTGGTGTGAAGCCAACAGCCAAAACCCAACAGCCATCTTTCACCACACCGTGCACGCCTTCTCGCGAACCATCGGCTGCCCGGCTTTGCACCCGAATGCCTTGGCGAAATCGGAATTGTTCTGCAGCACGCCGTTCACGCGCCAGCGTCCCGGCGAGTGCGGGTCGATGATGACGCGCCGCCGCACTTCATCCGGCGAGGCGTTCTGACACCATATCTGCGCGAACGACAGGAAGAAACGCTGCTCGGGCCTGTATCCGTCGATATTCGGCAGGTCTTTGCCGGCGATCTTGTCCATCAGCGCCATGTAGGCGATGCGGATGCCGCCGTTGTCCGCGGTGTTCTCGCCCAGGCTGAGGCGGCCATTCAGCTTCACGTCGTCGACAGCGGTGAAGCCGGAATATTCGTCGGCGATGCAGCCGGCCCGTTCCTCGAACGCCTTGGCATCCTCGGGCGTCCACCAATCGCGCAGGTTGCCCTCCGGATCGTACTTGCGCCCCTGATCGTCGAAGCCGTGGGTCAGCTCATGGCCGATCACGCTACCGATGCCGCCGAAGTTCACCGCGTCATCGACCTGGTTGGTGTAGAACGGCGGCTGCAGGATGCCCGCGGGAAAGACGATCTCGTTGCGCGGCGGGTTGTAGTACGCATTGACGGTGGGCGGCGTCATGTTCCATTCCAGGCGGTCCACGGGGTGGCCGATCTTGGCGATCTGGCGTTGCACTTCGAACTCATGCGCGTGCAGGAAGTTCGTGAGTGCGTCGCCGCGCGTGATGGCGAGCTTGGAATAATCGCGCCATTTGTCGGGATATCCGATCTTATTGCGGATGGCAGCCAGCTTGATCAGCGCCTGCTGGCGCGTAGCGTCAGTCATCCACGGCAGAGTCTGGATGTCCTGCTTGAGCGCGCTCTCCAGCGCCTCGACCATGGCCAGGGTGCGTTGCTTGCCTTCGGCGCCGAAGGTCCGCTCGACGTAGAGCTCACCTAACGCCTCGCCCAAGTCCTCATCCGCAAAGACGACGCACCGCTTCCAGCGCGGACGTTGCTCCTTCTGCCCGCGAAGCACCTGCTCGTTGAAGCGGTAGTCCTCGTCCACGAACGCCTTTGCCAGCATGGGCGCGGTGGCTCGCAGCACATGCCAGCGGAGATAGCTTTTCCACTCCGGTAGCGGGATGTCGCCGAGCAGCGGGCTAACCTGTTTGAAGAAGGAGGGATTGCCGACGTTCAGCCCTCCTAGGATCTCGGCGTGAGTGCTGGAAAGATAGGAGGGGAAATCGAATGCGGGCGCCAGGGCGGAGAGCTCCTGGGTGGACATGCGGTGATCGCGGTTGCGCGGATCCCGGCGCGCGGTGCGGTCCATGGCCGCCTTGGCCAAAGCGGTCTCGATCTTCATGACCACCTTGGAGTCCTCGGTCGCCTCCGCTGGCTTCTCACCGGCGAGTTCCAGCATCTTCTGTACGTGCGCCAGGTACTGGGTGCGGATCTCCACTGATTTCGCATCGTCCTTCAAGTAGTAATCGCGGTCGGGCATGCCGAGGCCGCCCTGATCCACGTTACCGATCATCATCTTCGAGTCGTGGAAGTCCTGGATGGAGTGGAACGCGAACAGTGCGCTGATGCCCTGCTGGTGCAGGCGGAACATCTCCTGGACCAGGACCTTGCTGTTCCTGATCGCGTCGATGCGCTTCATCATGGGGGCAAGCGACGATGCGCCGCGGGTCTCGGCCGCCGTCTCGTCCATGCAGGCGGAGTAGTAATCACCAACTTTTTGCGCGATAGGAGTGCGCTTGGGGTCGGGCGCCGCCGCTTTCTCCAGGATCGCGCGCAATACGATCTGATTGTGTTCCTGCAGTTCGTCGAAACGTCCCCAGCGGGCGTGATCGCCGGGCAGCGGGTTGTTCTTATTCCAGGTACCGCAGGCGTACTGGAAGAAGTCGGCGCAGGGATCGGCGCTGGCATCAATGGCATTCTTGTCGAACGCGGGAATGACGGCCGGCATTGCGGATGAAGTCTTGCTCACGGTCTGCGCCCCCGCAAGGGAAGCCAGCAGCACGCACAGGCAGTACAGGGCAAGAGTTCGCATCAGGTCCTCGCAACAAGGAATCGACAAATTGCCGGTCCCGGGCCGGAAAGAGCGTCTGGCCGGAAGCCGAACGGAGCAGTGTACTCGCCTATGAAGCAAGGGAGCCAGAGGTCCCCATGTTCCGCTAGAAAATCTTCATGTGGATGGTAAGGTACTTCTTGGGATTCTCGCGCACCGCCTTGATCAGGTTGCGGGTCTCGACCAGCATCTGGTCAGCGTTGGTGTAGAGCGAGGGATCCTTGAGCAGCAATCCCGCACTGCCCTCGCCGGCCTGGAGGCGATCGGAGATGATCCTCAGGTTGGTGATGGTGTCGTCGAGCTTCTTAGCGAATTCCGGATCGCTGGCGAATTTGCCCAGGGCCCCTTTGCCAGAATTGATGTCTTCCATCAGCTTGTTGGCCCTGGCTACCGTCTGGTCGGCGTTGTTGTACAGGCTGGGGTCTTTGAGGAGTTTGCCGACGGTGCCCTGGCCCTGGTCGATCTGGTCTGCCAGCTTGTTGATCTTGTCCACGGAATCGTTGAGCTTGTTGTAGAGTTCGTCGCTGTTGATGAGCTTGCCGATGCTGCCCTGCCCGGCGCTGACCTTGGCCACCAGTTTCTGCACTTCATCGAGTGTAGTGTTCAGCTTGTTGTAGAGGGTGGGATCGTAGATCGCCCTACCGATGGAACCCTCACCGCGCTCGATGGCGGAGACGATGCGGTCCAGTCGCCGCACCAGAATGTCCACGTTCTGCAGCGTGCTCTGGCTGGCGCGAACCACATCCTGGATGTCCGGTGTTTCGCGGGTCTTCAGCACGTCTCCGTTCCGTGCTTCTGGTCCTTTGGCCTCTTTATTGCTGATGTCGACAAAAGTCTCGCCTAGCACGCCGGCGGTCGCGAGCGTGGCCACGGAATCCCTACGCAGGCCCATGCGGTACTTGGTGGCCACCTTCATGGTCACCACCACCGGCGTAAGCGGGCGTGAGGTATCGACAGCGATTGCCGTGATGTTGCCCACGTCCACGCCCTCCAGGCGCACCGGAGCGCCCACGCGCAAACCGCTGGCGTTCTCGAAGTACGCTCTTACCGTCACTGTGGGAGTGAACAGGCCGGTGGTCTTGGTCATGAGGAAGATGAGGAGGGCAAAGGCAAGGCTGGCGAATAGCACCGTCAGACCCACGCGCAACTGCGACCATTTTAACTGCTTCTGTGTCGGCAACTTCCCCCCACGGCCATGCTACGACGACGCGGCGGAGTCCGTGAAGAATGTTCCAGAATTGATGATATCAGACACCCCCCGCAAGGTCAGCGACACCCGGATGCCAGGTTAAGGTGAGCAAAATAGCAGCGATATACGCCGCTGCGCCGCCGGCCAGCGCCGCACTCAATCCGAACTGTATGGCCACGACTATGGCCAGAACTGACCCCAGCACACTAGAAGTGGCGTTCAGGGCCCACGCCCACTCAATCGTGCGACCTGCGAGGGCCATCGGTCCGCGCTCTGCGCCCGCCATCCGCCGCAACCCAGTGGGAAATGGCATGCCCATGCCGAACCCGAGCGGCGCCAGCAGCACGCCGCTGATCAGCAGCTTGACCGGAAACGGCAGACCCACCAGCGTCCCCAGCACGCGCGGCAGGGCAACGATGTACGCGCATACCCACAGCGCGATCAAGGCCAGCACCGGGCGGACTCGCTCGGTCCTGGCCAGCAGGTGCTCGGAAGATGCGCTGCCGGCACCGCTCGCCAGCAACATAAGGAAGACAACCACCGTCAGAGCATAGGTAGGGTGGCCGAGAAAGAGTACGAAGCGCTGGATGAGCGCGACCTCCACCAGGATGTACCCGAGACCCAGCGCGACGAAATAGAGCAGCGGCAGCAAATGCTGTCCGTGCGCTTCCCCGTGCAGCATCAGCGGCCCGATGAGGAACGCCAGCACCGCCATCAGCGAGATCGCCAGCACTATGCCCAGCACTACTACTCCCAGGTTGTTCTTCCAGTCGATGCCGCGGCCGCTGCCGCCCAGCACGTGGCGCAGCGCGTCTCCCGCCTTGAAGGTGAAAAAGAAGAAGGGCGCGTTATCGCTGACCGGCGCTATGTTGAACGGATAGTTACGAATGAATTCCCGCCGCGGGCTGAATCCGACATCGCCCTGAGCTGCGTGCTCATGGAGCAGGATGAGCCGCTCGAACGGAGCAACGGCCTCACCCGACGCGCGGCGCTCCCTAGGAAGGTCGTTGATCCAGGGCTCGCCAGCAGGCTCGTCGCCGATAAGGCCGTTAAACAGTGTGGGAGTATATAGCGGATGGAGGTTGGAGTTTTCGCGGATGTGGCGCAGCACGTCGCGTTCTTCATCCGTCGTGAACGGTGCCTTCTTGGCCAGCACGGTGACCGGGCGGCCGTCTTCATCGAGCGGACCATCCGCGACCACGATGAAGTGCTTCCTCACGTCCTTCACGCCTGCGCGCTGCAGCGCTTCGATCGCCTGCGAGACGACCCGCAGGGCCTCGCGTGGCCGTCGGAACTCCCAACGCGTGATGGCGATGAAGCCCTCGGGCTGGAGGTGGTCGAAGTATTCGCGGAAGGCCTCCACGGTGTAAAGGTTGTTCTCGCTTAGCGCGAAGGCTCCGGCGGCGGTCGAGGCCCAGGTATCGACCAGCGTCATCTGCACCACGTCGAACTTCTCGCGGCTGCCGCGGATCCACGAGCGCCCATCACCTACGTGCATGTGCACCTGCGGCAGCTCATAGAGGTGATAGCTGTAATCGGCGTAGAGGCCGCGCATGATAGTGTTGGCGATCAGCGGGTTGATCTCAATGGCGGTGACGCTGGGACTACCGTTGGCCACTGCGCGCAGGACGTCCACGCCGCCGCCCGGCCCGATGATGTCGTAAGCCCCGCTTGGCCGCAGCACATTGTCGATGGCTGGCGCTGCCGACATCAGGTCGTCTTTCCATTTGTAGCCGCATCGGCCACCACCTACGTGGTCCGCGCCTTCCGCGGGCGATTGCGTCTCGTTCCACTTCTGCGGGTCCACGTTCATGATGGCGGTAGAAGCATCGGCGTCGATCACGATGTACTTGCCCGAGCCGACCTGGTCCACTTCCACCCGCGACAGAGCGTTCCACTGGGCGAAGAGCATCCAGGGCTGGTCGCGGCGCTGGCCCTTGGCGTACACGATGTCAATAAGCCGTTTTGCATGATTAGCGGCCAGAAGAGCGATGAGCACGGCGAACAACAGGGCGGCCGCTTGGCGGAGCCGGCGCGCATCCGCCCAGATGATTGCCGCTCCAGCCATGGTTAGGGCGGCGAAGACCACGGCGTTTGGCCCACCCAGCCAGTTCAACAGCGGCACCACCGCCAGGCAGGAGATCGCGCCACCGGCGAGATCGGCCCCGTAGAGTTGCGAGACGATCTTGCTCTCGCGCGCCAATACCGAGGAGAACAGAACCCCGGTGAAAAAGAACGGGACGGCAGCCGCGACGTACATCAGGCTCAGCCGTCCGAAGTTTGCCCATGCGAGGTCAAGCCTCACTGGCACGTGCAGCACGACTTCGAGCATCAGGATGATCGCGACCGCATTGATGCCGCACAGCGCCGCGCCCAGCCGCCGCACCGTCCAGCGCGCCAGCCACGGGCGGCGCAAGTAGGCGAACACGCCGCCGGCCCCGAGCCCCAGCAACGCGATGGAAATGGCAAGAAACGCGAAATGATAGAAGAGGACGACCGAGAACAAGCGGGTGAGCGCCAGTTCGAGCAGCAGGCCGGCAAAGCTTGCCAGGCCGACGCCCGTGATCAGCGCACGCCTGTCAATCTCGACGATGTTTGCGCTGCGGGATAGAACGGCGGTTTCGCTCATCGGCGGAGATCAGTCCTCGAGAATCACGTAGGCAATCGCCTGTTCGGCGGTATGGGAAAGCGAAAGCGACGCTCGCCGCATGCCGAGCTTCGCCGCGAATTCCGCAGCCTTCCCCGCGTAGCAGATGGTAGGCCGTCCGCCCGGCTCGCGGCCAACTTCGATGTCCTTCCAGGTCACACCGTGGCGCCATCCCGTGCCAATGGCTTTGAACGCAGCTTCCTTGGCGGCAAAGCGCGCAGCGAAGCGCTCCATCGCGTTCTGCTTCGACCAGCAATAGCGGATCTCCGTGGCAGTGAACACGCGATCCAGGAAGCGCTCGCCGAAGCGCCCCACCGCCGCCGCGATGCGCGCGACTTCGACGATGTCAATGCCGGTGCCGACGATCATGAAGAGAGTTAAAGTTAACACAGCGTAGGAAGCTGGAGTGACGCAGCTTGCTGCGTCTCAGACGGACACCTGTACATCCAAGGTGGCGGATCTCCCATGCATTCGCTGGCCGCGGTCGCAGAAGCCATCAGCGCAACCACAAAGAAGACGGAGAAGGTCCGGCTGCTGGCTGAGTACCTCCGCTCGCGCATCGTGGATGAAGCCGCGATCTCGGCCGTTTTTCTCTCCGGACGTACCTTCCCCGCTTGGGAGGAAGTCACATTGCAGGTGGGCGGAGCGCAGCTTTGGCGCGTGGTGGGAACGCTGGGGCACAAGAGCGAATCTCTCCTGACGGCGGCCTATCGTCGCCACGAAGATCTTGGCGCTGCTGCGTACGAATTCCTGCGATCAGTCGCGCCGGCTCAGAGCACGTTGACCGCACTCCGGGTGGCGGAGGCCTTTCGTGCCATCGCGCGCGCCTCTGGTCCTGCGGCAAAGTCGGCGCTGGTCGCCGGGCTGCTCCAGCAGGCGACGGCGCTCGAAGCCAAGTACATCGTCAAGATCATTACCGGCGAACTGCGCATTGGGCTTAAGGAGAGCCTGGTGGAAGAAGCCATCGCCCAGGCCTATGGCGCCGCGCCTGCCGACGTGCAGCGCGCGAACATGCTGCTGGGCGATACCGGCGAGACGCTGCGTCTGGCCGCCATTGGGCGTCTCGGCGAGGCGCGCCTGCGCCTGTTTCATCCCATAGGTTTCATGCTGGCCAGCGCGGTGGCGAGTGCCGAGGAAGCATTCACCTATTTCGACCACGCCTCGGTCGAAGACAAGTACGACGGCATCCGCGCACAGGCGCACATTGGTGAGGCTGACGTGCGGCTGTTTTCACGAACTCTGGACGAGGTGACGGAATCCTTCCCTGAGCTGGTTGCGCCGCTCAGTGCCTTCGCCGGGACCCTGGTACTCGATGGCGAGATCGTAGCCTGGGACGCCACCCAGCATCGCGCGCGTCTTTTTTCCGAACTGCAGAAGCGCCTAGGACGAAAAAAAGTGAGCGAAGCCATCCAGCGCGAGGTGCCGGTGGCCTATATCGTCTTCGACGTGCTCTATACCGGCGATGAACTCGTGATCGACCGTCCGCTGCGCGAACGGAACAGACTGCTCGATCGCGTCTTCGCCACCGAGCGGCGCCCGGTCACGGTTGCGACCGCGGGCGTACAGGAACGCCTCGCCTTTGAAACGGCGGTCGAAGCGGGCGCGGGCCCGCCCGTACCCGTGACTCGCACGCCGGTCGTACGTGCCGATTCGCCCCAGCACCTGGCCAAAATGTTCGAGAAGGCACTGGAGCGTGGCAATGAAGGCCTGATGATCAAAGACCTGGAATCGCCCTATACGCCTGGCCGCCGCGGGCGCTCGTGGCTCAAGCTCAAGCGCGAACTGGCGACGCTGGACGTAGTGGTCACGGCGGTTGAGTGGGGACACGGCAAGCGCGCGAACGTTCTGAGTGATTACACCTTTGCGGTGCGCGACGGCGACAAGCTGCTCAACGTCGGCAAAGCTTACTCCGGCCTGACCGACGCGGAGATCGCGGAAATGACCAAATGGTTCCTGGAACACACGCTTGCCGATCAGGGGTTCGTGCGGCTGGTCGAGCCCAAGGTCGTGCTGGAGGTCGCCTTCAACGCAGTGATGCGCTCCGACCGCCATGAGAGCGGCTTCGCCCTGCGTTTCCCGCGCATATTGCGCGTGCGCGACGACAAGTCCCCGGACGAGATCGACACGTGGGAGACGGTCAAGGAAATCTACGAGCGGCAGAAATCAAAGCAGCGTGCGTGATTGCGGCCTCCGGCGCCAGCTTTCAGAGAGCTGAGCGGCGGTTCTTTCTGCGGGCCAAGCTCTCAGTTCCGGCTGCCCGGGCGGGATCAGATCCGTAATCCGGCGTGCGCTCCTCCAGTAAACGCCGATTCCCGTCCTGCGGCGGGCCGAGTTGCAGGACTTTACAACGCTGGGAGTTGGAGGCTTCGATTGCAGGTGAACGCCGAACGTCGCTGCGCCGGCGGATGTAGGCGAACAGCGCTGCCTCGACCCGGGCATGAATTCCCGTCTCCGGAGAAGCCTCGAACTGCACTTTCTGGAGCGCGTCGCCCGCCGGGCAGGACGGGTTGCGCAAGCGCTGGATGCGGGCCACGGCGCGATCCACGACGCGGGCGAACTCAGCCCCGTCATCATGCGTGCGGGTGTCTTGCAAACGTCGCTTCGCCTTCGGGGAAGAAAACCATGTGGGATTACGCTTGGCCTCTTGTGGCGGGCTTAGGCGCAGGACTTCGCAAAGATAAGCGTGGACGGCAATCTCAACTCCAGCTGAGCGGCGCAGGTATCTGGCGAACGACTCTTCCTCCATGCGACCATGAACTCCGGCCTCTTCGAAAGCCTCGAGGGCGGCGGTTTGGGCGTGCGTCAACGGCGGTTCGACGCCGCCTTTGGGGAAGGTCCAGCGTCCCTTGCGGGTTTGGACCAGCAGGAATTCAATGCCGCTGCTGCCGAGCCGGTAGCAAACGGCAGCCACCTGTTCGCGTGCACGCAGCTTGCGCAGTTGCGACGGCGAAAGGAGCTTGATTGAGCGTGACCCGCTCGTGATCGATTGATCCCGCGCGCTCATATGCCTAGAGTGCGTGACCCGCTCGCTTGTGGCTAGAGCACAGCTTGGTTCCGCGGTTGCCTTTGCTGTGAGTGTCTCCGACTCTCAGGAAACCTGCTACATACTTGCGTCGCGCGAAGTGTGCAGACAGTATCTTCTTGATTGCCAACCGCCGACAGGAAGGGAACCTTGGAAAATCTGTTTTGTCTTCGCTGCAACCGGGAGCTCGAAGCAGGACACAAGTCCGTGGCCGTGTACATGTTCGCCCAGACAGTGGGCATACGCCCGCGGCAGAAAACGGCGGCGCGGCGAATCTGTTTCTGCCCGCAGTGCTCGGTCTCACTGGCCATGGGACCTCCGCCGGAAGGCGCGCTCAACATGGTCGCGTGGAAGATGATCCGCGACCTGGTCGGCTCCGACCCGACGCTCAATCAGGCGGCCTGGGAGACCCTGCGAGGAATTGTGGGACTGCTGCCGGCCACGGAAACCGATGGCGGCCTCCGTCCCGGAGGTGCGGGAGCGTACTTCGAGTTCTAGCCCAGGACCGCGCATGACCACGATGTACGTGGAATCAGATCATCTTTTCCCCTACAATCCTCCTGAAAGGACCATGGCAAGAGCTCCCGCATGCGCGCCGGAAAAGCGCGGAGTCCAGTACTGGATGGAACGCGCGGTAGAAGAGTGCCAGCGCGTCCAGTCCGGGTTTGAGGCTGATCCGGTGCATGATCTTCGGGTTGCCCTGCGGCGCTGCCGCTCGATGGCGGAAGGCTTCCGCGCCATCGATCCCGATCCCACCTGGCGCAATATGCGTAAAGCAGGCAAAGCCGTGTTTTCCGCGCTGGGAGAGTTGCGCGATGTCCAAGTGTTGAAGGACTGGGTGGAGCGGCTGGGCGGCATAAACGATCCCGCCAAGGACCGACTAAGCGCTCACTGCATCGATCGCGAGCGACAACTGAGGAAGCAAGCGGCGGACGCGCTGGCGGGCTTCGATACGCACACCTGGCTGCACTGGGCCCGTGTCCTGAATTCGCGCGAGCGGCAGCTTCCCGCCGGCTCGGAGGTCTTCCAGGTGATCGCGCTGGAAAAGTTGGAAGATGCCGTCCGCTTGTATCGGTCCGCACAGCGCAATCGCAGCAAAGTGGCGTTGCACGCGCTGCGCATCGGCATCAAGCGCTTCCGTTACGTGATTGAGAATTTCCTTCCCGAACACGATGAACGCTGGTCCAAGGATCTGAAACAACTTCAGGATGTGCTGGGGGAAGTCCACGATCTGGATGTGCTGTGGGCCACGGCGTTGCAGATCCGCGCCTTCGCCACGCCGGAGGAGCGTGAACACTGGCGCAGTGCCATCGTCCGCGAGCGTGCCGCGCGCGTGGCCGTGTACAAGCAGAAGCTGGTGGGCCCGAAGTCGCTGCTTCACATGTGGCGCGAGGGTTTGCTCTCCGGCGAAGCCCTGCAGCGAGCGATCGCGAAGAAGTTCGAGATCTGGGCCGGGTTCATGGATCCCGATCCCACGCACGCCAAGCGTGTCCTGCAGCGGAGCCTGGAAATTTACGATGGCTTAGTCGCAAGCGGAGTTACGCGCCAAGCGGCCCTCCATCAGGTGGAAGGTCGCGAGCTGTTGAGCATTGCGGCCATCGCCCACGAAGTGGGGCGCGCCGCCGGCAAGAAGAAATATCACAAACGCACAGCTCGCCTGCTGGAGCGGTTGGATGTGCCGCCGGGCTGGACCGCCGACGATCTCCGGACGGTGGGACTGGTGGCCCGCTTCCATCGCGGAGCGCTTCCTCTCATGCAGCCTGCGTTCGCGCGGCTCGCACGCGCCAAGCGGCACATGGTGGCGCTGCTGAGCGGAATTCTGCGGCTGGCTGAAGCAGTTGACCGCGGCGGCCGGAAGGACGTCAAGAAAATTGAGTTGGAGCGCCAAAACGGATTCCTAATCCTGCGCGCGGAGGGATACCCAGCAATCGGCAAACGGCCAGAGCGAATGGCCGCTGGCCGCTACCTGCTGGAATCGGCCTGCGGCCTTCCCATCCTGGTGAGGAACAGCAGTTCGCGTCCGCTCTGAGTTTCATTCAACAACGTTCACGTTGAATGTTGTCTTCCCGCTTCTCCCCTGAGCGCTCGCATTGACGACGACTTCCCACTCGCCTGCCATGCTGAATTCGCCCGATCCTTCGTATTGGCCGCTGCCGCCCGGCTTGAGCGCAAACTGGTTCTTGCCCATGTCCATGAGCGGCATGACCAGCGAGACCTCGGCCTGAGCGCCGTCCACCGGCGTGCCTAGCGTCTGCTTGATGCTGACGCGGAAGTTGGTCTTGCGGCCGAACCTGGGCTGGGCGGGATCCATGGCCAGCGACATGATGAACGCGGAGCCGGGCGCGTCCTGCGTGGCGATGATGGCGCTCTTCTCGCGCGGCGGCG
>Ga0187776_10000841_pt1 | contig 14869 bp, 11 predicted proteins | sample 0216_BV02_MP12_2_FD_132426 | JGI IMG/M metagenome (GOLD analysis project Ga0187776, IMG submission 132426) | Tropical peat soil microbial communities from peatlands in Department of Meta, Colombia - 0216_BV02_MP12_20_MG | ecosystem: Environmental > Terrestrial > Soil > Wetlands > Peat | place...
CGGTATTGAACCCGCTGCGTGTGGTGATTGATAATTATCCGGAAGACCTTGTGGAGGAGGTGGAAGCAGTGAACAATCCGGAAGACTCCGGCATGGGAACCCGTAAAGTCCCCTTCTCCCGCATTATCTACATCGAACGAGAAGACTTTCGTGAAGACCCGCCGAGACAATTCTTCCGTCTGGCGCCCGGCCGTGAAGTAAGACTGCGTTACGCTTATTTCATCAAATGTGTCGGCGTAGTAAAGGACGAAAAGACAGGTGAAGTGACAGAACTACACTGCACTTACGATCCGCAGACACGCGGCGGCGACGCCCATGATGGACGCAAGGTGAAGGCGACCCTTCACTGGGTCTCGGCTGCACACGCGATTGAAGCAGAGCTGCGCCTCTACAATCTCCTCTTCACAGAGGCTGATCCGGTGTCCGTTGAGGAAGGCGGTGATTTCACTTCCTCTCTCAACCCTGAATCGCTGGTGACGCTCCGGTCCTGCCGTGTCGAGCCTTGCTTGGCAAATGCAGCTGGAGGCAGCTTCTACCAGTTTGAGCGGCAGGGTTATTTCTGCGTAGACCCTGATTCATCCGGCGGCAGTATGGTATTCAACCGTACCGTAACACTGCGCGACACATGGGCAAAAATCGAGAAGAAACAAAACAAGTAGATCATTAAAGATGGGCTACATTTCAGTCATAGGAGCAGGCAGCTGGGGGACGGCCCTTGCATACCTCCTTTCGGACAAAGGTTATGAGGTGACGTTATGGGGACATGAAAAAGATCTTGTTGAAGAAATGGGAAGGACCCGGACAAACGGCACTTATCTTCCTGAAATCAGACTTCCGGACGACCTGCGGATCACCAATGATATTGTTGAAGCTATTAAGGAAGCCCGCTATGTTATAGACGCCGTGCCCGCACAGTATACAAGGTCGGTCTTCGGGGAAGCTGCTTCTTATCTCATCGATGAAGCGATAATTGTCAGCGTTGCGAAGGGAATCGAAAGAGGGACGCTTCAAACGGTATCCTCAATACTGAACGAACTACTGCACCACACTGTAGCGGTACTCTCGGGCCCGAGTTTTGCGAAAGAAGTGATCAGGAAGCTGCCGGCCGCAGTTACGCTGGCAACTAAAGACAAGAATGTTGGGTTTGTGCTTCAGGAGATATTCAATACCAACAGTTTCAGGGTTTACACACATGACGATATCATAGGAGTCGAGTTGGGAGGCGCATTGAAAAATGTTATCGCAATCGCCGCGGGCATATCCGACAGTCTCGGCTTTGGCAACAATTCAAGAGCATCCCTTATAACAAGAGGACTTGCCGAAATGACAAGGCTTGGCGTAGCCATGGGGGCGGAGGGAAGAACCTTCTCTGGTCTCAGCGGCATAGGTGACCTTGTGCTCACATGCACAAGCCCTCTTTCCCGGAACTACACTGTGGGAACAAAACTCGGTCAGGGCATGACACTGAAAGACATCCTGGCCCAGACGAAGAGCGTTGCGGAAGGAGTCGCAAGCGCGGAATCCGTATATCAGCTGTCGAGGAAGTACGGTATCGAGATGCCGATAATAGAACAAGTTTATAACGTACTCTATGAAGGCAAAAATCCGTTCTTTGCCGCAAAGGATTTGATGGATCGCTCTTTGAAACCCGAGTTTTATGAATGAAATATGGACAGTGCAAAAATCAAAAGTATCCTGAAATCGGTTCGGTCCGGAAAGATAAGCCTCCAGGAAGCATTGGATACCCTGAAACATCTCCCCTACGAAGACCTCACTTTTGCAAAAGTCGACCATCACAGGCACCTCAGGCAGGGAATCCCTGAGGTCGTATTCGCCGAAGGCAAGACAGAAGGAGAGGTCATCGCCATTGCACGCGCCCTGTATAGAAAAAGCGGCAAGCTGCTGATCACGAAGGGGTCAAGAGTAATATTCAACAAACTTAAAATCAAGGGAGCTGTATTCTATCCTCTCTCGAAAACCATAGCGGCTAATGGCGAGAGAAAGAAAAAGGGCCGGGTCCTCGTGCTTTCTGCCGGGACATCCGACATCCCTGTTGCGGAAGAAGCAGCCGTAACGGCATCATTTCTCGGAAGCAAGGTCGAGACCGTCTGTGATATCGGCATAGCGGGTATTCACCGCCTGGCGGATGCCAAGAAGTCTCTCGTCTCCGCGAACGTCATTGTAGTCGTTGCAGGTATGGAAGGCGCTCTTCCTTCAGTGGTGGGCGGCCTCTCGGACAAACCGATTATTGCAGTCCCCACCTCGGTGGGCTACGGGACCAGTCTCGGCGGCATGACCGCGCTATTTGCGATGCTCAATTCATGCGTGCCCGGCATTGCGGTTATGAATATTGACAACGGTTTTGGAGCAGGATGCCTCGCACACAAGATAAATTCACTGCGCTCGGACTGAATGACCACTTTTCAACTTAGCTGACATACGAATTCTTACCTTCCCGAACTCTTTTGTGTCAGTTATTGACAAAAACTGAACGCGCCCGGCTTTCAGCGACGCCGACTTGAGAAACATCATTAAGACTCGCTTGCCATTCCCTTGATTATTTTATATTTTTCAAAAGTCATAACGGTTCACAAGATTCATCCGCCTGGCACAAATATTGCTTTTCGTGGAGACTGAGAGAAAAAGTGACATGGTGCAAAGAAATCCGGGAAGTGCAAGATATTCACTTTTCGTTCTATGCTCAATGCTCATCTTACTGATGATTCTTTACGGCACAGGAGCAGCTTTTACTTCCGGCAAGAGCACACCAGGGGGAATCACCGTGATTCTTGATAAAAAGGATAACCATAAGGAAATAAGCGTCAAGTGTGGAACAGTGATTCAGATAGAGCTCAAAGAGATAGGGAGTGCCGGCTACCGGTGGCATGTCCAGAACCAGGACACTGAACATGTGTCTCTTCTTGATGAAAGAACAAAAGTACCGGAGGAAGGCAAAATGGGCGCACCCGGTTTGTCTATATGGCGTTTCAGAGCGCTCGAAGAGGGCATAACCGAAATCAAAATGGCTTACTATCGCGACTGGGAAGGCCCGACAAAAACAGCAGAAAGCTTTGAGATAAAGCTGAACATTCAAAAATAAAGAAAGGAAGACAAATGGATAGAAAAAAAATCCTCGCAATAGGCCTGCTCTTCATATGTACCCTCTTGTTTTGCTCCGCGTTATCATACGGAGCTGACTCGAGTGAATTAAGTAACATCAAGGCATTGATACACGAGAGAGGGTTGCGGTGGCTCGCAAACGAAACATCGATTTCAAGACTGTCGCCCGCAGGACGAAAGACGCGTCTCGGCCTTTTCCTGCCGCAGGCTGTATCCGATAAGAAAAGCCTTTCTGCCCGATCTCTTTCTGAAATAAAAGAGGCCGCTGCCACGCTCCCCGTAAGCCTCGACTGGAGAAATAATGGGGGGAATTACGTTACTCCAGTACGGGATCAGGGTAACTGCGGCAGCTGCTGGGCGTTTGCTACAGCCGGCGCCCTCGAGGCATCAACCCTTATTGCTGACGGTACGCCCGGTATCGATCTGAATCTGGCGGAACAGATACTTGTCTCCTGCAGTGGTGCGGGAGATTGCAATGGAGGTTATATAGATACGGCATCGGATTTTATTCGCGACACTGGATTGCCATATGAGGCCTGTTACCCTTATACAGCGGCAAACGGCGCGTGTGGCAACGCGTGTTCCGACTGGCCGTCGCTGACTCGCAAAATAACAGGCTGGAGCTGGGTGACTCTTAGCAGCCCCGTAATTTCTGCCATCAAAAGCGCACTCTTCAATTATGGCCCGATAGTCACAACAATGGATGTATATACCGACTTCTTTTATTACAACGGAGGAGTTTACTCTTATGCCTCGGGGAAATATCAGGGCGGTCACGCCGTACTGATTGTGGGATATGACGACAGCGGGCAGTATTTAATCGTAAAAAACAGCTGGGGGACCGGATGGGGTGAGTCCGGATATTTCAGAATTGCATATTCAGAACTCTCAGACGCTGTATCCTTTGGATCTTACACCATGGCATATTCTTCATCTGCGGAGTCTGATAACATCACCGTCACTTCTCCCAACGGCGGCGAAACATGGCAGGCGGGTACTAACGGCACAATCAGATGGACTTACACCGGCAATCCGGGCTCTTATGTCAGGATTGATCTTCTCAAAAACGGCAGTATCAATAGTACAATTACAACGTCCGCGCCGGTCGGAGCAAACGGAAGCGGGTCTTATAATTGGGCAATCCCGTCTGCTCAAACAGTGGGAACAGATTATGCGATAAGAATAACAAGCACGAGCAACGGCTCCTTCACAGACACCAGCGACAGCACCTTCACGATACTCGGCCCTTCGATCACTGTTACCTCTCCCAACGGCGGCGAAACATGGCAAGCGGGTTCCACTCAAACAATAAAATGGAGTTCTACGGGCGGTGTCGGCTCCTACGTAAAGATTGAACTCCTCAACGGAGGCACGGCAACGACGATCACCTCCTCCACTCTAACGAGTATGGGTTCCTACTCTTGGACCATCCCTTTAACACAGGCCCAGGGATCAAACTATATGATAAGAATCAGCGACTCTAACAACAGCGCAACACAGGACACCAGTAATGCCTCCTTCACAATTCAGGGAGCCCCCGCCGCCGGCATAACGGTTACCTCTCCAAACGGCGGCGAAACATGGCAGAGAAGAGCAACGAAGACGATCCTCTGGACTTATAGAGGAAATGCCGGATATTACGTAAAGATCGAGCTTCTCAAGAACGGAGTTCTCAAGAATACTGTTACGACACGTACTTCTATTGGCAAAGGAGGCAGCGGTTCGTACAGCTGGAGAATACCGTCTAACCAGACCACGGGGACAGATTACAAGATAAGGATTACCAGCACATCCAATAGTTCCATGACGGATTCGAGCGACAATAACTTCGGAATTTATTAAGTTAAGGGAGGGGCTTTTTGCAATAAGCCCCTCCTTGCCATCTTTTGCCAAACCGAGAATTTCGTCATGCCGCTTTCTAAATTGACTTAGCTTCGGGACTCATCTATACTTAAGACGTACCCTGGGGGAGGCTGAAAAGTCTGAGAGTCTTCCGTAAGAACACGGTAGAGACCCCTTGAACCTGATACGGACAATGCCGGCGTAGGGAATGGGAAAGCAGGCCGTATCCCTCCGGGATGCGGTTTTTTGTTTTGTGATGCCGGAATAAGTTTGAAAGTCAAAAATGAAGGAAAAACTCTACCTCATAACCGACAGGAAATTGTTCAACGGCCGATGCCAGATGTATCTTGCGCTCGAAACCGCTCTTGAGGCAGGTGTGAAGCTTATTCAGTTGAGGGAAAAAGATCTATCCATCAGGGAACTGCTTGACACTGCCGTATGGATGCGGGAATTAACAAAAGAATACGGCGCCCGGCTCATGATAAATGACAGGGTCGACGTCGCACTTTCAGTTGACGCTGACGGAGTTCATCTCGGACAGACCAGCATGCCGGCATATGCGGTCAGAAAGATTACAGGCGGCAAACTCCTGATAGGTGTTTCCACACACAGCGCCGATGAGGCAATTAAGGCAGAAAACGACGGAGCAGATTTTATCACTCTCGGTCCCATTTACAAGACTCCTTCCAAACACGGTCATGGCAACCCAATCGGCATTCGTATAATCAGAAAGGCCAAATCTCATGTTTCCATACCGGTTTTTGCGATAGGCGGAATAAAACCCGATAAGGCAAAAAAAGTAAGGGAGGCGGGTGCTGATGGCGTTGCAGTGATATCCGCGATTCTTGAAGCAGGAGACGTAAAACAATCAACCGAAGAATTTTCGAGGCTTTTGAAATGACAAGGATAGAAACGGCAAAAAAAGGGCTTATCACCGATGAAATAAAGCAAGTTGCCCTTGCGGAAGGTGTCCCTCCGGAGAGGCTGTGTTCCGATATCGCCGAAGGTTTGACTGTCATCCCGAGAAACATGCTGCATGCCATAAGTCCTATCGGTATCGGCAGGGGATTAAAGACAAAAGTAAACGCCAACATAGGCACATCGAAGGACAGAATGTCTTTTGATGAGGAAATGGAAAAACTTGATGTACTCGTCAAATATGGCGCTGACGCTGTGATGGACCTCTCCACAGGAGGACCGATCAAAGACCTGAGAAAACTTCTCCTCGGGAAATCGCCCATCTCGGTCGGCACAGTGCCAATTTACGAAGCGGCTATTATCGCGACAGAAACTTACGGTACGATCTCAAAGATGAAGCCGGACGACATTTTTCGCGTCATAGAGGAGCACGCAGAAGAAGGAGTTGATTTTGTGACGGTACACTGCGGGCTTACGATTAAGGCGGTCGAAAGGCTGAAAGAGGAAGGAAGGGTGCTCGATATAGTGAGCCGGGGAGGTTCGTTCCTCCTTGAATGGATGGTTCTTAACGACAGGGAAAATCCTCTGTACGAACAATATGACAGGCTATTGGAAATTGCAAGAAAATATGATCTTACCCTGAGTATTGGTGACGGATTGCGTCCCGGCTGCCTCGAAGATGCGACGGACAGGACACAGATCGAGGAACTGCTCACCATCGGGGAACTCAGAGATCGTGCGCTCGAAAAAGGAGTTCAGATCATCGTTGAGGGTCCGGGCCACGTGCCCCTTAACCAGGTTGAACTGAATATAAAGATCCAGAAAGAGATATGTAAAGGTGCGCCGTTTTATGTGCTTGGACCTCTGGTTACTGATATTGCGGTGGGGTACGATCATATAGCTGCAGCAATAGGAGGCGCGATAGCCGGAGCAGCGGGAGCCGATTTCCTATGCTATGTTACACCGGCGGAGCATATTAGACTTCCCAATATCGAAGACGTCAAGGAAGGACTTATAGCCTCGAAAATCGCGGCCCATGCCGCGGATATCGCAAAGGGAGTTCCAGGTGCCATGGAACCAGACAGAAAGATGGCGGCATGCCGAAAGAACCTTGACTGGAACGGACAGATAAATCTGAGTTTCAACCCGGACAGGGTGAAGACATGGCGCTCAGAGGTGCCGCCGTCGGAACAGGATGTCTGCAGTATGTGTGGGGAATTCTGTGCCATCAGGACGGTCGAGAGAGCACTAAAGAAGAAAAAGAAATGAGCCTACGCAGTACGAGGGGCAGAGCATTTGAACGGATTCTTTCGCCGATAGTCCAAGAAAGTGAATTAAAAAATAAAGAAGCGAAAGCCCCGGAGGGTGATAGCCCGAGAATGAGAGAAAATGCTGCACCCGGCAGATTCATATATTTGATTAGATGAAGACGGCTTTGACCATAGCAGGTTCGGACCCGACCGGCGGTGCAGGCCTCCAGGCGGACCTGAAGGTCTTCAGAGCATTTGAGGTCCACGGCCTCTCAGTAGTGTCTGCGATTACTGTGCAAAATACGGAAGGAGTGGATTCTGTCTTTCCGGTAGAAAAAACCGCATTTGAGAAACAACTCCGTATCCTTCTCTCCGATATGAGGCCTGATGCCCTCAAACTTGGCATGCTTTACAGCAGTCACGTGGTTGAAATTATTTCTCTTATGGTGACCGAATATTCATTGAAGGACATGGTGATCGATCCCGTGACGGTTTCTTCGTCAGGAATGAGCCTTGTTGAAAACGGCACGCTGGACCTCATGAGAGACAAGCTTTTCCCCCTAGCGAGAATTATAACTCCCAATATTTATGAGGCGTCTGTCTTGACAGGTCTTATGATCGGAGACAGAAAAGGAATGGAGGAGGCTGCCAGAGCTCTGAAAGAGACCGGGCCCGATGTTGTAGTCATTACGGGAGGGCACCTTGAGGAGATTGCCCTTGATCTTTATTTTGACGGAGACTTTCACTCCATAGAGGGGGAGAAACTGAGGGGAGAATACCATGGCACGGGATGTGCTTTTTCTGCCGCTGTGACCGCATTGCTCGCCCTCGGCCACGGCCCTCTCGAAGCCGTCAGAAGGTCAAAAGAGTTTATCAATGATGCAATTAGACGAGCCCATCATCCCGGTGGCGGCATGGGCCTCTTAAATCTCTGACGTTGCAATGGTGGGGGGCGTATTGCAATATGCCCCTACTCCAAAGACTTCTTTCTGCTATGTTAAAATTACGGCAATATGGCAAAGGCTAAGACTTTTTTTCAGTGCCAGGCATGCGCCTATGTAAGTCCCAAATGGCTTGGAAAATGCCCGGACTGCGGCGCATGGAACAGTTTCACAGAAGAGAGGAAGGAGACTGTCAGCCGCCACTCATCGGTCACGCCACATCTCGGCAGGTCCGAGCCGCAACCCCTAAGTTCCATCACCGGCGGAGAAGGACAGAGGACGTCAACACACATTCAGGAGCTTGACAGGGTCCTCGGCGGAGGTGTTGTCGCAGGCTCAGTCGTGCTTATCGGGGGAGACCCGGGCATCGGCAAATCGACTCTGCTTCTGCAGTGCCTCTCCGGCCTTTCGGAGCAATACGGCAAGGTGCTTTACGTATCGGGGGAGGAATCTCCCGATCAGATCAAGATGAGAGCAGAAAGGCTCTCCATAGATTCGGACCGGATAATTCTTCTTTCCGAAACATCTCTTGAATCCATCATTCATACCGCGATGAAACTGAATCCCGGAGCCCTCGTGGTGGATTCAATTCAGACTGTCTTCACGGAAGAAATCATTTCAGCACCCGGATCCGTCAGCCAGGTCAGAGAGTGTGCGGCAAAATTGATGTTGTTCGCAAAGAAATCGGAAATACCCGTCTTTCTTGTGGGCCACGTAACAAAGGAGGGCTCGATCGCGGGCCCGCGCATTCTTGAACATATCGTGGACACGGTGCTTTATTTCGAAGGAGACAGAGGGCATGCTTACAGGATACTGAGGACCGTGAAGAACCGGTTCGGCTCGACAAACGAAATAGGTATTTTTGAGATGTCCGATGCTGGGTTGCTGGAGGTCCCGAACCCCTCCGAACTTTTCCTCCTCGAGAGGCCGCTGAACGTTCCCGGTTCGATAGTCGTCGCGAGCATAGAAGGCACGAGACCGCTCATGGTCGAAATACAGTCACTTGTTTCCCAGACAAGCTTTGGGATGCCGCGACGGACGACCATCGGGGTGGATTTTAACAGAGTCAACCTCCTGGTCGCGGTGCTCGAAAAGAAAGTGGGCCTCCATCTTGGCGGCATGGATATATTCGTGAATGTCGTGGGCGGACTGAAACTGGCGGAACCCGCCGTCGACCTCGGCGTAATTACGACGATAGCGTCGTCACTCAAGGACGCCCCTGTTGATCCGAGGATCTTCGTATTCGGCGAAGTTGGCCTCTCGGGTGAGATACGGGCCGTGACGTATGCCGAGACACGTATAAAGGAAGCGGCAAAAATAGGTTTCAAAAAAGCTGTTATGCCCATCGGGAATTCCGAAAAGATAAAGAACGATTTCGGACTTGAGATTACAGGAGCAAGAAATGTTGAAGATTGTCTCGACTCTGTTTTTAGTTGTTAGTTTATTGCTGGCTTCCTGCGCAAGGCCAAGAGTCGAATTGCCGGTGTACGAAGGTGTCGGTATCAGGGATGTGCTCGATTCGAAGAAGAATATTTCCGGGATAGAGACCAGGTTCTCCATAGTGTACGAGAAAGGTGATACGAAGATGAAGGGTGACGGCGCACTGAATATTTCAAGGAACGGCGATATGAATATGAGGGTGTATTCTTTCGGCTTTCTTATTTTTCAGATATCCGCGGAAGACGGGGTCATAAAGAGCTCTCCACCGGTTGAAGAGTGGAAGGCAATTATGCTTACCTATGGTCTGAGAGACTGTCTCTTCTGGTGGGATCTGAAAAATTTTGACGTCGAAGAAAAAGAAAGCAGTTACGTCCTTAGAGACTCTGCAAGAACACTATGGGTAGGCAGAAAGACAATGTTTCCGACGAGACAGATAATTTCACTCGAAGGCGGGAAAGAACTCGATATGTCCTACGAAGACCCCGAAAAGGCCGGCGATGTGTGGTATCCCGCAAAAATAAGGATCGAACTCTCCGGACATTCAGTTACGCTGAGGATTAAGGATATTTCATTCATCACCGGCAGTTAATCCGAGATCAATGGCGACCGTCTTTATTATCGAACCGTCTATCTTGTTCGTTTTTGCCAGATAACCCTCAAGAAGGGCATTATCACAAACGGTGTTGATAAGCCGTGGGGTGCCGTTAGTACACTGATACACGGACCTTACAGCCTCTTCCGAAAATATGTCGCTTTCACACCCGGCGACATTGAGCCTGTGTCTTATGTAATCTTTCGTATCCTTTTCGGAGAACTCCTTCAGCCTGATCTTTACCGCCACCCGCTGTTTGAGCGGCTCGTCCAGGGAAAGGACTTCTTCCAGTTCGGGCAATCCGAAGAAAATAATATTCAGCATCTTCCCGTCGGCCGATTCCATATTCAGCAGCCCCCTGAACTCTTCCATGATCTCTTTTGAATTCAGCATCTGGACTTCGTCAACCATGACCACGGCCTTCTTATCTTCCTCGGCAATCTCATACAACCTTCTGTATATCTGGGTGAGAAGCTCCACCTTGTTATCTTTAACGTCCTTTACGCCGAGCTGGAGCGCAAATTTCTTAAAGAGCCATTCTGAACTTACGCTGGAGTGGACAACCACAAGGAGTGCTGCCTCGTATTCGTTTTCATCCATCTCCTCGAGAAATCTTCTGGCAAGCGTCGTCTTGCCGGCGCCTATCCCGCCGATGACAACGGCAAGACCTTTTTTTGTATCCACCGCATATCTGAGTTTGATCAGTGAGTCTGAATGCAGGGGACTGCTGTAGTAAAACCGGCTGTCGACCACGTTTGAAAACGGATGTTCCCTAAGGCCGTAATATTCCAGATAATCCATTTTGCTTAATGACCGGGCCTGCTGGCTCGCTACTTGAGGCTGACCCGCTACAGGTATGATACCCTGTCTTTCTTCTCCTTCGGTTTCTTCTGCTCAAAACCTCTTGCGGCACTGACTTTCAACTCGTCTATTTTATCAGAAACAGACCGGAATTTAGAATTCCACCCGTAGACCTCTGTATAGAGACCGAGTGCCTCGTTGAAGTTACCGTTCTTCTCATGCGCCTCGGCAAGATCATATTTCATAACCCAGTAGGGTTCATTCCTGTCTTCCATCTTTTCGATGGCGGTTCTCAAAGCATCTATCGCGAGCGGGTACGTGCCTTTTTCGATATAACATATTCCCAGCATACTGGAAGAATCGACAAATCTCTTGGGATCCTTGCGCGATGTCTGAAATTCTTTTATAGCGTCATCAATCAGTCCCATCTCCTTGTACGCTATCCCTAGATTGTAGTGCGTCTCATAATCTTCTTCTTCAAGTTCACTCTCGAGTCCTTTCTTGAACTCGTTGAATATATCCATAACATCGCTGTCGAGGGCTGGTTCCGGAATTTCTTCTACTTCGAGCAGTTCGGCACCAGGAACCTGGACCTCTTTTTCTGCTTCTTCCGCATGTATAATTTCTTCTTCACCTTCAACTATATGATCCAGTGAAGAGAGTTTCCGGGTAATCTCCTCGTTCTCCGGGAACAGGTTGCGAAGTCTTTCCAGAATCTCCCGCGCCTCATCAAAAAGACCCTGCCTCGAGTAAAAATCAGCTTCTGCAATCTCCTCACCGTAATCTTCAATTGATGGACCTGCGGGCGCGGCCGCAACAACTTCTTCTTCAGCAGGCAGAGCGGCCTTCAGCTCGATTAGCCTGCGGTCTTCAGGATTGATCGCATATGCCTCCTTGATCATCCGCTTACTATTTTCCACATCCCATTTCTTCTTATAGAGTTCGCTCAGGGCCAGATATTCGCCGATAACCTTTTCTTTGTCACCCGTTTCAGAGTAGACGTCTTTTAGTTTGAGGCGGAGATCCATATTTTCCGGCTCCGTTTCCGCAAAAGGTTCGAGTGCATCTCTTGCATCTTCATAAAGGCCGTATCTTATATAAATATCGGCTTCTATAATCGCCTCCTCGGAGGTCTTCTTCTCACCGACCTTTATGTGCTCTTTGGCGATCTCTTTCTCGAGATCAAGGGCCCTCGCCTTAACAGAATCGTCACCGGGAACGGTCTTTAGTGCTTCTCTGTAACAGTTCAGAGCTTCTTTCTTCCTCCCCTGTCCGATAAACACGTCACCAAGGGCTGTCAGTTCCCGTACTACATGGGGAGAGTCGCCGAGCTGGATATAGAGTGAAACAAGCCTTTTCCCGGTCTCCACCGGATCGATGTTCTTGAATGATTGGAGGAGATTTATAGCATCTTCATAATTTTCATCGAGCAATATGTCGTCCAATACCGACCGATATTCGGACCATGCCTTCTCCCTGTCTCCTGCTTTCACATATATATCGCCAAGAAGCCTTCTCGCCCTGATATTGCCCGGCTCCAGTCCAATCATCTGGCCGAGACATTCTTTAGCTTCGCCCAGCATTCCGCCTGCAACACTAAGTTCCGCAAACCTGAAAAGGATCCCGGAATCCTGCGGGAAAAGGTTGACCGCTTCCTTCATCTGGTCAAAAGCCTGCGCGAGATTTCCGGTCCTCTCGTAAAGACTGTTCAGCTCAAGGATGGCTTCCCTGTTAAGAGGCTGTGTATCCAGTGTCTTCCGGTAAAACCCGATAGCCTTTTCCGTTTCCCCCTTCTCACCATAAAGTCTCGCTATGTGAAGGTATTGCTTCACGGCCTCCGACATAAGGCCTTCCTTCAAATACGTCTCGGCCACCTTGTTCCTGAGAGGGATGTTGGACGGGGAAAGCGCAAGTATCTTCTCGTATATCTCGAGCAGTTTCTCCTTGTTCCCTTCCTTCGAAAGGGTATCCGCTGCCGCGAGATAAAACTTTATTGCATCGGTAGTAAGCCCCTTGCTCTCATTCAGATCACCAAGCGCGAAAAGAGACCCCGCATCACCGGGGTTCACATTCAGTATCTTTTTGTAAAGTGCAAGGGCCTTGAGAGAAAATCCTTCCTGCCGGAAGAAATCTGCAGCTTTATGGAATGAATCTATTGCTTCTGTCTTGTCGCCCTTTTTCAGGTACAGGTCGCCGACAATATTATAGGTGTTTCCGTCAGGCGATTCCTTAAGCAATTTCTCCCATTCGGAAATTGCTTTATCGACCTGACCGCGGGCAAGATACTTCTGCGCTTCCTTTATAATGCTTGCTTTATCCGACATTACGTCTATTATTCAAACTATCATAACCGGCCAAAACTGTCAATTGCAGAGGCTCCGGCGGCGACGAAGACAAATTTTAATGTATAATACCAAGCCGTAGCAAGAGACAGCAAGCGAGAATAAGCCCTGAGCAATGCACTTGAAGCAATAGCGAAACGATGATTGACAGAGAGTCGGTAAACTCCTTCTTCAGAGAAAAGATTCAAAAACCCCTTCCCTTCAGGGACGTGGTATCCGTCATGGGCCTCAACCACAAAGAAGCAAGGGTACTTAAGAGAATTCTCAGGTCGATGGTCCGGTCCGGAGAACTCGTTCTCACAAGAAAAGGTCTCTACGGTCCACCCGGTGACATGAGCCTTGTCAACGGTTATTTCGAGTCCCATCGGGACGGCTACGGCTTTGTTGTCATGGAAAAACCGGGCGAACGAGACATCTTCATCCCGGCACGGGCGACGATGGGAGCCATGAACAACGACCGTGTTCTTGTCCGCGTCGAGAAATGGCACCGGCGTGAAGGAAGGATAATAAGAATCCTCGAAAGAGCTAATACAAAGATAGCGGGTAAATTCGAGGAGGGAGAGACCGCTTTCTATGTCAGACCGAAAAATAAATCTGTACCGTTCGATCTTCCGATTGCCCGGGAGGACAACTGCGGAGCAAAGAACGGCGAAATGGTCGTCGCCGAAATAATAAGTTATCCGACAGACAGAAAACCGGCAGCCGGCAGGGTGATAAAGATCCTCGGAAAACCGGAAGAACCAAAAGCGGAGGTGGAGGCTATTATAGACGAGTTCAGCCTGCCCCGCAGATTTCCGAGGGCCGTCCACGAAGAGGCATCTCTTCTCTCCCGGGAGAAGACGGGAGCACGGAGCACCGGCGCACGCAGGGTTGATCTGAGGACGCTCCCTACCGTCACGATTGACGGTGAGCGGGCAAAGGACTTTGACGATGCTGTCTCTGTGAAGATTTCTCCCCATGGTTATACCTTATACGTCCATATCGCAGATGTGGGGTTCTACGTTGGTCAGGACTCGGCCATTGATATTGAAGCAAGAAAAAGAGGGACGAGTGTTTATTTCCCTGACAGAGTCTTGCCAATGCTTCCACGGGAACTGTCCGAGGACCTCTGCAGCCTCAGGCCGGGAGTCGAAAGACCGGCTTTTACGGTGGAAATGGACTTCGACAGAAACGGCAGCAGACTCCGTTCGAGATTTTATCCGAGTCTTATCATCAGCGACGAACGGATGACTTATACCTCCGTGAGGAAGATACTCATCGATAACGACAGACATGAAAGACGGAAATATGACCGTCTTCTTCCCGACTTTGAGCTGATGGCAGAGTTATGCGGCATCCTTCGGCAGAAAAGGCTTGAGCGCGGGAGTCTTGACTTTGATCTTCCGGAGCCGGAGGTCCTCCTTGACATTCGGGGCAGGCCGGAAGCCATCCTGAGCGCAGAAAGAAATTACGCCCACATGATCATAGAGGAGTTTATGATCTCGGCCAATGAAGCGGTGGCCGGATATCTTGAAAGTCTTGGCATTCCATCACTCTACAGAATCCATGAGGAGCCGGATCCAATGAAGTTTGAGGACATTGTAAAAGTCATCAGGTCCGTCAGGAGGCTGAAGCAGAAGGTCA
>Ga0187776_10000842_pt1 | contig 14862 bp, 10 predicted proteins | sample 0216_BV02_MP12_2_FD_132426 | JGI IMG/M metagenome (GOLD analysis project Ga0187776, IMG submission 132426) | Tropical peat soil microbial communities from peatlands in Department of Meta, Colombia - 0216_BV02_MP12_20_MG | ecosystem: Environmental > Terrestrial > Soil > Wetlands > Peat | place...
CCGTCGAAGTTATTTGCCAGCCAAACTTCGATGTTCCGTTCTTCCGCTGTTCGTCCCGGGTCGTGAAAACCGGTTGGCATGACGCCGACCACGCGATACAAATCGTTGTCGAGCCGAATGCTCCTGCCCAGGATGTGTGGGTCGGCACCGAAGGCTCGCTTCCACAACCCGTCGCTGATGACGGCTTCCAGGGTAAATCCAGACGTGTGCTCCTCCAGATTGAACGTGCGGCCCAACTGTGCTTTCGCTCCCAGCAGCGCGAAATAGTTCGGTGCTTCGCCGAGAAACAGAGCTCGCGTAGGCTGAGACGCGCCGGTGAGATTCACAGAGCCCGCCCCGCCCATCGGTGAAACATATTCAAAAATTCCGGAGCGCTCGAGATCGTGCCACTCCGGCACTGAGATTCCCACGTCCCGCGCGCCCACGCCGGGAAGATCGTCCTCGATGCTTACGAGTTGCTCCGATTGCGGAAACGGCAGAGGGTGCAGCAGCGTGGCATCCACGACGCTAAAAATCGCCGTCGTCGCTCCGATGCCTAGCGCAATCGTCAGAACGGCAATGGCAGTGAATCCGGGAGACTTGCGCAGCATGCGCGCGCCATAGCGGACGTCCTGGCACAAGTGATCCCACCAGAGCCAGCCGGCGGATTCGTAGAAACGCTCCTGGGCACGCGTCACGTTGCCGAAGGCACGGTAGGCCGCGGCTCGGGCGTCCTCCTCGCTCAGGCCCTGTTCCCGCAGGCGTTCTGCTTCCAACTGAATATGGGCTTCGATTTCAGCGCCGAAGTCGCTCTCCCTGCGCTTGCGTCGGAACACAGATCTAGCCCTCCTCGGACTCCAAGATGCGTCCGATAGCAGCCGCCAGCCGCCTCCACTTGGTGGTTTCTTTTCCGAGTTGCTTACGGCCGGAAGAGGTTAGCGAATAAAAGCGGGCCTTGCGGTTATTTGATGACACTCCCCACTTTGCGGAGATCCAGCCGCGCTCCTCCAGCCGCTGGAGCGCTGGATACAGAGCTCCGTGCTCGACCAGAAGCTCTTCATCCGACGTCTGCTGGATCGCTCGGGCGATACCCTGGCCGTGCTGCGGTCCAAAGATCAAGGTCCGCAGAATCAGGAGATCCAGGGTGCCCTGCAGCAGCTCAAGCCGTTCCTTCTCTGCTTGGGTAGACATTTGACCTGAGAGTTAGACGCGCCCGCTGCAGAATGGGAAGCAGGCGGTAATGGCTAGCTTTGGGGGCCAGCCGAATTGCTAGTAGGGATAGCCGTCGGGCTGAGGCTGGCCTTCGTGGACCAGCACGTCGTCGGCAAAGCGCCGGCCCGATTCGAGCGCTTTGCGATTGATCTCGGCGAGCGCGACTTTCTTGATCTTTTCCGCGATCGTCGCGGCCGCGGTGCCGAATTCCAGGCATCCGGTCTCTTCCAGCAGCGCGCCCATCAGAACGATGTTCGCCACCTTGGTTGAGCCGAGCTTGTCGGCGATTTCCGCGGCGGGAACGCAGTGGACGCGGGCAGGCAGCGGAGGAAGACCAGCGGGAACGGCCCGGCCGTTGTAAATAATGAGCCCGTCGGGGCGAACCGCCGGGGCAAACTTGCGCAGAGAAATTTCGTTCATGGCGATGAGCACGTCAGGATGCTGGACGAGCGGCGAACCGATGCGCGCCTTCGACAGGCACACGTGGCAGTGCGCGCTGCCGGATCGCATCTCCGGGCCGTACGAGGGCAGCCAGCTCACTTCGAGGCCTTCACGCATGCCGGCTTCGATGAGCAACTGGCCCAGCAGCAACACGCCCTGGCCGCCAAATCCGGCAATCTTGATGGTCATTTGCTCGAACGGATGTTCGTGCGCGAATGCGGCGGTGGGTTTCGCGGCCGCTTCCGTGTCCAGTTCCAGCACATCCGCTACCGGGCGTTGCGGCGGTTCAGTTTCCGCCACCGGCTCCAGTTTATGGTCGCGATACACGGTCAGCGGGAAAGCCGGAATCATTCTTTCCGCCACCCACTTTCGCGCCACCACCGGGTCCATGCCCCAGATGGTCGGGCACGGCGATAGGATTTCGACGAAGGAGAATCCGCTGCCGTCGCGCTGGCATTCGAGCGCTTTGCGAATCGCACGTCGGGCTTTCATGATGTTCTTGTTGTCGGACAGCGCGACGCGCTCGATATAGGCGGGCGCTTCGAGCGTGGCGAGCAATTCGCACATGCGCACCGGAAATCCTTCGTTCGAAGGACGCCGCCCCCAGGGAGACGTGGTGCTCTTCTGCCCGACAAGAGTGGTGGGCGCCATCTGGCCGCCCGTCATTCCGTAGATCGCGTTGTTGACGAAGAAGACAGTTATTTTCTCGCCGCGGTTCGCCGCGTGGAGAATCTCCGCCGTGCCGATGGCTGCCAGGTCGCCGTCACCTTGATAGGAGATGACAATCTTGTCCGGACACGAGCGCTTCAGCCCCGTGGCCGCCGCCGGCGCACGGCCGTGCGCCACCTGCACGTTGCCGACGTCGAAGTAGTAATAAGCAAACACGGAGCAGCCCACCGGGCTGACGAAAATCGTGCGGTCCTGCAAGCCCATCTCCTCGAGGGCTTCGGCGATCAGCTTGTGAACGATTCCGTGGCCGCAGCCGGGGCAATAGTGCGTCTGGCGTTGCAGATCCGATTTGCGCTCATAGACGTCATAGAAGACAGGCGATTTCGAATGGGTGATTTCGAACTCGTCCGGCTTCACCTGAGATTCGACGCTGGACACTGCTATCTCTTCTCCCATGGCATCCTCGCTTCAGGCCAACGCGGCCACCGGCGCGCCCAGGACAGGCTGCAATTCTTCGACGGACGGAACGTTGCCGCCGACGCGCGTGTACGATTCAACCGGCACTTTTCCATTGAGAGCCAGGCGTACGTCTTCGATCATCTGGCCATTGCTCAGCTCTACGACCACCACCTTCTGAACTCGGGCGGCAGCTTGCGCCAGCGCTTTCGACGGGAACGGCCAGAGCGTGATGGGCCGGAACAAGCCGGCGCGCACGCCCTGTTTTCGCGCCACTTCGACAGTGGATCTCAGGACGCGCGAAACGATGCCGTATCCCACCAGCAGCACGTCAGCTTCGTCGGTCTGGTAGAGTTCGTGGCGCGTCTCTTGCTGCTGCACGCGCAAATATTTTTCTTCCATCTTCCGTTGATGAGCTTCCAGCTCGTCAGACTCGAGGTAGATGGAAGTAACCAGGTTCTTGCGCGTTTCCGGCGTGCCCCGGACGGCCCAGGGTTTCTCAGGGGCGGTAGCTTCGCGGTAGGGGAGGTCCAACGGCTCGATCATTTGTCCCACGAAGCCGTCGGTCAACACGATAGCCGGATTGCGGTAGCGGTCCGCGAGCTCAAACGCAAGCATGGTCAGCTCGGCCATTTCCTGCACGGACGACGGCGCCACCACGATGTTGTGATAGTTGCCGTGGCCTCCGCCCTTGACCATGGCGAAGTAGTCGCTTTGTTCCGGCGCGATGTTTCCGAGTCCCGGCCCGCCGCGCACGACGTCCACAATCACGCAGGGCAATTCGGAGCCGGCGATATAAGAGATTCCTTCTTGCATCAAGCTGAGTCCCGGGCCGGAAGACGCCGACATGACGCGAAGCCCGGCCGAGGACGCGCCGTACACCATATTGATGGCCGCGACTTCGCTTTCCGCCTGCAAAAAGGTACCGCCGATTTGCGGAAGGTAGAGCGCGGCGGCTTCGGCGATTTCGCTGGCCGGAGTAATCGGATATCCATAGAAGGCGCGGCATCCGGCGAGGATGGCGCCCTTGACGACGGCAACGTTGCCCTTACATAGCTGGCGCATGCTCGCCTCCTAGTGTGCTGATGACTGCGGTTTTCGGCGGTGGCACCAGGCGAAATACGGTAATCGCGCCGGGCTCCGGGCAGCAGTAGAAACAGATGCCGCATGCGGTGCAGCCTTCGCCGGTATAGCGCGCCGGATGCACGCCGTAGGCGCTCAATTCAGGCGCGAGCTCGAGGCATTTCGGCGGGCAGGATTCCACGCACAGGCCGCACCCTTTGCATTCTTCCCAATCGATTGTCACTCGACCGCGTAATGAGATGGCCATGTTCACACCATTGTCATGGCCGGATGGTTCACCGGCCGCTGAAGCCACTTGGTTCGTTCACAATATTCGAACAATTCGTTCCGGAACTTCGGATGAGCGATTTCGATGAGCGCCTTGGCACGCTCCCGGATTGATTTTCCGAATAGATTTACGGCGCCGTATTCCGTCACTACGTAACGCACCAGGCCGCGCGAGGTGACGACGCCGGCGCCGGCCGTAAGCATCGGAACAATCCGCGAGACGGCCCCGTCCTTCGCAGTCGAGGGTAGGGCGATGATGGGTTTCCCGTTCTTCGATCGCGAGGCGCCACGAAGGAAATCCACTTGCCCGCCGATTCCGCTGTAAAAGTAGGTTCCGATGGAATCGGAGCAGACCTGCCCGGTGAGATCCACCTGGAGAGCGGAATTGATAGCCACCATGTTGTCATTCTGCGCGATCAGCATGGGATCGTTGGTGTATGCGTTGGGGTGGAATTCGAAGATGGGGTTATTGTCCACAAAATCAAACAGCTTCTTGGTCCCCAGGACGAATCCAAGGATGATCTTGCGCGGGTTGAAGGTTTTGTACGCGCCGGTGATGACCCCTGCCTCGATCAGCGGGATCACGCTGTCCGAGACCAGCTCCGTGTGGATCCCCAGATCCTTGCGGTCCATCAAGAACGGAAGCACGGCATCGGGAATACCGCCAATCCCCGTCTGAAGAACCGCCCGGTCTTCAATCAGTCCCGCCACGTGTTTCGCAATGGCAATGTGCAAATCCGTGATTTCAGTTTTTGGGAGCTCGCAGAGAGGACGGGAGGATTCCACGAACGTGTCGATCTGGCTCACATGGAGGAAACTGTCGCCGAATGTGCGGGGCATGCGATCGTTGACCTGCGCGACCACATGATGGGCGCAATTTGCCGCCGTCAGTGAAGTGTCCACCCCAACGCCAAAACTGCAAAAACCGTGCGCATCCGGCGGCGAAACCTGGATCAGCGCCACGTCGAGCGGCAGTGCGCCACTTTCGAAGAGCGATTCCACTTCGCTGAGGTACACGGGAGTGTAGTCGGCGCGCCCGTCATTTACCGCTTCCCGGACGTTTCCACCGATGAAAAACGCGTTGTGCCGGAAATGGCCGCTCATTTCCGGCTTCACGTAATCCGCGCATCCCAGTGTCAGCAGGTGGAGCACTTCGACGTCATGAACATAGGGAGCCCGCCTCAAAAGAGCTTCGACCAGCGTTTCCGGCTCCGCGCAACCGGGTTGGATATACACGCGCATGCCGGATTCCACGCAGCGCAAGGCTTCCTCCGGCTTTTTGAGTTTCATCTGATACTCGGTTTGCCAGGACATGGCCCAGTTCTCCTCAGATCTCCTCAAGTGACTTGGAAAGACTTGGCGGGATGGCGACGGGATTTCTTAGAATGCAACCCGGCAGGATTCTGGTTAAGAGATCCGATGAAGAAGAGAGCTTCATAACTGAATCCCTCGCCGTCCACAGCGCAGTCTCTCTCCCTCTCCTTTATCGGGCAGTGCCAGTTGGCACATGACTTTGTGACGCCCATCACACACGTTTGGGGATTCAACCGGGGAGCGATTGCGGCAAGTCCATCGCCAGCCACAAGTTAGAGGGCCCGTCATCCCTGGAGGGGAGCAGTGTTCGCAAGCGAGACAGCCGTTGATTACCGTCCAAGAAGCTGCCACCCGAGCCCGTTGAGGGATTGCGGGCTCGGGTGGCTGTGTAGGGCGAAAATTCAATGGCCTTCAATCCGCCGCGACTGGCACTTCGATGGTCTCCAGCAGCGGTTCCTGCTCGAAAGTCTTCTGCGCATCGACCACGGCAATCGAAGCAGTGTTGACGATGTCCTCGACGTCCGCTCCGCGCGGCAGCACGTACACAGGCTTGCTCATGCCCAGCAGGAGCGGACCAATCGCTTGGGCTTCGCCGAGCCGGACGAGCAGCTTGTAGGACGTATTCGCGGACTGCAGATCCGGGAAGATCAAAACGTTGGCCGGACCTTTGAGAGTCGAGAACGGATAGTCCTGCTCCAGGATTTCGGGCGTGACGGCCGTGTCGGCCATCATCTCGCCGTCCACCATCAAGTGCGGTTCGCGCGCCTTCACGAGTTCGGTGGCTTTGCGCACCTTCTCGCACAGCGCGTGCTTCGTGCTGCCAAAGTTAGAGAACGAGAGCATGGCCACGCGCGGTTCGACGTGGAACTGACGCGCCGCGTCAGCCGCACAGATCGCGATTTCGGCCAGGTCCTCGGCCGTCGGGTCAATGTTTACGCTGCAATCCGCGAGGAAGATCAGGTCGCCTTTCCGCGTCAACAACACATAGAGACCGGAAACGCGGTGAACGCCCTCACTGACGCCTACGACTTGCAGGGCCGGCCGGATCGTCTCCGGATAATGTTGCGCCACGCCGGAAACGACCGCATCAGTGTCGCCCATGCGCAGCATGAGCGAGCCGAAGAGGTTGCGGTTATTGATCAACTCGTGCGCCTCGGAATAGGTGACGCCGTGGCGGCGGCGAATCTGGTAGTACTCCTGGGCATACGTCTCGCGGCGGTCCGAGTTTTCCGGATCCACGATCCGCATATCCTTCAAAGAAATTCCCAGCGTCTCCGCCTTCGCGCGGATGACGTGTTCCTTTCCCAGCAGAATCGGGTGGGCGATCTTCTCATCCACGAGAATGTGGCAGGCCCGCAAAACCTTGTCGTGATCGCCTTCCGGGAAAACCAGGCGCTTCGGCGAGGTCTGTGCCTTGTGGATGAACATGCGCATGATTTCGTGCGCCTTGCCGAGCCGCTTTTCCAGTTGCTCGCGGTATTCAGCCAGGTCCACGGGTTCTTGAGCGACGCCGGTACGCATGGCCGCTTCAGCCACTGCGCACGCTTCCCAGACGAGCACGCGGGGGTCGAACGGCTTCGGAATGATGTAATCCTGGCCGAATGCGATCCGCTCCACGCCGTAAGCGCGGCACACGGAGTCCGGCACATCTTCTTTCGCGAGTTTGGCGAGCGCATAGCTGGCCGCCAGCTTCATGTCCTCGTTGATGGCGGTCGCGTGCACATCCAGCGCGCCGCGGAAGATGAATGGGAATCCGAGAACATTGTTGATCTGGTTGGGATAGTCCGAACGTCCCGTGGCGGCGATCACGTCGCTGCGCGCCGCCTTCATCTCTTCATACGGAATTTCCGGATCGGGATTGGCCATGGCAAATACGAGCGGGTGGGACGCCATGGATTTGATCATCGCCTGAGTGAAGGCGCCCTTGACGGACAGGCCGACCAGCACGTCCGCATCGCGCACGACCTCCGTAAGCGTGCGGTGTGGCGTGTCCTGAGCGAAGCGCTCCTTGTAAGGATTCATCCCCTCGGTGCGGCCCTTGTAAACGACGCCTTTCGTGTCGCAGAGAAAGATGTTCTCTTTCTTCACGCCGAGGCAAACATAGTGTTCCGCGCACGCGAGTCCGGAGGCTCCAGCACCGTTAATCACAACCTTGATTTTGCCGATGTCTTTGCCCGCGACCTCGAGTGCATTGATCAGCGCCGCGCCGGTGATGATAGCGGTGCCGTGCTGATCGTCGTGCATCACCGGAATTTTCATCGTCTTCTTGAGCGTCTCTTCGATGTAGAAGCACTCGGGCGCTTTGATGTCTTCCAGATTGATTCCACCGAAAGTAGGCTCCAAAAGCTGGCAGGCTTTGATCACGTCGTCGGGATTTTTGCTGGCCACTTCGATATCGAATACATCGATCCCCGCGAAGCGCTTGAACAGAACCGCTTTGCCTTCCATGACCGGCTTGCCGGCCAGCGGGCCGATGTCGCCTAGACCGAGCACGGCCGTGCCGTTGCTGACGACCGCGACAAGATTCCCTTTCCCCGTGTATTTGAACGCGTCGTGTGCGTTTTTCTGAATCGCCAGGCATGGCTCGGCCACACCGGGCGTATAAGCGAGACTCAGGTCGCGCTGCGTCCGGCAGGGTTTCGTGGGCGTGATTTCGATCTTCCCCGGTCGCGGCAACGCGTGGTAATCGAATGCTTCTTGCTTGGATATTGGCATCGTATTTCTCCTCATCCGGATGAACTTGCTTGCGACGGCGCGGTCTTAAATTTCCGAGGGGCCTAAGCGAGCAGGCCGCCCGTCCCTCTGTGCTCCTGGCCTCCACGCTACAGAGGGCATTGTTGTGCCGCGTCCGGGTTTGCGTATGTGACTCGAATCACCAAACAAAGTGATTTCGCGCCGTCCTCCGTGAATGGGGCAACCTTCTCGGCGCAGAAGCGTTTGCGAGGAGCGATCGACAATTTTCAAGGAGAAAAAATTAGACGGCGCAGGCGAGAACGGACAGCGGCAGACGGCTTGAAACCTCCGAATTTGCAGCTTTTCGTCCGCCGAAGCGCGTCTTCGCAGACCGATGCATTCCTCAACGGCGGTGATGCGATTTTCAACACCGCCATTTGGAGCGCAGATTGGATAGTGGGCATTGGAGATACAGACCTCAAGCAATGACCGGCAATGCAGCGCTGTAGAGTTCTTCATCACTTTGCGATTCAAATTTAAGCGCAGCGGCGCAGAAGCAAATTCGATCTGTGCGTATTACTCCCATTGATTGTTGGAGTTGACGGGCGCAAAGAATTTTTCGCTCGCGTGGCATGGGAGTTGCCCTTGCTATGGGTGAAAGGCGCAAGCAAAGAAGCTGGTAGGAGGTGGGCCATGACAGTCATTCTGCTAATTGCGACGTTCGCAATCTTCATCGCCATTGACTATATGCGGAAGGGAAAGCAGGTTCCGAAGGCCGTAGAGGAGATGCCCGAAGCAGCATCAGTTCCACGACTCATGCCTAGCTATGTGGCAGGTTTCGATCTCCCGGACAATTGCCGCTATCACCCGGGACACACCTGGGCGTTGCAAGAGAGCCCCTCGCTGGTGCGAGTGGGTCTCGATGATTTCGCTGCCCGGCTGGCGGGCAAGGTTGACAGCATCACTCTGCCGAAGCGCGGACAATGGATCCGCCAGGGCCAGCCGTTCGTCACCATCCTTCGCGACGGCAATAAGACCGAGCTGGTCAGCCCCATTGAAGGAGAAGTGACAAACGTGAACGAAGCCCTTGCCGGCGATTCTTCTCTTCCTTGCCACGATCCCTATGGAAAAGGGTGGCTGATGTCGGTCTTCTCCCCCGATGCCGCGACGAATTTCCGCAACCTGCTCGGCGGCGACGTCGCCCGGCGCTGGATGGCGGAAGCGGCCAGCCGGCTGCACATGAGAATGCCGGCGATGGCCGGAGCGGTGGCGCAGGACGGCGGCCTGGCAGTTCACGATTTGACGGCGCAGCTTCCTGGACAGAAGTGGAGCGAGATCACTCGCGAGTTCTTCCTGACCTAGCAGCAAAATAGGGTTGCGAATGGCACCCGGCCTCATCCACTCGCAAGTGGATGAGGTCGGAGCTTTTTGTGCGTGAATGACAAAATTCGTCCACAAATTGCCGGGTGACAGCAGTCACGGCGCGTAGTGACAAATGTCACCGAGTTTCCATCAGCCCGTGCCTCAAACTTATCCAGGATGAGCAGCGATGCGGAAGAATTCATCACCGAGCAGGTCTGTGCTGCTGAAATCTTCAACACACCGGGCTGAGTTGCACTCCAGCGAAGTGTGCCTGCCGCGACAATTTTCTTCCAGCCTGGTTCATCGGTGCGGCCCCTTGGAGTTCCTATGAGCAGAGCAATCCTATACGACGCTACGATGTGCATCGGCTGCAAGTTGTGCGAGAAAGCTTGCGCCGAGCGAAATGGCCTTCCTTATGACGACGCGATAGCCGCCGAATCAAAGCAGTCCGATCACAAATTCACCGTCGTGATGTCCGACGGAGACAAATTCATGCGGCGCCTGTGCATGAATTGCCAGGACCCCACCTGTGCTTCGGTTTGTCCCGTGGGGGCTTTCCACAAGAGCGCATTGGGACCGGTCACCTATGAGGCCTCGCGGTGCATCGGCTGCCGCTATTGCATGCTGGCCTGCCCGTTTTCAGTGCCCAAATACGAATGGAGCAAGGCTCTCCCGCTGGTACGGAAGTGCGACATGTGCGCGGACCGCGTTGCCCGAGGCCAGCAGACCGCTTGCGCGGAAATCTGTCCCACCGGAGCGACGAAGTTCGGTGACCGGGACTCATTGATCGCGGAAGCTCGAGAACGCATCGCTGCGAACCGCGGCCAATACATTGACCACATCTACGGACTCAACGAGGTTGGCGGCACCTCCGTGCTGCTTCTCTCCAGCGTTCCCTTCGAGCAGTTCGGTTACAAACAGGGGTTCAGCAACGATCCCATGCCGATCCTCACCTATCGCGCCCTTTCGCATATTCCGAATCTGGTCACCGCCGGAGCCGCATTGCTCGGCGGCATCTGGTGGATCACCAATCGCCGGTACGAAGTCGCCGCGGCGGAAGGACCTTACGGCGGTTCCAAGGCCGGGCAGAAGAAAGGCAAGGAGTAAGGAGAAACCAAAATGCGGATACCAAAGTTCACTTTTTGGAGAGCAATCCTTGCCGTCGTGCTCGCTGCCGGGGCCTATGCCACCATTCTGCGGTTCACCCGAGGGTTGGGTGCATCCACCCACTTGAGCGATGCCTTTCCCTGGGGCTTGTGGATCGGGTTTGACGTGTTGTGCGGCGTGATGCTGGCGGCCGGAGGCTTCACCCTGACGGCCACGGTCTATATCTTCCATCTGGAAAAGTTCCGGCCCATCGTCCGGCCGACAATTCTCACCGCTTTCCTTGGGTATGTGCTCGTCGTCGTCGCCCTACTCTACGACCTCGGGCGCGGATACCGCATCTGGCATCCGCTGGTGATGTGGAATCCCAGATCGGTGATGTTTGAAGTGGCCTGGTGCGTCACGCTGTATACATCCGTTCTGGCGCTCGAGTTTGCTGGAATCATTTTCGAGCGATTGCACCTCCATAAGCTTCAACGGATTCAGCACATGATTTTGATTCCATTGGTAATCGCGGGAGTCCTGCTTTCGACGTTGCACCAATCGTCGCTGGGCAGCCTCTATCTCATCGTTCCGAATAAATTGCACCCTCTCTGGTATACGCCGCTGCTGCCGCTGCTCTTCTTTGTCTCAGCCATCTGCGTGGGCCTGGCCATGACGATTTTCGAGTCCTGCATGAGTTCGCGGCATTTCGGCAAGCAGCTCGAAATGCCTCTGCTGATGGGGCTCGGGCGCACGCTCCTTGTAGTTCTCTGGCTTTACACGGTGATCCGCTTCGAGGACTTGTTCGAGTCGGGAGCTCTGAAGCTCGTTGCGCGAGGCGGCTATGAAGCCAACCTGTTCCTTCTGGAAGTGATCATGGGGTTGGCTCTGCCTATTGGGCTGCTCATGGTGCCTAAAGTCCGCGAAAGCGTCGGAGGACTCTATCTCTGCTCCGTCCTGGTGTTGCTGGGTTTCGTCACGAATCGCCTGAATGTCGCGATCACGGGCATGGAAGCCTCGGCGGGAATGCACTATTTCCCCAAGTGGACGGAAATGGCTGTGACTGCGAGCATCATCGGAGTGGCCTTCGCAATCTTCGCTTTCGCAGTGAATTATCTTCCGATCTTCCAGGCTGAGGAGCACCGTGTGCGCCAGCCGGAAGCGGCGGAGAGTGTGACCGAGTTGTCTCATGCGCGATCCTGATTCACGAGCGCCGGCGGTAGGCCCGTGGGGGCGTCTGGCAAGGAGTCTGAGCTTCCGGCTCGTGGTCTTGCTGGCCCTCTCGATGATTGTCGCCATCGGCTTGCTCGGTTACTTCAATATTCGTCTCCAGCGGCAGCACCTCGAACAAGGCACTCTTGCCAGCGCCGACCGCATCAGCAACGTGATCAAGCAGAACGCTTCCTATTACATGCTTCGAAATGAACGGGAAGGGCTGTATCACCTCATCCACGATGTGGCCGGCGGACCCGGCGTCTTGCGCATCCGCATCATCAACCAGGAAGGGCGCATCAGCTTCTCCTCGGATCCCAAGGAAACGAACACCTTCGTTGATAAACGATCCGAGGCCTGCTACGCCTGCCACAGCGACAGCCGCCCTATTACGCGCCTGAATCGCCCAGACCGCTTCCGGACCTACCGTCTTGCCAGCGGCGAGCGCTCGCTCGGAATCATCAATCCGATCGAAAATTCCGCCGCCTGCTCGTCGGCGGCGTGCCATTACCATCCGGCCAGTCAGGAAATCCTCGGAGTGCTGGATACCAACCTGTCTCTCGCCGCTGCCGACGCGGATATGGCGCAGACCACGAGGCGGACGATCCTCTACACCATTCTTGCGGTGCTCATAATCTCCTGTCTCAGCGCCTTGTTTGTATGGCGCGTCGTTCACGTTCCTCTCAGCAGATTGAAAGCGGGCACCGAAAAGCTCGGCTCCGGGGAACTCGGTTACCAGCTCGAGGTGGACGCACGCGGCGAGCTGGCCGACCTGGCGCAATCGTTCAACACCATGAGCCGTCAACTGCAGCAGGCCCGCGAGGAAATCGACACATGGACGAAAACTCTGGAAGTCCGCGTGGAGGAAAAAACGCGCGAGCTCAACACCGCTCACGAGCAGATGCTGCGCGTCGAAAAAATGGCCTCCATCGGAAAACTGGCCGCGGTCGTGGCCCACGAAATCAACAACCCGCTGGCCGGAATCCTGACCTACGCCAAGCTTCTAAAGAAACGGTTTTCGCCGAAAGATGAAGCCCAGAAGGAAATCTTCGATACGCTCGACATTATCGAGTCCGAAAGCCGCCGGTGCGGCGAAATCGTCAAGAACCTGATGACCTTTGCACGCACCATGCCCATGAGCTACGACCTGGTGGACTTGAACGCCATCATCCAGCGCTGCGTGAAGCTGGTGCAGCACCAGCTTGACCTTGCAAGCATCGAGCTCCATTTGGACCTGGCGAAAGATCTGCCGAGCGCCGGGTGCGACGCCGGGCAGATCGCCCAGGTCATCGTGGCGCTGGTGATGAACGCGATCGAAGCCATGCCGCGCGGCGGCGTCCTGTCTCTGGAGACGCGCCTTTCAAGCGACGGAGCGAGCGCCTTAATCGAAGTGCGCGACAACGGCGTGGGCATGCCGCCCGAAGTTCTGGCAAAAATGTTCGAGCCGTTCTTCACCACCAAAGAGAGCGCGCACAGTCTGGGCCTGGGGCTGGCCATCTGCCATAGCATCATCGAACGGCACCGCGGAGAAATCAAAGTGGCGTCGGAGCGGGGGCGTGGAACCACGTTTACGATCCGGCTTCCCCTCCGCGGCAACCCCACGCCTGCTAACGAACCCATTGCCACTGTGAAGGAGGTGATTGCAAGTGGCCACCAAAGCTAATCTTCTGGTTGTTGATGACGAAACCATCGTCCGCGACTCCCTCGGAAAATGGTTCCGCGAAGAAGGCTACGACGTCGGCGTTGCGGACAGCGCCCGCGAAGCGCTGGCGAAAATCGCTGAGCAACATTTCGATCTCGCGCTGGTGGATATCAAGATGCCCGGTACCGACGGCGTCGAATTGCAGAAACGGATTCACGAAATCGATCCGGAAATGATCGTGATCATGATGACCGGCTATGCTTCGGTGGAAACAGCCGTCACCGCGCTCAAAAACGGCGCCTACGACTACATTTCCAAGCCGTTCGACCCCGATGACATCGCGCATACCATCCACAACGCGCTGGCGCACCGCCGCTCGGAGCGCGAAAACATCCGCCTTCGCGAAACCGTCGCCAGCATGGCGCAGCCGAAGGAGCTCATCGGGCAGAGCCCCGCGATGATGCGCGTCTTCGAGGCCATTCAAACCGTCGGCCCGACCGAAGCGAACGTGCTCATCAAGGGCGAAAGCGGCACCGGCAAGGAGCTGTGCGCCCGCGCCATCCACTCCGCCAGCCCGCGCCGCCTGAATCCGCTCGTGGTGATTCACTGCGGCGCCCTTACGGAAACTCTCCTTGAAAGCGAACTCTTCGGCCACGAAAAGGGAGCCTTCACCGGCGCCCAATACCGCCGGAAGGGCAGCTTCGAAGTCGCCGAAGGTGGAACCGTGTTCCTCGATGAGATCGGGGACATCAGCCTGAAAACGCAGACCGACTTGCTCCGCGTTTTGCAGGAGCGCGAGATCACCCGCGTCGGCAGCAGCCACCCCATCCCCGTGGATTTTCGCTGCATCGCCGCCACGAACAAGAATCTCGAAATGCTCGTCCAGGAAGGAAAATTCCGGCTGGATCTTTATTACCGGCTAAATGTGTTCCAGATCGAGCTTCCGGCGCTGCGCGAACGCAAGGGCGATATTCCGCTCCTCGCCGATCACTTCATGCGCAAATTTGCGGTGTCCATGAACAAGCGCATCAACCGCATCTCTCCCGCAGCCATGGAGCTTCTCGACCGCTACCACTGGCCCGGAAACGTGCGCGAGCTTGAAAACGCCGTCGAGCGCGCCATGGTGGTGGCGCAGGAACCGGAGCTGCGCGAACAGGATTTCTCGCTGAAATTGTCCGGCCCCGAACACGCCGCCCGCTCGCTGGAAGACATCGAGCGCGCGCACGTTCTCTCCGTCATCGAAGATTGCAAAGGCAATCAGACGCTGGCGGCGGAGATTCTGGAAATCGATCGAGTGACGCTTCACAACAAGCTGAAGAAATATGGTTGGAAAAAAGTTACGGCCGATGCCCTGTGAAGACAATCCAACTGTTACCGCTCGGCGAAGTTTCCTCGGCCCTGCTCGCTGCCGTGAAAGAGGGCCTCGGCAGGGAACTCCGCGTCCACTGTGAAATCCTGCCTCCTGC
>Ga0187776_10000843_pt1 | contig 14861 bp, 9 predicted proteins | sample 0216_BV02_MP12_2_FD_132426 | JGI IMG/M metagenome (GOLD analysis project Ga0187776, IMG submission 132426) | Tropical peat soil microbial communities from peatlands in Department of Meta, Colombia - 0216_BV02_MP12_20_MG | ecosystem: Environmental > Terrestrial > Soil > Wetlands > Peat | place...
CGGCGGCGACGCGCAGCCCGGCGAAGAAGTACGGCAGCGCGCTGGGCACGCGCAGCCGCAGCAGCGTCTGCCAGCGCCCGGCGCCGTAGAGACGGAACAGCTCCAGCAGCCCCGGATCGACGCTGCGCAGGCCCAGCGTCGTGTTGGAGACGATAGGAAAGAGCGCCACGATGGTCGCGCAGAGCACCAGCGCGATGCGCGTGTCGCGCACCCAGATGATGATCAGCGGCGCGATGGCCACGATCGGCGTGACCTGCAGCAGCACCGCGTAGGGAAAGAGGCTCGCCTCGATCAGCCGGTTTTGAACGAACAGGAACGCGAGCGCCACGCCGAGCAGCGTCGCGGCGAGCAACGCCGCCAGCGTCACCGCCAGCGTGAAGCCGAGCGAGCGCGAGAGCAGCGCCCAGTCGCGCTGCAGCGCCGCGGCGACCTCGATCGGCGAGGGTACGAGGTACGCGGGCACGCGGTACGCGGTCACCAGCGCTTGCCACGCGCCGAGGACGACGATGCCGACGGCGACCGGGGCGCCGTAGCGCATGAGCCGCGTGCTCACCGCGTCGTCTCCGTCGGCTCGTCGGTTGCCTCCGCGAGCAGCGCGGAGAGCCTCGCGCAGTCGTCGGCGAAGCGCGGCGTCAGGCGGAAAGCCTCCCTGCGCGGCTGCGGCTCGTCGATCGCGACCTCGCCGACGATGCGGCCGGGCCGCGCCGACATCACCAGCACGCGGGTCGACAGGAACACGGCCTCGAGGATGCTGTGCGTGACGAAAAGGATCGTCGGTCGCTCGCGCGCCCAGATCACCGAGAGCTCGCGGTCGAGCCGCAGGCGCGTGATCTCGTCGAGCGCCGCGAACGGCTCGTCCATCAGGAGCAGCGCCGGCGCCGTGACCAGCGCGCGGGCGATCGAGACGCGCATCTGCATGCCCCCGGAAAGCTCGCGCGGATACGCGCGCCGGAAGTCCTCCAGTCCGACGAGCGACAGCGTCCGGCGCACGGCCGCGTCGGCTTCCTCGCGCGCCGCCCCGCGGCCTAGATCGAACGGCAGCCGCACGTTGCGCTCGACGTCTGCCCAGGCCAGCAGCGTGGCATTCTGGAACACGAAGGCGAGCCGGCGTTCGCCCGCAGGCGCGTCCGGCCACAGTCGCACGCTGCCGCTCGAGGGCGCGATGAGCCCCGCGACGAGCCGCAGCAGGGTGCTCTTGCCGCAGCCGGACGGCCCCACGATCGTCGCGAATTCGCCCTCGGCGACGTGCAGCGTGAGCGGCTCGAGCGCGCGCACGCCGTTGGCAAATACCTTGTCGGCGCCGGCGAGGTCGATCGCGGTCATCGGCGTGGGATTGCGGCGTGCATGCGGAGCGCCCGCGAATCTAGCACACCGTCATCCAGCTCGCGTCCGCCCCGGCCTTGCCGGCCGCCGGTCAGGGCGGCGAAGCGTCAGGACCTCGCTCGGCGAGGTGGTGCCTCGCGTGCACCCAGGTGAGCTCCGCCCCGAGCAGGAAGATCTGCGCCGAGTAGTACAGCCAGAGCAGGAGGACGACGAAAGACCCGGCCGCCGCGTAGGTCGAGGCGATGGCGCTGTTGCCGAGGTAGAAGCCGATCGCCAGGCGGCCGACGTTGAACAAAATCGCGGTCGTGAAGGCGCCGGCCCACACGTCTCGCCAGGCGATATCCACGTGCGGCAGCCATTTGTAGAGAATGGCGAAGAGAAGCGTGAAGACCGCCACCGATACGACGAAATCGAGCGCGAACACCAGGGTCGCGTTGGCGATCGAGAAGTGCCACAGATGCACCAGAGCGGCGAGCGCGCTTCCGACCAGCAGCGAGATGACCAGGAGGAAGCCGATGCCCAGGATCAGGCCAAGGGAGAGCACGCGCGCGCGCAGGATCGCAACCAGCCCGTTGCCCGATCGCTGCGGCGCGTGCCAGATGTGGTCGAGATCGTCTTCGAGCTCCACGAGGACGCTCGTCGCACCGATGACCAGGACGATGACCCCGACTGCTGTGGCGAGAACGCTGCCGCGGTCGATGGCCGCGGAGAGCAGCAGTTTCTCGAGCGCGTCCGCCCCGACCGGCCCGAGCAGATGGGAGAATTCCTCGACCACGGCGCCGCGGGCGGCGTCCACGCCGTAGATGGCGCCGCCGATGGCGATCACGATCACCAGCAGCGGCGCCAGCGAGAAGGCGGTGTAGAAGGCGAGCGCGGCGCCCATGCTCGGAGCGCGATCGTCGACCCACGCGATCGCGGCCTCCTTGATCAGCGACAGGTACTCGCGCGGCAGCAGCATGGGCGCGCTCCGGCGTGCCTGAAGCCGTCGAAGCATGAACCACGCCGGAACGCTTCAGCGGCGTCGGGGAATCGCGACGGCCATGGCGATTGCGGCGACGGCCGGGCGATCGAGGCCGATCCGTGCAATCCCGGCACGGACAAACTTACACTCGGGTGCAATACCTGCCGCGCGCCCGGGCTACATGTGCAGCAGGCGCGGGAACCACAGCGATATCGAGGGAATGTAGGTGACCAGCATCAGCACCGCGAACATGACGGCGTAGAACGGCCAGATCCCGCGCATCACCTGCTCCATCGTCACCTTGCCGACCGCGCAGCCGACGAACAGCGTCGCCCCCACGGGCGGAGTGAGCAGCCCGATGCCCAGGTTGAGCAGCATGATCATCCCGAAGTGCACCGGGTCGACTCCGAGCGTGGTGACCACCGGCAGCATGATGGGCGTGCAGATCAGGATCAGCGGCGCCATGTCCATGAGGCAGCCGAGGATCAGCATCAGCACGTTGAGCAGCATCAGGATGACGTCCTTGTCGTGGGAGAGCGTGAGGAAGAAGGCGGTGACCTTGGCCGGGATCTGCATGAGCGCCATGACATAGCCGAAGCTCGACGCGCAGGCGATCAGCGTCATCACCATGGCGACCGTCTTGAGCGTGCGGTGCACGAGCCCCGGGAGGTCACGCCAGCGGTAATCGCGGTAGACGAACATGGTGACGAAGAACGCCCAGAGACAGGCCACCGCGCCCGCTTCGATGGCGGTGAACACCCCGCCCAGGATCCCGCCGATGATGATGACGATGGTGACGAGGCCCCACAGCGCGTCGATCGTGATTCGCGCCGCCTCGCGCAGCGGCACCGACTGACCGGTCGGGTGCCGGTCGCGATAGGCGATGTAGAGGCAGAGCAGCATCAGCGCGAAGCCGAGCAGCAGCCCGGGCACGATGCCGGCCATGAAGAGGCTCGTGATCGAGATCAGCCCGCCGGTGGCGAGCGAGTAGATCACCGCGTTGTGCGACGGCGGCACCAGGATCGCCTGCACCGAGGCGCTGATCGTCACGTTGGTCGCGAACACGCGCGGGAAGCCGACCCGCTCCATCTGCGGGATCATCACCGAGCCGATCGCCGAGGTGTCGGCAACGGAGGAGCCCGAGATGCCGGACAGGAACGTGGTGGCGATGATGTTCACCGCGGAGAGGCCGCCGCGAATCCGGACCAGCCCCACGAGCACGTTGGCGAAGGCGACGAGACGCTTCGCCATGCCGCCCTCCGACATGATGGCGCCGGCCAGAACGAAGAACGGGATCGTCAGCATCGCCACCTTCGATACGCCGTCCGAGATCTTGAGCATCACCGCCTCCAGCGGGACGCCGATCCAGAGCGCCCCGGCGATCGCGGCGAGCCCCAGCGAATACGCGATCGGGATGCCGAGCGCGAAGAACACGAACAGGCTGCCGAGCAGGACGGCGATGTCCATGACGCGTTACTCGAACGCCGCGGTCGCTTGTTCGTCGCCGCGCGGGCGCGGCGTACCCAGCGTCAGCTGCTCGATCACGAACAGGAACAGGACCGCCCCTCCGACCGGAATCGGCAGGTAGGTGACGCCGGTCGACAGGAACGGGAAGTCGGCGATCGTGTTGTGCCACGTGGCTTCGACCAGCCGCGTTCCCCACACGAGCATGAACACCGCGATGGTGGCCATCAGCAGCTCCACGACGAAGTCCGCGGCCCGCCGGGCCGGCCCCGGCAGCGCATTGACGACGAGACCGACGTTCATGTGCAGGCGAAGGCGGTAGCATGCCGCCGCGCCGAAGAAGGTGAGCACGATGGTGAGCAGCACGGCCGCCGGCTCCGGCCAGGACGATGCGCTGTTCAACACATAGCGCGTGAACACCGCCCACGGGATCACCGCGGAGATGAGCACCAGTGCCGAGCCGGCGACCACGACGCAGGCGAAATAGAGCGCGTCCATCGCCCTGCGAAAAGCCTTCGCCATCGGGTTCCCCTCCGAGAATGCTGCGGCCAGCCTACCGGCGCGCCGCCGGCCGAAGAGGCGGGCGTGGCGCCCGCCGGGGCGCCACGCCGCGCCGCATGTCCGCGGGAGCGCCGCGCTACTGCACGGCCTGGATGCGCCCGATCATGTCCGCGTACTTCGGGCCGTACTTGTCCCACACCGGCTTGACCGCGGCCTGGAACGGCTTCTTGTCGGCGACCTCGATCACCGTGATCCCGGCGGCCTTGGCCTTGTCCATCGCGTCCTTTTCGTACTTGTTCCAGAGCACGCGCTCCTCGAGCTGCGCTTCGCGCGAGAACTTCTTGACGAGGGCCTGATCCGCGGGTGAGAGCGTGTCCCAGACTTTGCGCGACATCACCAGGATTTCCGGAACGATCAGATGCTCGTCCAGGGTGTAGTACTTCGCAACCGTGTAGTGGTTGTCGAACACGAAGCTGGGGGGATTGTTCTCGGCGCCGTCGACCACGCCCGTCTGCAGGGCGTTGAACACCTGGTCGTAGCCCATCGCGACGCCGTTGCCTCCGAGCGCGTTCATCATGTCGACGAACATGGGATTGCCCATGACCCGGAATTTCATGCCCTTGAGGTCCGCGAGGTCGTGGATCGGCTTCTTGGTGTCGTAGAGGCTGCGGGCGCCGGCGTCCATCCAGCACAGGCCTACCAGGCCGGCCTTGGGATTGTTGGTCACCTTGTCGAGCAGCTCCTGGCCGATCGGTCCGTCGATCACCTTCTGCATGTGCGCCGTGTTGCGGAAGAGATACGGCAGGTTGAAGACGTTGAGGTCGTCGACCACCGGTCCAAGAGCGCCGACGCTGACCCGGGCGAGCGCCAAGGCCCCGACCTGCGCCTGCTCGATCGCCTCCTTTTCGCCGCCGAGCTGCATCGACGGATAGATTTGCACCGTGATCCGCCCGTTGGTCGCGGCGTCCAGCTTCTTGCCCATGCTGGCTATGGCGGCGACGGTCGGATAGCCCTCCGGATGGACATCCGAGGCTTTGAGCACCATCTTCGATTGCGCGAGCGCGGGATCGGCCGCCGCGGCAGCGATGAGGGGAAGGGCTGCCAGAGCGAGCCGCAACAGCGTGCGTGGGTCGAGCATGTGTCCTCCTTAGCCGATGAATCGCGAGGCTGGTCGGAATGGGCGTCGCCGCCGGGTGGGCGCAGCCAGCCGGTCAGACCACTTGGCAACCTTACAACTTGACCAAAGACCTGCGCACGGTAGCACCGCGATCGGCGCTTGACAAGGAGCCGAGGTCGCACTTCGGGGCGAGTCGCCGGGCCGGGCACGCCCCGAGTCCCGAGGCGTGGCGCGTTTGCGGACGAGCCGGGCGATGCATTATGCTGGCGCGCACCTTCCCTAGAGGCTTGCCGCCGGCTCGCGCGGGGCACGATCTTGACCGCTTCCACGTCGACCGATCCCTGGCAGGCGCTCCTCGACCAGCGCCGCGCCGTCGCCGAGCGCTCCCTCGCCGAGCTGTTCGAGTCCGACGGCGCGCGGGCGGCGAAGCTGTCGATCGCCTGGGACGACTGGCTCGCGGACTGGTCGAAGCAGCGCCTCACCGTGCAGACGATCGAGCGGCTCGTCGCCTACGCCCGGTCGCGCAACCTCGAGGCGTGGATCGCGGCGCTCTTCGCGGGGGAGAAGATCAATCTCTCCGAGCAGCGCGCGGCGCTGCACACGGCGCTGCGGCAACCGGGCGACGCGCCGCTGCTGTGCGACGGCGTGGACGTGATCGCCGCGGTGCGCGCCGCTCAGGCGCGAATGCGCGCGCTCGCCACGCAGCTGCGCGGCGGCCTGAGGCTGGGTGTGACGGGACGGCCGATACGCTCCGTGGTGCACCTCGGCATCGGCGGATCGGATCTCGGTCCGGCGCTCGTTTGCGACGCGCTCGCGGGAGGCCGCCGCGACGGCATCGAGCTCGCTTTCGTCTCCAATGTCGATCCGGAGCATCTCGCCCGCGCGCTCGCCGGGCTCGATCCGGCGACGACGCTGTTCATCGTCACGTCCAAGACCTTCACCACCGTGGAGACGCTCAGGAACGCGCAGTCGGCGAGAGAGTGGCTTGCCGCCAACCTAGGCGGGGGCGCGGCGCTCGCGCGGCATTTCGTCGCGGTGACCGCCAATGCCGAGGCCGCGCGCGGCTTCGGCGTGTCCAGCGCGGACGTGCTGCCGATGTGGGACTGGGTCGGCGGCCGGTATTCGCTGTGGTCGACGGCCGGCGTGTCGATCGCCATCCGCTGCGGCTGGGAGGCCTTCGGCCAGCTCCTCGCGGGGGCTGCCAGCATGGACGCACACTTCCGCGAGACGCCGCTCGAGCGCAATCTGCCCGTGCTGCTCGGGCTCGTCGACTGGTGGAACGCGGAGCTCCTCGGGCATCCGCAGCGCCTGGTCGTCGCCTACGCGGAGGCGCTGGCGCGTCTTCCGGCGTGGCTCCAGCAGCTCTCGCTCGAGAGTAACGGCAAGTCGGTCGCCCGCGACGGCGCTCCGCTTTCCGCCAGGGGCGCCCCTGCGCTCTGGGGCGGGGTGGGGACCGACAGCCAGCACGCCTATTTCCAGTGGCTGCACCAGGGCCCGCAGCGCCTCCCGGTGGAGTTCGTCGTGCCGGTGCGCGGCGCGCGCGGCTCGAGCGAAGCGCACAGCGTGCTCGTAGCGAACGCGCTGGCCCAGGCCCAGGCGCTGATGGTCGGCAAGTCGCTCGCTGCGGTGCGCACGGAGCTGGCGGCGAAGGGCTTGCCGCCGGCGGCGATCGATGCGCAGGCCCCGCACCGCGCGTGCCCGGGCGACCGCCCCTCGACCATGCTGCTCGTGCCGGAGCTCAATGCGCGGCGGCTCGGCCAGCTTCTCGCGCTCTACGAGCACCGGACCTTCGTCGAGGGGATTCTTTACGGCGTGAATTCGTTCGATCAGTGGGGGGTGGAGCTGGGCAAGGCGCTCGCGGCGCCGATCGCCGCCGCGCTGCGCAGCGGCGGCGAACCGGACGCCGTCGACGGCTCGACCCGTGCGCTCATCGCTCACGCGCGCGCGCTACTGCGCCCGCGCACTCGCTGAAGCTCGAGCGGTGCCAGCCTTCAAGGCGCCATTCGCACGCGCAGCTCTTCGCTCAGGGCCCACACCGTCGAGGCGTACAGGCGGCTGCGGTTGTAGCGCCTGAGCACGTACCAGTTCTCGAAGGTCAACCAGTAGGTCGGCGAGTCGGATGTCTCCAGCATGACCAGCCCGACGGGATCGGGCGCGAGGTCGCCCGGAATCGTGAACCCGGTCACGCCGGCGCCGGTCCACGCGGCGAGCGGCCGCCGCTCCGCGATGCCGGCATCGAAGCTCGCCACCAGGGCCTCGGCACCCGCGCCCTCGATCCGCGCCGCGGTCATCACCGGCTGGCCCGCGCGCCAGCCGTAGCGCTCGAGATAGCGCGCCACGCTGCCGATCGCGTCGTCGGCATCGTTGGCGAGATCGATCCTGCCGTCGCCGTCGAAATCGATCGCGTAGCCGCGGATGCTGCGCGGCATGAACTGAGGCAGGCCGATCGCGCCCGCGTACGACCCGCGCGGGTCGAGCGCGGAGATGCCCTGCTCGCGCGCTAAGAGCAGGAACTGCTCGAGCTCGCCGCGGAAGAAGTCCGCGCGGCGCGGATAGTCGAAGGCGAGCGTGGTGAGCGCGTCGATGACGCGATAGCGGCCGGTGTTGCGGCCGTAGTAGGTCTCCACGCCCAGGATCGCAACGACGATCTCCGGCGGCACGCTGAAGGCGCTCCGCGCGCGTTCCAGGGCGTCGGCGTGCGCCCGCCAGAATTCCGCTCCCGCATCGACCCGTTCGGGGTCCAGAAAGGGCGCGGCGAAGTCCGCGTAGGTCGGCGGGGAGACGATCGGCCGGCTCATCGCCTCGATCACCTGAGGCTGGTAGCGCACCTGCGCGAACAGGCGGCGCAGCGCGGACGGCGAAAACCCGTGCTCGACCCGCATCCGCTCGACGAAGGCCAGCACGTCGGGGCGTTGCGCATAACCGGTCGCGGCGCCCGCGGAGCTCGCGAGCGCGAGCAGCGACAGGCTGAATGCGAGCGCGATCGCGTTTCGCCGTTTCATGCTCGCTCGCCTGCTTTCATCGATTCGCCTGCTCGAGCCGATGGTATCATCCGCGCGCAGCCTTCCGGTGATGCTCTACCCGCTCGCTCGCCCGCTGCTGTTCGCGCTCGATCCCGAGACGGCGCACGATCTCACGCTCGCCGCGCTCGACGCCGCGGCATCGCTCGGGGTTGCGCGCTTCGCTGCGCCGAGCGTGCCGCCCTCGCCGATCCGGACGATGGGGCTCGAGTTTCCCAATCGCGTGGGGCTCGCGGCGGGGCTGGACAAGGACGCCGCGCACATCGACGCGCTCGCCGCGCTCGGCTTCGGCTTCATCGAGTGCGGAACGGTGACGCCCCGGGCGCAGCCGGGGAACCCGAAGCCACGGCTGTTCCGCCTGCCGGAAGCCGAGGCGTTGATCAACCGCCTCGGCTTCAACAACGCCGGCGTCGATGCCTTCCTCCACAACGTCGCGCGCGCGCGCTTCGGGCCGCGCGGCGGCGGAATCCTCGGCATCAACATCGGCCGCAACTTCGATACCCCCAACGAGCGGGCGGTCGACGACTACCTCAGCTGTCTGCGCGCCGTGCACGGCTACGCGAGCTACGTGACCGTCAACATCTCCTCGCCCAACACGACGGGCTTGCGGGAGCTGCAGAAGGACGCCGCGCTGGAGGACCTCCTGGCAGCGCTGAAGAAAGAGCAGGCGAAGCTGGCCGACCGCCACGGCAGGTACACGCCGCTCGCGGTGAAGATCGCGCCGGATCTCTCCCCGGAAGAGCTGTGCGCCATCGCGCGCGCGCTCGTTTCACACCGCGTAGACGCCGTGGTGGCGACCAACACCACCGTCGATCACGCGGCGGTCGCGGGGTTGCGGCATGCGGAAGAAGCCGGCGGATTGTCCGGCCGCCCGCTCCGCGACAAGGCCACGGCGGCGATCCGCACGCTCGCCTCCGCGCTCGATGGTGCGCTGCCGATCATCGGCGTGGGCGGAATTCTCTCCGGCGCCGACGCCAAGCAGAAGATCGACGCCGGAGCAACGCTGGTGCAGCTCTACACGGGACTCGTCTACCGCGGCCCGGAGCTGGTGGCGGAGATCGCGCGGGCGCTGGCCCGGCCCCGCTGACGAGGCCGCGTCGCGGGCTGAAGGCTGTGCGGGGTTCGCCTTTGAGCCCGCGCCGGGGCTCGGGCGCGTTGAAGCCTACGCTGGCTGGGGCTCGCCCAGCTTTTGCTCGAGCGACTCCTTCATACTGACGAAAGCGCGGTCGACCAGGGGCTCGGCCTCCACCAGGCGCGCGCGATCGTTGCGGAAGCGATCCGCGAGCTCGTCGGCGGTCAGCGAGACCGCCTTCTGTCCCTGCCGATTGGTGAACAGGTAGGTGCCGCGCAACGGGCTCACCCAGGCGAGCTTGGCGAAGGCCAGCTGGCCGCCTTCGCCTTCGAACTCGATCCACATTCCGCGCTCGAGGCTCGCGGCCAGATCCGCGAAGTGATCGCGAACGATCTCCACCGGTGGCTCGACCGGCGCCGGGGGCGGCGCGGGGGCCATCGCTTCGGCGAGCGCGCGCGCCTTGGCCGCCGTCTCGGCGTCCCCTTTCGCGGTGGCCTCCTCCGCCTCCTTGGCCGCCGCCTCGGCGACCGCGGTGGTGGGCATCGGCACGGAGGCGAGGCTCGGCTTGACCGCCGCCGCGTGCGCCTCCACCAGATTGGCCATGAACTGCTCGCGCTCGTCGAGTTCCCAGATGAGCTTCTGCGCGCCGCCGTGCACGCGCTTGAGCAGGTTCGGCAGCAGCGCCACGAGCCTGCGCCGCTCGTCGCTGCTGCGCTTCGGCTGCACGCTCCAGACGAGGTCGTCGAGCGTGGCGAGCGCGGAGGCCCACGCCTCGCTGCCCTCGCCTTCCAGATGGAACTGCGCCAGCACGTCGATCCAGCGCTCGCGCAGGAACGTGCCGAGGAAATTCGGCACCGTATGCGCCTCGAGCCGCTTCTCGATCTCCGAGCGCGACACCATGCGGGCGATCTCCAGCTTGTCGCGCTGGTTGATCTCCTCCGCCGAGGACTGGATCGTCGCCTCTGCGGTCTTCTCCTCTTCCTCGAGGAAAGCGTCGAGCTCCTTGCGCAGCGTGTCGAACAGCGCGACGTCGTCGGTAAACTCGTCGAGGACGCGGTGGACGATGGACTCGATCTTCTTGTACAGCGGATCCTCGGTGCCCATGGTCGGCGACCAGCCGATGCCGGCGTGCGCGAGGGCATTCACGAGCAGCCGCGACGGGTGCGACTTCTTGGAGAAGAACGCGCCATCGAGCATCGCGGCCTTGAGCACGGGAATCTGCAGGCGACCGATCAGCACCTTCATGCTGTCCGGCAGATCCTTGGTCTCGAAGATGAAGTCGAACAGCATCGCCACCAGCTCGATGGTCATCGCTTCGAGCTGATTGGCCTTGGCTGCGAGCGGCGACTCCTGCAGGTCCCGGAGCACGTTGTGCATGCCCTCGGGAATGCCCGCGAACTGCACCGGAACGCCGCCGACGTCGAACCCCGTCTCGCCGCTCTGCAGCCGGGCGAGCGCGTCGCCGAGCTCCCGCGTCACCAGGATGCGCGAGGCGCCGGCCGGCCCGAGGGTCGGCAGCGGCAGCTCGCCGCGGTCGAACTGCGGCATGGCGTATCCCGGGGGGGCGACCGGCTGCGCTGCGCGCCCGCGGCTCGCGAGACGCTGCAGCAGCGCCATCAGGTCGACCTCGGCGGGCGGCGAGGCGAACGTCGCCGCAGCGCTCTGCCCGGCGGAGCCTTCCGCGCCAGGGAGGCGCGGGGTCGCCGAGGCCGACCGCCGCGGGTAGCTTGCCGCGGCCTGCGGCACCACGTGCAGACTCTCCAGGTGCCGGTTGAGGTCGGCGTAGATGGCGTTGATGTCGCCGAGCGAGCTCTGGTTGAGCTCCTTCAGGATGGCGAACTTGATGCGCTCCTCCCCCTTGACCGAGCGCAACGCCTCCATGAACGCGTGCACGATGGTCGCCGGCGCGAGCGGATTTCCGGCGAGCTCGAGCCCCGGCCTTCCGAGCAGATAGCCGACCGCCCGGTTGAGCTCCTGCAATTCATCGTGACAGAGGTTCTCCACCACGCGCACGATGTTGCCGAGCACGATCGACTCGTCCATCGCCATGGTATCGACCAGGGAGAGCTTGCGGACGTCGAGGTGAGCGAAATCCTGCTTCTTCGCCTGCTCGCCCTTCACCTTGCCGTCCACGAGCGATCGGAGCTGGCGCTCGAACTCGGCCAGGAGGTCGGTGCGCTCCTTGCGCACCAGCTCGCGGGCGTCGAGGAACAGCAACTGATCTTCGCGGACATCCGAGTTGCCGGCCCGCGTCATGAGCTGATCGCTCACCCGGTCGAGCATCGAGGCGAAGGACACGCCCAGGCGATGGACCGCGAGATCCCGGCAGTCGTCCAGGATCTTCGCGAGCTCGCGCGGCAGGGCGCGACGCGTCGTGGCTTCGCCTGTAGTCGTCGACGTGTTCACTTCAAGTCGAGAGAGCCGTCGGCCTCCCCGTATGAATTCACTTCTTAACTGCAGCCGCCAAGTTACTGTATCACGCGCAGTTTCCGAGCGCCAAATGCACGAAAACCCGGCTTACCCTCCGGAAAGCTCGCGCCACGCCTTCTCGAGACGTTTGTATGACACCGGAAACGGCGTGCGCAGCTCCTGCGCGAACAGCGACACGCGGAGCTCCTCGATCAGCCAGCGGAACGCTTCCAGCGCCGGCTCGCGGCGGCGAGCGGCTCGATTCGCCTCTTCCCGCGCACGGTAGCGCTGCCAGAGCGTAGCCACCGAGCCGGCATGCCGCGCGTCGCGCTGCGGGTTCTCCGGATACTTGGCGAGGCGCCGATCGAGCGCCTTGAGATAGCGAGGCAGGTTCACGAGCGCGCTCCAGGGCGTGCGGCAGAAGAACCCCGCATAGACCAGGGCGTCGCGCTGCGCGGCCGCTTCCGTTCCGAGGCCGGAGAAGGATCGGGGGAGCGCGGCGATCCGTCGCGAAACCGCGTGGTATTCGCCGGCGATCGCGCCGAGCAGGCCGAATGCCGCGTCCGCAACGGCGGGAAGCCGAGTGCGCGCACGCTTGAGCTGCTCGGCGTACGCGCGCGCCGAGCGCGGCAGCGGATCCTCCCCGATGAAGGCGCGGTCGCGGATTGCCGCCAGCACGTCGGCGAGCAGCGTATCGCCCGCGGTGACGCACTTGAGCTGCAGCGCCGCCTGGACGAACCCGGTCGCGCCCTTCTCCCACCGTCGCAGCAGAGGCTTGAGCTCCGCGGCGACGAGCGCGACGACCGCCTTGCGGGTCGCCGTCTCGGCCGCGTCGAGCGTATCGAGCAGCTTGAGCGCGATCCCGTCGGGCTCCTCGACGAGCGCGGGATAGCCGGTTACCCGGCCGCCGTCGCGCGTGAGGGTGAGGCTCTCCGGGAGATCGCCGAAGTCCCAGCTCTGGATGCCCCGCCGCTCGAAGGCGGGCTCCTCGGCGGCGAACGTAAGCTGCGCGGCTTCGCCGAGCTTGGCCTGGAGCGCTCCGACGTCCCGGCCCATCGCCAGCTCGCGCCCCGACGCGTCGACCACGCGCATGTTCACCGCCAGGTGCGGCGGCAGCTCCGGACCGTCCCACGCGTCAGGGGGCAGCGCCGTGTCGAGTTCCGCGGAGAGAAAAGCGCGCAGCGCATCGGGCAGCGACGCTCCCGGCAGATGCTTCTCGCTCAGGAATTGCGTGACCAAGGCCTGACCCGCGGGGACGCGGCGGCGCCAGCCCTTCGGCAGCGCCTTCAGGTACCAGCCGACCTTCTCCCTCACCATGCCCGGCACCAGCCATGTGAGCTTCGCCTCGTCGAGCTGGTTGAGGAGGGCGAGCGGCGCGTCGAGGGTGAGCCCGTCGAGGGGATGGCCGGGCGCGAAGCGATACTTCAGCGGCAGCCGCGTCCCGGCCATCTCGAGCCACTGCGGGAACTGCTCCTCGGTCACGGCCTCGGCGGCGTGCCGCATCAGCAGCTCGCGGGTCATGAAAAGCCGCCTCGTCGCAGCGGGGCCCGCGTCGCGCAGCCAGCGCTGGAACGCCGCCGCCGTGCACACGTCCGCCGGGATGCGCCCGGCGTAGAAGGCGTAGATCGTCTCGTCGTCGACGAGCACATCCTGCCGCCGCGCCTTGTGCTCGAGCTCGGCGATCTCGCGCCGCAGCGCGCGGTTGTGCGCAAGGAACGGCGCGCTCGCATCGATGTCGTCGGCCACCAGCGCTTCGCGGATGAACACGTCCCGGGCGGCCGCCGGATCGACCGCGCCGTAGGAAACGCGGCGACGGGGGACGAGTGTCAGCCCGAACAGCGCGACGCGCTCGCTCGCGACCACCTCGCCGCGCGCGCGATCCCAGTGCGGATCGAACCAGGTCTTATCGGCGAGCGGCCCGGCGGCCGCCTCGATCCATTCCGGCTCGACACTCGCGGCGCAGCGCGCGTACAGCCGCGTGGTTTCGACGAGCTCGGCGGCCAGCACCCATTTCGGCCGCTTCTTCGCGAGCCCCGACCCCGGGTGCAGGAAGAACTTGATGCCGCGCGCTCCGAGGTAGTGCTCTTCGCCTTCCGCCCGGGTGCCGATGTTCGACAACAGCCCCGCGAGCAGCGCGCGATGAACGAGCGCATGGCGGGCCTCGTCGATCTTCTCCGGCACCGCGTCGCTCCATCGCCATCCGAGCTCGCGGATCTGCTCGGCGAGCTGACGGCGCAGGTCGCGCCACTCCACCAGGCGCAGGTAGGACACGAACTGGCTGCGGCAGCGCTCGACGAGGCGACGATGGGAAAGCCCTTCGCGGGCCGCGTCGACGAAGAACTGCCAAAGCGCCACCAGGCTCAGGAAATCGGAACGCTCGTCGCGGAAGCGCAGGTGCGCCTGATCGGCGGCCGCCTGCTTCTCGAGCGGCCGCTCGCGGGGATCGGGAACGGACAGCGCAGCGGCGATCACCAGCGCTTCGGCGAGGCAGCCCAAATCGCGTCCGGCGACGATGATCCGGCCGATGCGCGGATCGACCGGCAGCTCCGCGAGCTCGCGCCCCAATGCGGTGAGCTGCCTCGACGTATCGATCGCACCCAGCTCCTGGAGAAGCTGGTAGCCGTCGGCGATGGCGCGCGGCGCCGGCGGATCCAGGAAGGGAAAAGCGGCGACGTCGGGCAGCCCGAGCGCGGCCATGCGCAGGATCACCGCCGCGAGCGAGGAGCGCAGGATCTCCGGATCGGTGAAGGCCGCACGGGCGGCGAAATCCTCCTCGGCGTAGAGGCGAACGCAGATCCCGGCGGCGACGCGGCCGCAGCGGCCCGCGCGCTGTGCCGCGGACGACCGGGCGATCTTTTCGATCCCGAGCAGCGTGACCTTGTTGCGCAGCGAATAGCGGCGGATCCGCGCGAGGCCCGAATCGATCACGTAGCGGACGCCCGGGACCGTGAGCGACGTCTCGGCGACGTTGGTCGCGAGCACCATGCGCCGGCC
>Ga0187776_10000844_pt1 | contig 14859 bp, 9 predicted proteins | sample 0216_BV02_MP12_2_FD_132426 | JGI IMG/M metagenome (GOLD analysis project Ga0187776, IMG submission 132426) | Tropical peat soil microbial communities from peatlands in Department of Meta, Colombia - 0216_BV02_MP12_20_MG | ecosystem: Environmental > Terrestrial > Soil > Wetlands > Peat | place...
AACCAGCTCCTCCTCATCGAGGGGCATTGCGACGAGCGCGGCACGGAGCAGTACAACCTGGCGCTGGGCGATCGCCGCGCGAAGTCGGCGATGAACTACCTGGTCGCGCAGGGCGTGCAGAGCGACCGGATCACGATCGTTTCGTTTGGCGAGGAGCGGCCGCTCTGCCGGGATCACAACGAAGGGTGCTGGTCGCAGAATCGCCGCGACATGTTCCTGACCAAGGAAAAGTAACTCGTGCACCCGCGGAAGCGCGCCGCTCCAGCGCGCTTCCGCGGGTGATTCTCCTTCGATCCGCTCCCGCCGCGTCCGGCGGCTCGCGTCAGCTGTCGCCGAGGGCGCGCCGGATACCTGCCATCAGTGACTCGTCGTTGAAAGGCTTGCGAAGGTAGTCGACGGCACCGGCTCGGTGCGCCCGCTCGCGCGTGGCGGCATCGTCGTGGGCGGTGATGAACACGACCGGGATTCGCCGCCCCGCGGCGACGAGGCGATCGTGTAGGTCGAGCCCGCTGAGCCCGCCGAGGTGCACGTCGAGTACGAGACAGGCGGGGGTCGCCGCCTCGGTCGTCGCGGACTCCAGGAATTCCTCCGCCGACGCGAACGTGCACACGCGATAGCCGCCCGCGACCAGCAGGCGCCGGAGGGCGCGCAGGAGCGAGGCGTCGTCGTCGATCACGCACACGAGAGGTGCCACGGGCGTCCGGAGGCTCGGCGAGCCCGCGTCCTGCTGCTCGTCATCCAGACAATCGGCTGGCACGATGACCCACTATCGCCGGGCCATGCCACCGCGCCAATGCGTTGTTGGTCGTATACGGGCGGGCCGATCGACTCAGGGGACCGCGACGGCGCTCTGCCGCACGGAGCTCGGCTGTTCGCACGGCAGCTCGACGTGGAGCGTGAGCCCACGCTCCGGATTCGCACTGGCCCGGATGTGGCCACCGTGCGCCTCGACGATCGACCGGCTGATGGCCAGCCCCATCCCGAGGCCTCCCGGCTTCGTGCTCACGAACCGCTCGAACATGCGCGCGAGCTCGGATTCCTTGGTGCCGATGCCGCTGTCGCGGACCGCGATCTCCACCACGCCGGGCGACCGGCGGGCGGTCACGATGACGACCTCGCGCTTGCCCCCCTCGGTCTGGACGATGGCCTCGCTGGCGTTGACCAGGAGGTTCAGGATGACCTGCTGGAGCTGGACCGGGTCGCCGGAGACGGTCGGGCCGAGGGGATCGAAAGCTCGGAGCACCGTGATCTGCTTGCGTACGAAGTCGTGGCGCAGCAGGGTGACGACGTCGTCGATCAGGTCGTTGAGATCGAGGCTCACCTGCGCGACGTGCTCCTTGCGCGACAGCGCGCGCAAGCGCTGGATGATCGCCGAGGCCCGCCGGGCATCGGCCGCCATGTCGCTCAGGGCCTCCGCCACCTCGGCATGCGGCGGGCCCGGGCGTCGGAGGAGACGGACGGCCGCCTGGGCATTCGTCACGATCGCGGCCAGCGGTTGGTTGATCTCGTGCGCGAGCGATGCGCCCAGCTCGCCGAGTGTGGTCACGCGCTGGGCGTGCGCGAGCTCCTCCCGCTGGCGACGGGCCTCTTCTTCGGCGTGGCGCCGCCTCGTGATGTCGATGTAGGAGATGACGGCGCCACCCTCGGGCCGGCGGAAGGGCTCCACGGCCATCTCGAACCAGCGCTCCAGACCTCCCGAGCGGCAGGCGTACTCGAGCCGGACATCGTCCTTCTTGCCGTTGAGCACCGCCGCGACGGCCTCGTAGGCGCGGAACGCGTCCGCGTCGCCCCCCGCCGCCGCCTCGCGCCAGACCCCGAGACAGTTGGCGCCGACCGCCAGGCCGCGGGCCGGGTCCGGGCTCTCCTCGGCGAATCGCGTCCAGGAGTGATTGACGGCGATGATGGTCCCGTCGGCGTCGATCGCGGCGACCTGTCCGTACAGGGATCCGAAGATCGCGCTCCGGAGCGCGTTGCTCTCGAGCACCGCTTGCAGCGCGGTGTTCAGCGCGGTGATGTCGATCACCGAGCCGACGTAGCCGACGAAAATGCCGGCCTCGTCGATCCGGGGAACGCCGTGATCGAGGATCCACCGGTCCTCGCCATCACGCCGGCGCAGCCGGTAGTCGATCGTGAAGGACCGACGGTCGGCCACCGCCTGCTGATACGCGTCGCACGTCGGACGGCGATCGTCGGCATTCACGCTGTCGATCCAGCCGTCGGCCAGGTCCTCGTCGGGGCTCCGGCCGGTCATGTCGAGCCAGCGCCGATTGAAGTACGTGCGCCGGCCGGCCGGGTCGGACATCCAGATCATCAACGGCGCCGTGTCGGCGAGCCGCCGGAAGCGATCCTCGCTCTCGCGCGCGGCGCTCGCGGCCCGGGAGCGCGCGAGCGCGCTGGCGAAGATCTCGGCCAGGAGCCGCAGCCGCTGTGGGAGGCCGTCGGGCCAGGGGCGCTCCACGTGGACGGAGCTGAATGCGAGGGCTCCGCGCACGACGCCCTCGATGGTCAGCGGCACCGCCACGAGCGCGCGCGTGCCGAGCGCCTGCAGCTTGGCCCGGTCGACCTCGGCCTCGGCGGGAAGATCGTCGACCCGTGCGAGAGCCACGATCTGCCCGGACTGAAGCCGCGACGCCATCCACGGGAACTCGCGCCTGAGGATCGGACCGGGGAATCTGTCCACGCCCTGTCGGGTGAACGAATGCGCGACGCCGAACACTTCCGGATGCCGATCGTCGATTTCGCCGAGGAGCGCGCGATCCACGTGGAGCTCGTCGACGATGCGACCGAGCGCTCTGTCGATCTGGCCGGGCACGTCACGCGCAGGCAGGTTGACGAAGTCGGCCGACAGCTCCGACACGAGCGTCTCGAAGCGGAGGCGCTCGGCGAGAGCGCGCTGAGCCTGCCGGCGCTGCCGCGTGCTCACGAGGAGCCCGACGATGAGAATGCCCTGGACCGTGACCAGGGCCACGCCCGCCAGCACCGGCCACTTGTAGAGATCCCAGAGCGACGGCGGCCGGAAGCGCACCTCGCTCCCGGCGGGCAGGCGAGTCGCGTCGAGCCCCCAGCGCCGCAGCTGACGCCAGTCGAACACGTAGGCGTTCGACCCTCGCTCGAGGGGACGTGGACGGTCGCCGCCCAGCACTTGCAGGGCCAGCTCGGCGGCTCGGGCACCCTGCCTGGCGAAGCTCACGACGTGGCCGCCGACGATGCCGCCACCGATGAATGTCTCGCTCGGTCCGTACAGCGGTACGCTCGAGCTCGCGGCCACGCGCCGTACGACTTCCGCAGTGATGAGATCCTGGCCGCTCGGGTCACGGCTGAACCCGCCGAACAGGACGATCGTGTCCGGCGACAACGCCGTCACGCGATGGACGACCTCATCGACGGCGAGGCCGGTCATGTACTCGATCGCGACTTGCCCTCGGTAGCGGTCGACGTCGAGCTGACGGTGCGCCGAGGTCAGCCATGCTCGATCGAAGGCTCCGGATCCGTTGATCACGACCACGCGCCGCGTCCCCGGCTGCAGACGAAGCGCGGCGTCGAGGGTCCCGGCCCAGTCGGTGTTCAGCCAGACCCCGGTCACGTCGTCGTCGAGCTCGAGATCGCCGAGGGCCGTCTGGTCGACGCCGACGAACACGATCGGCGTCCCCGGGAAGAGATCCGCGCGATTCTGGACCGCGAACCGCAGGGCGCGGCTGGACAGCGCGATCACCACGTCGAGCGTGAGGGCCCGATACTTGCGCTGCAGCAGGACCCGAAGCTCCGGCGGGGGCGCGTCGCCCCTGAAGAGGCCGAGATCGAGGAACTCCGTGTAGAAGAACGCCGGGGTCGACCGCTGCAGGGTCGATCGCAGCGTCTGGTCGACCTCCATCTGGGCGGGTGTCAGTCTTGGAGCGGCGAACAGCAGGAGCACGTTGATCGGCCTCTGATCGGGCGCCGTCGCCGCGTTGGCCGGGGCGGCCATCCACGGCGCGCCCATCAGCAGGGCGACGAGCATCGTCGCGGTCGCGAGGGTCGCGCGGGCGATTCTTCGCTGCGATCGTCTCGACCAGGACCAATCGGACGAGCGATTCATCGCGCTCCTCTACCGACCACGGGTCACGCTGCTCTTGGCCCGTCGACCGGACGAACTCGTCGCGCTCGACCGGTGCCGGTTTCGGATCCGGAGTCCGTATGGTACACGACCCCGGACAGCGTGTCGCCGCTGGTTACCTCGAGCGCCGAAGACTCACGGGAAGCCAGCCGGACACCTGTCCGGTCATCATGTCCTCCTTGACCGTGAGCTCACCGAGCGTCATGCGCTCGAGCGACAGGAGCAGGAGCTCGCCCTGGACCGATCCCGTGACGCCCCCGGTCAGCTCGGACCGGCCCCCGATGCTCATGTCGCCGGTCACGACCGACCCGTTCTGCATCAGCGTCATCGTCACGGGCATGGAGGATCCTCCGGCGCCCGCGCTTCCGGTCCACACGCCGGCCACGTTGACCGTCGGCGGCGTCTGCGAGCGCCCGGCACAGCCGGCTGCCAGGGCGGCGCACAGGAAAACGAGCACGAACGATCGCTTCATCCGCGGCCTCCTCGTCCCAGGTAACAGGACCGCGTTCGCGCGTCCTACTGGACCTTCGTCCTACCGCGGGGACTTTCGTCGCCGAAGAGGATCTGTCTGATAGACGAGGGCCGCCGCGCCGCCGCGTCGTCCTCGCGCTCACTCGAACGAGAAGATCTTCTTCCAGTCGGATTTCATGTCGACGACGACCCAGCCCCGGCCTTTCGCCTCGTCGAGCGCTCGGTCGAGGCGGCCCACGTGCGACTGCCGGTCGTAGGCCCACTCGCGCACGTCATCGGTGTGGTGGACGATGCCCATGAACCGCGCGCCCTCGCCGGCCGCCGTCCACTGGAGCATCTGCTGATCGCCGTCGGAATTGCCGAACGCCAGGAGCGGGCGCCGGCCGATGAACTTCTGGATGTTCACCGGCTTGCCCGGACCGTCGTCGATGAAGTCGATCTTCGGCTGGCGGAACAGCATGGGCTTGCCGTCCGATCCGAGCTTGTACGTGGTCACGAAGCTCGTGCCCACCACCTGCTCGGGCGGGATCCCGTAGACACGCTCCGTCCACGGGCGCATGAACTCGACGGTGCCGCCCGAGACGATGTAGGTCTTGAAGCCACTCGCGTGCAGATAGGCCAGCAGCTCGATCATCGGCTGGAACACCAGGTCGGTATACGGCCGCTTGAAACGGGGATGCTGCGCGGTGGCGATCCAGCTCACCACCAGCTTCGTGAACTCGTCGGTGGTCATGCCGGTATGCGTGGCCAGGAGCAGCTGTGCCAGCCCCTTCTCGCCCGAGGCCGCCAGCGCCTTCATGTCGCCCTCGAGCACCGCCTTGAACGGCTGCCTGGTTTTCCACTCCGGATGCCTGGGCGCCAGCGCGCGCACGCGGTCGAGCGCGAAGGCGAACTGGAAATAGATGGGCTGCTCCGACCAGAGCGTGCCGTCGTTGTCGAAAGTGGCGATGCGCTGATCGGGCGGCACGAACAGCGAGCCGGTGGGATCGGTCACGGTCTGGACGAAGGTGAAGATGCTCTGCTTTGCCGTTCCGTCGTTCCACGAGGGTAACGGGTCCGTCTGACCCCAGGCGACCGCCCGTACGAGCAGGAAGCTCAGGCTGATGCCGAAGAGGATGGTCGCGCTCACGCGGGGCAGTGATGAAACCCGGGGCGCTGGTCGTGGGCCCATGGTGGGGCATGGTCGCCCCACAAAATGGCAGCGGCTACTGGGACCTTCGGCGGATGGCGCGTATCGGCGACGCCTTGCCTTGGCGGCCGCCGCGATCGTAAAGTGCCGTGCGCTCGTTCGACCGGCTCGGTGGATCGAGCCGGACCTTATGCGAAAGACTGCGCTCGTCGTCGGCTCCCTGGTCGTGCTCGCCGCCGGCGCCCTGGCGGCGTGGCTCTACCTCGAGCCCTGGCGGGTCGGTCCGGGCCGCGCGTCGCGGACGCTCGGCGACCAACCAGCCGCGACCTACGTCGGGGCCCAGGCGTGCGCCGGCTGCCACGCCCGGGAGCACGCGGCCTGGGCAGGCTCGGATCACGCGCGAGCGATGCAGATCGCGAGCGAGGCGACCGTGCTCGGCGATTTCGCCGACCGTCGCTTCGCGTACGCCGCCGTCACCTCGACGTTCTTTCGTCGCGACGGCCGCTACATGGTCCGGACCGACGGGCCGGACGGCAAGCTCGCCGACTTCGACGTCAAGTACACCTTCGGCGTGAGACCGCTCCAGCAATACCTGCTCGAGCTACCGGGCGGCCGTCTCCAGGCGCTGTCGATCGCGTGGGACGCGCGCCCGCGCTCGAGCGGCGGCCAGCGCTGGTTTCACCTCTATCCCGGCGAGAAGCTCGATTTTCGCGACCCGCTCCACTGGACCCGGCGGCAGCAGAACTGGAACTACATGTGCGCGGACTGCCACTCGACGAACGTCCGCAAGAACTACGACGCCACGGCCGATCGCTACGCGACCACGTGGTCGGAGATCAACGTGGCCTGCGAGGCCTGCCACGGTCCGGGCTCGCGTCACGTCGCCTGGGCCGGAGCGACCGGTGCGGGCCAGAACTACGCCGCCGCCGACAAGGGCCTGACGGTGGCCTTGCGCGAGCGACGCGGCGTTCGGTGGGCGATCGATCCGGGCTCGGGCAACGCGAAGCGGAGCGTGCCGCGAACGACGGCGATCGAGCTCGGCGTGTGCGCCCAGTGTCACTCGCGCCGCAGTCAGATCTCGTCGGACTACGCGCCGGGCCGGCCGTTCCTCGACCACTACCTGCCCGCCTTGCTCACGTCGCCGCTGTACTGGCCCGACGGGCAGCAGCGCGACGAGGTCTACAGCTGGGGATCGTTCCTCGAGAGCCGGATGCACGCGGCCGGCGTGACGTGCAGCGACTGCCACGAGCCGCACAGCGGCGCGCTGCGAGCGCCCGGCAACCAGGTCTGCGCCCAGTGCCACGCCCCGGCGAAGTACGACGCGTCAACCCATCACTTTCATCGCGCCGGCGGGCCCGGCGCCGAGTGCGCGGGCTGCCACATGCCGGCGACGCGATACATGCGGATCGATCCGCGGCACGACCACAGCCTGCGCGTGCCGCGCCCGGAGCAGTCCGTCGCGCTCGGCGTGCCCAGCGCGTGCACCCGCTGCCACACCGACCGCAAGGCCGACTGGGCCGCCGCGAAGGTGCAGAGCTGGTACGGCCACGAGCCGACCGGCTATCAGCGGTTCGCCGAGGCGTTTCACGCGGCGGAGACGGGGGCTGGCGCCGCGGCGCCGGAGCTGGCCGCCGTGGCCCGCGAGCCGAGCCAGCCCGGGATCGTCCGCGCCTCGGCGCTGGCGCGGATGCCGCGCGATCTCGGTCGCTCGCCTTCGGCGGTGGACGCGGTGCGGCAGGGGCTGGCCGACGCCGATCCGCTCGTGCGCCGGGCCGCCGTGGCGGCGCTCGAGTCGCTGGGGCTCGAGCAGCGCGCGGCGCTGGGCGCGGCGCTCCTGAGCGATCCGTCGCGGCTCGTGCGCATCGAGGCGGCGCGCGTGCTGGCGCCGATCAGGCCCGAGACGCTCGAGCCGTCGTCCCGCGCCGCCTACGCGCGGGCCTCCGAGGAGTTTGTCGCCGCGCAGCGCACGAACGACGATCGCCCGGAGGCGCGAACCAACCTCGGCACCTACTTCGCGTCCCGCGGACGTGTGCCGGCCGCCGAGACCGAGCTGCGGGCGGCGCTCGCGCTCGATCCCACGTTCGTGCCGGCCTACGTGAATCTGGCGGACATCTATCGCGCCGAGCAGCGGGAGCCCGACGTACGCCGCGTGCTGGCCGAAGGTCTCACGGCCGTGCCCGACGACGCCTCGCTCCACTACGCGCTCGGCCTGGCGCTGGTGCGGGCGCAGCGGCCGGCCGAGGCGCTGACGCACCTCGAGCGGGCGGCGGCGCGCGCGCCGGACAACGCGCGCTTCGTCTACACCTACGCGGTCAGCCTCTACTCGACCGGCAAGACGCGCGAGGCCATCGCCGTGCTGGACAAGGCGCTGCCCCGCCATCCGAGCGATCGCGACATCCTCCTCGCGCTGATCACGTTCAACCGCGATCAGGGCGCGCTCGAGCGGGCCCGGCGCTACGCCGAGCAGCTGGCCGCGCAGTACCCCGACGATGCCGACGCCCAGCGGCTCGCCGCGCAGTTGCGCGCGCGATCGGGCCGCTGACCGGGCCCGACGCCGGGGCACTGGACCTTCGTCCAGGCCGCGGCCTCGACCCAAGCACTAGGTCATTAGTCCGATTGACGGAAGCGCGCGGCCTCTCTATTGTCCGCGCGCCTGGGAGGGAGGCCCTACATGAAAGCTCGATCGCTGTCCGTGCTCGCTGGCGCGCTCGCGATCCCGCTGTTCTTCGCCGGTCGCGCGGCGGCCGACGAGATCCTGTTCCTCAACGGTGACCGGCTCACCGGCAAGATCGTGAGCGCCGACGGCGGCAAGCTCACGATCAAGACCGAGAACGCCGGCGACGTCACGGTGGACCTGGCGAAGGTGAAGACGTTCTCGACCGACGAGCCGATCGTGATCCAGTCGGGCGACACCACGCTGAGCTCGAAGGTCACCGGCGCGGCCGACGGTACCGTGCAGGTCGTTCCGGTCGCCGGGGGCACGCCTCAGGCGATCGCGCTCAAGGACATCGGGAAGATCAACCCGCCGCCGGTGAAGTGGACGGGATCGATCGTGGGCAACGCGCTGATCACCACCGGCAACTCCGAAACCGAGAACTTCGGCCTGAGCGTGAACGCCGTGCGGCGCAGCGAGATCGACCGGATCACGCTGGGCGGCGCGTATTACTACGGGCGCCAGAAGGAAAAGGACACCGGCAAGGACGAGACCACCATCGACAACTGGTTCGTCCTCGGGAAGTACGACTACTTCCTCACCAAGAAGCTCTACCTCTACGGTGCGGCCCGGGTCGAGCAGGACAGCATCGCCGAGCTGAACCTGCGCCTGACGATCGGCGGCGGCGCGGGCTATCAGTGGTTCGAGTCGCCGACCTTCAACTTCAACACGGAGGCTGGCATGGCCTACGTGTACGAGGACTTCAAGACCCAGGGGAGTGAGGAACACGCCGCCGTCCGGCTCGCCTATCACGTGGACTGGACGCCGATCAAGCCGCTCAAGCTCTTCAACAACCTCGAATACCTGCCGAACATCACCGACTTGGGCGACTACAACCTGAACGCGGACGTCGGCCTGCGGGCGACCGTCTACGAGGGCTTCTTCGCCGAGGCCAAGATCGAGCTCCGCTACGACTCGACGCCGGCCCCCGGAGCGAAGAAGGAAGATGTACGCTATCTGTTCGGCGTCGGCTGGCAGTTCTGATCCAATGGCGCGCGAATCGGAGGAAGCGCGATGAAGACGCTGCTCGCAGGGCTCACCGTGGCCGCGGTGGTGGCGGTCCAGGCCGGAACGTTCGTCCAGACGCCGAGCGCCCAGGAGGCGCGGGCCGTCGGGAGCACCGCGGGCGAGGCCTCGATGGTGACGGTGCGCGGATGGATCGACGCGGTGGACAGGACCAACCAGACCGTGACGTTGAAAGGTCCGCGGGGCGGTACCGTCACGCTCGACGTGAAGGACCCGAAGAAGCTCGAGACGGTCGCGGTCGGCGATCCGGTCGTCGCCGCGTTCATCGAGGCGCTGGCGGTGAAGGTGAAGAAGGCTCCCGGCGCCACCCCCGGCGTGAAGATGACGGAAGCGCGCGCGAGCTCCCAGCCCGGCGAGACGCCGGCGGGCGCCGTCGGTCGCGAGGTGGTCGTGACCGCGCAGATCACCGCGATCGACCGGCAGGCGCAGACCGTGACCATCAAGGGCCCCCGCGGCAACACGGAGACCATCAAGGTGAAAGATCCCACGAACCTGACCGGAGTCGAGGCCGGCGACATGGCCGAATTGACCTACACCCAGGCGCTGGCCGTCACGCTCGATCGGGCCGGTCTGTGAGCGCCCGGGCCCGGATCCTCGTCGCGCTCGCGCTCGCGCTGGCGCTGCCCGGTGTCGCGCCGGCGCAGGACTTGACCGGAACCCTGAAGAAGATCAAGGACAGCGGCACGATCGCGATCGGATACCGTGAGCAATCGGTGCCGTTCTCGTTCCGGGGCGCCGACGGCACGCCGGCCGGATACTCGATCGATCTGTGCCAGCGGATCGTGACGGGCGTCCAGCAGCAGCTCAAGCTCCCCAAGCTCGACGTCAAATGGGTCGCGGTCACGCCGGACAACCGCATCCAGTCCGTCGTCAACGGCACGGTCGATCTCGAGTGCGGCTCCACGACCAACTCACTCTCGCGGCAGGAGCAGGTCGACTTCAGCCACATGACCTTCATCGACGGCGCCAGCCTGCTGGTGAAGAAGAGCGACCGGATGGCGGCGTTCCAGGATCTCAACGGCAAGAAGATTGCCGTCATCCCAACGACGACGACCGACGGGGCGATGCGCGCCGCGCTCCAGAAGGCCTTCGTCAACGCGCAGATCGTTCCGGTGAAGGAGCATCGGGAAGGGCTGACGATGCTCGAGAACGGGACGGTCGACGCCTACGCCTCGGACCGCATCATCCTGATCGGCCTCGCGGTGACCGCGAAGGACCCGTCGCAGTTCGCGATCTCGGAGCAGTATTTCTCCTACGAGCCGTACGGCTTCATGCTGCGGCGCGGCGACGCGCCGTTCCGGCTGGCGGTCAATCGCGTGCTCTCGAGCCTGTATCGATCGCACGAGGTGATGCAGATCTACGCGCGGTGGTTCGGCAAGCTCGGCGAGCCCGGCAATCTCCTGCTCGCGATGTACGCGCTGCACGCGCTACCCGAATAGGCACGCGCGGGCTCGCCGCATCGCGGGCTCCGAGCCCGCGGCCTCCGCTCGGCCGCCGCGCGGCCCGGCGGTCGATCGCGCTGGTATGCTAGGCGCGCCATGAGCGAGAGCTCCCCGAGGCGTGCTCGGCTCTGGCGCTATCTCGGCTACGCCGCGGGCGCCCTGCTGCTTCTGGTGCTGCTCCTCGGCGTCGGAACCTATCTCGCGGTCCGCGCGTGGGGTCCCCAGTTCGCGCGCGAGCGCCTCGACACGGTCCTCACCACGGCGCTCGGCCGGCCGACCCACGTCGGGCGGATCTCTGTCGAGCCCTGGTTCGGGCGCGTGGTCATCGCCGACGTCACGGCCGCCGCGCTCCCGGGCGAGCCGGGCCCTCATTTCTTCAAGCTCGGCCGGCTCGACGTCAACGTGGCCGTCAGCAGCTTGTGGCGGCGGCGCCTGGTGCTGCGATCGATCCGGCTCGCCGATCTCGACCTCGCGATCGGAGCCGGTGGCGGCCCGCCGCTCCGCGAGATCCCGATGATTCCGGACGTCGTGCAGGCCGGGCCCGTCGAGATCGATCTGGGAGCGATCGAGCTGCGCCGGGGACGTCTGGTCTACGACGACCCGGCCAGCGCCTTGCGGATCCAGGTCGAGGGCATCACGGCGAGCCTCTGGCCGGGGCGCGAGGCGATGAGCGCGACGCTCGCCGCCGAGCGGCTCGGGCTCGCCGTGGACCGGGTCCGCGAACGCGTCGAGCGGGTCGAGGCCGACGTGCGCATCCTGCCGACGCGGCTGGAGGTCCGGCGCGTGGCCGGCGCATGGGAGAAGGCGCGCGTCAGCGTCGCTGGCCGGGTCGACGGACCGTTCGATCGGACGCGGATCGATCTGACCGCGCGCGGTGACGTCGACGTCGCGGATCTGGGGCGACGAATTGGCTCGACGGTGCCGCTGGCCGGCGTGGTGCGGGTCGACGGAAGGGTCGATGGTCCGGCCTCGGCGCCGCGGGCGGCGGCGGACGTCGCGTTCGACGAGCTGACGGCCGGCCCCGTGAAGGCGCGAGCCGGAAAGGCGCACGTGGCGCTCGCCGACGGCGTGCTCTCGGTCACGAAGGTCGACGCGCGCGCCTTCGACGGCGCCGTGAACGGCTCGCTCACGATCGAGCTCCAGCACCCCGACCGCGCGCACGCGATGCTGGACGCGCGCGGCGTCTCCGTCGCGGCGCTCGAGCCGCTCGCCGGGACCAGGACCGGCGTCTCGGGACGGCTCGACGCCGACGTCGACGTGCGCGGCGATCTCGGCGACCCGGTGCGCGCGGAGAGCGTGGTCCATCTCCGGGCCCGCACGCTCCGGCTTCCCGATCGGCTGGCGTCGCTCGGGGCCGGCAGCGTCGAGGCCGAGGCCCGCGGCCAGCGCGGCACGTTCACGCTCGCTCGAGGCGTCGCGAGCTGGCCGGGGCTCGACGTCGATGCGGCGGGCCAGGCCACGCTGGACGGGCCGAAGGGACTGCACGTGAGCGCCACCGGCGATCTCGCGAAGCTCGGCCCGCTGATCGGACAGCGCTCGGCGTCGGGCCGGGGCGTGCTGTCGGCGAGCCTCGGCGGTCGCTGGCTCGATCCGACGATCGCCGGCACGCTCGAGCTGCGCTCGCCCGGGCTGGCCGATCTGCGCGCCGATGAAATTCTCGTGCCGTTCGAGCTGACGCAACGCTCGCTGAAGCTCGCGAGCGCCGCCGTGCGTCTGGGCCAAGCCCGGGCCATCGCGTCCGGCACGCTCGCGTGGCCCCGGCGCGCGTCGCTCGCGATGCCGCCGCTCGAGGCGGTCCGCGTCGATCTGCAGGCGCAAACGGAGGCGCTCCAGCTACAGGATGCATGGCCGTGGCTTCCGCCGGCGGTCCGCGGCAGCGGCCCGGTGCGGGCGGCCGTCGCGGTGAAGGGCACGCTCGCCGCGTGGCGCGCGGCCGGGCAGATCGAATCGAGCAGCCTGACCTGGCCCGAGATCCCGACGGCGAGCAACCTGAGCGCGACGTTCGAGGCCACCCCCGATCGCATCGAGGTCGCGGCGTTGAAGGCGATGGTGCTCGACGCGCCGCTCACGGCCCGCGGCGGCTGGCGCTGGGCCGGCGCCGGCGAGGTGGAGGCCGGCACCGGCCTCGTCGATCTCGCGCGCCTACCGGGTGTGCCGGCGCGGCTACTGGTGGAGGGCCGGGCGCGCGCCAGCGTCACCGCGAGCGTTCGCGACGGCCGCGTCAACGGCTCGGGCAGGCTGGTCGGTGAGCGTCTCGCGGTGGCCGGCTGGGCGATGGGTCCCGCCACCGCGGACGTCGCCCTGAACGACAACGCCGTCAACGGCAGCCTGACCCTGCCCGACGCACGGATCGCCGCCACCGCGCAGGGCCGGCTCGACGGCATGATCGCCGCGCGGCTCACGGCGACCGACTTCGAGATCGGGCCGATTCTCCGCGAGCTACGGCCGGACGTGTTCGGCGACGCCGCCGGCCGATTCTCGGCGGTGGCCACGCTCGACGTGCCGGCCCACGACCCGCGCGCGGCGAGCGGCATCGTGCGCCTCGATCCCGTTCGCTTCGAGCTGGGCGGTGAGCGCTGGGAGGCCCGCGGGCCGATCGTCGTCCGGCGCGAGGCCGGCCGGCTCACCGTCGAGCGCCTCGAGATCGCCGGGCGGCTCGGCACCGCCACGGTTGTGGGCGGCGTCGACGACGCGGGCGTGCTCGATGCGACCCTGCGCGGACAGGTGCCGCTCGCGCTGCTGGCCGCGCTGCGCAAGGAGGTGCGCGACGCGTCGGGCACCCTCGATCTCGACGTGCGCGTCGGCGGCTCGCTGAGGAAGCCGACGGTCCTCGGCCGCGGCACGATCAGCGGCGGACTGATCGCGATGCGCGATCTGCCGTTCGTGGCCCGCGACATGGAGGGCCGGCTCGTGCTCTCCCCGTCGCGGGTGCGCATCGAGGAGCTCAGGGCCGGGGTCGGGAGCGGCACTGTGCACGTCACCGGCGAGGTCGCGATCGAGGGGGGAACGGTCGGCGCCTACCAGGTCGCGCTCAGCACGCAGCGGGTCCCGCTGACCCCGGTGGAAGGCCTGGAGACCGTGTGGAACGCGGAGCTCACGCTCGTGGGCCGCGGCGCGCGCGGGCTCGTGCGCGGCGAAGCGCACCTCGTTCGCGGCACGTACACGCGCGACCTCTCGATCCTGCCGCTGCTGCTCAAGAGCCGCGGACGTGCCGAGCCGGCCGCCTGGGGACGCGAGTTCGCGTTGCAGGTGCAGGTCCAGCTCGACAACAACCTCGTGATTCGCTCGCCCCAGGCGCAGGTCCGTGGCGGCGGGGCGCTGGCCCTGCGCGGCACGATCGCCACGCCGTCGATCCTGGGAACGCTCGAGACCCAGGACGGCCGGATCACCTTCCGGCGGAACCGGTACGTCCTCGAGAACGCGGTCGTTCGCTTCGACGATCCCGGGCGAATCAACCCCTACCTCGACGTGCGCGCGACCACGCGCATTCGCACCTACGACGTGACGATGTGGCTCGCCGGCCGGGCCGACGACCTGACGATCCGCCTGCAGTCCGAGCCGCCGCTCGCCCAGGACGATCTGCTGGCGCTGGTCACCGTCGGGTCGACCAAATCCGAGCTCGGCAGCTCGGGCGGCGGCACGGTGTTCGCGACCGAGGCGGCGCAGCTCATCTCCAAGGAGCTGCTCGGCGGCGAGCTGCACGCGCCGACCGTCGACGTCCTCGAGTTCGGGAAGAACGAGGAAGGCCAGAACGAGTTTCGCGTCGGCAAGCGCCTCAACGACCGCACGCTGGTGACCTACTCGGGGAGCTTTGCCGAGGGCGGTAAGCAGAAGCTCCGCGTCGAGTATCAGCTGCTGGGGCCCGTGCTCATCGCAGGCGAGCAGTCGTTCAGCGGCGGCGTCGGAGGCGACGTGATCTTACGCTTCAGATTTCGATGATCGACCGCCTCGCGGCGGTCCTCGGCCTGGCCGCCGTCGTGCTCGC
>Ga0187776_10000845_pt1 | contig 14849 bp, 9 predicted proteins | sample 0216_BV02_MP12_2_FD_132426 | JGI IMG/M metagenome (GOLD analysis project Ga0187776, IMG submission 132426) | Tropical peat soil microbial communities from peatlands in Department of Meta, Colombia - 0216_BV02_MP12_20_MG | ecosystem: Environmental > Terrestrial > Soil > Wetlands > Peat | place...
CGTGAGTCTGGGCGATGGAGGCACAGATGGCGAGCCCGAGGCCGGAGCCGCGCTCCTTGGTCGAGAAGAAGGGATCGAAGACTCGCTCGAGGAGCTCCGGCGGGACCCCAGGACCCGTATCCACGACGGCGACGATAACACGGTCCGCCGTCGTCGTGATCTCGACCTGCACCCGGCCCTCGGGCGCCGTGGCCTCGTGGGCATTCATGAGGAGGTTCACGAACAGCGCCTCGAGCTCGGCGTGATCGCCGAGGACGATGGTCGGCACCTCGCCCGCCGTCAAGGACAGCGCAATGCCCTTCTCGTCGAACGCGGGCCGCATGGCTTCGATGGCGTCTTCCACGGGTGCCCGCGGGTCGAGCGGGATATGCTGCCGCTCGCCCGGCCGCGACAGCACCCGCAACCGGTCGAGCAGGCGCTCCATCTTGGCGATCTCGTGACCCACGACGCGCCCGAAGCTCGCCACGAAGTGCTCGTCGCCCTGCCGGCGGGGCAGAAGCTGAGCGAAGGTCTTGACCGCCTGGAGCGGATTCTTGATTTCGTGGGCGATGCCCGACGCCAGCATCTCGAAGTAGGCGAGCCGCTCGGCCCGCCGGCGCTCGACCTCGAGCGCCTTGAGCGGCGACAGATCACTGAAGACGGCGACGGCCCCGAGCACGACGCCGTCCTGATCGTGCAAGGGCGACGTCGCGCAGATGATCGGCCGCGTCGTCGCGCCGTCGAATAGCTCGGCTTCGGGCTGCGTGCGCGCGCTCCCCGCGGCGATGGTCTCGCCGAGCATGCCGCTCAGGCAGGCCGGCAAGACGCGCAGCGGTTGATTCCGAACGCTGTCGCCGGCCAGCCCGGTCAGCTGTCCCGCCGCCGGGTTGAAGAGCGTGATTTGGCCGCTCGCATCGACGGCCACGACGCCGCTCTCGATCGTGGAGACGATGTTGTTGAGGTGCTCGTTGGCGAGGAGCACCTGCGCGTAGAGCTGCGCGTTCTTCACCGCGACGCCAGCCTGATTGGCGAGCGTCATCAGGAGATCGAGATCCTGGGGGTAGAAGGGATCGCCGGCGAGCTTCGGTCCGACGACGATGGCCCCGATCACCTGCGCTTCGGACACGAGCGGCAGCACGAGCGCCCAGTTCAGACGCGAGAGCCCCTCGTGCAGGCGCTCGCGCTCGCTGGTCGGCCGTTCACTGGCGATCTCGTCGGCCAGCAACAGGTCCATCGTCTGCGCGAGCGCCGTGACGATCTCGTCGGGCGCCGTTTCGGGCGTCTCGAACTGGCTTTGTACATGACGTTTCTCGACGATCGCCCGGCGGAAGGGCGGCCCAGGCTCCGAGCCGGCCTGCAGGTAGACCGCAGCGCCTTCCGAATTCGTGGATGTCGCCACGGTGTGGTTGACGAAGGGGAGCAGCACCTTGAGGTCGAGTACGCGGGTCAGCGCCTCGCTCGCGTCGTGAAGCGTCCGCTGGTAGTTGACGCGAGTGCGGTAGACGTAACGATCGAGCAGTCGCCCGGCGGCGTCGCGAGTCAGCGGGATGAGGATTCCGACGGCCACGACGGCCACGATGAGGGCGACCAGCTCGTCAGGATCGAGCTGGTTCGAGAGCCTCGGCCACGCCAGGGCCAGCAAGCCGCCAACCGGGACGAGCGAGACCGCCAGCGCGAGGGTGAAGGTGAGGCCGCGATGGATGACGAGGCGGACGTCCATGACACGGTGACGAATGATGCCGTGAGCGATGAGGGCTACGAAAGTGAGCGAGAAGAGCGGACCAATCCAATTGTATGCAGTGATGCCAGAGACGATCGGGAGGACGAGGTTTGCGACAATTCCGCCACTCGTGCTGACCAGAAAACCTAGGGCGAGGTAGAGCAATTGGACCCTAGCCAGACCCTTAGCGCGCGACCACTTCGAGAGAAGAACGATGAGTGCAATAAACCAAGAAAGAAGGAAGTAGATAGCGTAGAGCGGGTATAGGACGCCGGTCTGTCTTGCTGGGCCAGCAGCGGTCATTAGTGCGTCTTTAACTACCAGCCTTGTCGTCAGAGAAATGATTGCGAAGCAGGCGCCAAGGCCGAAGCACAAGAGAAGTAGCCGCGGGCCTAGCCACTTCGTGGGCGTTGGGTAGTAGCGCACGAAGGCAAGAAAGGCGGCAGGGACTAGGCTAGCGCCCGCGAACGCCGTGGTCGCCCAGAAAAGAAGATTCTCACCGGAGTAAAAGAGACCGACTCCCCAGATCCAGACAGCGCTGAAGAGTGTGAATGCTCCGAATGATTGATGAGACGGGGCATCGGGGCGCGCCCGCCAAACCAGTATCCCTAGCCCAAGAACCATACAAGACACCAAGCAAAGGGAGACCTGAATCATGTGGTTGATGACTCGGCCGGTATGCTTGGGAATTCGATCTCGGCGATCGTGCCGCCGTCAAGAAGCGAGCGCGGCAGGAGCGTCAGACGTGCTCGATGAAAGTCGGCGATCTCGCGACAGATTGATAGCCCCAGGCCAGTTCCAGCAGGCTTCGTAGTGAAAAATGGCTCGAAGATCTTTGGGCGGACCGTCGGGTCAATGCCAATACCTTCATCGAGAATTCGAACGACGATTGAATCTGAAACGTTGCGACCACGAGAGCGGTCGACGTCTATGGTAATGGTTCCGCCTTCAGGCATAGCTTCTACGGCGTTCTTGAGAAGATTCACGAACAACTGAACGAGTTGCCCCGGATCACCATAGATCTTGGGCAATTCATCAGGACAGTGTAGGTCGATCTTAACCATTTGCTCTTGAGCCGTGGGCGAGTGGATTGCAACGATGTCGTGAAGAAGGGGCGGTATTGATACCACGCTCAGCTTCCCGCCCTCGCTGGGCGCCATTAAACGAAGACGATCCGCGAGACGGACGATCCGCGAAATCTCCATGGGAAGAAGCCGTACTGCCGTATCCCGATACTCGGGGTCGTCAAAGCGGTCCGGAAGCATGGATACCAAATTGGAAATGGCGGCGAGGGGATTGCGGATTTCGTGCGCGATACCGGCGTAGAAGCGCGCCATGATTGCGAGATGTTCTACCCGTCGCTGATTCCTTTCGAGCGCCTTCACTGCAGACAGATCAGTGGCGACGACGAGAGCTCCGGACACTCGTTGTTCATCGTCGTGAAGGACTGCGGTTGACAGAATCACATGCAGGACGCCGCGGACCACATGATCGATGGTGACCTCGACCTCACGAGGATGCCATCCACCACTCAAGGCAAGAACCAAAGCCCAGCCAACCTCGGACGGCAAGACGTGCATCAAGGCTCCGTGATATTCCTCACTCAAGCCGAACAACTTCGTCGCTGCAGGATTGAAGCTCGTAATCCGTCCGTCGATGTCGATCGCTACCACTGCCGAATCAATCGATTCGAGAAGACGATCCGAGTACTCCAGCATCTGAATGCGTTGGCGGTACAAAAGAGCATTCTCGAGCGCGATCGCCGCGAGATCAGCCACAGATTCGATGAACCCAAGATCGTTCTTGAAGTACGCATCTCCACTGCGCCGAGGACCGAGTAGCACCAGGCCCAACAATTGGCCGCGTCGACCTAGCGTTACAAGAACTTCCACGCCCGCCGCTCGAAGTGCGGCATGTGTGCGCCGTGCCTCACCAACCTCCTCGCTTGGGCTGACGACAAAGACAGAGGTGCCGGGTTGCTGCGCGTGCAGGGCGACAAGCTCCTGCGCATCGATATCTGGCGGCATGTCCGGCGACAGTCGCTCGAATGAGTCGTTGGGAAATGATTTGACGAGGAGGGTGAACGACTCTGGTACCAGCACCTCGCTGAGAACCTGGCGAAGCTCGGCCGCGAGCTCCGCTGGCTGCATAAGCCGACTTAGACGGCGAGTGGCTCCCGTTAGGGCTAAGGAGTGCTCAATTCCTCGATAGAGGTACGGATCAACTACGCGGCTAATGAATCGTTGCGCAGGATTCGACAACAGAGCTAGCGCGACGATAAGCACCACGATGACATTAGGGTGGATGAACATTGCCTCAGCCTCCCAAGCAGGCGAAATCAAACGCGCGCCTGCGATAAGGAGTGCTGAGGCAGCGCCCATAGCAACCGCATAAGCCAGACCGCGGCTGACAAAAATGCGCAAGTCCATCAGCCGATGTCGAATGATCGCGTGACCGACCATCGCCACGAGAATCAAACTGAAGTACGGTCCAATCCAGCTGTACGTTGACCGACCTGTAGCCATCGGTAGGACCAGATTGGCCGAGATGCCTCCGACTCCAGAGAGGATGATCCCAGTCCCGAGATATTGAAGTTGTGCGCGAGCTATGCCCCTTGCGCCCCACCACTTGACGGCAAACACAGCGATCGCAGCGATCCACGTGATAAGAAAATAGAAGAAGAAGACGATATAAAGAGGTCCGGTTTGTCTGGTCAGTCCAGCCGACGACATTTTGGTCCCGTAAACCAGGAGCGGCGTCGAGAGGGCGACGGTTGCCATTGCGCCCGCAAATGCCAGAGTGATTCTAAATAACGAACTTGGTGGCCAGTTGCTCTGGGTGGGATAAACTCTCACGAACGAAAGAAAAGAGGCAGGTATTAACGCTGCGCCAGCAAACGTAACGCGAGCCCAAGCATCGAGATGCGCACCGCTTTGAAGTCCTGTGATGCCGATTACCCAAACTGCTACGAAGAGCGTGAAGGTCGCGAACCACCTGTTGATGGCGCGGGATGGTTGAGCGAGCCATACGAATGCTGCGAGTGCGAGCAGTAATGCGACGAGCGCTACGAGTGGGACGAAGGGCACCGACAGCCTGGCCTCAAACCGGTGCGCCGAGAATCATCGCTAGATGAGCTCCCCCTAAACTATGGGAGTGCACGAGCACTGTACGTACTCGTGCAGTGCGATACGTCTTCGGAACGTAGTCGAGATCGCATTGCGGATCGGGCATCTCGTAGTTGATAGTTGGCGGGACGGCTTGGTTGCGGAGAGCCAGGCAGCCCACTACGACCTGCATTGCGCTACTGGCGGCAAGGGCTTGCCCGCACATCGATTTCGGCGAAGACACCGGCATGTTCCACGCGTGGCTCCCAAAGACCCGTTTAATCCCAGCTGTCTCGGCTGCATCGTAGTCCTGCATTGAGTTGCCGTGTGCGCAGATTACGTCAATGTCACGCGGAGCGAGATCGGCATTCCGAAGTGCGCCCTGAATCGCTTGGGCGACCGCTTCACCAGTCTCGTCAACTTTGCGAAGATGAGCGCCTTCATTGGCACTGGACGCGCCGAGTATCCTGGCGTAGACAGGAACTCTTCGGGCCTGAGCTGATTCCTGAGACTCTACTGTCACCGCCGCAGCGCCTTCTGCGAGAACCAGCCCTGAACGCCACATGTCGAATGGGCGACTAGCTTCTTCAGGAGGGCCCTGCCACTTGGAGAGTACGCCGACTGACTGGAAAACGCGCAACATGAATTCGGAAAGCGGTGCTTCGGCAGCTCCTGCGACGACCGCCTCGGCATTTCCACCGTTGACCTGTTCGGCCGCCCAACCGATAGCGTCCAAGCCTGCCGCGCAGGCGGTGGCAAAGGTTGTTGTTTGACCAGTCGCGCCCGCGTGAATCGCGACGTGTGCAGTCGCCGCATGCGCCGGGAACTCGAGTGCGGCCCACGGAGAGATCGGGCCTCCACGAAGAAACGCATCATAGTTCGGCTGAGCGACGTCGATGTGTCCATTCAGAGATGTTCCAATCGCGACTTTCACACGCTCTGACGGGAACCCAGCGGTGTCTAGCCCGCTGTCTCCGCGCGCCATCTTGGCTGCAGCCACCGCAAATTGACTAAATCGCGCTGCCGTCTTTGCCTCGCGCGCTGGTAACCATTCGAGAGGGTTAAAATCCTGAACTTCGCCAACGATTCGACAATCCGCCGGCAACTTCGACCCATCGAACAGCGTCGGCCGGCCGATGCCCGAGCGCCCGGCCAGTGCGGCTTCCCAGAACTTCTCGATGCCGATGCCGATGGGGGAGACGATTCCGAGTCCGGTGATGACGGGCTGGTGCCTCATTGCCTGGCTAACCCCCCGGGTGGAGGCTGGGTCGTGTTTCCACCGAAATTCCCAGCGTTTACGTTAACAGGTCAGCTGTCAAACGACCAAGTTCCCTCGCCGGAGGCTGCTAGAATAGGTGAACTAGAGAAACATGTCCAGGCAGGTCATCGGGCGTCGCGATTTTCTAACTCTTCCGCTGGCTTTGCTCCTGTTGCCCCTGGCACGCGCTTCCGCCGGCACCGTGGCATACAGCGCGCCGTACCAGGTCGACGTCAGGCTGCTCTACGGGGTGCTCACCTATCACCTCGACGAGACCCTGGCGGAGTCCATCGATAGGGCAGCCGGGCGGTACGACGTCGTCATGACAGGAGCAGGGGACGGCATCGCGAATCGGATCGAGTCGTCCGGTGTGCTGCGCCAGGGGCGCTGGGCTCCTCTGCGCTCCCAGTCCTTCTTTTCCGTGAAGGGGCGCGAGTCGCGCGGCGACGTCACGTACGACTACACCGCCCGCCGGATCGACTACCACTTCAAGGGCGAGACGTTCTTCCTTCGGCGAGTGCGCGTCGTCGACGACTCGCTGGCGATGCCGGACGGCATGCTCATCGACGATGCGATCAGCGCGACGCTCAACTATGCGGATCGGCTCTGGCCGGCCCAGGCCGATGGCGATCTCCTGACGCACATCGTCCGCCGCAAGATCGCGAGCAACGAGGCGCCCGACGACGTCCAGGAGCATTACCGCGCCGAGCTGGCGCCGTTGAAGCTCAAGGTGGCCGTCGACGGCGAGACGCGCAAGCCGATCGCTCGATTCGATCTCACGCGCTTTTCGTCGTGGGCGAGGCAGAGCCGGCCGGCGCAGATCACGTTCGGCGCCGATCGGCGGCCGGAGCAGCTGACTCTGCCGATGATCCTCGGTACCTCCGTCCAGGTCAGTCTGAAGACCGGATAGATGCACGATCTCGTCACGCTCGGGGAGGTGTTGCTGCGGCTGGCGGCGCCCTCGCCCGCTCGCTTCGAGACCGTGCGGCAGCTCGATCTCCAGTTCGGCGGCGCCGAGGCGAACGTGGCGGCGGCGTGTGCGCGACTGGGGCTGCGCACGGCGTGGATATCCGCGCTGCCGGCCAACCCGTGGGGCGAGCGCATCCGACGCGAGCTGACCGGTCATGGCGTCGACTGCACACACGTGCGGATGACCGAAGGCGCGCGCGTCGGAGTCTATTTCCTCGAGTACGGCGTCCCGCCGCGCCCCGTTCACGTGCTCTACGACCGGCGCGATTCGGCGTTCGCGCGGCTGGCCGCCGCCCAGGTGGACTGGGAGCCGGTGCGGCGCGCGCGACTGGTGCACCTCACCGGGATCACGCCGGCCCTGGGCGAATCGGCGCGTTCGCTGGTCGAGCGCGCGCTGACCGAGGCCGCCTCGGTGTCGTTCGACGTCAACTATCGCGCGACGCTCTGGTCGCCGGCCGAGGCGCGGGCATTCCTCGAGCCCGTGCTGCCGCGCGTGCGCTACCTCTTCATCGGCCAAGCCGAGGCGCAGACGCTCTTCGGCCTGGCCGGCGCGCCCGAGCAGATCCTCGGCGCGCTCGCGCGCCTGGCGCCCAAGGCGACCATCAGCCTGCAGCGTGGCGAGGAGGGATCCACGGTGCTCGATGGCGGCCGCGTCCTTCGGCCGACGCGGCGTCACGTCGTTCAGGTGGTCGACCCGATCGGTGCCGGCGACGCGTACGCGGCCGGCTTTTTGTGGGCCACGCTGCGTGGGGGCGATCTTCAAGAAGCCGTCGACACGGGCACGACCGTGGCCGCGATCAAGTGCTCGATGTGGGGCGACATCGCCCTCGTCAGCCCGCAGGATGTGGCCGACATCGTGGCCGGCGGACCCGACGTACGCCGTTGAACCCAGCCTGATCGGCCCCCTTCGGCGTACTAGTCGACCATTCGACCCCTCCCGGGGGGCACGCGGCAGAAAAGATGTACGAAAAATTGCCGATTTAGCGCAATATTTGCAGTTCGGAAGATTCTTGTTCAGGCGGCGGTTCGAAGAGTAGGCTTTAAGGCATGCAATGCCCTGGTTGCGGACAGGAAAACCCAAGCGGGGCGCGCTTCTGCAACGTTTGCGGCAGTCGGATGGGCGGCGCGGCGCCGGCCGAGCCGCAGGCGTACACCCCCCAGCATCTCGCCGAGAAAATCCTCACGTCGCGGTCCGCCCTGGTGGGCGAGCGCAAGCAAGTGACGGTGCTCTTCGCCGACCTCAAGGGTTCGATGGAGCTGCTCGCCGACCGCGATCCCGAGGAGGCGCGGCGGCTGCTCGATGCCGTCCTCGAGCGCATGATGGAATCGGTCCACCGCTACGAAGGCATGGTCAACCAGGTCATGGGCGACGGGATCATGGCGCTGTTCGGTGCACCGGTCGCCCACGAGGACCACGCGGCGCGCGCCTGCTACGCGGCGCTCCGGATGCAGGCCGAGATGAACCGCTACGCGGACGAGCTCGAGCGGACCGAAGGGGTCGTCACCCGGATTCGCGTGGGCATCAACTCGGGTGAGGTGGTAGTGCGCTCGATCGGGAGCGACCTGCACATGGACTATACCGCCGTCGGCCAGACGACCCACCTGGCGGCCCGCATGGAGCAGATGGCCTCGCCGGGATCCATCCTGATCACCCAGCGCACGCTGCGTCTCGCGGAAGGCGCCGTCAACGTGCGGCCGCTCGGTGCCCGCCCGGTCAAGGGACTCGAAGCGCCCATCGAAGTGTACGAGCTCATCGGGGCCGCGCCTCCGCGGTCGATCCTCCGAGCGCCCGGCGCCCAGAGGCTCTCTCGATTCGTGGGCCGGCAGGCCGAGCTCGAAAAACTCTCGTGGATGCTCGAGAAAGCCGCACAGGGGCACGGCCAGGTCGCCGCCGTCACCGCCGAGCCCGGTCTCGGCAAGTCCCGCCTCGTCTACGAGTTCGTGACCTCCCAGCTGACGCCGGAATGGCGCGTCCTGGAGTCGAGCTCGCTCTCGTACGAGAAGAGCGCCGCGTGGGCGCCCATCATCGAGCTCCTCAAGCGATACTTCGACCTGGACGAGGGCGACACGGCGCCCGAGATCCAGGCAAAAGTGTCGAGCAAGATGCAGGCGCTCGACGACGAGCTCGGCCCCTCGAGCGCTGCCATCCTGGCGTTGCTCGATGCGCTGCCCGGCGACCATCCGTGGCACGCGCTCGATTCGCGAGAGCGCCGCCAGCGTGTTCTCGACGCGCTGACGAGCCTGGTGTTGAAGGAGTCGGACCGCCAGCCGCTACTCCTCGTCTTCGAGAATCTCCAGTGGGTCGATTCCGAGACCCGGGCGTTTCTGGAAGCCCTGCTGGAGCGCGTGCAGGCTGCGCGGCTCTTGCTGCTCGTCGACTACCGGCCCGAGTTCACGCCCGCCTGGAGCAGTCGCCCCGGTTTCAACGAAGTGCCGGTCCCCAGGCTCTCGAGCGAGGTCGCCGAGGAGCTTCTCGACACCCTGGTCGGCTCGGACCGCACGCTGGCACCGCTCCGGCAGCTCCTCATCCAGCGGAGCGGCGGCAATCCGTACTTCCTCGAGGAGATCGTCCGCACGCTGACCGAGACGCGCGTGCTCGTCGGCGAGCAAGGCGCCTATCGTCTGGCGAGCCGGCTCGAGGACCTCGAGGTTCCGGCGACGGTTCAGGCGGTCCTCGCCGCGCGGATCGACCGATTGCCGCCCGAGGAGAAGCACCTGCTGCAGTCCGCCGCGGTCATCGGGCTCGACGTCCCGTTCCCCCTGCTCGAGGCGGTCGCGGAGCTGTCCGACGAGGCGTTGCGGAGAGCGCTCACCAATCTCCAGGCAGCCGGCTTTCTCGAGGAGACGCGGCTGTTCCCGGATCTCGAGCATCGATTCCGGACCGCGCTCACGCGCGACGTCGCCTATGCGAGCCTGCTCCGGGAGCAGCGGCGGGCCCTGCACGCTCGCATCGTCGAGGCCATCGAGACGCGCTACGGCGATCGGCTGACGCCCTGGCTCGACCAGCTCGCCTACCACGCGTCGCGCGGGGAAATATGGGCCAAGGCGGCCACGTACAACCATCAGGTCGGCCAGCGCGCCGTCTCGTGCGCGGCAAACGCGGATGCGGTGCGCGCGTTCGAGGCCGCGCTGGCCGCGCTCGGGCGCATGCAGCAGACTCCGGAGACGCGCGTGCGCGCGATCGATCTGCGGCTGGATCTGCGCCCGCCCCTGCTCCAGCTCGGACGCCTCGACGATGTGCTCCGGGTCTCGCGCGAGGCCGAGCAGATCGCCCGGGAGCTCGGCGACGAGCAGCGTCTGGCGCGGGTCTACACCTACCTCGTCAATTACTACTACCTCAAAGGGGAGACCGACGCCGTGCTCGACTACGCCGCGCGCTGCCTGGCGGTGGGGAAGTCGACGGCCGACGTCCCGCTCCAGGTCCTGGCTCGCCAGTACTCGGGCCAGAGCTATCACGCGCGCGGGGGCTATGCGCGGGCCGAGCAGGTGCTGCAGGAGAATCTGACCGCGCTCGAGGCCACTCCCTCGGGAACCTCGTACGTCGCCTCGTGCGCCTGGCTTGCCTGGAGCTACATGGAGCGCGGTGAATTCCAGGCGGCGGATGCCTGTCTGGATCGAGCGCTTCGCTCGGCCGCCGAGAACCCGCATAGCTATACCCAGGCGATCGCGTGGACGTTCGCCGGGCTCCTTTCGATCCGTCGGCGCCGACTGCCTCAGGCAGTGCTGCCCTTGACCCGAAGCCTGGAGCTGTGCCGGCGCAAGCGCCTGACGGTATGGGAGCCGATCCCCTCCTCGCTGCTCGGGCTCACATTTACCCGCATGGGCCACGCGACCGAGGGCCTCAAGCTTCTCAAGGAAGGCGTCAGGCTCAGCGAGGAGCTGGGCGTTCGGGCGTATCTGCCGCTCTGGATCCTGAATCTGGCCGAGGGCTACCTGGCAGACGGCTCGCTCGACCAGGCGGAAGAGAGGGCGACCGAGGCGCTCAAGATGGCCATCGCCGGAGGCGAACGAGGCCAAGAAGCCTACGCCCACTACCTGCTCGGCGAGGTCGCCGCCGCCCGCCATCGGGGGGCAGCGGACAAGGCGTGCGAGCGCTACCAGACGGCCCTCGGGCTGGGCGAGGAGCTGGGCATGCGCCCCCTCGTCGGGTTGGCGCATCTTGGCCTGCGAGCCGCGCACGTCAAGGCGGGCCGGCTCGCGGAGGCGGAGGCCCACGGCGCCAGGGGCGGAGCCTTGCTGCGCGAGCTCGGGATCCTCCGCGACGGCGCCCCGACGGAGGCGGCTGAGCTCGGGCATCTCTTCATCGTGGCGCCCATGAATACCGACCTCTACGAGTTCCTGTCGCAGGATCTGGCGGGCGCGGAGGGCATGTTCATCACCTTCGACAGACGCCAGGGCGAGCGTCGGCGCCCGAGAGCGCCCGTCGGCGAGACGCGCCAGGACACCGAGCGCCGCCAGACTCAGATCGAGGAAGACCTTCGCAACTGGGGTCTGGCGGTCACTCCCCGCCGCCAGGCGTAGCACCCAGCCCCATTCCGCCGCAGCCACATCGGGCATTTTGGCGGGGCCCGATCGGGCACACTGCTGGCGGCGACCCACTGGCTCCATCCGCAAGGTTCCGATTTCTAGAAGCTCACCGACTGGCACGTCTCCTGCCACACCACCCGCACAGACGTAATTGATCAGACGGGGCCCTCGAGCCCCACGAGGTGGTTTCAGCGGCAGGAATTGCGCCGTGCTAGGATCAGGCGCGCGGAGGGTGGCAATGGACGGCTCGTTGACGAAGCCCGGGCTCGTGTTGGTGGCCGCGTTCCTTCTCGGCGGCTTACTTCTCCTGGCGTTCTCGGACACGGCGTCGGCCCAACCGGCCGCTCCGACCGCAGAGGTCAAGCGCGTCGTCGGGCGCGTCGAGGTTCTGCGCAAGGGACAAGCTCAGTGGGTTCCTCTTGTCATCGGCGACCGGGTCGGGGAGGGCGATGACATCCGCTCCTTCGCGGGCGCCCAGGCCGAAGTGGCGCTACCCGACACGAGCAGCGTGGTGCTCGCCGAAAATAGCCGGCTGTTGTTGACGAAGCTCGAGTTCGATCCACCGAGCCAGAGCCGGCTGTTCCTGTTTCACCTCGCGATCGGCAAGGCGCGCGCGACCGTCGCCCAAGCCGCCCTCACACTCGCGCGGATCCGACAGTCCAACTTCGCCATCTCGACCCCGACGGCCGTCGCCGCGGCGAGGGGCACGATCATGTGGGTGTACACCGACGGCGCCACCAGCACGATCGCGGTCGAACCGGAGTCCGGGTTCAACGAGGGGGTCTCGACGGGCGCCTGGAGGCTCTGATCGGTGTCGCGACGATTCGCGTCGCTCGCCTTCTTGGCTCCGCTCCTCTTGACGGGCTGTGCGAGCACCTCGGGCAATGTCGTGCCGCTCGCTCGAGAGCGAACTGTGGCCGATCAGGTGCTGGCGTTCGACGCATCCAGGGAGGCAGGTGGCGACACGAGCTGCCACAGCCGAAAGATCGCCTCGACGGAAGTGACGCTTCCCTTCGCGCCGGGGAGCCAGGGCGCGGCCGGGCACTGGACGGAGCGCTGGACGGTGGATCGCTGCGGGCGGCCGACGCCGTATCTTGTGAGCTTCGTGAGAGCGGCGGACGGCCATCTGGGCGTCGGTATCATGCGACTGGACGGCGACGCACGCTTTACGTTCCCGGGGAGCACGATCGCCGACCGAATTCTCCAGCGCGACGCCTTCATGCTCATCGCGCAGAAAGATCTCTCCGAGCTCGAAGGTGGCCCCTGTCGTACACGAAGGGTCACGAACACCGAGCTCGTGTCGCCGCTGGAAGGACGTCAAGTCGAGGCGGGGCGTGCGGTAGCCGGGGAGTGGGCGGAGCGCTGGACCCTCGATCGATGCGGGACTCCGATTCCCTACATCATCCACTTCGTCACCAATCGGGGCGGCACGAGGTTCTTCGCGGAGCGTGAGGGCGCGCGTGCGCCGGCAGCGGCACCGAGCCAGCCGCTGTCCGCCGCACCAAGCGTCGAACGCCGTGAGCCCGCGCCCGCACCGGGTGCCATACCCGCTCCGGGTGCAACCCTGCCGCCCAAGCCGGCGGCGAACGAGCCGGCAGATTCGCGGGACGCGATCGACTGGCTGCTGAAGCCGCGGAGCCGGTAGAAGCGGACCTGGCGCCGGTGTGAGGCGCTAGTTGCGCGGGCGGACGGGCGCCCCGTTCTGATCGAACATGGTCGTGCTGATCTCTCGCCCGTATCGATCGTACTGCCAGCGGATCGTCGCCACGCCCAGGCGCCGGTCGGCCTTCGACTGCTGGTCGGCGCCTAGATAGCGCTCCTCGACCGTGTTCCAGTCCGCATCGTACTGCCAGCGCACGATCGCCACGCCGCGATTCTTGTCGTCCGTGCGCTGGCCATCGGCGCCGAAGTAGCTCTCCTCGACCGTCTTGCCGTGCGTGCCGTATCCCCAGCGGACCGAGGCAACGCCGCGAAGCTGATCGCCGGTCGGGCGACCATCGGACCCGAAGTAGCTCTCCTCGAGCGTGTTGCCCTGTCGGTCGTAGCGCCATCGCACGATCGCCACGCCCCGGCGTGCGTCGGCCTTGAGCTGCTCCTTCGCGTCGAGATGGCTCTCCTCGAGCATCCGGCCCTGGAAGTCGTACCGCCAGCGGATGACGGCCAGACCCGAGGCCCTGTCCTCGATCAACGCGCCGCGCGGGCCGAGATTTCTCCACTCGATGGGGTTGCCCGACCCGTCGTGCTTGAGCTGGATCGCGTAGACACCGCCGGGGTTCGGCGCCGGCCGCCCGTCGGGCCCGAGATAGCTCCGCGTCTCGGTGCTGCCGGAGTAGTCCACGCGTACGGACGCCACCCCGAACGACGGATCCGGAGTGGGCGAGCCGCGACGCTGGTAGTCGACCCGGGCGACGCGTCCGTTCTGGTAGATGAAGCGATAGCAATCACCGTCGTCGGTGGTCGGCGCCGAGCCCGCGTAGGTGCCGTGGATGGCGTAGCGATCGTCGAGATAGAGGAGCGGGTAACAGCGCGATTCGGTCCGGACGGCCTCCGTTCCGGTGCTGGCGCAGCCGGAAAGGGCGGCCGCCGCGATACCTACCGTGGTCAGAAGCGAGTAATGCTGGTACAGGCGTCCCCGCATGCCTGGTGAGATGCTACACCGCGAGCGGGTGGGAGGAAACTTTTCGCGAAATAGGCCTACGGGTGGAAGGCTCCTTCGGATCTGTGCTTCTCTTCGTGGGCGAGGCACGCGCCATTGTCGTCGCGGCAGACGATGACTTGACGCACGGTGTAACAGCCGCTGACCTGACCCAACTGCAAGGTGCGCCCCTCGTCGGAGGCCCAGCGTGCCTCGGCACGGGCCACGTCGCCGCCGAGGCTCGCACAGATGCCGCGACTCACGCCGTCACTTCGCGCGAGCAAGTAGAGCGTGTCGCCTTCGGTGCGCAGGCGCACATCGTTGTTGGTGAACGTGGTCGAGCCGCACCCGGTTATGCTGGCGGCGAGGAGGCTGAGAACCAGGGCCTTGGGCCACATATCGGGGTCTCCTTGGTGCGGTAGACCCCCCACCCTTCATTCGGCGGCCCGGCTATCAGGCTCTAGCCTGACCCGTGGCTTTGCGTCCCCACCTCGCGGTGGGTTTGCGTTTATCGAGAAGGGATCCGCCGCGCTAGTTCCGGATAGTGCAGCGCATGTGCCAACGCTGCGAGTGGACGGCGAAGCCGATGAGAGCCAGCAAATCTAATCAGTTCCGGCGCAGGTGGCCTTAGAGAAAGCTCGGTCCTCGGGGGCCGGA
>Ga0187776_10000848_pt1 | contig 14837 bp, 16 predicted proteins | sample 0216_BV02_MP12_2_FD_132426 | JGI IMG/M metagenome (GOLD analysis project Ga0187776, IMG submission 132426) | Tropical peat soil microbial communities from peatlands in Department of Meta, Colombia - 0216_BV02_MP12_20_MG | ecosystem: Environmental > Terrestrial > Soil > Wetlands > Peat | place...
CTGAGGTCGTCGACCGCGACCAGCTCTCCGAACGACCTTCGAAGGCCCTGTAGCTCAAGACCTCGACCGCCCATGGTCTGAGGTTCCCTCGCCACCACCCGCGCGCGCATCCGCGGTCTCGAGCAGACCGACACCGGGGTTTGTGCAGACCCGCACGGGGGTTTCTGCACAGCGCCACCGGGCTTGGGGACGAGCATGACTCAATAGTTGCCGAACACCTGCTCCGCCCACCGCAGGGCACCTGACCAGCGTCTGGGTCGCGTCCCCATTGGCGCGGAACTCGGGCCACTGCTGATCGACCCAACTGCTCGGGGGACTGGGCCGTTCGTAACGCGGCCAACGGTTGGAGTTCTGGAGTTGCCCCAGTCATTCGTCACGCGGCGCGTGGTGAGAGGTCCGGAGGCAGAACTGGGCCGGCTCGATCAGATTGATGCGCGAGGTCTCCGGCCACATCGCCTCCATCGAGAACCGGAACCCGCGCAGGGTGTCGAGCAGCTCGAAGATCGATACCTCTGATCCGGCGAGCACGGCTCGTCCCACCTTCCACATGTATCGAGGGCTCAGCCGTCCCTCGAGGCGGGAGACCCAGGTGCGCTCCGTGAACACAGCGGCGGCCGGGTACGGCGGCGGGCCGATCTCGCGCAGCTTCCTCACAGCCCTGCGGTTGCCGCGCTGCTGCGCTTCGGCGAGCGCGAACTGGTACGAGATCGACTCGGCCGCGGCCGAGTCGCCGATCTGGCCGCTGCCCACGTAGACCGCGAGCTTCTGCGGGAAGCGGGCGGCGTACAGCACCCCGAGCGCAGAGCCCCAGGAGTGCCCGAAGATCGCAACCTGCGTCTTGGCGAGGCGCTCGCACACGATGTCCACCAGCTCGGCGAGATCTGAGACGAACTGCTCGACCGTCATCGACGATCGCGGGATCCGGCGGTCGAACGACTTGCCGGTGCCGCGCTGATCCCAGTAGACGACGGTGAAGACCTTCTCGAGCGGTGCGTTGAAGTAGCGGAAGAACCCGGTCTCGCTCAGCCCCGGCCCGCCGTGCAGCAGGATCAACGGCGGATTGGCGAGGCTCTCGCCGCGGATCATCACCCATTGATCGAGCCCGCCGAGGCGCCGATATGCGATCTCGGCGATGCTGCCGGGCATGACCTCGCCATGTGGGCCGCGGAACGGCGGCGTCTTTCCGAGATGCCTCACGCGCCCACTCCTGTCTCGCTTCGCAGGCCCCTTATTTGAAGCTAGCCCCGACAGCAGCGCTGCGCATCCGGGATAACGCGCAAGCCACCACAGCGCGACCGGCGGCACCAGCGAGCGGGGTATGGCGATGACCGGCGGCTTGCGGACCCTCGTCTGTGGAGGGCAATTCATGGCTAACCGCGAGAACGGCGATTGGATCCCGGGCGGCATCATCGTTGCGGCGGCGGTTGTCGGTCTGGCCGCAGAGATCCCGGTGATCCGGAAGCTCTGCAGCACGGATTGGCCGCCCTCGCCACCGAAGAGCAAACCTGTCAGGTAGGCACGGCGGTGCGGCTGATCGATCGCCTCACACGTGTCGCGCTGCGGACCGGACTGGGCCAACGCAGTACGGCGCTGATCGAGACTGAGGGGCGCAATAGCGGCCAACCGCGCGTCACGCCCGTGACAACGGTCTCGACCGCGACGTCTCGCCCGTCGGGCACAGCCGGGTGATCGAACCGGACGGCGACGAGCTCGCCGCGCAGATCGACTGGCCGTAGTCGGATCGCGCTCCCGCGGACATGATGTGCCGCGTTTCGGGCCCCCCCGCGCCGGGGTGTGGAACCGGGTGCCCGATGTCACCACGCGCCCGCGGTGTTGTTCCTGAGGCGAGGCGCGATAACCGCCACCTGATCGACCACGAATTCGCCGTGCTCGCGATGAGTTGGGGTGAGCAGCAGCGGCTACGCCGTCGCATTCTTCGCCGCGTACGGGGCATGGCCGGACGGATGTAGGGGCCGCGCGGTCCTGAGATCGCGAACCTTCAAGGCGTGGCCGTCGCCGCTCTGCGGGCAACGGCCAGGCGGTCCGTCGCTCGAGGCCGGAAGACGCCGGGACGAATGACCGGGAGGGGCGGGAGCGCGACGCTCTTGGCGTGGTGCGCCCCTCGGCGTAGTCTCGGCCTGTGCATCGCGTCGAATCCGCCCACCTTCGTGCGGCCGCCACCCACGAGCGTGCTGCGCTCCTCCATGAGCGGGCTGCGGAGCTGTTCGACGGGATGGGTCTGTTGTCGTTGGCAGTGCGCGAGCGGGTTCGCGCGCGGTGGGAGCGCGATGGCGCCGCTGCTGAGCGTGAGCACGCGCGGCTACGCCACGAGCTGATCGCCTCGCGCTCCAAGTAGCGCACAGGCAGGTTCGCGTCAAGCGCCGGTTCAAGAAGGTGGTCGACGAGGGCGAGCTGCGGGAGTTCGCCGCAGACGCGGTCGCCCAGGTTGAGGCGTTCGTGGAGGAGCGCAAGAGCCGGGCGTGCCCTCCCGGGGACACGAACTGGACTTGCGGACGCGGCCGGCGGTCGCCGACCGAGTGGGTCGCGTAGCGCGACCGGGGGCGACTTCCAGAGCCAGCGCCAGAACCCGCCGCCACCGAGCGCTCGTCCGACAGAGACGTCGGCGGCCGCGGGCAGCTACGCTCATGGCTTCACGCCGGGCATTTCCCCCCGGCGAACCAGTGCGCGCGTTCGTAGTTGTTGCCCTAGCACCTCCCACGTTTCGCAGCACACGACCTTCCCGGGAGGGAATAAATGGCAACTGGAACCGTCAAATGGTTCAGCGACGAAAAGGGCTACGGCTTCATCACGCCCGATGAAGCGGGCAAGGACCTTTTCGTCCATCACTCGGCGATCGTCGGCAACGGCTTCAAATCACTCGCCGAGGGCGCAAAGGTCTCCTACGAGACGCAGCAGGGTCCCAAGGGGCCCAGCGCCGCGAACGTCCAGACGATCTAGACGGCGACAGGTTGAGGCGGCTCGCTTGGGCGGGCCGCCTCGACGGCGCCCGTTTTCGCGCGTCTACGAATCAGAAGGGACCGGTTATCGCGGGTGACCTGACGCGGCCGGCCACACCTTGCGCCCAAGATCGTTCGTCGACCGCATCGGGATCAGGAAGGAAGCAAGGGCCTGCCTTAAGCTCGCCCATCGTGTCGATCGCCTTCTCGAAAGCTGCCCAGTTCGCCGAGCGCAGGCGTTCGGGAATCAGCAGGTCCAGGCGCCGGCCGAGAACCTCGTCCGCGGTATGGCCGAACACGGCCTCGGCCCGGCCGTGTTCGTGGCCGTCGGCGACTGAAGCTTGGCCGCTCACGCAGGTCTCGTCGTGCGACGGAGCTCCTCGTTGGCCCACCCGGCCGTCTGCCCGATCATCACTTGCACCACGACTTGCCTGAACGGCTCTGATCGTCACCTGCACGACACCCGCTTGGCGATGGTCGTGCAGTCCGGTCGGGCGCGACTACGCCGGCGCAGCGGTTCCGATCGGGGTGGGCTCCCGCATCTCGGCGAGCGGATGAACCTCGTAGCTGGCGACGTTGTAGACCGGCGCTTGCGCAAGGAGTCCATCCAGCTCCTCGTTTGAGGCGACGTCGTAGATCCATGCGCCACCGTGGGCGCCGATTAGGTGGTAGCGCGTCTGCACCTTGCCTTCCGCCTGCAGGCGTGCGCCGTACTCCTGTTGCCGGAGCACGGTCTGCATTGTCTCCGGGGATACCCGGCTCAGCTCGAGTTTCCAAAGCACGAGGAACTTGTTGGCCATCGCACACTCCTAGTAATCGCGCTGCGGTGCTGTTTAGTCTCGCACGCCTCCGAGCTCGCCCTAAGCCGGCTCGAGGTCTCACTCATCGGCGATGAGAACGCGCACGACGAAGCGGCAGGGAGCGTGCCCTCCTACTTGCGCGCGTGATCGGATGCCCACCGCTCGATCTGGGCGCGGGTCCGCCGTGCGAGCTCGTCGATCGATGCCGCGACGGGCGCACTGAGGGGGCCGCCCAGCGTGTAGGGGTCTAGTACCTCGATGGCGAGAACCCGAGTTTCGGAGGGGAACCCGAGCCCGAGCCGGTCAGCGATCGCCGCCATTTCGGGCAGCCCAGCGTGATGCAAGCTCGGCGCGACCACGCGGCCGACCTCCTCGAGCCCGAGCTCGGTGATCGTGCCCGGGGGGTTGCGGCCGGTCTGGATCGAGTCGATGACGACCACCCGATCGTACCCGGCGAGGATCTCGATCAGCCCCATGCCGGAGGCCGAGCTCTCGACGACATCGGCCACACCGACGAGGTGCTCGCGGAGGGCTCTGGCGACGAGCACGCCAACAGCGTCGTCGGCGGCAAGCTCGTTCCCCAGCCCCAGGACGAGCGTGCGCATCAATCGCGCCGGATCTCGCGGACCACGTCGCCGTCGGGATCGTGGATCTGGACAAGGAGCGGCAGCTGGCCCGGCAGGCTGTGGGTGGCGCACCCGTAGCAGGGGTCGTATGCGCGGAAGGCCATCTCGAGCTGGTTCAGCAGTCCGTCGTCGACGTCTCCACCGGTGATGAGCCACCGGGCCGCCTTGTCGACAGACATAGCGATCCGGGCGGCGTTGTTCTGGGTGGCGACGATCAGGTTGGCGCTGGTGATCAGCCCGCGCTCGTCGGTGCGGTAGTGGTGGATGAGCGTCCCTCGTGGGGCCTCAACGACGCCGATCCCTTCGTCGGGGGTCGCGGTTGGCAGCGTGCGCACGTCGGGGCTGAGGATTTCGGGGTCGGCGGCGAGCTCCGCCATCCGCTCGGCCGCGTACACGAGCTCGACGATCCGCGCCCAATGGTTGGCGAGCGTGTGATGGACAGGCTTTCCTGCAAGCGTCGAGACAAGCTCCTCGTGGGCCTCCTGCGCAAGCGGCGTGGCCATTCCGTCACTGGCGTTCAGCCGCGCCAACGGCGCGACCGAGTAGACGCCGCTGTCGGGGCCCTCGGCGAAGCCCTTCCAGCCGACGTCCTTAAGGAAGCAGAACTTCATGTATGTCCAGGGCTCCACGTGCTCGGCGATGTGCTGGAGGTATTCCCGGGGGTCGAACGCCAGGAACTCCTGGCCGACCGGGTCCACGACTCTGAGCGTGCCGTCGTAGAACGTCACCTTGTTCGCGGCGTCCACGAGCCCCATGTAGTAGGTCCGGTGGGTGTACGCGTCTGAGGTGATCATCTCGACGTATTCCGGATTCGACAGGACGACGTCGCGGAACACGCCGAGAGCGAACGTGCCGAACTCAACGGCATGCGCGGCCGCGGCTTCGAGCTGGTCCCGGATCTCGGCGGTGAGCGTGCGGGAGACGCCGCCGGGAAGCCCGAAGACGGGGTGAATGGGCTTGCCCGCCACCTGCCCCATCAGCTCGCGGAGCTGCTTGCGGACGCCGATCACCTCCTTGCCGACTTCGAGCCCGACCTTGCCAAGAACCCCGAGGATGTTCCGATCGGCCTTCGCAGCCGCCGGGCCGACGACGAAGTCGGGCCCGCCGAGGAAGAAGAAGTGCAGCGCGTGGTCCTCGACCATGAAGATGCTGTAGATGAGCTCTCTGATCTTCTTGGCCGCCGCCGGCGGATCGACGCCATAGAGGTCGTCCAGCGCCTTGGTCGCAGCCATGTGGTGGGCTGTCGGACACACGCCACAGATGCGGGAGGTGATCTGCGGCATGTCCTCTGCACGGCGTCCCTCGACGAACTTCTCGAACCCGCGGAGCTCCGGGATCTGCAGGAACGCGCGGTCAACACCGCCGGCGTCGTCGAGGAAGATGTGGATCTTCCCGTGGCCCTCGAGCCGGGTGATGGGGTCGATCACGATCTTCGTGCTCATCGCTCGGGACCTCCTTCCTGCCCAGAGGGCAGGACACGCCTGTGCAGCAGCGAGGCGGGCAGGCTGTAGCGGTAGAAGGTGCCCACGGGATCCGCGATCTCGCCGGCGCGCGCTGCGATCGCGTCCTCGTCGGTGGCGTCGATCAGCGATGCGATCGCCGACAGCGCCTTCCCGCCGTGGTCGACCACGCGGCTCGTCGGGCCCATGCAGCCCGTGCAGGGCATGTTGGCCCCGATGCACACGCTGCCGCAACCAGCGCGCGTCGCCGGCCCGAGACATACAAGGCCCTGGGCGAGCAGGCAGGTCTCGGGGTCGGCCACGATCTCGTGCGGACGCCGGAACGCCTTGATCTGCGGCTTCCGCGGCTTCGTCGCGGCGCGCGGGCACTCCGAGCACAACGCCACGTCGGGCGCGAGCACCGTTCCCACCGGCGGCAGTGTCCCCTCGACGAGCGCCATGACCGCGCCCTTGATGAGATGTCCTGGCGGTGGGCAGCCGGGCAGGAAGTAGTCGACCTCGACGACTTGGTCGAGCGTTCGCACCGAGTCGAAGAACGCGGGTAGGGTGAGGTGACCCTCTGCCACGTCGGCGTCCTCCTCCGGCAGGGTCCCCTCGTCGTTGACAAGGCTCGGCACCTCCCGGTACACGCGATCGAGAATCTCGTCGCGGCTGTATAGGTTCGCGAGGCCGGGGACGCCGCCGAGGCAGGCGCAGCTTCCGAAGGCCACGATCGCGCCCGACTTGCGGCGCAGCAGCTCGGCCATCTCCTGCTGCTCGGAGGTCCGGATGGCCCCGTTGATGAACGAGGCCGCGAGTTCGCCGTCGGCGAGCGCCTCCAGGTCCGCACGCTTGAAGTCGAGCGCCACCGGCCAGAAGGCGATGTCCACCGCCTCGACCACGGCGAGCACGTCCTCGGCGAGATCGACGACGGCCTCCTCGCACCCGCCGCACGAGGCACACCAGTAGAACGCGACCTTCGGCTTCATCGCGCCTCCTCCGCGAGCGCGTGCGGACTAGGTATGGGGCTAAGGCGCAGCGGGCCAAGGTGACGCAGCTCCTCGGTCATCTCGTTGCACACGCGCTGGACCCTGTCTCCCTCGGATGCCGAAATCCACTCGAGGCGGAGCCGCTCGTCCTCGATCCCCATCTCCCTCAGCAGCGGGCGCAGCAGCTCATAGCGGCGCCACGTGTTGTAGTTGCCCTGTTCGTAGTGGCAGTCACCTGGGTGACAGCCGCCGATCAGCACGCCGTCGGCGCCATGGCGGAAGGCGGCCAGGACGAACTGGGGGTCGACCCTCCCGGAGCACATCAGCCGGACGACGCGCACGTTGGGGGCGTAGTGCATCCGAGCGGTGCCGGCGAGATCGGCTGCCGTGTATGTGCACCAGGTGCAGAAGAAGGCCACGATCCGAGGCTCGAAGCGTGGCGTGGCCATGGTGTCAGGCATATTCGAGCACCCCCTTGATCTCCGACAGGACCTGTTCGTCGGTGAACAGGTGCTGCTGAACGGCACCCGAGGGGCAGGCGGCGACGCAGATCCCGCAGCCCTTGCACAGCACCTCGTTGACCACCGCGACCTTCTGCTCGTCGTCGAGCGTAATCGCGGAGAAGGGACACAGAGGTACGCACGTCCGGCACCCAGAGCATGCGACCGGATTGACGAACGCCGTGCTCGGCTCGAGCTCTACGGACCCTCGGTCGATAAGGGCCAGCGCTTCGGCAGCGGCGGCACCCGCCTGCGCGACGCTGTCTGGAATGTCCTTCGGGCCCTGACAGGTCCCCGCAAGAAAGACGCCGTCGGTGAAGGTGGAGACCGGAGCGAGCTTTGCGTGGCGCTCGGTGAAGAAGCCCTCGGCGCCACAGCCGATGTTGAACCGCCGCCTGACGTCCCCCGCGTCGGCCTGCGGCTCCATTCCGACCGCTAGTACCACCATGTCCACCGGGATCCGCCGCGCGGCGCCGACGAGCGTGTCTTCGGCGCGGATGACGAGCTTGCCCTCCTCCTCGGGCGAGATCGCCCAGTCGCTCACCTCGGCGACGCGGCCGCGGATCAGGTGCATGCCTTCCTCGAGGAGCCTGTTGTAGAACTCCTCGTAGCCCTTCCCTGGGGTCCGCATGTCGATGTAGAAGTTGTAGACGTCGGCACCAGTGCGCTCCTTGATCAGGTGCGCCAGCTTGAGCGACGCCATGCAGCACACACGAGAGCAGTAAGCGTTGTAGTGGGCGTCTCGCGAGCCGACGCAGTGGATGATCCCGACGGCCTCCGGGCGCCCGCCGTCCCGCATCACGACTTCGCCCTGCGTGGGCCCCGAGGCGTTCAGGAGCCGCTCGACCTCAAGGCTCGTGTACACGTTCGGGTACTTGCCGTAGCCGTAGCCGGGGATTCGCCGGGCGTCGAAGGGCTTGAAGCCCGTGGCCAGCACGATCGCCCCCACCTCGAGCTCCTGCTCCCGTTCGCGCTGGCTCAGGTCAATCGCGTCAAGCGGACAGGCCGCCACGCACCGTGCGCACTCCGAGCAGGGGCCGCAGTCAAGACACCGCCAGGCACCCTCGCGAGCCTCCTCCTCGCTCAACGCAGGCTCGAGCTCCGCGAAGTCGTCAGGCGTGGCGGACAGCTCGGCGCTCGACGCGCGCGGCTCGATGCGGTCATAGCGTTGCCTGGCGAGCACGTCGGCCCGGTCGACCACCGGCAGCTGCTGGTCGAACGCCGCGGCGTCGAGCTCTGACCCCTGCAGCCAGCGGTCGATCATGAACGCGGCTCGCCGGCCTTGCCCGACCGCGCGCGCGATGTCCGACGCGCCGAGGGCCACATCACCGGCGGCGAACAGGTATGGCACGGCGGTCTGGAGCGTCTCCGGGTCCGCCTCGATCGCCCCGTTCGCCGTCGAGCCAGAACCGTGTCTGATCCGCTCCGGCGTCAGGCCGATGGCCGGGATCACCGTCTCGCAGGCGATCACGAACTCGCTGCCAGGAACCGGCTCGGGGCGCGCGCGGCCGCCCGCATCGGGCCGGCCGGCAGCCATGCGGACGCAGCGGACGCCCGCCACCAGGCCGCGCTCGTCTGAGAGAACCTCCACCGGAGCGACCTGGAACATGAACTGCACGCCTTCGCGCTCGGCGTCGTCGACCTCTTCGGGCTGCGCTGGCATCTCTTCGCGTCGACGCCGGTACGCGACGAGCACCTCGTGCGCGCCGAGCCTCCGGGCCGTGCGGGCGGCGTCCATCACCACCTGCGCGTCCCCGTCGTCGCGGTCCGTGGGCGCGCCCAGCCGTCGCGCCGTCCGGGCGGCGTCCATCGCCACGTTGCCGCCGCCTACGACCACGACCCGCTTGCCTTGCAGCTCGGACGGCCCGCCGGCCTTGACCGCCTCCAGGAAGTCCAGGCCGCCGACGACGCCGCCCAGATCCTCGCCCGGCACGTCCAGACGCACGGACAGCGCTGCGCCGGTCGCCACCAGGATCGCGTCGTACCCCTCAGCCTTCAGCGCCCCGACGTCCTCGATCCGGGTGTTCGTGGCGATCTCGACGCCCAGCGCAGTGACGTTCTCGATGTCACGCTCGACGACCTCGGGCGGGAGCCGATAGGAGGGGATCGCCCGGCGCAGCATCCCGCCGGGCTCCGATGCGGCCTCGAAGATCCGCACCGCGTATCCCCGCCTTGCGAGCTTCCAGGCGGCGGTAAGCCCGGCGGGGCCGGAGCCGATCACCGCCACTCGCTTGTCGTTCGCGGCCGGGGCCTCGCTCGCCGGACCGTGGGTGCGGTAGTGGGTGTCGGCGGCGAACCGCTTGAGCCTGCGGATCGGTAGTGGGCCCTCGAGCCCTGCTCGGCTGCACTGGCCCTCGCAGGGCGCGTAGCAAGCGCGACCCAGGGTCCCCACCAGCGGCGTCTCCTCCAGCACCAGGTTGAACGCCTCCTCGTACTCGCCGGCGCGGATCAGCGACACGTACCCGTGCGCTTTGATCCCGGCGGGGCACCCAAAGGTGCACGGCGACGTGCCCGCGCGATCGATGACGGGCACCCGCGGGACGGCCTGTGGAAACGGCGTGTAAACAACCGGGCGGGTGCCGAGACCCTGATCGAATTCCGATCTGACGCCCCTCCACGTGCACTGCTCGATGCACAGGCCGCAGCCGTTGCACACCGTCTCGTCGATGTATGCGGCTTTCCTGCGGACCTTGACCTTGAAGCTGCCGACGTGGCCCGAGACCTGGTCCACCTCGCTGTACGCGAGCAGCTCGATGTTGGGGTGCTGCCCGAGCGCCACCATCTTCGGGGTGAGGACGCAGGCCGCGCAGTCGAGCGTCGGGAAGGTCTTGTCGAGCATCGCCATGTGGCCGCCGACTGAGGGCTCGCGCTCCACCAGGTAGACGTGCTTGCCCGCGTTCGCGAGCGTCAACGCCGCGTGGATCCCGGAGATCCCGCCGCCGACGACGAGCACGTTCGGATGGACCGGGACCTCTCGGCGTCCCAGGGCCTCGTGGGAGGCGACACGCGATACCGCTCCCGCGACTAGCGCCTTCGCCTTCTCGGTCGCGTCCCCGGCGTCATCGGTCACCCAGCTCACGTGCTCGCGAATGCTCGCCATCTGTACCTGAAACGGGCTGATCCCACCAGCCGCCGTTGCTCGCTGGAACGTCGCCCCGTGCATCAACGGAGAGCACGAGGCGACGACCACGCGGTTCACCCTGCCGGCGCGGACGTCCTGCTGGATCACATCCTGCCCAGGATCCGAGCACATGAATGTGTAGTTGCGCGCAACCGTGACATGCGGCAGCGTGGCGGCGAACTCAACGACGTGCTCGACATCCACCTTGCCGGCGATGTTTAGGCCGCAGTGACAGACGTAAACACCGATCTGCGGCTCGGGGCTCGCGCCGTTTCCATTATGCGCAGACAACGGCGCCTCCCCGGTCGATCGCTGCCAGCTCGGGCAGGTCCCAGCGGAGCATCCGGTGAATCCCGAGCCGCCGCTCGTCCAGCCCCAGCGCGAGCCCGAGGATCTGCGTGAAGAGCCCCACCGTCAGCTCGACCGGTTCGCCGAGCTCGCGCCCGACGCGGCCCTGGAAGCACTCCAGGTTGAACTGGCACAGCGGGCACGCGGTCACGACGACGTCGGCCTCGCGTCGCTTTGCCTCCTGCAACAGAACCGAGATGAGACGCAGCCCGGCTTCCCGGATTGTCCCGACGAGCGGGCCGCCACAGCAGGAACCGCCGCAGCATCGCGTCTTCATCGGCCAGTCGATCGGCTCGGCTCCGAGCGCGGTCATCAGCCGATCCATCGACGTCGGGTTGTGCTGGTCGTCGAACGTCGCGTACGGCCGCACCAGCAGACAGCCGTAGTAACAGGCAACCCTGAGCCCGTGCAGCGGCCGCGTGACGGCATCGGCGACCCGCTCCAGCCCGATGTCGTTGATCAGCACATCCAGGGGATGGCGCACACGGACCCGCCCTTCGTAGTGCAGCCCCCCAGCTTCGAGCGCGCCATCGATCGTGTCAGCGACCGAGCGGTGCTGCTTGAGGTAGCGCTGGATCTTGAGCAGCGTCATGTAGCAGCCGGCGCAGGGAGCGACAAGATCCACCGGGGCCGCGCCGGGCGCCGTGCCTTCGGCCAACGCCAGATTGCGCGCGGCCATCGCGAACGCCTTCATCTGGTCGACCGCCGCGTACGCGGTCGCCCCGCAGCAGTTCCAATCGTCCAACTCGTTCAGACCCACGCCCAGCGTCTCGAAAACCGCAAGCAGCGACTCCTCATACGAGTTCGCGCTGCCCTTCAGCGAGCAACCTGGGTAATACGCGTAGTTCATGGGGCTCCCTTCGAGCCGGCGGTAGGGATGGCGCCCGTCGTCGGCGAGCGATCCGGCAGCGCCTCGACGGTCCGCAAAATCGTCCTGAGCTGGGCCTGATGACGGATCGACTCGCGCCGCAGCCGCATGCGGCCCCGTCGGCGGAGACGCTCCGCGAGCGGGTAGTCATGAAGCAGCAGCGTCGGATGCGTTTTTAGATACAGCTTGATCGCGAGCCACGACTCACTGTTGCGTCCCCACCTGTCCACCGATCGAACGAACTCGCGCGCTAGGACAGGCGTCCCGAAACGCCGCGGATGCACGCCGTTGCGAATCGCCGTCCGCTTCAGCGCGTACATCATGTCGGTGATAGGAATCTCCTTGGGGCACGCCGTCGTGCACGCATAACAGCCGGCGCAGACCCAGATCGAGAAGCTCCCCAGCACGTCGTCCTTCATCCCCGCCTGGGTCATCGCGATCAAGCGACGCGGGGTGTAGTCCATATACGCGCTCAAAGGGCAGACGGCGCTGCACGTGCCGCACTGGATGCACTCGCGCAGCCGGTCACCGCCAGGGATCTGGGCGATCTCGTCGGCGAAATTGGGGTCAATCCGCGGCTGGCGCCTGACTCGTGGCGATTCCTTCCACGAACTGCTCGCTCGCAACCGACGCATTGCCAACCCTCTCGGCTCACGCTCGCTACATCAGCGCCAATATCGATCAAATCTCAGCGCCCGCCATCGGGGACCTCGCGCAAATCGACGCGGGAAACGACGCACCGCGTGTGCGTGGTTGCGCGCAATACGTGCGCATCCTCACAAGTCGCGTGTGGGCGTGCGGCTCGGTACGGGTCGTGCGTGCCAACGCCCGGCCTTATCTCAGTTCGCGAACTGCCGCAGCATCATTTATCAAGTCCATCACCGCGGTCGCCCTTCATGCCCGGCGCGGTTCGTCGATCGTTCCGTCCGGCCTTCGGTGTTTCGGGCGCGCGGACGGCGCGGCTGAGCACGAGCAGCGGACAGCGCGCCGTACGTGCCAGCTGCTGCGAGGTGCTGCCGTGGATCAGCCGTCCGATCGGACCAAGGCCCCGCGAGCCGACGACCAGCAGGTCCAGCGAGGCGCTGTACACCGCGAGCTCCTCGGCGGGCCGGCCGTAGGCAGCGTGCGGCTCGACGCCTCCCAACGCCTCAATCCGATGCCGGGCCTCCTCGACGATCGCATCAACCGAGTCGCTCAACGGCAAGGTGGCCGCGTTGACCGAGGCGCTCGAAAACGACGGTGCCTGGAATGCCGAGACCTTCGCGCCGACCTCGGCCGCCAGCTCCCGAGCCACCTGCAGCGCGTGCTCGCTCTCGGGCGATCCGTCGTAGCCAACCCCGATCTCCCGCATCGCCACGGTCTCGTTCATGAAACCGGTGGGCGCGATCGCGACGGCACACCGAGCGCTGTTCAGCGAGGCGCGCGTGTCGTCTCCGACGAGTACTCGCCCGAGCGGCCCCCGCCGGGATGCGCCGACCACCAGCAGGTCGGCACCGACCGCCTCGCAAAGCTCGTGCAGCCCCCGTCCCACAGAGGAGGACCCGCCCCAAGCAAGACGCGCCTGCACGCCCGTTTCAGCGCGCGTACTGTCAAGAAGCTCGAGCGTGCGCTCCCGCTTGGAAGGCTCATACGCCGCGCGGCCGCTCGGGTGGACGCGCGGATCGCCGCCATAGATGTGCGCGAGGATGAGCTTCCCCTCCCGCGCGAGCAGGCTACTAGCAAGCGCGATCGCGTCGCGGCCGCCCTCGCCCCCGTCCACGCCGACGACGATCTGCTCGAACATCTCCGTTCCTCGTAACCCTCTCAGCTGAGCGAGTCACCCTACGCCTGAAACCGATCGCCGCCATCGGGGCGCACTCCCACTCTGATTGCGGCCTTCTACGACGTCGCGCGGTAGGCCAAGCGCACCGGCTGAGCCAGCTCATGCAGAGGCTCGCGGGCACTGCTACCGGCTGCCACCAAAAGAGACGTGGGCGAGTGGGATGGCCGCGTTGCCAAGAAGATCACCGAGTCAGCGATGTGTGCTGGTCGGCAATTAGGCCCCCGGGGGTCTGAGTCTCAGCAGTGGAGCCATATTCAAGCTGGCGTGGGCTGTGCCCACGATCGCCAGTCCAAGTAACGCGAGCACCAAGAACGCGCCGATAACGAGCACCGCGAACACGACAACCGCCAACCACGGGAAGACGATGTCAAATACCCGCGACATCCACTCACCTAGCCTCCACGCACGCGAACCGGTACTCGTTGTTTCTGGCCGCCTCTCCAACATCTCCGATGCCTCCCCGCAAATCAGAAACGCACTCCAGGTGCAACGGCCTCCGGTCGCTGGTAGCTACTTGTGGCCGCCAGAACGAAAGCTCGGCGGCAGCAGCAGCGACCAGACGCGGGTCGGCCGCTTCGAGTCAATCCGCCGCGCCACCGCGACGCGCGGGACGGGCTGGCGCTCGACGTCACCCTGCCGCGAGACCGACTCGCGGTGGAGCAACTTGACCTTCACGAGGACCTCCTCCCATCTACTGCTGTCCTTACCCATAGCACGCGCAACCCTCCCGAGAAACAGTGCAAGCTACGGAACAGCGTGGGGGCAAGGTACGGATTCGTCACAGTCGACACGGCAGTCTGAAAAGCAAGAGCCGGCAGGCCCCTCACAAGCGCCGGGATGGGCTAGCGGGAGGCGCTTTGCGCCTCTGCAACCGTCGCGTGTGCTTCGGCGGTGATGTGGTGGGTCAGGCCGGAGATGGCGAAGCTCTCCTGTACGCGCGCCTCGCGCGGGTGTAGTCTGGGTCCGAGATGGTTGCGCGGGGCGAACGGCGGCTTCGTGGGCGTGCCGGGTGAAAAGCGCTCTACGGCCGGGTTGCCCGCGGGGGGCGTGTCTGACCGGAAGCGGGAGGTGGATCGGTCTGACGCGGTGATCGAGGTTTCGGGACTGCGGATGTCCTACGATGGCTTGGAGGCCGTACGGGGCATCGATCTCCGCGTGCGCCGTGGCGAGATCTTCACGTTCCTCGGACCCAACGGCGCAGGGAAGACGACGACGGTCGAGATCCTCGAGGGCCATCGTCGGCGAACCGGCGGCGAGGTTCGGGTGCTCGGGATCGATCCGAAGCAGCCGACCGTCGTTGGCGCGCACGGGTTGGCGTGGTGCTGCAGACGTCGCGTGTCGAGCAGGACCTGACGGTGCGCGAGTGC
>Ga0187776_10000849_pt1 | contig 14837 bp, 13 predicted proteins | sample 0216_BV02_MP12_2_FD_132426 | JGI IMG/M metagenome (GOLD analysis project Ga0187776, IMG submission 132426) | Tropical peat soil microbial communities from peatlands in Department of Meta, Colombia - 0216_BV02_MP12_20_MG | ecosystem: Environmental > Terrestrial > Soil > Wetlands > Peat | place...
GCTCACGATGGTCGCCACGATGCCTGGCGTGGCGCGCTCGCTCGGCATCGTCGTGAAGCACCGGGCGGTGCGGGACCTGGCGCGCCGGGTCGCCGAGCTCGCCCGACCGGACGACGTCCTGGCGCACGAGGGGCCGATCGAGAACTCGGGCGCCCTCGAATGGTACTCGGGCCGTAGACCGGTCATCGTCGACGGCCGGCGCAGCGTGCTCGGCTTCGGCGCCGAGCGACCTGAATCGCGCGACCTCTTCTGGGACGCGGCCCGGCTCCGCGATGCCTGGACCAGCGGACGGCGCGTGTGGGTCGTCAGCGTGCGCAGTCCCGCGCACAGCGTGGTGGCCGGTCTGCCGGGCGCCCGGTTGCTCGGCGTGGCCGGCGGCCGAACCCTCTGGGTGAATGAGATAAGATAGGCGCGCATGACCGGCTCGCTAAAAACCCTGTTCCTGCATCCTCCTTCGTTCCAGGGCTTCGACGGCGGCGCCGGCGCGCGCTACCAGGCCCGCCGCGAGATCCGGTCCTTCTGGTACCCTACGTGGCTCGCGCAGACTGCGGCCCTCGTGCCGGGCAGCCGCCTGGTCGACGCGCCGCCCGCCGGCCTCACGCTCGACGACGTGGCGCCGCTCGCGCGCGACTACGAGCTGGCCGTGCTCCACACGAGCGCCGCGTCGTTCGCGCACGATGTCCGGGTCGCCGAGGCGCTCAAGTGCCTGAACCCCCGCCTGCGCATCGGCTTCGTCGGCGCGCACGTGGCCGTGGAGCGCGAGCGCGCGCTCGGCGCATCACCGGCGATCGAGTTCGTCGCGGGCAACGAGTTCGACTTCACGATCCAGGAGATCGCGCAGGGGCGCGCGCTCCGGTCGGTGGCCGGGCTCAGCTACCGCGTCAACGGCCACTTCGACCGCACGCCGGAGCGGGCGCCGCTCGAGAACATGGACGCGCTGCCGTTCGTGGTCGACGTCTATCACCGTGATCTCGTGATCGAGCAGTACTTCATCGGCTACCTGCTGCACCCGTACGTGTCGCTCTACACCGGCCGGGGTTGCCGCTCGAAGTGCACGTTCTGCCTGTGGCCGCAGACGGTGGGCGGCCATCGCTACCGGACGCGCTCGGTCGAGCACGTCGTCGCCGAGATCGCGCAGGCCACGCGCCACTTCCCGGGCGTGAAGGAGTACTTCTTCGACGATGACACCTTCACCGACGATCTGCCGCGGGCCGAGGCGATCGCCCGCGGGCTCGGACGACTCGGCGTCACCTGGTCCTGCAACGCGAAGGCGAACGTGCCGGACGCGACGCTGCGCGTGCTGCGCGATAACGGGCTCCGGCTCCTGCTGGTCGGCTACGAGTCCGGCAGCCAGGACATCCTGAACCGCGTGAAGAAGGGTATCCGCCTCGACGTGGCGCGCCGGTTCACGCGCGAGGCGAAGGCGCTCGGGATCAAGATCCATGGCACGTTCATCATGGGCCTGCCGGGCGAGACGCGCGAGACGATCGAGGAGACGATCCGCTTCGCGCGCGAGATCGATCCCGACTCGCTCCAGGTGTCGCTGGCCGCGCCCTATCCGGGCACCGCGCTCTACCGGGAAGCGCTCGAGCAGGGCTGGCTCGAGCGGACGGAGCTGGTCGACGCCGGCGGCACGCAGACCAGCGTGCTCGGCTACCCGCACCTCTCGCGCGACGAGATCTTCGCCTCGGTCGAGCAGTTCTACCGCCGGTTCTACTTCCGCCCGCGCAAGCTCTTCGGCTTTCTCACGGAGATGGCGAGCGACTTCGAGGTCTGCAAGCGGCGCCTGGCCGAGGGACGCGAGTTCCTGAAGTTCCTGTCGCGCCGGCACCCTACGTCGTAGGCCGGCGGGCTCACGGCTCGAGCAGGTCGCCCACCGTCGTGAGCTCGTACCCGAGCTCGCGCAGCCCCGCGATCATCGGCGGGAGCGCCTCGAGCAGCCGCTCCGGCGCCCCCCGCAGACCCTCGGCGTCGTGCAGATCCACGATGGCTCCGGGATGGGCGCGGTGAAGGACGTGCTCGACCTGCCGTCCGGCCGGGACCGCTCGCAGGCCCTCGGGCTGGATCGACCAGAGCACGCACCGCTGGTCGTGACGGCGCAGCGCGCCGAACATCGCCGCGTTCACCATGCCCCAGGGCGGACGGAAGTGGCGGATCGGGCGGCGGGCCGCATCGGAGAGGAGCCGACGCGTCCGGCCGATCTCGTCCTCGGTGCGGCGCGGTCCACAGAACCAGAGACTGCGGTGCGACCAGCCGTGGCTGCCGATCTCGTGGCCGCCGGCGACGATCCGCTCGACCGTCCCGGGCGCTCGCGCCGCCCGCTCGCCCACCAGGAAGAACGACGCCCGGACGCGTGTGCGGTCGAGCAGCGCGAGCGTCCGCTCGGTCCAGGCCGGGTCCGGTCCGTCGTCGAAGGTGAGCGCGATGCGACGGCGAGTCGCCGGGCCGCGGCGGACGCAGCCCGCGGTCACGAGATGCGCGCCCCACGCGTACGCGGCCCAGGCGGCGGTCGCGCCGAGCGCCAGCCGCGCGACGATCATCGCGCCCGGACGCCGCGCTCGAGGATGGCCGCGACGATGCGGTGGGTCGCGTCGGGGCGGTGCAGGCGTCGCATCCGCGCGCGCAGGTGCTCGACCAGCTCCGGCTCGTCGAGGGCGCGCTCGAGGAGCGGCCCCAGGTCCGCGTGGCGCCGGGCGACCAGCGCGATGCCGGCCCGCGCGGCGAAGCGCTCGTTGCGGCGCTCCTGGCCCGGCAGCGAGCCGTAGAGGAGCAGCGGCGCCTCCGCGGCCATGGCCTCGGCGAGCGTCATCCCGCCGGCCTTGGTCACGAGCACGTCCGCGGCGGCCATCAGGCGGCGCACGTCGTCGACGTAGCCGAGCGTGCGCGTGGTCGTGCCCTCGGTGATGCGGGCCAGGGTGGATCTGAGACGCGCGTCGTGCCCGGCCACGACCAGCCCCTGCAGCGGCCGCCGCAGCCCTGCCAGCTCGTGGGCCACGTCGGGCAGGCGTCCGAGCTGGCCCTGCGAGCCCGCCATGGCCAGGACCACCGGCGCCCGGGTCGAGAGCCCGAGCGCTTCGCGCGCGTCGCCCGGCGCGACCGGGAGCGCGAACTCGGGCCGCAGCGGGACTCCGGTGACGAGGATGCGCTCCGACGGGATGCCGCGCGCGATGAGCTCGTGGCGCACCTCGGAATCGGCGACACAATAGCGGTCGATGTGCGGCGCGATCCACTGGCTGTGCGCCACGAAGTCGGTGACGACCGTCGTGTGCGGAGGGACGGGGACGCTCTGTCGCGCTAGCGACGAGATCGCCACCGCCGGGGTCGCGTGCACCGTGACCACGAGATCGGGCGCCAGACGCGCCAACAGCGCCCCCAGGCTCCGAGTGCCGAGACGGGTCACGCCCATGGTCAGGACCGAGTCGCTGGCCATCCAGTCGGCGAACGAGTACCCGAGACCCCACACGAACGGCGCGCGTCGCAGGATCGCGTGATAGAGCGCGCGGCTCGCGCGATCGAACAGGGGATGCACCAGCTCGTGGAAGTGATCGACCACGGTGACCTCGACCCCTTCGCGCTCGAACGCCGCGGCGAGACATCGGGCGGCGACGTTGTGGCCGGAGCCGTAGCTGGCGGTGACGATCAGAACGCGGGTCATCGACTGCCCTCATCCTACCTTGTCTCCGCACCCGTCGGGTGGTTAGACTGCATTCGATCCATGGAAAGCTCGGCGCTGACCGAGGGCGCGCGGCCCCAGTGGTACGCCCACGGCTACAACCGGGCCGAGCTCTATCGCCTGGCGGCGGCGATGGGCTGGCTGCCGCGCCGGCTCCGGCTCGGGCTCGCGCGGCGTATCGGTCGCCTGGTCCAGTCGTTTCTACCCGCCGAGCGCGCGGTGACGCGGAGCACTCTCGAGGTGACGACCGGCGCGAGCGGCCGGCGGCTCGACGAGCTGACCGCCGAGGTCTTCGGCGAGTTCGCGATGTGCTTCAGCGATCTGATCAGCGCCAGTCGCCGTCCGGCCCGGATCGGCTCCTACCTGGGTGTGGTCCGCGGACGCGAGCACCTGCAGGGATTCGACGGCCCGCTGATCTCGTTGACCGCCCATGTCGGCAACTGGGAGCTGGCCGGTCGGGTTCTCGCCCGGCATTCCGCGCGGACCACGCACGTGGTCGTCGCGGTGGAGGAGGCGCAGGCCCTCGAGCGGTGGCTGCGCCGTGACGGCAGCGGCCTTCGCTTCGTGCCCCGCTCGCACCCGACCGTGTCCCTGACCTTGATCGCGGCGCTCCGGCGTGGCGACGCAGTCGCGCTGCAGGGCGACCGCGCGCTCGGCAACCGAGGCGACGTGCTCGTTCCGTTCTTCGGGCGGCCGGCGCCCTTTCCGGTAGGCCCGTTCCAGCTCGCGCGCGCCGCCGGCGTGCCGGTCCTGCCGGCGTTCTGCACTCTCGACAGCGATGGCCGCTACGCCCTCCGGGTGCTTCCGCTCATGACCGTCGCGCGCGGGGCCGAGGAGGAGGCGCTGGCCGCGTGGGTCGGAACGCTCGAGCAGATCGTGGCCGAGAAGCCGACGCAGTGGTTCAATTTCTTCGACGTGTGGAGCCCCTTCGGCCTGTGAGCGAGGTCGTCGAGCTCGAGGAAGCCGAGCGGCGGTCGCGCGAGCTCGCCGCGATCCTGCCGGCCCGCATCAGCCCCCCGTTCACCGGCTCGTTCATCCGCTCGGCGACGCTCTACGACGAGTATGTCCTGCGGCTGACCCTCGAGGTCTTCCGCGCGACCGGGCTCGCGAAGGCCGCCGAATCGCCGGGCACCACGGACGAGCTCGTCGCCCGCGCGGGCTTCGAGCCGGGCCGCGCGCGCGTGCCCGTGGACTGGATCCTGCGCCGGCTGAGCCATCGCGGAATCGTCGAGCAGCGCGAGGCGCCGGGCGGCGCGCGCTTCCAGCTGCGCGGCGAGCTTCCCCGGCTCGATCCCGGTGAGATCGTCGAGGCGCAGCAGCGCCAGGACACGTCCTGGCGGCCGTCGTACGTCCTGGCCGAGACGGTGGCCCAGGACTACCCGGCCTTCCTGCGCGGCGAGCGCACCGGCGAGGAGGTGCTCTTCTCGCCGAGCCGGCTGCGCCTCTGGGTCAACTTCTTCTCGAACGACAACGGGCTCTACGTCGTGAACAACCTCGTCGGCGCCGCCGCGGTCGTGGAGCTCTTGCCCCCGGGGCCGGCGGCCATCATGGAGCTCGGCGGCGGGCTCGGCAGCGGCGCTGCGGCGCTGCTCGACGAGCTCCGGCGCGCCGGACGATGGTCGGATATTCGCGAATATCGGTTCACCGAGCTCATACCGTTCTTCATGCGGCGGGGCCAGCAGGCGCTGGAGACGCGCTTCCCGGACGCGTCGTTCCTGAAGTTCGGCAACCTCGACATGAATCTGCCATTCGCGGGACAGGGCGTCGCGCCGGGGAGCACGTCGGTGGTCTACGCGGTGAACACCCTGCACGTCGCGCGCGATCTCGACTTCAGCCTGCGCGAGATCTTCGGCGCGCTGGCGCCGGGCGGCCGGCTGGTCGTCTCGGAGTGCATCCGCACGGCGCCCGCGCAGGCGATCTACATCGAGTTCATCTTCAACCTGATGGAGACGTTTCGATCACCGGTGCTCCATCCCGCCTATCGCCCGAACGGCGGCTTCCTCGCGCCCGAGGAATGGCGGGGCGCGCTGGAAGCCGCCGGGTTCGTCGACGTGAGGATGCTGCCGGACATTCCGAGCCTGCGCGCCCGCTTTCCTCACTTCCAGGTCGGCGCCGTCGGCGCGACCCGCCCCTAGCGAGGGGAGCCCTTCGAGGCCCCGAGGCCGCGGAGCAGAGTCGAGGGCGCCCCGGCTGCGCCGGGGCGTCTCCGAGCGATGGGGGTCTTAGGGGGCCCTTCGAGGCCCCCTATTCAAACTTGATGATCCACTTGAGCTTCGGGTACTCCGGCGGCTTGCCGTCGAGGTCGACGATCCGGATCGAATGGTCGGGGCCCTCGAGCTGGAGATTGCCACCACTGTAGGACACGAACTTGCCCCACGCCCTCGGGATCGTCGCCTCGCGCGCGGCCATGCTCTGCGCCTGCGCTGGCGCCACCTGGAGCGCGGTCGGCCAGACCGGGGCCGGGACGTACGGCCGGACGGCAAGCACGACCAGCGCGATGGCGATGACGCTCAGAACAGCCTTCGTGTACCGATCGATGGTCATCATGGTCCTCCTCGGTGTGCATGTTACTGCGCCCCGGCTCGGCGCCATCTCGATTTCCTCGGCCGCGCCCACGATGTCGAAGCCCTCGCCCGGGACCATGAGCGCTACTGGGCCTTGATCTTCATGTCCTCGTAGGACGGCCACACCGTCATCGGCACGAGGTTGATCGCGGCGTCGGCCATCTTGGGGCCAATACCCATCAGCGCCCGGAGGTCCATGATCGGTCCGAACATCGCGCGGTCGATCGTCAGCTGCTGGATGCGGTGCAGCAGCGCCTCCCGCCGCTTCGCGTCGCGCTCGACCGACTGCTGCTGGACCAGGTCGTCGATGTCGGGATAGCCCCCGTAGGCGTAGGCCCCCTTGGAGCTGATGAACTCCGTCACCCGGCTCGCCGCGTTGCCGGAGTTGCCGGCCGCGGTCATGAAGAGCCCGTGCAGCTTCTTCTCCCGCCACGCGGCATAGAACGCCGCGCGCTCCATCGGCCGCATCTTCACGCGGATCCCGGCGGCGTTGAGGTAGTTCACTGTCGCCTCGGCCACGGTAGGAAAGCCCGGGATCGGGACGAATTCGCCGGCGTCCAGACCGTTGGGATAGCCGGCTTCGGTCAAGAGCTGCTTGGCCTTGGTGGGATCGTACGGCGGCGGCTCGACCTGGAGCGCGAAGTCCATCACGCGCGGCACGATCACGCCGGCGGGCGGACAGAAGCCGAGGCACGCCGCCTCGTTCGTGGTCTTTCGATCGAGCGCGAAGTTGACCGCCTGACGCATCCGAATGTCGTGCCACGGCGACTTCGGATCCCACTGGTCGGCGAACTCGATCCAGAAGATCGACGCGTGACGCGTGGCCACGAGCTGAAGCCGCGAGTCGCGCTTGACCTCGATGCCTTCCGGGCCGTCGAGCGCCACCGCGATGTCGGCCTCGCCGGTCTTCAGCATCGCCAGGCGCGTGGTGCCCTCGGGCACGCTCTTGAGGACCAGCCGCTTGACGTTGGGGACCTTGCGCCAGTAGCCCGTATACGCCTCGAGCACGACGTCGACGCCCGGCGTGTGGCTCACGAACTTGTACGGGCCGGCGCCGATCGGATGCTTGCGGAACCCGTCCTCGCCGACCTGCGTGAAATACTTCTTGGGCACGACGATCCCGGCGCCGCTGGCGGTCGTGCCGTAGAAGGTCATGAAATCCGGCCAGGGCGCCTTGAGGCGAAAACGGATCGTCAGCGGATCGACGATCTCCACGGCCTTCACGCGAGTCTGGAACTCTCGCGCGGCCGCTCCCTTGTAGCGCTCGAAGCTGAACTTCACGTCCTCGGCGGTGACGGGGTCGCCGTTGTGGAACTTGAGCCCGCGCCTGAGCTTGAATTCGTACACGAGGCCGTCGGGGCTCTCCGTCCAGGACTCGGCCAGGCTCGGGGCCATCTTCTGGTTCGGCAGCGGACGCACGAGCGCGTCGTGGATCGCGTACAGCGTGCCGAAGGGGGTGATCTGCGGCGGCGCGCTCGAGGGATCGAACCAGGTCGGGGCGATCGTGACGTGCCAGGCGACGACGACCTCGCCCGCGGGTCCTGCCTGGGCAGTCGCCGGCCGAGGTGAAGACCCGACGAGCAGGGCGATCGCGATGAGCAGCGGGGCGATTCGGCGGTGCATCGACCGCATAGGAGCCTCCCGTGAAGAGGGTGTTTTCGGGCTTTCGCGCGATGGAGCCGAGAATGACCCAGGATGCCCTTGACTTCAACCGGTGGCTTATGGGAGGTTCGCCGCATTCGTAGGCCGGTTCGCTCGAAGCACTCTTTCAGGGAGAAGGAGAACTTTCGATGCCCGCCACCGATCCCCGCAAACATCCGCGTCGCGTGTCGCGACGCGTGTTCCTGGAGCGCGCCGGCTGGGCCGGCGCCGGCGCAGCCGCGCTCGCCTCCGGAATTCCGATCCGCCGCGCCGGCGCGCAGCAAGTCGCCAACTATCCCGACTGGATCCCCGCCAGCACCAAGCCGCCGAAACGAGGCGGCGTGCTGACGCGCGCCTCGCAGTGGGACCCGCCGATGATTGACCCGCGTCTGACCCAGTCGGTCGGGACCTTTCAGTTCGTCGGGCTCACCAGCAACCGCCTCGTGCGCTACTCGTTCTCCGACGAGGCCGCGAACCCGAGCGATCTGAACCTGCGTGGCGACCTGGCCGAGTCGTGGACGGCCAGTCCCGACCAGCGTGTGTGGACCTTCAAGCTGCGCCCGGGCGTGAAGTGGCACAACCTGCCGCCGGTGAACGGGCGCGAGCTCACCTCGGCGGACATCAAGTACTGCTTCGAGGCGTACGCCAAGGAGGGGGTTCAGACCCTCACGTTCCAGGAGATCGAGGCGGCGGAGACGCCCGACAAGTACACGGTGCGGGTGCATCTCAAGACGCCGAACGCGCTCTTCGCCCACAACCTGGCCGAGCCGATCGCGGTCATCTTCGCGAAGGAAGTGCTCGAGGAGGACGGCGACCTCAAGAAGCGACTGATCGGGACCGGGCCGTACATGATGAAGGAGCACACTCGCAAGGTCCGCGTCGTGCTCCAGCGTCATCCGGACTACTTCGACAAGGGCCGGCCTTACATCGACGAGTACATCATCCTCTCGACCCCGGACGCGGCCACGCGCCTGGCGGCGTTCCGGACCGGCCAGAGCGACTTCATCTGGCTGGCGAGCCCGTCCGAGGTCGAGACCGCGCGCAAGACGAACCCGAACGCGCTCGTGCAGTCGTTCCACAACACCCTGGCGCCGTGGGGGCTGGCGCTCGCCCAGGACCGGCCACCCTACAACGACGTGCGGGTGCGTCGCGCGATCTCGATGGCGATCGACCGCCAGAAGCAGGTCGACACCGTGTTCGAGGGCCACGGGATCCCGGGCTGGGGCGTGCCCTACATCTACTACCAGGACAAGGCGCCGACCCTGAAGGAGCTCGGGCCCTGGTGGCAGTACCGCCCGGACGAGGCCAAGAAGCTCATGGCCGAGGCGGGACAGGCCAAGGGCTTCGAGACGACCCTGTTCTACTACGAGTACTTCCCGCAGATGACCTCGCAAGTGCAGCTCGTGCAGCAGGACCTCAAGAAGAACCTGAACATCGACATCAAGATCCAGAAGCTCGACTACACGACCTACTACGGTCGCTACGTCGACAGCAAGTGGGACGGGATGTCCTGGGGCTTCCAGTCCGGGCACGCGATCGGTGTCGACGAGCGGACCTACCAGTACCTGCACTCGAAGTCGCCGAAGAACTTCTTCCGCGTCAACGATCCGGTCATCGACCAGCTGACGACGAAGCTCCGGCAGACTCCCGACAAGGCCGAGCAGCGGGCGCTGACCAAGAAGGTCGTCGAGCGCGAGTTCGATCAGGCGCTCCGGCTGTGGATGCCGTACGACAACGGCTTTCTGGTCTTCCAGCCCCACCTGCGCAACGTGGCGGCCGGTGCCCTCCGCCGCACCGATGGCTATGGCTCGCCGACCCTGGCGCGGGCCTGGATGGACAAGTAGCGAGAGCCGGACAGCGAGGGCACGAACGGCCATGCAGAAGTACGTGATCCGACGCCTCCTGCTGGCCGTTCCGGTTTTGTTGCTCTCGTCGCTGATCGTCTTCGGCCTGATGCGCGTCATGCCGGGTGACGCGCTGATCGCGCTGATGGGCGAATCCGGCAACGTGGGCCAGAAGGAGCTGGCGAAGCTCCGCCACGATCTCGGTCTCGACAAGCCCTACCACGAGCAATACCTGATCTGGCTCTGGCAGCTGGTGAGCTTCCAGCCGGGCGATTCCATCTTCACCAACGAGCCGATCGTGGTCTCGCTCGGCAAGGCGATCCCGGTGACGGTCGAGCTCGCCGCCCTGGCGATGGTGATCGGGCTCGTGATCGCCGTGCCCATCGGCGTCATTTCGGCGACGCGCCAGGACAAGCCCGCCGACTATATCGGTCGTGTCGTCGCGGTGTCGGGGCTCTCCATCCCCGATTTCTGGCTGGGCACGCTCGTCATCACCTTCGCGGCGATCTGGGTCCACTGGATTCCGCCGATCGGCTACGTGAGCTTCTGGGAGTCGCCGACACGGAACCTGCAGCAGTTCCTGCTGCCGGCGGCCGTGCTCGGCTTCCGGCTCTCGGCCGCGACGATGCGGATGACGCGCTCGACCGTGCTGGAGACGCTCCGCGAGGATTACGTGCGCACGGCGTGGGCGAAGGGACTGGCCGGCCGCATCGTCGTCTACAAGCACGCGCTGAAGAACGCGCTGATCCCGGTCGTCACGATCATCGGCGGCCAGCTCGGCGTGCTGCTCGCCGGCACGGTGGTCGTCGAGCAGATCTTCGCGCTGCCCGGTATGGGCCGGCTCACGGTCGAGGCGATCCTCTATCGCGACTACCCGGTCGTGCAGACCAACGTGATGCTGGTGGCGACCACGCTGGTCACCCTGAACCTGCTGGTCGACCTGACCTACGCGTGGCTCGACCCGCGGATCCGCTACCAGTGAGCCGTTGATGGCGACGGTTCCGGCCCGGGTCGTGCCCTTCGAGGCTCCGGCGAGCGCCAGCATCAGCCGCCTGCGCGCGCTCTGGGCGACCTTGAGGAAGAAGCCGCTCGGCGCCGTCTCGGCGGCGCTGCTCGTCGTGATCGTCCTGATGGCGATCTTCGCCGACGTCCTTTCGCCGTACGATCCGCTGGAGACGCACCCGGAGATCCGGCTGGCGGCGCCGAGTTGGGCGCACCCGTTCGGGACGGACGACATCGGTCGCGACGTGCTGAGCCGGATCATTCACGGCGCGCGGATCTCGCTCTGGGTCGGCCTACTCGCGGTCGGTATCGGGACCGTCGCCGGCATGATCATCGGGCTGGTCTGCGGCTACTGGGAGGGACGGATCGATCTGATCGTGCAGCGGCTCATGGACGCGATCCAGGCCATCCCGGCGCTGGTGCTGGCGCTGGCGATCGTCGCGGTGCTCAAGCCGAGCACGACCAACGCGATGATCGCGATCGCGATCGTGATCATTCCCGGCAACTCGCGCATCGTGCGCGGTGCGGTGCTCTCGGCCAAGCAGAACCGCTACGTGGAGGCGGCGCAGGCGATGGGCTGCCGTCATCCGCGCATCATCAGGAGCCACATCCTGCCGAACGTGACGGCGCCGATCCTGGTCATCGCCTCGATCTGGCTCGGCAACGCGATCCTGATCGAGGCGACGCTCTCGTTCCTGGGCGTCGGCACGCAGCCCCCGACGCCGTCGTGGGGCCTGATGCTGTCGAGTACCGGGCGCGCGTTCATGGAGCAGGCGCCGTGGCTCGCGATCTTCCCCGGCCTGGCCATCAGCTTGTCGGTCTTGGGCTTCAACCTCTTCGGTGATACGCTTCGGGACGCGTGGGATCCGAAGCTACGGCGTCGAGGGTAGGGCAGTCCTAATCCAGGAGGGACCATGCCGTACAACCTGATCTCCGGCGACAACCACATCGACCTGACCTACCTTCCGCCCGATCTCTGGTCGTCGCAGGCGCCGGGAAAGTGGAAGCTCATGGTGCCGCGCGTGGAGGAGCTGGAGGACGGCTGCCACTGGTTCGTGGACGCCCAGGACAAGGGCATGTGGAACGGCGTCGGCCCAGGGTTTCTTCCGTACACCCGAGGAATGTTCGGTCACATCGACGAGATGCACGACATCGGCTTCGAGTGGGACTCGCGCCCCGGCGCCAAGCCGCGGCCAACCACGCCCGATCTGCGGCTGGCCGACCTGGACCGCGACGGGATCGACGCCGAGATCGTCTACGGCTGCCTGATGATCAACGACCACATCAACGACGCGTCGATGCGCATCTGGGCCGACAAGGTCTACAACGACTGGGCGGCCGACTTCGCGAAGCGCTCGGACCCCAGGCGCGTGTTCCCGCTGGCGATCATCCCCAACACCGATCCGATCGAGGCCGCGGCCGAGGTGCGCCGGTGCGCCAAGCTGGGGCTCAGGGGCGGCGATCTCTCGTTCAAGCGCATGACGCCGCCGCTCTACCACTCCGGCTGGTACCCGCTCTGGGAGGCCGCCGCCGAGTGCAAGTTCCCCATCGCGTTTCACTCGACCGGTTTCAAGGCGCTGCGCGCGCCGGACACGCCGGAGATGGAAAAGCAGTTCTTCACCCAGTGGCGTCTGGTGCGCTCGGCCCTGTTCCAGCTCGACACCATGGAGGTGCTGGTGTCACTCCTGGCTTCGGGCGCCTGCGAGAAGTACCCGGACTTCAACTTCGTGCTGGGCGAGTCGGGCGTGACCTGGCTGCCGTACGTGTTCGACCGGCTCGACACCGAGTACTTCGACCGGGCCCGGTCGCTGAACTTCAAGCTGAAGCCGAGCGACTACTTCCGCCGCCAGGGCTTCGTCACCTATCAGCAAGACCAGTACCTCGAGCCGATCATCCCGCTCATCGGCGAGGACAATATCATCTGGGGCGCGGACTACCCGCACCCGGACTGCATCTGGCCGAACTCGCGCAGCACGCTCGGCAAGAACCTGGTCGGGATCTCGGAGCGGGTGCAGAAGAAGATCACGTGCGAGAACGCGGCAAGACTTTACAACATCAAGGACTGAGGACGGCTGATGACCCCGACCGCTCCCGATATCCCCTCGCTCCACGGCAAGGTTTCAGAGGAAGAATGGGCGGTGCGCGTCGATCTGGCGGCGTGCTATCGGCTGCTCGTGCGATACGGGTGGGAGGATCTCACCTTCACGCACATCACCGTGCGGGTGCCCGGAGCCGAGGACCAGTTCCTGATCAACCCCTACGGGCTCTTCTTCGACGAGATCACCGCGTCGAGCCTGGTCAAGATCGATCTGCAGGGGCGCAAGATCGGTGATTCGCCGTTCCCGGTGAACCAGGCAGGCTTCGTCATCCACAGTGCCATTCACGCGGCGCGGCACGACGCGCGCTGCGTGCTCCACACCCACACGGTGAGCGGCATCGCGGTGTCGACCCAGCGCGCCGGTCTCCTGCCGATCTCGCAGCACGCGATGTCGGTCATTCCGAGCCTCGGCTATCACGACTTCGAGGGCATCGCGACGCGCGACGACGAGAAGCCGAGGCTGGTCGCCGACCTCGGCGACAACACGCACCTGATCCTGAGAAACCACGGGCTGCTCACGGTGGGGGAGACCGTGGCGGATGCCTTCGTCGCGATGTACTTCCTGGAGTCGTCGTGCGCGATCCAGGTGCGCGCCCAGTCGGGCGGCGGCGAGCTGATCCCGGTGCCGAAAGAGGTCCTGGACGCGGCCTACGCGGGCCCGGCGCAGCCGCGCCGGCGGGGCGAGACCATCTGGCCGGGGCTCCTGCGCCGCCTCGACCGCATCGATCCCTCGTACCGGAGCTGATCTCGGCGCCGCTCTCGTCAGTGCGTGTGATCGGCCTTCGTGTGGTCGAATCGGGCGTGGTGCTGGCGCAGTAGATCCTTGCCGTAGTCGTTTCCGTTCGGCGTGCGGACCACCGTGTGGATGTGCTGCCGCGACGGCGCGTCGTTGTCGAACGCGATCCCGCGCTGGTGGTCGAACTCGATCAGGATGACCGGGCTGTGGATCCGGTAGTAGAAGACGCCGTCCTCGTCCGCGTTCCCGATCCACGCGAAGAAGGTCTGCGCCAGATGGCGCTTGACCTCGTTGCGGCGCACCTCGGAGTGGCCGGGCCGGATCCGCGCGACGTACGTGTCGACCACGTCGAGCAGCATCCGCTGCTGCATCGTCGTCAGATCTCCCGAGCCGATGCCCTGGAACTTCATCTCGAAGTTGTCGCGGAACGCCGCGGTGAAGACCTCGCCGGGCGGCTCGGTGCCGATGATCGCGCGCTGGCGCTGCTCGGGCGTGAGCGAGCGCATCAGCGCCAGCCCCTGGCGCTCCTCGGTCTGGAAGACGCGCGTGCCGGCGTAGGGGCCCTCGTGCGCCGAGACGGGCTCCGAGCCCATGAACATCGGCGTCATCACGACCTGATCCCCGAGCACGAAACAGTTGATGATCAGGTGGTGGCCGTCGATCTGCCACCCCCACGGGCCGTCGAACGACGGCGTGCCCATCAGGCTGATCCAGTAGAGCCACTCGCCGTACTCCGACCGGCTGCCCGTGATCGAGAGCACGAGCTCGTTGAGCCGCATGACGTCGCGGGCGGTCTTGAACCCCTGCGCGCTCAGGCTTTCGCGGAGCAAGGCCAGCGCCCGCTCGCGCTGCGCCGCGCTCATCTCGTCGAGCGAGACTCCGTGACGCATCAGGAAGGGGTGAATGTTGCTCCACCGCCGCCACACGTCGCTCTCGAGGGGGAACAGCACGCGCTCGCGCTGTGGCTCGCTCAGCGAGTCGAGAAATGCCCGGGCGGCGTCGGTCAGCTGCCGGGTCGAGACGCCCGTCTTCCTGATCGGGAACAGGCCGGGCGCGACGGCCCCGCCGGCCGTGACGCCCTTGAAGGGCTCGGCGAGCAGCGCCTCGCCGGTCGCGAGGTACTTCTGCAGCTGCGGCGGAAGCTCCGTCTGGCGCGCGCGGGCCGAGACCGGCGTTCGCTGTCGCACGTTGAGCCCGGGCGGTGGCGTCGGCATCGGCGGCCTACGATCGGCTCGCGGCGAGGGCGGCGCGCACGGGCGGCAGCACCTCGCGCGCGACC